>Ga0182015_10002072_pt1 | contig 25003 bp, 20 predicted proteins | sample 712P3MmetaG_FD_120478 | JGI IMG/M metagenome (GOLD analysis project Ga0182015, IMG submission 120478) | Permafrost microbial communities from Stordalen Mire, Sweden - 712P3M metaG | ecosystem: Environmental > Terrestrial > Soil > Wetlands > Permafrost | place: Sweden: Stordalen | collected...
ATCAGCTTGGCCGCGCTGACCAGCGTCTGGGCGCTCACGTCGCCGCCGAAGATCGGCACCAGCGCCGTGCGGTAGCCGAGCTCGTGGAAGTCGGGCGGGCGCTCGGGGCGCACCACGACCACGCTCTTGGTGAGGCTGAGGCCGGAGCGCTTGCGGTACACGACGTAGCCGACCATGCCGAACACCATCCAGGGGATGCCGACGTATTTCGCCTCCGGGTGCAGCGCAACGACCGCGACCCACGCGAGGAAGGTGCCGATGCCGCCGATCACCGCGGTGATCGGGATCTGGCGCCCGCGGATCCGCACGTTGCCCGGCATCCGGTAGGGGCGCTCACGGTCGGGATCCTTGATCCGCAGCGCCACGATCGCGGCGTGGGCGGTCGTGAACGAGAGCATCGCGCCGAAGGAGTAGAGGTTGCCCAGCACGTTGATGTTGGCGAAGGTGATCAGCAGGACCGCGAAGGCCGAGAAGAAGACGATCGTGAACCACGGCGTGCGGTAGGTCTGGTGCAGGCGCGAGAAGATCGCGGGCAGCTGACGGTGCTCCGAGAGCGACCACGACAGGCGCGAGATGCCGATCAGCCCGGCGTTGGTCGCGATGAAGAGGATCGTCGTCGCGAGCAGGCCGACGTAGTACTGGGCGGCCTTGAGCAGGATCCCGCTGAAGCCCAGGTGGTCGACGATCCCGAGCACCGGCTCGGACTCGAACTTGGTGCCGAGCAGCGTCACGAAGCCGTGAGACGTGTGGACGACTGGCAGCGCCGAGAGCGCCACGACCGAGATGCCCATGTAGACCGTCAGCACGGCGATCAGCACGAAGTTGACCGCCCGCGGCACGTCATTGCCGGGGTCCTGGGCCTCCTCGGCCATGTTCGAGACGGTCTCGATGCCGGTGTAGGCGAGCATCGCGATCGACAGCGCAAAGATCAGCTGCGAAAGGCTCGGGGCCGTGCCGAGGTGCACCTGGTGCACGAGGAGCGACGGGTTCAGCACGAGCACCGCGCCGAGGATCACGACCAGCGCCTGCGTACCGAGGTCTGTGATGGCGAGGACGAAGTTGACGCGCGCCGACTCGCCGAGGCCGCGGATGTTCAGGAAGACGAGCAGCGCCAGCACGCCGAGCGCGCAGATGATGTTGCCCGGCGGGTTGTGCAGTGCGTGCAGTCCCGGCAGAGCGCTCGCGTAGAACGGCACGAAGTAGGCCGAGATCGCGATCGTCAGGATGTAGTCCAGCGACAGCGCCCAGCCTGCGAAGAACGAGATCCAGTCGTTGAACGCGTGGCGCGCGAACGACGAGGACCCTCCCGCCTCCGGGAACATCGACGCGCCCTCGGCGTAGGTCTTCGCCGTCAGCGCGAACAGGCCGCCGGCAAACAGGAAGACCAGCGGCGTGAGGCCGAGCGCGTGCGCGGCGACCAGCCCGAGCGCGTAATAGATCGAGGAGCCGACGTTGCCGTAGGCGGTCGCGAACAGGCCCGGCACGCCGACCGTGCGCCGCAGTCCGTGCTCACTCAGGCGGGCGATGACGACCTCTCTTCACGGCAGACCAATGTCGATCCCTCGTTGTGTTCGCCCTGAAAGAAAGCGTGCAGCGCGGTCGCCAATGCAGGAAAGCGGCTTATGATGCCGACGGCCCCTGGGAAGGGGCTGCTCATGGACACTGCGCGTCGTGGAAACTACAACTCTGGCGAGGACTTCGTGCTCGAGTACGGAGAGTTGCGCTTCACGTTCAACGAGGCGGACTTCCGCGAGCGCTGCGAACAGGCGGCGCTGCGCCTGGGATTCATCGGCGACCGGCTCGACGAACCTGAGCTGGAGGACCTCGTCAACCTCGCCGTGAACGGCGAGATCCTCGACCCCGCGTCGGCCCTCGGCGACCACGTCAACGACTGCTGGCCGGAGATCATCGGCCCGGCCGAGCGCTCGCTCGTGCACTGGCTGCGCCGCCTCGTCTTCCGCGGCGCGTGGCTCGACCAACGCGTGCGCGAGGGCGAGCTCGACATCGTCTTCAACGAGGAGACCAGCGGCTTCTCATACGTTCAGCCCGAGCGCGGCGGCGAGCCGATCGAGCTGGCCCCGGAGCCCTCATGGGGCCGGGTCGCATATAGGTCCTCGTGACCGGCTTCGCCGGTCACTGCGGGCCGTCCTACAAGCCCTTGACGGCGCGTCTTCGGCGCAACCTGGCGGACGGTCTTTCCTGGTAGCCGGCTGCGCCGGCCACCGTGGGGCTGCCCATACGCGCGCACCGGCGCGTCATCGGCGCAGCTTGGCGGACGGTCTTCACTCGCCCGCCTCGTAGCCGGCTGCGCCGGCTGCTGCGGGCCTGCTATATGCGCCTGATCGGGTTTGGTCGGCGAACATTGGCGAGCGGCTGTAGTCGCGCGTGTTGGTCGTGCCGTCGCAGACGGCGGTGCCCGGTGGTTGCCGGTTCGCTGTGCGCGCCAAGCGCCCATCGGAGGCCCGAGGCGCCGGCGAAGCCGGCGCCTCGCTACTCGCCGTCCGTGTCTTCGTGAGTTTCGGGGGCTTGCGCCGGGGGCTTGCGGGGTGCTCGGGTTCGGCGGGCCGTCGGCGCGGTCGTGGTGGGGGCGGCTCGTGGGGCGCGCGGCTTGCGCACGCGGGCCGGCTTGGCGGCGGGCGGCGGGGCGAGCAGCTCGGCGCGCAGCGTGCCACTGGCTGAGGAATCGAGCGCGGGGAACTCGCCGTCGGTGAGCAGCGAGATGAGCGTGGTCTCGCCGCCGAGCGGCGCGCGGGCGGTGGCGATCACGGTCAGCGAGCCGGCGCCGCGCAGGTTGCGCGCCGAGGCCATCGTGCGCCGCGCCGCCCCTGCGCCGAGCCCGTCGAGGGTGTCGATCGCGAGCACCGAGTTGCCCCCGCGCAGGGCGATCCGCCGGCCGCGCTCTGCGGCCTGCTCGACCGCCGCCTCCTGCGCGTCACTCGAAGCTGCGAACGAGAGCCCGGTCGAGGTGGCGTGCGCCAGTGCCTTGTACTCCGAGAGCTCCTCCGGGCGCACGCCGACCGCGAGCAGCTCGACGTCCAGGCCATCGGTCGCGGCGAGCGCCGCGGCGAGGAGTCCCAGCAGGGCGCTCCGGCCGCTGCCGGCGGGGCCGACGATCAGCACGCGCGAGCCCCGCCCGAACGGCGGCAGCGCGCCCAGGCCCGCGTCCTCGGCGAAGACGAAGGACTCGGTCGGGAAGTCGACGTCGATCTCGTCGATCCGCGTGCCGACAACGGCCTGCTCGGCCGACACGCCGTTGATCGTGTCGATGCGAATCAGCGACGCGTGGCGCTCCGAGCGCCGCGCCGGGCGAACGGGGCCGCTGATCCGGTCGCCGGCCACCAGCTCGCAGCGGCGCGCCTGGGCGGCCGAGATGTAGACGTCGTCGTCTGAGACCTCGTCGGCGTTGGCGCGCAGGAACCCCGAGCCGTTGGCAAGCAGCTCGACGACGCCCTCCGCGACGCGCTCCGACGTGGGCTCGGACTCCCCGCGCGGCGGCGCGTCGGCTGCCGCGGAGGGCGACGAGGTTTCCTCGGCTCCCTCGCGAGAGCGACCGCGGCGGCGGCGCGGACGGCTGGAGCGCGCGGGCCGCTCCGCCGACCCGTTGCGGGCTGGCTCCTCCGTGGCCTCCCGGGGCGAGGAGTCGCCCTCGTCGGGGGCGGCTGACGGCACGGCTTCGCGCCGCGATCCGGAGCGTGAGCGACGGGGCGCGCTGGCGCCCTGGCGGGCGAGGATCGCGTCCACCAGCTCCTCCTTGCGCAGTCGGCGGAATCCGTCTATGCCGAGCGCCGAAGCGAGGGCATGGAGGTCGGCGAGTGGGCTCGCCTCGAGATCGGCTGGGCTGATGATGGACATCGTCTTCCTTTGGATGGGTGTGAGGCGTCCCGCGGCGTTGAGGTCAGCCGCCGGCACCCGATCGCTCTACTCTAGCTGCTGGCTCGGGCGCTCCCATCGCAGCTCGTCGGGCAGGATCAGTCCCGCCGGAATCGCCTGCTCGCCACGGAGCGTCGCCAGCACGGTGATGAAATCCGCGGCCGCGGCGACGTCGTGGACACGGAAGATCTGCGCCCCGAGGTCGATCCCGTAGGCCAATGCCGCGAGCGTGCCGGGTCCGCGCTCGCGGGGCCTCCGACCAGTCAATGCACCGACGAAGTCCTTGCGCGAGAGCGCCAGAAGCAAGGGGCGGCCGAACTCGTGCAGGCGCCCGCCGCCGCGCAGCAGCTCGATCGTCTGCGTCGGCGTCTTGGCGAAGTCCGGGCCAGGGTCGACGATCAGCTGGCGCTCATCGACCCCCCGCGACCGGGCCAGCTCAAGCCGTTGCGCCAGGAACGCGGTCACGTCCGCGAGCACGCCTGAGGCGTAGCGGCTCGGGTCCTGCAGGCGCTCCTTCGGAGCGGCCCGCGTGTGCATCACGACGAGCGCCGCCCCGGTCGCCGCGCAGACGTCGGCCAGCTCCGGATCGCGCAGACCGCTCACGTCGTTGACGATCACCGCGCCGGCGGCGATCGCCGCCTCAGCCACGGCGGGCTTGTAGGTGTCGACGGATACGAGCACGTCCGGCAGTGCCGCGACGCGCTCGACCAGCGGCACGACGCGCTCGATCTCCTCCGCCGCCGCGACGACGGGGCGGTTGGTGACGCCGGACTCGCCGCCCACGTCGATTACTCGCGCACCGGCGGCGACCAGTTCGACGGCCAGCGCCAGACGCGACTCGAGCGTCGGATGCAGACCGGCGTCGGAGAAGCTGTCCGGGGTCGCGTTGACGATCCCCATCAGCCACGGCCTCCCGCGCAGTTCGTGCGTGACGCCGCAGGCGCGCAGCGCGACGCTCATGCCGCCACCGCCGCCACCTCGCGAAGGCCGCCGATCTCGAAGCGCTCACGGCTCAGCGCTTGCACGGCCTGTGCTCGCGGCATCACGCCCGTCAGTCTGTCAGTAGATCCGGCGCGCGCTCACGGCCACGTTTCGCGGCGGCGGCGGGCCCGGCGTCAGCCTTCGAGCGTCGCTTCGAGCGTGAACTCAGGCACACCGGCGAGCGCGCGGCTGACGATGCAGCCGCTCTTCGCCTTCTCGGCGGCCTCGTGGAAGGTGGCCTCGTCGATCCCCGGTACGACGCCGACGGTGCTCAGCGCGATCGACGCGATCGTCGCCTGACCGTCGATCTGGCGGATCGTGACGACCGCATCTGTCCTGACCGAGTCGACCGGCGTGCCGGCCTGGGCCAGCGCGTTCGAGAGCGCCATCGAGAAGCACGATGCCTCGGCCGCGGCGATCAGCTGCTCGGGATTGGCGCCGGGCCCGTCCTCGAAGCGCGAGCGGAACGAGAACTCGCCGTGGATCGTGTCGCCGGCGGTGAACGTGCCGCTGCCGGTCTTCAGCTCGCCCCGCCACTCCGCACTGCCTTTCGCGGGCATGGTGCCTCCCTCTCTCTACGGGTTCAGATGTCGGACAGTTCGCTCGTGATGTCGGCCACCGCGGACTTCGCGTCGCCGAACAGCATCGAGGTGTTGGGTTTGAAGTAAAGCTCGTTCTCGATGCCGGCGAAACCAGGGTTCATCGAGCGCTTGATGACGACGACCGAATGCGCATTCTCGACATCGAGGATCGGCATGCCGTAGATCGGCGAGCCGGGGTTGGTGTGCGCGGCCGGGTTGGTCACGTCGTTGGCCCCGATCACGAGCGCCACGTCGGTGCGCGGAAACTCGGGGTTGATGTCGTCCATCTCCTTCAACTGGTCGTAGGGCACGTCGGCCTCGGCGAGCAGCACGTTCATGTGGCCCGGCATGCGCCCGGCGACCGGGTGGATCGCGTACTTGACCTCGACGCCGCGGGCCTCCAGCGCCTTGGCCAGTTCGCGCACCGCGTGCTGGGCCTGCGCGACGGCCATGCCGTAGCCGGGCACGACCACGACCTGGCGGGCGTAGGCGAGCTGCATCGCAACGTCCGCGGCGCTCGTCGAGCGCACGGTGCCCGCGAACGCGCCGGCACCCGAGGCCCCCTCCACGGCGCCGCCACCGCCGAAGCCGCCGGCGATGATCGCGGGAATCGAGCGGTTCATCGCCACCGCCATCAGGTTCGTGAGGATCGAGCCGGACGCGCCGACGATCATGCCGGCGACGATCAGCGCCGGGTTGTTCAGCGCAACGCCGGTAGCCGCAGCCGACAGCCCCGTGGCGGCGTTCAGCATCGAGATCACGACTGGCATATCCGCGCCGCCGATCGGCAGCACGATGGCGTTGCCGAGCAGCGCGGCGCACAGCAGCATGAGGATGAAGATCAGCTGCGAGTGCGAGCCGGCGACGATGATCACCCCGAGCGCGATCGCGATCGCGGCGAGCGCGAAGTTGACCGGCTGCTGGGCGGCTCCGAGCGTGATCGGCCGCCCCGGCAGAAGCTCCTGGAGCTTGCCGAAGGCTATGTTCGAGCCCCAGAAGGAGACCGAGCCGACGATCGCGGCAAAGATCGAGAAGACGGCGACATAGAGGGCCGTGTGGTCGGCGTAGCCGCCGCTGTTGCGAAACTCGGCCCAGGCGATCAGGAACACCGCGCCGCCGCCGACGCCGTTGAACAGGGCGACCATCTGCGGCATGGCCGTCATCCGCACCCTGCGCGCCGCCGGAATGCCGACCGCGGCGCCGATCGCGACCCCGAGGATGATCAGCCCCCAGTTGCCCTCGCCGGGCTGAAGCAGCGTCGCGATCACCGCGATCGCCATCCCGACCGCGGCGATCCTGTTGCCGCGCACCGCGGTGCGCGGGCCCGTCAGTCCCATCAGCCCCCGGATGAACAGCGCGAAGGCGACGATGTAGAGAACGCGCAGGAAGTTCTCGTTGTGGAAGAAGCTGGTGGCGAGGATCACTTCTGCTCGCCGTCCTTGGGCGCCGCGGTCGGCTTGCGCTTGAACATCTCGAGCATCCGGTCGGTGACGAGGAAGCCGCCGACGATGTTGATCGTGCCGAACGCGATCGCGATCACCAGAATCAGCTTGTTGAACACGCTGTTGCCCGACACCCCGATCACCAGCAGCCCGCCCAGCAGCACGATCCCGTGGATCGCGTTCGTGCCGCTCATCAGGGGCGTGTGCAGCGTGTTGGGGATCTTCGAGATCACGGCGAAGCCGATGAAGCCTGCGAGCACGAGAATCGTGAGATTGGTGATGAGCATCAGGCGTTGGCCTCCGTGGTGATGTGCATCAGGCGCCGGCCTGCGCGAGTGCGCGAGCGCCGTCGTTGACGATCTGACCGTCGCGCACGATGCATGATCCGGCCACGATCTCGTCGTCGAAATCGAGCGCCAGCTCGCCGTGCTCGTCGAGGAACAGCTCAAGCAGCGCCTGAATGTTTCGCGCGTAGAGCGCCGAGGCGTGCTCGGGCATCTCGGCCGCGAGGTTCAGCGGCGAGATGATCGTGACGTCGTGTTCGACGGTCTCCTCGCCGGGTGTCGTCAGTTCGCAGTTGCCGCCTGTCTCCCCCGCCAGATCGACGATCACGCTGCCCGGCTTCATCCCCTCGACCGCCTCGGCGGTGACGAGCTTCGGGGCCGGACGACCGGGCACGAGCGCAGTGGTGATGACGACGTCGAAGCCCTTGATCGCGTCGGTCAGGGCCTGCTGCTGCGCCGCGCGCTCCTCGTCGGTGAGCGCGCGCGCGTAGCCGCCCTCGCCGGCCGCCTCGATTCCCAAATCGAGCCAGCGGGCACCGAGCGAGCTGACCTGCTCGGCGACCTCGGGGCGCACGTCGTAGCCAGTCGTCTGCGCGCCGAGTCGCCGCGCCGTCGCGAGCGCCTGCAACCCGGCGACGCCGACGCCGAGCACGAGCACCTTGGCCGGCGGGATCGTGCCCGCCGCCGTCATCAGCATGGGGAAGAAGCGCCCGCTGTAGCCGGCGCCGAGCAGCGCCGCCCGGTAGCCGGCGACATTGGACTGCGAGGACAGCGCATCCATCCCCTGGGCGCGCGATATTCGCGGGATCGCCTCCATCGCGAACGCGGTGACCCCGGCGGCGGCCAGCGCGCGTGTCGCCTGCGCGCTGCCAAGCGGGTTCAGGAAGCCGATCAGCACCGCGCCCGGGGAGAGCCTGGAGACCTCTGCATCATTGGGGGGCGCGACCTTCACGACCAGCGGGGCGCTCCAAACCTCCGCCCCGGTGGCGCTGAGCCTTGCGCCGGCGGCCTCGTACGCCGCGTCGGTGAAGCTCGCCGCGTGGCCTGCACCGGACTGCAGGATCACCTCGGCGCCGCGTGCGACGAGCTTGCGCACAACCTCTGGAACGAGCGCCACACGGCGTTCGCCTTGAGCGGTTTCCGTGGGCACGCCGATGAGCATCCGCCCCAACCATATGCGATCGGGACCGCTCGCTCCTCGGTGGTGCACCCGAGCGGGGTTGCAGCAAACTCCCTACGCCACAGCCCGCTGTTCGGCCGACCGCGCCGGCCCGGCAATCGGCAGCGGGGCCCCCGCGAACGCCGCGAGCGCCTCCGCGGTCACCCACACCGGCGTCAGCGTGAGCGCGTCCGCGTAGCGCACCGCACCGGAGCTCGTGAGGCGGGCGCGGAGGTAGGCCAGCGGTCGCGCCGTCGGCGCTCGCAGCGCGACGAGCGCCTGCACCGCCCACGCCGTCGACTGCGCGTTGGAGGCTCCGCCGGGCTCAATCGGGAAGCCGCCGTCGGCATTCTCGTTGGCCGCGAGGTATGCGCGTGCGCGCGACAGGGTCTTCGCCGGGGCCGACGCGACGCTCAGCGCCTCGATCGCCGCCGCGGTGTCATCGATGTCGCTCGGATCGCCGCGCACGGCGAAGCTGAAGCCGCCGTCGGCGTTCTGCGCGCGGTCCAGCCACACCGCAGCGGCGCCAACCCCGGGGGCATCGGCAGCGCGCAGGGCAAGGATCGCGAAGGCCGTCAGGTTCGACTGCTCAGCGACCGAACCGTCGGGGCGCTGGTCGGCGCGGAGCCTGGAGACGAGCGTGCCGAGCGAGGCGCGAGCCGCCGCTAGCGCCAGGATCGTTCGCTCCACATCACCCGCGCCCTGCAGCTGACCGAGATGCCCACGGATCCAGGCGACCGCCGTGTGGCCGTCGCGGCTGATCGATGACGGCGAGCGGCCCGCCGCGGCGAGCCCGATCACGGCCCAAGCGCTGGCCAGCTGGGACGAGGGCTGTCCGGGAGCGAGCCCGAAGCCGCCGTCGGCGTTCTCGGCTCGCGCGAGGTACGCGACCGCGCGCGCGGTGGCCGACGCCGCCGCCTGCGCGCGTCTGGCGCCCACGCGAGCCGCCGGAGCCGCGGGCGCGTTGGCCTGCGCCTGCACCGGCGCAGCGACGTCGGCCGCAGCGAGCGCGGCCAACACGAACAGCATCGCCGCAGCCGATGCAAGCCCCCACTGCACGTCCACGCGCAGCCGAAAGCGCTGCAGAGCGCGGATCAGCGCGGGACCGAAAGCTAAGAAGAAGACGAAATTGCCGACCGCGTGCGCGAGATCGAAGGTGAAGGCCGCCCCCTCGATCACCAGGAACTGCGCGAGCGTGTGCTGGCCAGTGAAGGTGACGAAGGTGTAGAAGTTCAGCACCAGGCCGTAGGCGAAGCCGGCGGCGGCGCAGATCAGCGCCATCACGAGTCTCGGGATCGGTCGCCTGCGACGGCGCCGCAGTCCGGCACCCAGCAGTCCCACCATCCCCCACGCGAGCATCTGCCAGGGGGTCCACGGTCCCTGCCCGAAAACGATGTTGGAGGCGATCGCGGCGACCGCGCCGACCGCGAAGCCGGGCGGCCCGCCGAGGGTGAAGCCCGCGATCAGCACGATGTCGGTCGTCGGTTTGACGCTCGGCAGCGGCGCGAACGCGATCCGCCCCAGCGTTGCCAGCGCGGCGAGCGTCGCGACGACCGCGACCGTCCGCGAGGAGGGACGTGAACGCTCGTACCAGGCGAAGCCGCCGACCAGCGCGAGCGCGAGGATCAGGAACGAGGCGAGCGGCCAGCTCATCGGCGCGAGGCTGTCGCGGTCGCGGTGGCACCGAGTTGCGCGAGCGCCTGCGTGGGCGTCAGGATCCCGCGGTGCCCGCCGAGGATCCGCGCCGTCTCTGTCGCGAAGTACCAGCCGCCGGAGAGCAGCTCCTCGGGGCTCGAGTCGGCCAGCACGCGCCCGTCGGCGAGCAGCACCGCCCGCGTCGCGAAGGAGGCCGCGAACTCGGGGTCGTGCGTCGCCACCAGCACGGCGACGCCGCGCTGCGAGAAGCCGACCAGCTCCTGCGCAAGGGTCGCCTTGGCGCCGCGGTCCATCCCGCGCGTCGGCTCATCGAGGCAGAGCACCGACGGTGCCGGCTCGCCGGCGGTGACGATCGCCAGGGCGAGCCGCTGGCGTTCACCGCCGGAGCAGTCGCGTGGATGGCGGTCCGCGAGCGCTCCGAGCCCCGAGCGTTCGAGCGCGAGCGCGTCGAGCTCGTCGCCGACGCGGTCGTGGAGGAAGTAGTCGCCCGGATTCTGCAAGAGCAGGGCGACGCGCCCGCAGCGCTCGATGCGCCCGCGCGTCGGCTCCGCCAGGCCTGCCACGTGGCGCAGCAGCGTCGACTTGCCGGCGCCGTTTCGCCCCAGCAGCACCACCCGCTCGCCGGCCGCCACCGACAGCGAGACACCGGCCAGGATCGCTGGGCCGTCGCTCAACTCGTGCCAGACATGGCGCAGTCGAAGGCTCGCGTCCCGGGAGCGCTCGCGGCGATGCCAGCGCGGCGGCCGCCGCGCTTCCGGCGGCGCCTCACGCTCGGGCAGCAGGCCGGCGGCGCGAAGCGTCGCCCGCGCCTGCTTGACACCGACCGGCGGCGGGCGCAGCCCAAGACCGGCGATCAGCGTCGCCCCCGGCGTCTCGAGCGCCGGCGCGGCGGCATGGGCCCATTGCAGAAACCCGCTCGGCGCGGCGTCGCAGACGATCGCGCCGCGGTCGAGCGCGATCACGCGGTCCGCCGCACCCAGACAGCGCTCGAGGCGGTGCTCAGCGAGCAGGATCGTGGTCCCCCACTCCTCGTTGAGTCGCCGCAGCAGCGAGAGCAGCTCATCGCCTGCGACCGGGTCAAGCTGCGAGGTCGGCTCGTCCAGCACGAGCAGTCGCGGACGCCCGGCGAGCGCGGCGCCGAGCGCGACCCGCTGCAGCTCTCCTCCGGAGAGCTCGACGATCGAGCGTTCGAGCAGCGTCTCGATGCCGAGCGCGAGGGCCACCTCCTCGACGCCGCGCGCGACCGCGACGGCGCTGTGGCCGCGGTTCTCGAGCGGGAAGGCGAGCTCCGCCCGCACCGTGCCCATCACCACCTGCGTTTCGGGATCCTGGAACAGCGTGCCAACCTCGGCCGCCAGGGCAGCTGGGCCGTGGTCGCGCAGGTTCATCCCACAGATCTCCGCGCGGCCGTCGAAGCGTCCGCCGTGGAAGTGCGGCACGAGCCCGCAGGCCACGCCGAGCAGCGTCGACTTGCCGGCCGCCGAGCCGCCGGCGAGCACGACGAACTCCCCCTGCGCAAGCTCGAGCGTCAGCTCACGCAGCGCCGGCGCCGGCGCTCCCGGATAGGTGTAGCTGACCGCCGCGAGCTCGAGCGCGTTCATCGCAAGATCCCGCGCCGCTGCGCGAACGGCGCCAGCACGGCGAGCGTCAGCGTGCCGGCGAGCACCCAGACACCTGCGCCATAGCCGCCGTGGATCGAGGGGTAGAACGTGAACGGCGCCGGCAGCGCGATCGCGAGTGCGGCGATCGCGACAGCCGAGGCTGCGAACGCCAGGTCGTGGCGCGACCAGGGCCGCGGTGCGCGTCGCGGCCGCCGGGCCGACCCGTAGCCGCGCACCTCCAGCGTGGCGGCGATGTCCAGCGAGCGGTCGAGGGCGTTGGCGGTGATCGCGCGCATCACGGCGAGGCGCCCGCCGGGGTTCGGCCGGCACCGCTGCGCCTCGCCGAGCCGCCGCGCGTCGAGCGCCAGCAGCGGCACCATCCGGGTCGCGAGCGTTGCCGTCAGCGCCGAGCGAAAGGACACGCGACGCAGCGAGCGGAGCAGCTCGTCGGGATCCACCGCCGCGCTGGCGAGCGCGCACGCAGCGATGATGACGACCAGCACGAGCGCCTCCTTGGCGCCGTAGGCCACCGCCTCGAGTGTGATGTCGAGCTGCCCGAGCGGTCCGGCGTCGCCGAGCCGCGCGATCACGGTCAGACCTTCCCGGCTGACCAGCGCGTTGACCGCCACGATCAGCACGGCCATCGGCGCCGAGAGGTACAGCGAACGGGCCACGCGCCCACCCACGCCGGCGGCGACGCCGGCGACGATCACCGCGAGCGCCAGCACGCCGAGCACCAGCGGATCAGCGATCACAAGTGCGGCGAGTACGAGCGCGGCGCAATAGGCGGCGCCGACGCCGGCGCGAGCCGCATGCAGCGGGCTGGCGCGGCGGAGGTAGCTCACGGCTCCTCGTCGGGCAGCGGTATGGCCGCTCCCGCGATTACGGCGACCGCGAAGTGGTCGTCCAGTGTGCCGGCGTTGAATGCCGAAACGGCCGCGGCTACACCGGCGGCGTCGGTTCCCGTGACGAACCAGACGGGCGGCTGTCCCATGAAGCGAGTCGCCGCGACGAGCCCGGCTCCGGCCCCGGCGCTGCGCACGACCCGCCCGGACTGATCGAGCAGCACGAGCTTGGCGCCGTGATCCTCAAACCGGGCGTAGACGCCGCTTGCGCCGACGCCGCGGGCGAGCTCATCAGCGGCAGGATCGGCGGTCATCGTCGAATAGGGCCCGACGAGCACGCGCAGTGAGAGGTTGTACTCCGAGCACAGCAGGCAGCCGAGCGAGGCGACCAGGTTGTAACCGGCGAACACGGCCTCGACCGCTCCGCAGGACTTCGACGCGGTCTGCGTGCACTCGATTCGCAGCGGGTATCGGCGGCCGCCGTAACCGTCGACGAACGGCTCCGGGAAGGAGCCCACAACGGCCGGAATACTCAGGGCGGCGCTCCAGGCGTGGCGGTCCCACCAGACATGGTCGCCGCTGTGCAGCTTGGTTTCGGCCGCCCCCTTGCCGGCCTCCACCCCATTGACGTAGTAAAACCAGTCGTCGCCGCCACCACCGGAGAGATGGTCGATGCTCTGCACAAAGCCGCCACCGTAGATCGCGTCGACTGTCGCGTTTCGCTCGAGCATCCGCATCACCGTGTCCGCGCCGACGATCTTCGGCTTCGAATCCGAGAGGAGCGTCTGCGCGCCGAACCCCTGCGTTACGAGCAGGGAAACGTGCGCGGGCGCAGCGCCGGCGCCGAGCCCGCAGCCGGCGAGCGCGAGTGTCGCCGCTGCCGCGGCGACACTCGCAAGGATCGCGTCAGCTCGCGCCACTCACCCGCACGTCTTGGCTGCCGCGGTCTCCACACACACGCTCGCCTCGGTGCGAATCGCGTGTGGCGCCGACACGCGGAGCGTCAGCGCCCCGGCCGTGGCGAGCGTCAGCGTGGCCGTTCCCGCCGACCCGGTCTTGGCCTGCACGCCTCCGGCGCGGACCGTCGCGCCGACCGCCGGCGACGGGGCGCCCTTGGCATCGCTGTAGGCCGTGACCGAGACGGTGAACGGGGTGCCGACGAGCGCCACCGAGGGGGCCTTCACACCCAGCACGCCGGCGTTCTTCGGGCAATTCTTGCCGTAGCAGTCCGGGAAGAAGAGGATCGCGTCGCCGGGTTTTGGGTCATAGGAGCAGATCCCCTCGGGTGCGGGCGCGTCGTTGACCCAGAAGGCCCAGTACTCCTCGCCGCTGCTCGGGAAGTCGAGGCCGTCGATGGCGGTGAGGAAGTACTCCCTGTAGGACGCGGACCATGTTCCGCTCCAATCGCCGTGTGTGGCCTGCTGCAGTGCTCCGGCGGCGCTGCGGCCACTGCAGCTGTCGGCGGCGATGCCGTTCTTGGTCACCTTGGCGGCAGAGAGGACGACGGCCGTGCTGGCGACGAGCGTGGTCTTGGTGCCCTCGACGCGGACGGTGATCGCATCGGTGGCGGAGGCGTGTGACGTGAACAGCGCGGCCGCGGTGGTGGCGATGAGAATCGCGCCGGCGGCGGCAGCAGCGAGCGCCAGTCGCCGAACCGACGCCTGACGGCCCGAATGGGTGCGTTGCATGATTGGCCAACCCCTTTCCACGAGGGTCTATGTGGGCTTGCGGTCGGCGCAGGTCTCCTGGCTTCCGGGCCGATCCTGCCGCGCCTTCCCGGCTCGCGGTGGCGAGCCAGTGGCCTGCGCTTGCGCGCGTGCGGCGGACGTCCCCGGTCACAGTGGCGGGTCCGCGCCGGTTTCACACCGGCTTCCCATGCCACCGACCAATGACGGGGCCATCGTAGCGCTCTGCGACACTGGGAGCCGAGCAGATGACCGTCAACCTGACCCGCATCTACACCAGGCTCGGCGACGGGGGCGAGACGGACCTCGGGGACCGCACCCGCGTCGCCAAGACCGACCCGCGGATCGAGGCCTGCGGCGACGTCGACGAGCTCGGCGCGCATCTGGGGTTCGCGCTGACACTGCCCGGGCTGCCGGAACGCACGGCGGTCTGGCTGCGCCGCATCCAGAACGACCTGTTCGACCTCGGCGCCGACCTTGCCGTGCCGGGCGAGGACTCACGCGAGCGTCTGCGTGTGGCCGGCGAACAGGTCGAATGGCTCGAGCGGTGCTGCGACGAGGTCAACGAGGGGCTCGAGCCGCTGCGCTCCTTTCTGCTCTCCGGCGGGACCCCGGCAGCCGCATGGCTGCACGTCTGCCGCACGGTCTGTCGCCGCGCCGAGCGACGCGTTGTCGCGCTCGGCGAGAGCGCGAGCCCGCAGACGCGGCGCTATCTCAACCGCCTGAGCGATCTGCTGTTCATCCTCGCGCGAGAGGCCAACGACGGCGACGAGCCGCTGTGGGTCCCCGGCAAGCACCGCTGAGGGCCCGCCTGCCGAAGGTGCGGCGGCGAGTTCCGCTCAGGACTCGATCCGGCCAGAGCTGCTGTAGGCGCGGGTCGGCGCGCCGGTGAACACCTGACCGGCCGGCGAGGCCCAGCGGACCCGCCACAATCGCCCCGCGACGAAGCGGCCGCTCCCGGTCCAGGCGCCGGTGGCGCCGGCTCGCTCATCGGCCAGGCCGTGCCAGCTGCGCCCGCCGTTGGAGGAGTACTGCACCACCAGCTCGGTCGGGCCGCCGGCCGGGCGCACGAGTCCCCAGAACGCCACGCCGCTCAAGCTGCTGCGCGTCACGGTCAGCGGTAGACGGAAGCCGCCGTAGGCGGGCTTCCGGCGTCCCTTGTAGGTCTCGAGGCCGGTCTGAAAGCCGACCACGTGGCCGTCGACGGGATGGTCGTCGCGCAGCAGGTATTGCCCGAAGGACGCGACCCGCGGGTTCTCCCACGCCATGTGCTCGGAGATCGCCAGGTACTCCGCCTGCTGGGCCAGCGACACGCCGCCGTAGGGGTTGGGGACGCTCTGGACGCCGAATTCGGTGATGTAGACCGGCAGCCCCGGGGCCACGGCGTGTGCGGCGGCCGCGCGGTTGAGCGCCGTCACCAGCCGCCCGATCGTGGCCATCGTCACATCGTCGGGCGGCGGCACCCAGAACGGGCCGCGCGAGTTCGAATACGGGTGCTGTGCGTAGCCGCCGGCCGGCAGCAGCGCGCAGTGCCCGACGGGCCGATAGCTCGAGTCAAGGCACAACACACCGCGCAGGAACACCAGCGGTGCCGGCACGCCCTGGCTCGCAACACCGGTGGGTGAGGTCTCCCCCATCAGCACCGTCATGCCGGAGAAGTTGCCGGAGGCCTTCAGGCCGGCGTAGCCGGCGAGGAAAAGGCCGCGATAGATCGCCGCGGAGGCGAGCTTGCCGTGAACGTACTGGGGCCGCAGAAAGCCTGGCTCGTTGGGCTCGTTCCAGATCGAGAAGAGCTTTACCCGCGTGCCGTAGCGCCGTCCGACGGCCTCCATGAACTTGCCGAAGTCGCTCGCGCTCGGATCGCTGTAGATGTCCTCCCCGTGCGGCGTCGCCCAGCGCGGCACCGGCCCGCTCACCGTCAGCAGAACCCTCCAGTGACGCGCGACCGCGGCGGCGATCAGCGTGTCATACGTACCCCAGCGATAGGCCGCGGGGTTGGCCTGGTTGAAGTTCGGCCGCTGCCTGTGGTCGGGTTCGGGCGCGACGTCGCGCCAGTAGAGGACCACATGGAGGGCGTGAACGCCGAGCGACTGCAGCTGCTCGAGCGTCGGTGCCTGCGTCGCGGCCGTGAGCAGCGCGTTCGGCGCCTCGAAGAACACAGGCTCATCGTGGGAGGCCAGGGCGGGCGCCGCGCCGAGCGCGCCGGCGGCGAGCAGCACGGCTGCGGTCAGGAGGGCTGTGAGCTTGACGCGTCGCATGGCGTTGAGCGCGTTCCCCAAGCGCCTCGTTCAGTTAGACCCCGCTGCTGCGTGGATGTTGCGCTGAAGCCGGGTTTGCTGCGGTCCGTAGCTCGCGCTGTAGAGCCGGGCCCAGGCCAGGACATCGTCGACGTACCACCAGGCGTGGTTGTAGGCGTAGATCGCCTGCCGGTAATTTCCCGGAGCACCGCTGGCACGAAGGTAGTTGGCCATGCTGAAAATGGCATCGGATGGACGCCACATATCCGGCGGGCCCTGTCCCGTCGCGCTTATGCCGTAGCGCTGCCACGTCGAGACGAGGAACTGCGCGGGGCCGCCTGCGCCGGCCGAATTGAGTTGCCCCTCGACCGTGCACGAAGGCGCCGGATCGCGCCCGTGGTCGCATTCCACGCGACCGATGCCGGCGAGGACCGCCCAGTCGAGTCCGAACCGTGCAGCGGCCTGCACATACAGGGCGAGGTAAAGCGGCGGAATGTCAGCCCGCGCCTGCGCGGACGGGGCAACCGAGACGCCGAGGACGGACCCACTGCTCACGTCGCCGCCGAGGGCGGCGCCCTCTGCTCCGCGCGCGAGCGCGAAGACCAGCAGCAGCGTGCATCCGCCCAGTGCCAGGCCGCCAGCGAGCAGGCTGCCGACCAGTGCAAGCGGTATCGCGATGCGTGAGCTCACTGCAGCCGCGAGCCGAACTGGCGCGCCCGGCGCGCGATCGGCGCGTCAGCTGTGGGCGCGTCCTTGCGCGCGGTCGCCGCTGCGCGCGCCATGGCCCCGCGCACCTTGCCGCGGGGCGTCGCGGCGCTCGCAGTCAGAAGCTCCCGCCGCCGGGTGAGTTCACGATCGATCTCCAGGCGCACGACACGCTGTTGCGCCGGCGAGCTGCGCAGGTAGTCGGCCGAGCTGACGCCTGCGAGCCCGGCAAGTTGCGCGGAGCGGTCGCCGGAGCGAAGCGTCGCCCCGCGCGGCGCCAGGGCGGCCTGGTCGAGCGCGCGCGCGATGACGCGCGACCGAGTGGCAGCTGAGGGCACGGCCTCGCGGCGGCGCGACAGTCTCGTTCGCAGGTCTCCGGCGAGCCGGGCGCCGCGGAGCACCTCTGGGACCGCCCCTCGCGCCGCGAGCTGATCGTCCACCGCGCGGGCTCTCGCCTGCAGTGAGACGATCCGACGCCGGTCGCCAATTCCTTGCGCCGTGTTCAGACCCGCTGCGATCCTCGAGCGGCGCAATTGCAGCGCGGCGACCGCGGCCGCCGCCGGTGGATCGCCTGTGGGCGAACCAGCGCTCGCGCCGGCGGCCGTGTCGCGCATCCGCCCGACCTGGGCGGCGAGCTCGCCGCGAGCGTGCGCACGTCGCTCGCGCGCCGAGCCGCCCGGCTCGCTGCGAGCGGTGGCCGACCCGCCCGCTCCTGGCCCGCCGGGCCGACCGGCCCCGACGGGCGGACCGAGCGCTCCACCGTCCTGCGGGAATTCGCGAAAGCGCTTGATCGTCTCGACGGCCCGGCCGCCGACCCCGGCAGCAAGGCGCCCGGAGGCCCGCACCGCTCCGACGCCCGCGCCGGCGCTGCGGCCGGCAAGCCACACGCGCGTCGCCAGCGGCGCGCGACGGGACGGCTCTGCGCGCTCGTGCAACACGAGCCCGAGAACCCGGTGACGCTGCTCGAACGCCGTCCACCAGAAGACGGAGATCAGCAGCCACTGGGTCCACCATCCGAGACCGTCGAGCGAGCTCAGCAGCGTCACGATCAACAGCACGACTCCGAGCGCGACGGAGTAGACGAGCTTGGCCAGCGCCGCGCCGACGAGGCGGGTGAGCCACAGACGAAAGGCGTCGCGGCCGGCTTCACCGAGCGCCGGGGCGAGCACCGCCAGTGGCGCGAGCATCAGGTACAGCAGTGTCGCCAGCGCAGCGCCGAGGAGCCTCAGGGCGATGAAGCCGAGCAGCAGCAGCATCCCGACCGTCCCGGCGACGATCAGCAGCAGCCCGCCGACGCGCGGCCATGTGCCCGAAGCGGTACGAAACTCCGCCTGCGGCGCCGTCGGAGCGGTGCAGGCCGTGGGGTCGCCTGATCCGCACAGCGCGCCGTACAGCGTCGGCGTCACGGTCTGGCTCGCCAGCGCCGAACGAGCCGCCGCCTCTGGTGGGATGGCGAGAAACAGCTCTCCGTTGGTGCGCGCTTCGTCGAGCGCCGTCGCTGCACCGGAGAGCTGGCTCTGCAGCGCACTGCCGTCCGGAGCGCACTGCACGAGGCCAACGGCGGGCCCGTGGCAGGACGCCTCCGCGCGCAGCTGGGCTTCGAGGCTCGCCGCCGTCGCACGCAGGCGAGGATCGAGCGCTCCCGGCGCTCGGCACCAGTCGACGTCACCAAACTCCAGGTAGCACCAGGGGCCGATGATCGCTGAGTCAAAGACCGCGGCAAACGCGCCGTCGACGGTCGAGACAGGTTGGCTCGGGTCTCCGGTGGCGCTCGCCGCGACCGTTGTCAGCGCGGCGCGGTCGGCGAGATTGCCGACGGCGCCGACCGTGCCGACCGGGTCGGCGATGATCCACAGGCCGGCGCACACCATCACCGCCAGGAGCGCTGCATGCCCGAGGGTGTCGAGCACGCGACGGCGCACGAGGCCCTGCCAGGCGAAGCCGACAGCGGCGACCGCCAGCGCCAGCCCGAGCCACGGATCGGTGAAGACGCGCTGCGCGACGCCGAGCGACGAGCTGATACGGGCCAGCGTTGCGGGCGCGAGCAGGTCGATGGCGTAGCACCACTCGAGCGCGATCAGGACGACGTGGATCAGCCAGACGACCGCCGTCCACACGGGCGTGACGAGGAGGTCCTGCACCACGGTGTCGAGGTCCTCGGTGACGCTCGCGTCAAGCCCTGACGGGATATTGATGTCGATCGAGTAGTTCGACAACGGCACCGGCGCGACGTCGACGCCCGACACCGCGCAGTTGGTGCGCTCCGCCTGCGACAGCTGAGCGGTGAGGACCGATGCCGTGCACGACGGGCTCGCGAACCCATTCGACGCCAGTGGACTCGCGTCGACCGGAGCGGTCGGGGGCGCCGCCACCGCCACCGCCGGGATAGGGAGCAGCACGAGCGCGGCGAGGGCGAGCATCACTGGGACGCGCACTCGAGTCACGTGCTCGGCGGTGTGCTCGGCGGCGTGGTCGAGAACGCGGCGAGCAGCCGCGGCACGAGGATCTCCACCTGCACCGCCTCGACGCGGCCGCGGTGGTCGCGCATCAGACAGCGCCCGGTATCGAACTCGAGCAGGCGGTCGCGCAGCACCCGGTCGTCCGGGTCGAGATCGAGCAGCTCGAGCGCTCGCTCCGCCTCTCGCTCGGAGCGCAGCCCGAAGACGAACGTGGCTCCAATCAGATTCTCGAGCGAGGCTCGTCCGTCGCGCAGCGTGTCGTTGACCAACTGCGTGGAGATGATTGGGACGGCCAGCTCGCTGCGACCCATCCGTTGCAGCGAGGCGAGCAGCATCCTCCCCACCGGGTCGCCGAGCAGTCGCCAGCCCTCATCGAAGGAGAAGACCTTGAGTCGCGAGCGCTCCGCGGCCATCAACGCCATCGCGAACATCGCGATCAGTCGCACGATCTGCTCTCCGACCCGCTCGAGCAGCGAGTACTCCGAGCGCGCGCTGCCCGGCTGCGGGGCCGGCAGGTCGCGAATCGGCAGATAGGTGACCTGCCGCGTTCCCACCCGTGGCAGGCGCACGTCAGGGTCGGCGAAGCCAAGCTGGGTCAGTCCCGCGCCGGCGTGCACCGCGAGCGTCTTGGCCACCTGTTGGTCGACCGCGTCACCGGCCGCCAGCGCGCGGATCACCTCGAAGCAGGTCGGCGCCTTCGAGCGGCGCCTCACCACGTCGACCGCGGCGGCCACGGACGCCTCCCACGCCGGCTCCGAGCGTGCCGGCAGGAGGTCGCACAGGAACGAGACGGCGGCGTCCTGCCGCATGTGCTCGGGAGCGACGCGCAGCGGATCGAGCATGCCCCGCAGCGAACGCTCGCCGCGCAGCGCGATCGTCTCGACATGCGGCGCCACCTCGGGCAGCTCATGCATACGGTGATCGCCCTTGGGATCGCAGTCGATCACGCGCGCGCCGAGCAGGAACGCTTCGTAGGCCAGCTTCTGGTCCAGCGTCGTCTTGCCCGAGCCGAGCGCGCCGATCGAGAGGATCGCGGCGTTGCGGTCGCTATCGGAGCCCTCGCGTAGGTTGAAGCGAACGGGGTGCCGGCTCGCGCTGAGAGTGTGCCCGAGATAGAAGCCTGCCCGCGCTCCGACCGCGTGCGTCGCGACGGGCATCATCGCCGCGACCTGCTCGGTCGTCAGCACGTCGTCGTAGCCCGCGACCGACGAGCGCTGACCCGGCAGCGCAGCGATGAACAGACGCAGCTGGTCTCCGAGCGGCCGATGCAGGCGCACCTCGCCGAAGGCGCGCCTGACCGCTTCGACACGCCATTCGAGCTCGTCGCGCTCCACGGCGGCGACGGCGATCGCCAGCGTTGCCCGCAGCAGGGGCGGATGGCTGGCCGACTGAAGGTATGAGAGAAGATCGCGCGCCTCCTGCGTGCGGTCGTAGCCACGATCGGACACACCCTGATCGCCGCCCGCCTCGGCGCGAGCGATCTCGTCGGCGTCCTGCACGCGACGGCGCACGAGCCGCATCGCGAGGTCGTTGGGCAGGAACCGCGCGCACAGCGTGAGGTCAACGCCGAACGGGAGCGACTCGACGGGAGCGAACATCAGCTCAAGCCGCGGGCTCGGAAAGGCGGCGCTCTCCGGAAGGGCTCCGGCAACCAGTTGCGACTGCCAGCTGACCCCCAACTCGGACTCGATCCGCAGGAGTCGTCCGCGATGCTCGACGTAGCTGTCGCTCCAGCGCATCACATCGGCTTCCAGCGGCGCCAGCACGGCGGCGCCGTTGCGTTCGAACACGAGCGCCTGCGGTTCGTGCAGGCCGTCGAGCGATGGCTCTCCGAGCGCCCGGCAGAACGCCCGCCGCACGAGCCATTGCACTTCGATCGTGCGCGCAGGCCGAGCGTCGAGACTCGCGGCCAGGCGGGCGTGGACCTCGTCGGCTCGCATCCGCAACCGCTCAAGCTCGAGCGCTGAGAGCTCCCGCGTGCTCTTGCCACGAAGTGCGGCGCGCGCCGACCTGCACAGTTCGCGCGGAGAACGCTCGCCGAGCTCCGTGACGAAGGCGCCGACGTCGCGTTGCGGGCGCTCGAGGCTGACCGCCAGATAGACGGCTGGAAGCTCTGCCTGCTCGTCGCGGAGTGCTGAGAGCTGGGCAGTGAGGTAGTCCTCGTGCGCGGGCGTGTGTGGCCCTGCGTAGCCGCGGAAGAGCGCCTCGAACTCCCTCGCCGGGTCCCATCTCCTGGCGATCCGCAGTATCTGGATGTCCGCCTCAAGCGATTCGATCGCCGTGAGGAGCCTCCCGAAGCGCTCACGCTTGCGCGCGCTCGCAAGCGTCGCGTAGCTGAACGGCTCGAGTGCGAACAACGCCCACGAGCCGCACGATCCCTGCAGGCAGTTGCCGTAAACGAATCGCAGGGGCCGTCGCCACGAGCTCAACTCGTCCGCACCTCGAGGACCGCGCCCGGAGCGAGTTCGAGCACGATCGGACGTCCGCTCGCCCCGGCGAGCGGGTGAAGCGAGACGTCGGCGCGACGCGGCCATGACCACTCCGCGCGCAGGTGGGGGTGACTCACGAGGACGGCGCCCGGTCCGCTGTAGCGCAGCGCGCGAAACCGCGCGTCCGAGCCGTCCGGGATACAGAGGATGCTCGGCGGGTCCCAGCGGTTGCGGCGCCGGGGCAGCGGGACCAGCGCCTCCAGCCGCCGGTACGCGAGCCTGTGTCCGATCAGCGCGACCGCCGCGAGGTGAAATGGCCGGCCCTCGATCCGTACCGCGGCGAACAGCGTCGCGACGGCGAGCGGCATCGCAAGGTCCCGCACGTACCAGGGGATCACGCCATCCAGCCAGTCTGTCGGAGGCACAGCTGCGGCGGCCAGGGCGACGAGGACCAGGACCAGGGCGTAGACGACGCCTCTGAGCGGGATGCCGCCCGGATTCAGCCGCAGCGTGTCGACTCTGTAGATGCGCCGCTCGAGAGCGAAGACGGAGCGAAACGAGCGGACTTCCAGCGGCGCGGTCACCCCGAGCCGAACAGCAGCGAGACGGTGTTCTGCAGCACGCTGAGCCCGACCGGGCTTGCAAGCAGCACGGCAATGACCCCGATCGCGAGCACGCCGATGGCCTCCTTGAAGTCTCGCTTGAACACGAGCACCACCGCGGCCACGGCCAGCGCCAGCCCGATCAGACTCAGCGCGACCGTGCGCCCGGTGCTGCTGGCCTGGCTCGCAGCGCTCTCGAGCGAGGCCCCGCTCGCGCCGGTCACCGCGCCCGCCGCGGCGGCAACCGCCGGCGCCGCAAGGCCCGCCGCCAGCGCGAGGGCGCCCGCATACAGACGTCTCATTTCGTGCTCCTTTCGCTCTTGCGTCATGACTGGATCCGTGTGATCTCCCAGCGCCCACCGACCTGCGCGAGCGTGACCTCGTAGGCGAGCGTGAAGAGGTCGCCGTCGCTGTCAGTGGCCAGCACCGTCGCCAGGACCACGCCGGAGCGTTCGACCGCGAGTCGAACGACGGAGCGCAGCGTGAGCCCGCCTGCAACCGGGGCAACGTCGGCCGCGGGAGCCAGATCGGCGGCGAGATTCTCGGCCGAGTCGTCGACGTAGTTGCGCATCGCGCGTTGGAGCACCGCGACAAGTTCCGGATTGCCCACGGTCTCCAGCGTCGGCCCGTCCAGGTCCCCGGCGGGCGCCGGTCTGGGCGCGCCCACGAGGGCGGGGTAGCGGGCGAGCACGTCCGCCCCGCCTGGTCCGCGGACGACGGCGACGGCGAGGTAGCGAACCGCCCCGCCCCCAACACCCGCCGCGACGGTGTAGTCGGACTCGCCGCCCGGTCCGCCACGCTCGTCGGCGATCGCGACCCACTGCACCTGCTCGGAGCCGCCCGCTGCCGCGGTGAGTCCCGCATCCGGATCGTCGGCTGGCGCCAGAAACGGGCTGAGAGCGTTCTGATGGACCAGGGAATCCGGCGACCAGGTCAAGTAGGCGCGGCTGAAGGTCAGGGCCAGCCACTGGGCACCGACATCGGTGGAGCGAGCGGCCGAAACGACGAGCAGTCGCTCGACCGGTGGCGCGATGAGGTTGCGCGCGGTCGCGACCACGCCGACGAGCGCGACGACGTAGAGCAGCCCCCGCGCGACGCCGAGCGAAGCGCGAAGCGACCAGAGCCGCCGCGGTCTCAGCGTGACGTGCGCGCGAGGCGACCTCGCGCTCATCGCTCGAACCCGAATTCCTGATTCGCCGCGGAAGCTCCGGAGGCCGACGCGATCGCGGGCGGGGACTCCTCGCCGGTTCGCACGCTCAGCGCGACGTCAGGCCGCGCCGTGCGCCGCCGCGCCCCACGACCGGAGCGGGGGCTTCGATGCTTGGACGCCGGGCCGGTGTGCGGACGAAGCGGCCGTCGGTATCCGGCGGCCCGAGGTTTTGGCCTAGACGCTCGTTCGGCGGCTCGCCGCGGCACGGCAGGAGCATGCGGCGATTGGGAGCGGCGTCTGGCGAGCGCTGCGGCGGTCGAAGGCTCGCCATGGTGTGAAAGGCCGAGCAGGAGGACAGCCACGCACACCAGCCCGCCAACCGCGGCGACGGTCGGCAGCCAGCCCGTCCACGCGGCCAACCTCGGTGGCCCGCCCCGGACGGCGGCCGGCCACGGCATCGCGGCGCGATCCGCGACGCGATCAGACGCGTCGTGGAAGCCGTCGAGCGCCTCCCCGCCGAGCAACTCGTCCTCGTCGATGACGCGGTAGACGGCGATCGGGCGCCGGCGCATCACGACACCCACAGCGAGGAGGGTCCCCGGGTGGCGACCGCGGCGCGCAGCCCTCGAAGAGCGAAGCGCAACAACGGGCGCTGGGGGCGCCGGCGCGCGTGCGGCGACGGTCCTCGGTGGACGCGGACGGCGAAGCCCACGTGCGCAGCTGGCTCGGCAAGTTCCAAGATGGCTCCTCGCCGTCCTGTTCCGCCGGTTCGTCACGCGGCGGGACAGCGGCTACAACGTGGTCCCTGTGACTTAGCTGCGGCGCGACGGTTGCGCCGCAGCGGACTCCGGTCAACGGGAGCGGAACGCTTCTGAACCGGCGACGAGTGCGTCCACCGGAGGTTCGGCTGAAACGTCAGCGCTCGCCGCTGTGAGTAACCGCAACCACCCCACTTGTGCATATCTGTTGACATTGAAAGAGTTGCCAGTTGCCAGTATTGCCGGCGCCGTCACCGACCGGAGACTCGAGCAGCACGCAAGAGACACGTTCGGACGTTGCAGACAACGGTGCTGAGGTCAATCACGCTGGAGACGAGTGGACGCATCGTCGACGTCGGCCGCTGGGCGCTCGAAACGGCGTGTCAGCAAATGGCGGAGTGGCACGCGCTCGACAGCTCGATAGGTATTTCAGTCAACGTGTCAGGTTGTCAGCGCGACAGTGATGTGGTTGTGGCAGATGTCCGCCACGCATCCGAAGTAAGCCACCTGAAGGCCGGCGCACTCACGATCGAGGTGACGGAATCCTCGCTCCTTCGAA
>Ga0182015_10002073_pt1 | contig 24993 bp, 20 predicted proteins | sample 712P3MmetaG_FD_120478 | JGI IMG/M metagenome (GOLD analysis project Ga0182015, IMG submission 120478) | Permafrost microbial communities from Stordalen Mire, Sweden - 712P3M metaG | ecosystem: Environmental > Terrestrial > Soil > Wetlands > Permafrost | place: Sweden: Stordalen | collected...
CCCGAGACGGTGACGCTGATCGCCAACTACATTCCGCTCGAGGGACCGGACGGCGGCCCGAACTTCTACAACTTCGGCGACGACGTGCTTTACGAGATCACCGTCACCAATGGCGGCACCGTCGCCGACGCGATCACCTACCAGTTCCAGTTCACGACGGAGTACACCGACCCGAACACCTTCCTGTACAACACGGGTCCGATCACCAGCCTGACCAGCTCGACCTGGAACGTCCGGCAGTTCTACTCGGTGACCCGGATCCGGCACGGCAAGTCCGAGGTGCTCGCGAGCAGGCTCGCGTGCCCGCCGGTGAACGTCGGCGTCCGTTCCACCCCGGACTACGGCGCGCTCGCCCGTGCCGCGATCCATCCCCTCGATGGTGGATGGGTGTTCGCCGGCCAGCGCCGTGAGGGCTTCTACGTCGACCTCGGGTCAATCTTCGATCTTGGCGCGCTCCGTCCCTTCCAGAACCTGCACCTGATTCCGCTTCCCGCCGTCGGTGGTGTCGATTCCACCAAGGCGCTCAACGTCCACACCATCGCGATCCAGGTTCCCAAGACGCACCTCACCAGGAACGGTGAGACGCCGACGGATCCGACCAACGCGGATTCGGTCATCGGCGTGTACACCACGGCCAGCCGGCGCAAGTCCACCGTGCTCGACGGCGGCGGCCGGACCACCGACGTGGGACCGTGGGTCCAGGTTTCCCGTCTCGGGATGCCGCTCATCAACGAAGTGATCATCCCGATCGGCAGGAAGGACTACTGGAACTCGACCAAGCCGGACCACGACGCCCAGTTCGTCGCCGACTACGCGCATCCGATGCTCGCCGCATTGCTGCCGGTGCTCTACCCGGGTGTCTTCCCGCACCTGGCTGCCTACACGAAGGCGCGTGCCGACCTCGAGGCGATCCTGCTGACCGGCGTTCCCTCGGGGGTCATCGCCGGCTTCCAGAACTCGACCGGATCGACCCCGGCCGACCTGCTCCGCCTCAACATGGCGATCCCTCCGGCAAAGTCCCCGAGCATCAACGGCATCCTGGGCGGGGACCTCGCGGGCTTCCCGAACGGCCGCCGAGTGTTCGACGACGTGGCGACCATCGAGATCCGCGCCGTCGCCGGTGCAACCATCCCGCTGGTGGATACCAGTTACACACCTGACGGCGCCGCCAGCGTGGTCAGCGACTTCTCGTCCGCTCAGTTCAGCAGCGGTTCGGTGCCCGGCAGCAACCGGTACATCGACCACTTCCCGTACCTGGGCACGCCTCACAACGGATTCGACACCCCGAGTTGAGCGAGATCGAGTCCGCCGGTCCCGCTCCCAGCGGGCCGGCGGTCCTCGACATCGGTGGGGGGACGGGAGCGCTGCTGGTGATCGTGCCGGCGGCGCTCCTCCACACCGAGATCGAGGTCAGCCCTGAGGGGTGGCCCGGGGCCCGAACCCACACCGGGGTGCACGCGCGGCCGATGCGGGGCGAGCTGCTTGCGGTCGCTCTGTTTCCGTCCCTCGATGCCGGGACGTGGAGCCTCCTGGAGGCCGGTTCATGCGTCGCCCAAACCATCGAGATTCTGGACGGTCAGGTCACCCAGGTCGACTGGCGCTGACTGTTGCTTGACGGTCCCCAGGGTTTGCGTCTAACGTAGCCTGATTCTACAGGCGTTCAGTAGAATTTCTGCATCCACAGGGCTACTGGAGGGACCTGGTCGATGGGCTCGAACATGGGTGACATCGATTCGGAACGGGTCGCGTCGCTGACCGCTCGCGAGGAAGCCGAGTTCCGGTCTCGACGTACCCGTTCACGAGACTTGTGGAGGGAGGCGACCGAGTACATCCCGCGCGGTGTGCCGAGCTCCTTCCAGGACACGCCGCCGCAGCCGGTCTTCATCGATCACGGCCAGGGCAGCAAGGTCTGGGACGTCGACGGGAACGAGTACGTCGACTTTCACAATGGCTTCGGCGTGATGGTCGTCGGCCATGCGCACCCCGCGATCGTGGCCGCGGTGGATGCCCAGATGCATCGCGGATCGCATTTCGCCCAGCCGGTCGCCGAGAACATCGTCGTCGCACGCGAGCTGGCGCGGCGTTTTCATCAGCCCCAGTGGCGCTTCACCAACAGCGGCACGGAGTCGACCCTCGACGCTATCCGCCTCGCGCGCGGCTTCACCGATCGCGAGCGGATCATCAAGATCGAGGCCTCCTACCACGGCCACCACGACGCGCTCCTGGTGTCGGTCGAACCACCGGTGGATGCGATGGGCGATGCCGACTTCCCGAATTCCGTGCCGATGACCGGTGGCATCCCGCGATCGACCGTCGAGCTCACCACCGTCGTCGGATTCAATGACCTCGCCGCGCTGGAGCGAGCGTTTGTGGCTCATCCAGGCGAGGTTGCGGGTGTGATCGTCGAGCCCGCCATGATGAACATCGGCTTCGTGCTACCCGAGGACGGGTACCTCGCCGGCCTGGTGGAAATCGCCCACCGGCATGGCGCCGTCGCGATCTTCGACGAGGTCAAGACGGGCGTGACCATCGCTCCCGGCGGGGCGACCGAGCGCTTCGGCGTCGTTCCGGACATCGTGTGCCTGGCCAAAGCGATCGGCGGCGGGCTTCCCTGCGGTGCAGTCGGTGGTCGCGCCGACATCATGGGGACCATCAGTGATGGCAAGGTGGCCCAGCTCGGTACCTTCAACGGCAATCCCCTGACCACTGCGGCATCGCGGGCCACGCTCGTCGAGGTGCTCACCGGCCAGGCCTACTCCCACCTCGACGCGCTGACCGAGGAGCTGAGTGGTGGTCTCCGCGAGGTGATGTCCGAGTACAGCCTGCCCTTCCACGTCGTGTCGATGGGCGCCCGCGGCTGCGTCACCTACCGTGACAAGCCGGTGCGGAACTACCGCGACTACGCGGCGATGGACAAGTCGCTTGCGTACGTGTCCTGGCTCTACCAGACCAACCGCGGCGTCCTCATGGCGCCAGGTGCCGAGGAGAACTGGACGCTGTCGGTGCAGCATTCATCGGATGACGTGAAGCGGTACGTCACCAACTTCCGCGAGCTGGCGCGGGATCTGAAGGCATGAGCACGGTCGCGGTGCGCACCTTGCGCAACTTCGTGAACGGTGAATATCGCGAGGCAAGCTCTGATGCTTCGACACCGCTCATCAACCCGGCCACCGGAGAGGAATTCGCCCGGGCCCCAGTGTCGAGCCCAGCCGATGTCGATGCCGCACTGCAAGCTGCCCACGGTGCGTTCGCCGGGTGGCGCGACACCACCCCGAGGGAACGGAGCCTCGCTCTGTTGCGCATCGCCGACGCGTTCGAAAAGCGTTCCGAGGAGTTCGTCACCCTCGAATGTGAGAACACCGGCAAGCCGATCTCGCTCACCCGCAGCGAGGAGATCCCTCAGCTGATCGACCCAGTGCGTTTCTTCGCCGGTTGCGCGAGGATCCTCGAAGGCAAGAGCGCCGGTGAGTACATGACCGGCCATACCTCGATGATCCGCCGCGAACCGCTCGGGGTCTGCGCGCAGGTCACGCCGTGGAACTACCCGATGCTGATGGCGATCTGGAAGTGGGCGCCCGCGATCGCGGCGGGCAACACCGTGGTCCTCAAGCCGTCGGATACGACCCCCGTGACCACGCTCCTGATGGCCGAGATCATGGCCGAGTTCCTGCCACCTGGTGTCTTCAACGTCATCTGCGGCGATCCCACCACGGGTGCCGCGCTGGTGACCCACAAGATCCCCGCGATGGCGTCCATCACCGGTAGCGTCCGCGCCGGGATGGAGGTTGCACGTGCCGCCGCAGGCGACCTCAAGCGGGTCCATCTCGAACTCGGTGGCAAGGCGCCGGTGATCGTGTTCGACGATTCCGACGTCGCCTCAACGGCCGAGGCCGTTGCCATGGCCGGGTACTTCAATGCCGGGCAGGACTGCACCGCGGCGACGCGAGTCCTCGCATCGGCATCGATCCATGATGAGCTGGTCGCCGCGCTCGCCGAGCAGGCCGCGGCAAACAAGACCGGCGCGCCGGATGACGATGAGGTTGCCTTCGGACCGCTCAACAACGCCCGGCAGCTCGATCGCGTTCGCGAGCTCGTGGGCACTGCGCCGTCACACGCCGATGTGGTCGCGGGTGGGCATCGCGTCGGCGAGCGTGGCTATTTTCACGAGGCGACCGTCATCGCCGGGTTGCGCCAGGACGACGATCTCATCCAGCGAGAGATCTTCGGGCCGGTGATCACCGTGCAGCGATTCGACGACGAGGCGAGGGCGCTCGAGTGGGCCAACGGCGTCGAATACGGCCTCAGCGCCAGCGTCTGGACCAAGGATCACAGCCGCGCCATGCGCATGGCTCGTGCGCTGGACTTCGGCTGCGTCTGGATCAACACGCATATCCCGCTGATCTCCGAGATGCCACATGGGGGCTACAAGCACTCGGGCTACGGCAAGGATCTTTCGATGTACGGGTTCGAGGACTACACCCGCATCAAGCATGTGATGAGCAATATCGAAGCCTGACCAACCAGGCTCGACGCAGGAGGACACGGTGAGGAGGAAGACATGGCGACGCTAGCGGAGCCAATCGTTCTTGGGAAACAGGTGGTCTCTCAACTGAAGACCAACACCCTGAATCTCTTCGACGCCACCATCATCGCGACGTCGAGCGTCGCGCCGGCCTACAGTCTTGCGGCGACCATCGCGGTGCTCTTCGTTGCCGTCGGAGCTGCGTCGCCCGCGGCCATCCTCGTCAGCTTCTTCCCCGTCATGTTCATCGCGCTCGCCTACTACTACCTGAACCGCCAGGACCCCAACTGCGGCGCCTCATATTCGTGGGTGAGCCGCACGCTGAGCCCTTACATCGGGTGGCTCGGCGGCTGGGTGCAGCTCTGCGCCAACGTCCTCTTCTGTGCGGCCGCACCGATTGTCGCGGGCGCATACACGCTGCAACTCTTCAACAGCTTCGGCTGGATCAGCGCCGACGCCGCAGCGAGCGCCTTCTGGCAGGCCGTCGCGGGGGTGCTCTGGCTGCTGTTCGTCACCTACATGGTGGTCAAGGGCATTCGCCTGACTGCCAACTTCCAGTGGGTGCTGCTCGCGATCGAGTACTTCATCGTCGTCGGCTTCTGCATCGCCGCAGTCGTGAAGGTGCTTGGTGGTCACCCGGCGGCGCAACCCGTGCAGGGAAGCTGGTTCAACCCGCTGTCGCTGCACAACATCAGCGGGCTCGCCGCCGGCGCTGCGTTGGGTGTCTTCTTCTTCTGGGGATGGGACACCGCCGCGAACGTCAACGAGGAGTCCAAGGACGCCGAGACGACGCCGGGCTACGCGGGCCTGATCAGCATGGTCGTGCTGCTCATCCTCTTCTTGTTCGCGGCCACGGCGATCGACATGGTGACCTCAGCGTCCAACCTCAACAATATCGGCAACAACGGCGGGGACATTCTGTATTTCTTCGCTCAGTCACTGAGCGGCGCGCCGATCACCTACCTCATGGTGCTCGCGGTCCTCTCGTCGACGGTTGCCACCGTGCAGACGACCCTGCTGCCGTCGAGCCGGCTGTCCTTCTCGATGGCGCGAGACGGTGTCTTTCCGAAGATCTTCGGTATCGTCCACAAGGATTGGCAGACGCCGTGGGTCGGCACGCTGATTACGACCGCACTCTCGATCGTGGTGATCATCTCCACCTTCTGGGGTCCGATTGGCACCACCTTCTCTCAGTTGGTGCTGCAGATCGGTGTGCTGGTCGCCTTCTATTACGGCATCACGGGCATTGCCTGCGCCTGGGCGTTCCGCAAGGTGCTCTTCACGTCCCCGTCGCTGTTCCTGCTCGCCGGACTTTTACCGCTCGCCGGCGGCATCTTCCTGTTCTGGATCGGGTATCAGGTGATCGCCAGCGACCCGGGTGACTCATTGCCGATTGGCATCACCTTCATTCTCGGCATCCCCCTCACGGCCATTGCCGCGCTCTTGACCAAGACTGACTTCTTCCATGAGAAGACCGTTTCCTATATCCGGCGCAACGGACAGCTCGTCGCCGCGCTGGTGGGGGGCGGGAACATGGAGCTTGCGGGTGCGAGTGTCACCACGCCGGGTGCACAGGTGACCCCCGAGGCCGTGGCCGAGGATCCGACCGCTCAGAGCCCGTCGACCAAGGAGTAGTACACACCGACGATTGGGAGGAACCAGGGGTGCCCCCGGTAGAACGGGATCCGCGGAAAGCGGAGCTCCGAGAACGCCGGCTGGGCACCCCTGGCAATCCATTCGCCGGCGAGTGTTCCCATATAGCTCCCGAGGGCGACGCCACTCCCGCAGTAGCCCATCGCATAGGTGACGCCGTTCGTCCGCGTGAGGTGCGGCAGCTGGTCGAGCGTGAACCCGACGTTGCCCGTCCACGCATGGCTGATCCGCACGCCGGCGAGCTGCGGGTACATGCCGATCATCGCCGCGTACAGCCGGTCGCGGGCGGTCTGCACGCTCACCGGCGCGAAGCTGGTTCGTCCGCCGAAGACCAGCCGCCCATCGGGTGCGAGGCGCCAGTAATGGAGAAAGTTTCGCGTGTCGCTCATCATCCGGCGCTGCGGGCTGACATCCGCAGCCCGCACATCACCGAGCGGTTCGGTGGCGATGATGTAGCTGCCGATTGGGATGACCCGGCGCCGCGCCCACGGGGCCGCGGCATCGGTGTACCCGTTGGTGGCGACCAGCACGTCGCCGGCCGTGATATCGCCCCGCGACGTGTGGACGAGCGAGCCGGCATCAGCCGTCACGATCGAGGTCACGTGCGTGTGCGGGTGCAGCGCGGCGCCGTTGGCGAGCGAGAGCCGCGCAAGTCCGGCGAGGTAGCGCGCGGGATGGATGCTCGCGCCGTTGTCGGTGAGCATCCCGCCGTGGAACCCGCGGCACGGGGTCTCGCTCTCGAGCGCGTCCTCCTCGAGCATGACGGTGCCTTCCCCGAGCCGCTGCCGGCGCTCCGCCTCGTCCTTACGCAGTCCCTTCATGCGCGATTCGCGGTGGGCAAGGTGCAGCCAGCCCGACTGCGAGTACAGCGCGTCGGGGGCAGCCGTTGCCGCCGTCCTCGCGACGAACGCGTAGGCCTCGACGCTCGCGTCGTGCAGCGCGCGGCCGGCCGCCCCGTGCTTGCGTTCGAGGAACGCGACATCGCGCCGCACGCCCGCATGAATCATTCCGGCGTTGCGGCCGCTCGCCCCCTCGCCGAGCGCGCCAGTATCAAGCACGATCACGTGTTTTCCGTGCGAAGCGATGCGTGCGGCAGCGGCGAGCCCGGTGAATCCGGCGCCGATCACGACGACATCCGCGCTCGCCGGCAGCGGGGATTCCGCAATAACGGGAAAGGATGTGTCGTCCCACCACAGGGGAGTCTCGCGATAGTCCTCGGCAAGTGGCGCGACGCGTTTGCCGGGAGGACCGGGGGGCGACCAGAGGCTCATAATCTATTCAACGGTGACAAGTTCGACTGGGCCGGACAGCGTACCTGCTGCCCGGCTCGGGTCGTGTCGAGGAGTCTGCGAGTGGACGACATCCGCATCGGCGAGGTCGCCCGGCGAGTCGGCGTGAGCCCGTCCACGCTGCGGGCGTGGGAACGCAAAGGGCTGGTGCGCCCGCTGCGTGCCGGTGGCCGCCATCGCCGCTACACCGCCGAGGACATCTCGCGTCTGCACGACGTGCGCGCACTGCTCACGCGCGGCTTCGCCCCGCCCGCCCTGCAATCGCTGATTGCCGGTGAGGTGATCCACGAAGACCACGTTGTCGGCACGCGCCTGCGCGCGGCACGCACCAAGCGGAGCCTGTCTCTGCGCGGCGCCGCGGCGCGCGCCGGCATCTCGGCGTCGTACCTGAGCCTTGTCGAGCGAGGACTGGCGGAACCGTCGGTGTCGCTCCTCCAGCGGGTCGCCTCGGCATACGGCGGCACCCTGCTCGAATTCTTTGGAGCAGCGCCCGCGGGGACCGAGGGACCGAAGTTGGTGCGCACCGGAGAACGACGGCGTCTGAGCGGCTTCGACCGTGTCGAGATCGAGGACCTCGTGACCTTTCCCAACGCCGTGCTCGAGATCGACATCTTCAACGTCGCGCCCGGCGGTGGCAGCGGTGGCGCGTACTCGCACGACGGCGAGGAGGCGGTCTACGTCCTCAGCGGCGAGCTCGACATCTGGCTCGATGAGACCGAGCACTACCACATCGAGGCTGGCGACACGCTGTATTTCCACAGTCCCCAACAGCATCGATGGGTCAACCAGTCCAGCGACACGACCCGGCTGTTCTGGGTCAATACCCCGCCCACCTTCTAAGAGGAGCGCGCAGCCATGGACACGGTCGAGAAGTACCGCCGCTACGTGACGACCAGCGCGCTCGCCGGAGTCGAACCGATCACCGTCGAGAGCGCTCGCGGCGCGACCGTGACCGCCACCGATGGCACCGAGTACACCGACCTGTATGCGGGGATCGGCGTCGTCAACGCGGGGCACGTGCCCCCCAAGGTGGCGGAAGCCGCGAAGCGGCAGATCGACAAGGTCGTGCACTCCTGCTCGTATGTCTACCACGTCCCCGTCGTCGCGGACCTCGCCGAACGCCTCGCGCAGGTGACCCCGGGGCGGCTCCGGAAGACCTTCTTCGGGAACAGCGGCGCCGAGGCTGTCGAAGGCGCGCTCCGGCTCGCTCGTGTCTTCACGGGACGCCGAGAGATCATCGCTTTGCAGAGCTCGTTCCACGGACGGACGGCGGGCGCGCTCGCGATCACCGGCAACGCGCTGCGCAAGCACCGCGGCGGTGCGCAGATCGCCGGGATCGCGTTTGCTCCCACGCCATACCCGTATCGCTGCCGGATGTGCTCGGGCTCGTGCTCGCTGGCCTGCGCCGACGCCGTCGATGATGTGATCCGTTACGACACGAGTGATGACGTCGCCGCCTTCATCGTCGAGCCGATCATCGGTGAGGGCGGCATCATCCCGCTGCCCGACGGCTACCTCCAGCGTGTCAAGGAGATCCTTGACGCGCGAGGCATCCTGCTCATCGCCGACGAGGTGCAGAGCGGGTTCGGGCGCAGCGGCCGGATGTTCGCGGTGGAGGCATACGGCATCGAGCCGGACATCATGACCATGGCCAAAGGCATCGCCAGCGGCTTCCCGCTCGGCGCTTTCATCGCGCGCGACGAGATCGCCGACGCATTCGAACCGGGCGATCACATGAGCACGTTCGGTGGCAACCCCGTCTCCTGCGCAGCGGGCGTGGCCACCATCGACATGCTCCTCGAGGAGCATCTGCCCGAACGCGCAGCCCGTGTCGGGGCCATGGTGCGATCTCGACTCGACGCCTTTGCCGTGGAGTCGGAGCTGGTCGGCGAGATACGGGGCAGCGGGCTCATGATCGGCGTCGAACTGGTCCGCAATCGTTCCACCAAGGAACCCGCCACCTCGGAGGCCGCGGCGGTAAAGCGGCACTGTCGCGAGCGAGGGGTGCTGATCGGGGTTGGCGGGTCGCTCGGCAACGTGGTGCGCATTCAACCGCCGCTCGTGATCGGCGAGGAAGAGCTCGACCGGGCGATCGGCGTGATCGAGGAAGCGGTCACCAGCCTGACGGCGCAACCCGTCGGGTAGCTTCAGGCGACGACGATGACCGGGGTGCCGAGCGGCGCCCACGAGTAGGCCCACTGCATCACCGATGTCGGCGCGTGGACGCAGCCGTGGCTGGCGTTGGCGGTGTTCTGGCTGCCCGGCCCGAACGCACCACCCGGCTCCCAGGGCGCGTCGTGCAGGAAGATGCCGGCGCGCACGACGGTGAACTCGAGCGCGTAATTGGCTCGCTCGGGTGGATACCAGTACGGTGAGCCGCGTGGGGCCCATGAGGTGAACAGCACCGGCGAATCCTTGTGGAACACGTGGAACGTGCCGGTGGGCGTGCGCTCGTTGCGGCGACCGCTGGTCACCGCAGTCGCCTGGAGCGCGCACCCGTTCTGATAGAAGACGACCTCCTGGAGGGTGAGGTTGATGACGATCGCTTTGCCGGACGGCACGGCATGGCCACACGCGTCGCGGCGCAGCGCGGAACTCACGGTGGACTGCAGCGCCGTCACCTGCACACTCAACGCCGCCAGGGCCGTACTTTTCGGCTTGGCAGCGACGCCGGTTGCGAGCCGTTGGTACGTCGCCAGGTACGACGTGGCTCCCGGGATCGCCTCCGCGCCTGCCTGGTCCGCGTTGAGCATGAGCTGACGCAGGCGGGCTGGGAGCGCAGCGACGTCCGCCGTTGCGCTCAGCAGGGCTGCGTGGTTCTCTGCGGCGGTCTGGGACACGAGCTCCGTCGACAGCGTGTCGATCGCTGCCGGTGTCGTCGCGGTCGCGATGCGTGCCTCCCAGGTCGACGACGTTGCGACCGTGGGCGCCGCGAGCACCGCCGCGTTGTGCTCCACCATCACGTCCCACCCGACCAGTGCCGAAGTGGCGTGTGCGCGTGCGTCGCTGATCGCCTGGTCCCAGATGGCCTGCGTACCGTCCTTGAGGCTCTGGAGAAATGACGTCCCTGGATCGTTCCACCAGCCGGGAGACCACCACGGTGCCTCGTACGACGACGTCCGTAGCGCGGTCTCCAGCGGAGCCAGCGCGCCAGGACCCACACCCTCGCTGCTCATCTCCGACCAGCGCTGCTCGAGCGTCTTCGCCTGAGCCGTGAAGTCGGTGTGACGGCCGGCTCCCACCGCCGCAAGGGTCACTCCCGTCACCGCGACGATCATCGCGAGGTTGGCCAGGGCGAGCGAGGACGAGCGCATGGACACCCGGCGATGGTAGCGGCACGGAGCTATCGTGAGCGGGCGCTGTGCGCCGGGATGGGGAGGACGTGTGCTGCGGCGGGCCGCGGTCGGAACGGCTTTGCCGTCCCGCCGCTTACTCTCGCCCCGGGGGGTAGCCGGGGCTGCGAGATACCCGCCTCCGCGCACGCCCTCCCCATCCCCCTTCCGGTCAACTCACGACGGGCCTAGGGTCGCTTCGATGCCGCGAGCGTCGCCGTCCTCGTCGGTCAATATCCTGACGTCTACGTAGTCGAGGTCTTTCAGCTCGTCCGCGAGCAGCTGGGCCTGGTTGTCGCCAAGCTCCAGCAGAAGTGCTCCACCGGGTCGCAGATAGCGCTGGGCGTCGCGGAGGACGCGGCGGAGGATGTCGGTGCCGTCGGGGCCGCCGTCGTAGGAGAGCGGTCTTTCGAAGGTGAACGTGTCTCGCTGCAGGAGGGGCAGCTCCGGGGTTGGGACGTAAGGGACGACGCCGACGACCACGTCGACGCTGCCCGGGAGATCATTTGGCAGTGGGCCGAAGAGGTCGCCCAGATAGGCGTCGACGCCGTTGGAGGTCGCGCATGCGACGGCTCTTGGGTCGACGTCGGAGGCGACGATGCGGGCCTCGGGGCGATGTATGTGGAGGACTGCGGCGATTGCTCCTGAGCCGGTGCAGATGTCGATGGCCGTTCCGGTGGCGGGGAGGCGCTCGATCGCTCGACGTGCAAGTGGCTCGCTGAGCCATCGAGGGACGTAGACGTCGGGGTCGATGTGGATTGCGACGCCGCAGAAGGAATCCGTCCCCGTGATCCAGGCGAGCGGTTCGCCGGTGAGGCGACGTCGAACCGCTGCGTTGAGGCGGTCGGGATCATCCGCTGCGTATGCCAGCAGTTCCTCCGCCTCTTCCGCGGCAGCGATGAACCCTTCCCTGGCGAGCAGGGCGGTCAGCGACCTTGGATCGTTCAGGGGAGCTTGAAGTGCGGGTTCTCGATGATCCCGACGACGTTGCCGCCCCGGTCGCGAACGGCGGCCACGCGGATGCCGTCGCCGACGTCCTGGACCTTGCTGTGTTCGGTGGCGCCGCCAGCGAGGAGCTGCGCAAACGCGTCATCGGCGTTAGTGACGCCCCAGTACGCAACCGGACCAACGGCGACGTCGGCGTTGGGGTCGAGACCGAGCTCGTAGCCGCCGACGTTGAAGCCGACGTAGAAGGGCTGATCGAAGTACGGTGCCTGACCGAGCAGCGCCGCGTACCAGTCCTTGGCGGCGGCGAGATCCGGTGCCGGATAGATGACGGTTCGCAAACCTAGGAACATGAGTCGCTTCCTCCCTGGACTGACACGACCATCAGCAGCACGCGTCAGGCGGGCTCGCGATCGCCATGATGCCGCCGATGACCAGGAAGGCGAGCACCAGCAGCAGCAGTCCGGCGATGACCAGTTTGGTCTTCGTGTCCATGACCGGCTGAATCATGCACAAAGTCACGAGGGAGCGGCCAGGGGTGTGACGCGGCGGTGCGATGTGGATCAAGCACCGCGGGGTCCATTAGCCCGACGGACCCACCTCACGGACCACGCGATCCGGAGCGCGAGGCTCGAGCATAGCGCTCGGCGTCGGCCTTTGTGGGGCCCGCGGACGGGTGATCGTCCCCCGGTCGAGATGGCTCCGGCACTGGAGACACTTGAAGAGCGGCCGGCCTGAGGCGTCGGGCCAGCCGTCGCGGTGGCGGTCATCGCGACGAGACGCGGTGAAGGTCAGCGGGATCAGGCGATCGGCCCCGCAACGGCCGCAAAGGATCAACGCGCCCGGGATTATTCCATGAGATTTCTGTTCCATGTGTTCGCTGGCGAACCGATACGAACCGACATCTCAGTTGCGTATGGTGGTGCCGTTTTTGGGGTGCGACGGTTGATGTGCACATCGCCGGATGTACTCACGGAAGGGAACAGGGAGCGTTCATCTTGAAGAAGGCATTCGTCTCACTTGGCGCCATCGCGGCAATCGCAATTCCGATGACGGCGCACGCGCAGAGCCCCACGGTTCTCGCGTGGGGGACGATGTTCAACATCCCCAATGTCGCGACGTACAAGACACCAACGGCAATTACGTTGCCGGAGCAGGTGGTTGAAGTCGGCACATCCAACTCCACCGAGTACGCGTTGCTCACCGATGGAACCGTCTGGGCATGGGGTCTCGGCTCGATGGGCCAGCTCGGCAACGGATCAACCACGGTAACTGCGACGACACCCGTTGAGGTCGCGTTCCCTGCCGGCGTGACAATCGCGTCGTTGGCGACGGATGCCATGCCCTACAACGCTGCACTGGCTATCGACACCAACGGCAATGTGTGGGGTTGGGGAAATAATCGAACCGGCGCGCTCTGCCAGGGTGGAACCAATCCACAGCAGTACACGACGCCAGTCGAGCTGCCGCTGCACAACGTGACGCTTGTCGCTGGAGCAAGCGGCCACGATCTGTTCGACAGCAATGGCTCCATCTACGCCTGCGGTCTTTTTCAGAACGGTTCTCTGGGCAATGGCAAGACGGGTTTGTCGTTCAGACCGGTCCCCGTCACCGGTATGCAGAACCAGAACGTCGTTGCCCTGGTTGCGTCGTCGGTTGACTCCGGCGCGCTGCTCGCCAACGGTAGTTACTACGACTGGGGCGCCAACACCGAATATCAACTTGGTATTGGGCCCACGCCGTCGCAGTCCAACATTCCGGTGCTTGTACCGTTGCGTGCGTCTGTCGTCCAGGTGGCTGCCGGCGGCGACAACACCGGCAACGGATCAACCATCGTCAAGTTGAGCGACGGTTCGTACTGGGGCTGGGGCGCTGACTCTCTCGGCCAGCTCGGCGACGCCGGCATCGCCAATCGGGCGTTTCCCGTGCAGATCTTTCCACCTAGCGGTGTGAGCTACAGCCTGCTTGGAGTCGCCGGCGCAACCTCGTACGGCGTCACGCCAACCGGTGCTGTCTACGCCTGGGGTCAGGGCAGCCACTACGGCATTGGTACAGGTAACACGGCCAACGCAAACTCGCCGGTTGAAGTTGTCAACCGTGGTGTCACCCAGATGTCCACGACAGCTCAAGACGTCCTAGTGCTTGGGTAGCCCGCCGCGGCGATCGGTCTTCTCGCGGACCGACGGGACCAGCCGTCAGTTGAGAGCATCGCGATCGCCATGGTGGGCTGCCCAAACTGCGGCTCAGACCGGCTGATCCCCCTGACGTTTGGCCTCGCCCCGGACGTCGACCCGACTGACCTGCCGCCCAGAGCTGCCGCGAAGTGCGTGGCATGCGGCGAGCTGATTTACGCCTCGCGTCACCTCGGCGAGGCTGATGTCGGTCGCCCCTAGCGGGCGAGCGCCGGCATCATCCGTCCGCTGACAGTTGGAATCTGTCTGGCGATGCAACAACCCGCCCGCACAGACGCCGGCATGACTTAGCGCTGATCGATGGTCGTCGTGCGCGTTCCGCCAACCGGGTCGACGACTTCACGACGCCGCGAGAAACCACCCCAGGACGACCAGAACACCATCGAGAGCACGATCCCGAGAGCTCCGGCTGCCATCAGGATGTAGCCCACCACCTGGACGTTGATCGCCCCGTTCGTCGTCACGTGAATGGCGAAGGCGAGTACGGCACCAACCGCCAGCAAAAAGATTCCAACTCCCAGACCCATGCTCGGCCTCCTAGTTCTTCTCAGACGCGGATGCCGAAAGGCACGTGGAGCGCCTCTTGGTACCTTGCGCGCCCCACCGTGTCCCGTCAGTACGTTGGCGGACCGACAAGCGCAATGTGAAGTGGTCATTGTCCGTCTGCGGGGTATCACTGATCCGGCGCCTTTCGCTTGATGTCGGCAGGCCACCCGCAACCCGTCCGGCGATGGGGCGCAGCGATCAGCGACGCGCACTCAACCCGCTGAACCCGCGGCCCCGTCCGCCAGGGCGCCACCGTGGGTCAGTCGTCCGATGGCTCGATGGTGGATGGGTCTGATCGGGACGTCTCGCTCGGATCGTTTCGTTGAGTGACTCTGTCAGCGTAGATTCGCGCTCCGCACCCGCCGCACTTCGCGATCGGACGCATGGTCACGACCTCGGGCCGCTCCAAGTCTTCCGCGTTCGTCCGCGCCGCTTGGAAGGTTAGAGGGACAAGCCGATCGGCTCCGCACTTAGGGCATGGCCCCATGGCGCTTTCATGGTGCGCCTTCTCGCATACCAAGGGTTTCCGGATACCGGGCCCGGGAATTGAACCCGGACGGGGGTTTCCCCCCAGCGGTTTTTAAGACCGCCGCGTCTGCCATTTCGCCAGCCCGGCACGCGGATTCTATGGGTCCGCGTGGTGTCCGGCCCGGGTCTGGACTGTCCGGGCTGCGGACTCCGGGACGGCCGTATACTCCCGGAGCAGATGTTCGGTCGACGCCCCGACGCCACCTACCGACGGAGCCAGACTGCAACCGGGCTTCCCGTGCAGCCGAGCCCGATCGCCCGCGGACTGGCGCTGCGCATCATCGACTCGTCGGAGGACCCCGTCGAGCGTAGGCGAGTGGGGCAGCTGCTCATCGATGAGCTCGGCTCGCTCGCCTGCCTCCCCCACTGCGACCTCGTGGTGGCGGATCGCCCCCAGGTCCATTCGCACAACGGGCAGCGACTGCAGAGCAAGACCTACGGGTATTACCGGTGCACGTTTGCGGACGGTGCGGTGAAGAGCGCTCGCATCCGCATCTACCACAAGACCGCGGTGCGTCAGCAGGTGATCACCACCAAGGTCTTTCTCAACACGCTGCTCCATGAATGGGAGCACCATCATGATTTCGCGGGGCTGCGCCTTCCGCGCTCACCGCACACCGCGGGTTTCTATGCACGGCTTCGCGCGCTGGCAGGCGCACTGGAGGTCGGCTTCGTCATGCCGCCCGAGCCAGGCGCCGATGGCACGGCGCAGACGTCAGCCGCCTGATTCCCGACCGCGTTTCAACTGATCCGCTGCATCGGCATCCCGAGCACGTTTCTGCGCATATCCCTGGACATGGGCTTCATCCACACCGCGGTCGGGACCGAGAGAACCAGCTCCCGTCTCGCCGGCGCCGTCCGTGTGGCCGCCGCGCTCCGCGATGAGGTTGCGCAGCGCGCCGTTGCCATCCTGCTCTGAAACGGCCACGTTGGCAAGACGTGCAACCTCACCGGGCCGGAAGCATTGACATTCACCGAGGCAGCCGAGGTGATGCCCGGGGTCTCCGGAAACCCGATTCGCTTTCACGACGAGAGTCCGGTGAGTGTCGCCAGGTCTATCGAGACGAATCCCGAAAGCCTGACCCAGGCTGTCAGTTCGCCAATCCCTGACTGACCTTCGCGAAGAGTTGACCGACCTCATGGCCGACGAGCTCCACGACCAGGACGATCAGCGCGATGGTCACGAGGGTGACTCCGAAAGACGCAACCGCGCGCATCCGGCGCTGACGACGGATACCGGTCGACAACGTCGACATCCCGAACCCCCCGCTCGAATCAGTCCCTTCCGGCGCCCCCGCGCCACGTCATCACAGTATTACCGAACGCGCCAAAAGGTGCAAGCGCGAGGATCGAAGCTCAGCCCGCCTTGCTCGCCGCGGTGGCTGCGCGGTCGAGACGCGCGAGCAGTGGTGTCGCCCCGATCCTGCTGAAGATCTCGCGTGCCTCATCGTCGTCGGTACCCGGGGTCGCCACCGAGCCGCGAAGGATGGCGCGATCCAGACCGCATAACGCGAGATCAAGGGGCGAGTCGATGGATCGCCATGCCTGCAGTGCGCGGACGTAGCCTGCCGCGGCGTCATCGTGGCGCCCTTCGACCGCTGCAACCCCAGCTTCCCCTGTCAACACCACCGCTGCCATCCAGCTGCCACGGAAGCGGTACATATCGGCGAGCGTCTTCCGGGTTCTTGCGATATCACCGAGCCAGAGCGCCGCGCGTAGCTGGACCGCCAGCGCTGCAGGCGCGTTGATCCCCGATGGTTCGGTGGCGAGCGATGCAGTCGCGTACTCATATGCACTCTCCAGTTCGCCCGCCGCCAGGTGAACGGTCGCGCGCATGAGCTGGTAGTTCGACCGCGCGACGGCGTTCTCGCTCTGCGCTGTCTCAGCGGTCGACTCGAGCCGTTCGAACGCGAGCACCATGTCGCCGCTCAGCGACGCCAACACCGCCTCGCAGAGCGCAAGTTGCGCCTGGCGCGGACCCGGGAGATCTCGCTGTCGTAGCGCGGCGAGCGCCGCTCGCGCCTCCTCCCACTGACCGATCCCGATTGCCCCCTCTGCGGCGTTGAGCAGGCTTGTGGTCTCGATGCTGCGGACTCCCGCGCGGCGCGCCAGCTCCGCTGACTGGAGTTGGAGTCGGATGGCTTCGTGTGGATCCTCGTCGAGCACGAGGATGGAGATGTACATGCTCGCCCCCGCCTGCTCGGCAAGCGAGCCGGCGGCCTCTGCAAGCGCCATCCGCCCGCGCGCGAGTATTACCGCTTCGCGGTGGCGTCCGATCCGATAGAGGACGACCGACTTGGCCCCGATCGCACTTCCGAGCAGCTCGATGTCGTCCACGCGTTCAGCGAGGGTGCAGGCGTTGTCCGCCGAGGCAAGCGCCTGATGCAAATCGCCATTGCTCTGCAGAAAGGCGAGGGTAGATGCCAGGTCGGCCAGGGTTCGATCGCTCGCGGTTTCCGCAATCTCCGCGAAGACCCGTTCTCCCCGTGCGGTCGCATCGGCCACGCGTGCGAGACCGTTGCCGAGCACACCGATGAGCCGAGCGGTGAGCCGTCCGGCCGTGTCGATATCGCCCGCGTTGTTCTGGATCGAGATGGCGGCCTCGTAGTGCTCCAGCGACCGCTCGAACGCGTCCGTGCGAAAGGCCGCGTCCCCGGCCGTATCCAGCAGCGCGGCTCGCTGGAGAGGATCTTCGGTCAGAGCCAGGGCTTGCTCGATATAGGTGAGCGCCTGCTCCGGGGATCCGAGCGCCAGTGCACGTCGCCCGGCCAGCGTCAGCCATTCGCGGGCCTGGCTGGCCAGGGAGTCCCTCTCTGGCCCCTGAGCGGTGGCGCGTTGCGCCTCCGCGTAGTGAGTCGCGACCACTCCGACCAACTCCTCGTCGTCCAGACCCTCGAAATAGCCGGCAGCCGCTACGTGTTTGGCCCGGCGGTCCGGCTTTGCCAGGGTGCCGTAGGCGACCTCCCGGATGAGTCCCTGCACGAAGCCGTAGTGGCCGCGCTCCGGCGACCGCGGGTCGTTGTCCACCGCCAGCAGCTCCTTGCGCACCAGGTCTCGAAGTGGCGCCGCCAGACTGCTGGGCTCTCGGCCCGACACCGCAGCCAGCGCGGGGACCGAGAAGCTCTGGCCGAGCACGGCAGCGTCCTGGAGCAGTGAGCGCTCACCCGCAGACACGCCGTCAAGGCGTGACGCGATCAGCGCGTGGAGGGTGGCGGGGATCTCGAGAGAACCGAGGGTTGCGGTGACCGCGAGCACGCCGTCCCGCTCGGTCAACTGGCCCCGGTCGACGAGCATCCGGATGGTCTCGACCGCGTAGAGGGGCACGCCCTCGGCGCGTTGCAAAACCTGCTCCACAAGGGACTCCGGAATGCCGGCAACGAAGCCACGGAGCAGTGTGGCCATCGACGCCTGGTCAAGTGGCTCGAGGTGCAGCGCCGTAAACGAACGCTGGCCGGCTCCCCATGTGGGACGTCGTTGGAGCAGCTCCGGACGTGAGAGCGTGAGCACGAAAATCGCTCGATTGCGCGACCACTCCACGATCGACTCGATGAAATCGATGAGTCCGGGATCTGCCCACTGCATGTCCTCGAAGACCATCACCGTCGGACCCTGATCGGCGATGCGTTCGAAGAACGTGCGCCACGCCGAGTAGAGCTCCTCGCGGTCGCCTCCGGGCGCTTCTGCCAGCCCGAGCAGATAGGCGAGCGCCTGCTCGACCCACCGCCGTTCCTCCCCCTCGGTGACGAATTCCGCGACTGACGCGGTGAGCTTCCTTCGCGCTGCACTCGGATCCTCGCCCTCGGTGATCCCCGCTCGCATGCGCACCATCTCGCCGAGGGCCCAGAAGGTGATGCCCTCGCCGTAGGCGGGCGAGCGGCCCTGCTGCCAGTACACGGTGGCGGCCAGACCGTCGACGTATTTGAGGAATTCCCAGGCCAGGCGGCTCTTGCCAATGCCTGCCAAGCCGGTCACCGAGACGACCCGGCTCCGCTGTTCGCGGATGGTCCCCTGGAGTAGATCCTTGAGCAGACGCAGCTCCTCCTCTCTCCCCACGAACGGAGGCTCGGCTCGCTCGGCTCGTCCGACGCCGCGGCGCTGGGCGACGACCCGAAGTGCGCGCCAGACCGGCACCGTCTCTGCCTTGCCTTTGAGCGTGAGAGGGTCGAGCGGTGCGAAGGCGATCGCCTGACTCGCGGCACGCATCGTCGCCTCGCCGACCAGCACCGATCCCGGCTCGGCCGCCGCCTGGAGGCGTGACGCCGTGTTGACGAGGTCCCCGGCGACCATTCCCTGGCCGGTCGCACCAAGGGTCACCGCGGCGTCGCCCGTCAGCACACCTGCCCGAGCGCGAAGGTTCGGAGCGCCGACCTCGGCGCCCAGCGCGGCGACTGCGGCCACGAGCTCCAGCGCCGTCCGAACGGCTCGTTCGGCATCGTCCTCGGTCGCTGCGGGCGCTCCCCACACGGCCATGACCGCGTCACCAATGAACTTCTCGACCGTGCCACCGTAGCGCTCGATGAGACCGCGGCAGACATCGAAGTACCGTGAGAGCAGTTCGCGAACCTCTTCCGGATCCCGTGACTCGGAAAGCGCCGTGAATCCGACCAGGTCCGCGAACAGGACCGAGATGAGCCGGATCTCGGCCACGACGGTTGTCGTCGGCTGAGCGTGCGCGAACACGCTGCCCGCTGCTCCTGCGGCGGGGTCGACGGGCGCGGTGGGCATTGGCGCGCCGCATTCCCCGCAGAACTTAGCGGCCACTGCATTGGCCGCACCGCAGACCGCGCAGACGCGAGCCAGCGGCGCCCCGCACTCGCCGCAGAACTTGCGATCCGGAGCGTTGCTCTCACCGCAGTTCGAACAGACCACGCCGCCTCCTGTCAAAACCCCGCGCGGACCGAATCGTACCCACCGTGAGGCGCAACCGGAGCGCCTTGACCAAACTGCGAGTGGCCAACAGGAAGAGGAACGAGCCGCGTCACCGGGTTCAGCGGTTGACCGCTCCCATCCCCGCAGCGTCGTAGCGCTCTCCTGCAACGGTGGGCAGCTCGGCCTCGATGCGCGCAATGTCGTCCGCGGTGAGCTGGACGTCTGCGGCGGCAGCGTTCTCCTCGAGGTATTTCCGACGCTTGGTTCCGGGGATCGGGACGAGGTCATCCCCCTGCGCCAGCACCCACGCGATAGCAAGCTGCGCCGGCGTGATTCCTTTCGTCCCCGCGATCTCGGCGATCTTCGCTGCGAGATGCAGGTTCGCGGCCAGGTTGTCGCCGGTGAAGCGCGGCCCGTGCCGCCGGAAGTCCCCTTCGTCAAGCTCGTCCGGTGAGCTGAACCGTCCGGAGAGGAACCCGCGTCCGAGCGGCGAGTACGGGACGAACCCGATGCCCAGCTCCCTGCAGGTGGGGATCACCTCGGTTTCCGGGTCACGCGACCAGAGGGAGTACTCGGTCTGTACCGCGGTGATCGGATGCGTTGCATGCGCGCGCCTGATCGTGTCCGGCGCGGCTTCGCTGAGGCCGAGATGGCGAACCTTGCCCTGATGGACGAGCTCCGCCATCGCACCGACGGTCTCCTCGATCGGGACGTTGGGGTCAACGCGATGCTGGTAATACAGATCGACGTGGTCGGTGTTGAGCCGGCGCAGCGACCCTTCAATCGACGTTCGTACGTGCTCGGCGGATCCGTCAAGGGGGCCGAGCGTCGACAGGTCGCCCGCTTTCGTCGTCGGCTCGATCCGGCGTGCGAACTTCGTGGCGATCACGTACTCATCGCGGTGGCCGTCGATCGCGCGACCGATCAATTCCTCGTTGGTCATCGGCCCGTACAGCTGCGCTGTATCGAGGAAGTCGATGCCCAGCTCCAGCGCACGCCGGATGGTCGCAATCGATTCGTTGTCGTCGGCCGAGCCATAGAAGGCCGACATGCCCATGCAGCCGAGCCCGAGGGCCGATACCTCGAGCGGTCCAAGCCTGCGTCGTTTCACTGGCGCCTTCTCCGCACCCGTTCGACTCTACAAGTCATGTCACAACGCACCGGTGGGTCTGATCCAGCACGTGAGGGTGCGCGCGTGCTTCCTTCGGCGACAATGTCGAATTCCAGGTTTCGAGGCGACGTAGCCAAGTGGTAAGGCACGGGTCTGCAAAACCCTGACCGTGGGTTCGATTCCCACCGTCGCCTCCAAATGCCGGGTATCCTCACGGCGTGTCTGTGACCGAGGCTGTGCACACGCGTGCCCACGCCGACCTGGCCGAGCGGGCGCGCCGAGTCCTCCCGGGCGGTGCAACGCACGCCTCGCGCACCTACGATCCGCGAATCTACGTCGCTCGATCCAGCGGATCAAGGAAGTGGCTCATCGACGGCACCGAGCTGATCGACTACACGATGGGTCACGGCGCTCTGCTCCTCGGGCATGCGCACCCGGCCGTCGTGACGGCGGTCCAGGAGCAGGTCTCCCGCGGGACGCACTACGGAGCGGCCCATCCGCTCGAGGTCGAATGGGCCGAGCAGATCGTGTCGCTGGTGCCGTCGGCCGAGAAGGTTCGGTTCACGGCCTCCGGGACCGAGGCAGTGATGCTCGCCCTGCGAGTGGCCAGGGTGGCGACCGGCCGGGACCGTATCGTCAAGCTCCAGGACCACTTCCACGGCTGGTCCGACGTGGTCAGCCCGTACCTCGACGCGGAAGGCCGGACGCACACGCCCGTCGGCGTGCCCGAGGCGCTCGGGCTGCTCACCAGGGTCGTCCGGACGGACGACCCTGCCGATCTCGAGGCGACTCTCGCCCGCGGTGACGTGGCCGCCGTGATCATGGAGGCGTCCGGCGCCCACTATGGTCAGCTGCCGCTCGATCCGGCATTCATCGCCGCGGCCCGCGCCGCGTGCACCGCGTCGGGTGCGGTGTTCGTTTTCGACGAGGTGGTGACCGGGTTCCGTGTCTCGCCCGGCGGCATGCAGGAGGTGCTGGGCATCACCCCGGACATCAGCGTGCTGGGCAAGGTGATGGCCGGCGGCCTGCCGTCGGGTGCGGTTGCCGGACGGGCAGACCTGCTCGAGCTGCTGGCGACGACGATCGCCCACCCGGGCACCTTCAATGCCAACCCGCTCAGCGCCGTCGCGGGGATCGCCACGCTCCGGCTGGTTGGCGACGGCGGACCGCAGCGCACCGCTGACGCTTACGCGATGAGCCTCGCCACCGAGTGGGCCGCCGCGCTCGCGTCCGCGGGCATCCCCGGAACCATCCGGCGCCTCTCGAGCATCCTCCACATCTTCCTGGGCGAGTCCAGCGCGCAGGCCCGGATCGCCAACGCGATGCGTGCCGAAGGAGTCGACATCCTGAACACGAGCGCGTTCTGCTCTTCGGTGCACACGATCGCCGACCTCGAGCAGTCGGTGGCGGCCTTCAGCCGGGCGATCGTCGCGGCGTCGACCCCCGCCTAGCCCGCACCGCTCCGGCCCGGAAAGCCGGCCTAGATAATCCCGTGGCGCTGCGCCCAGAGCGCAGCCTGAACGCGGTCCTCAACGCCGAGGCGATCGAACACGGAGCCCAGGTGGGCCTTGACGGTTTTTTCGCTGATCCCGAGGCGCCAGGCGATCTGTTTGTTGCTCATGCCCCGACCGACCAGGGTCAGCACGTCGAGCTCGCGCTGGGTCAGATCGTCGAGCGGGCGGCGCTTGATCCGATCGCGGAGCAGCTCCTTCGCGGCTTTGGGCGACAGTGGCGTGTCCCCCTTCGCGGCCGAGCGGATTCCGTTGAGGAGCTCCTGCGGCTCGGTGTCCTTGAGGAGAAAGCCCACCGCCCCGTTGTCGATCGCCTCGACGACCATGTCGTGCTCGGAGTACGACGTGAGCATCACGACCTTTGTGCCGGCCACGGCCTTGAGCATCCGGCGCAGCGCCTCGAAGCCGTTCATTCCCGGCATCGAGATGTCCATCAACACGATGTCCGGGTGCTCCTCGACGGCGTACGCCACCGCCTCTTCGCCGTCCGACGCCGCGCCGACGACCTTGATATCGGTGGTCCCATTGAGGAGGGACGTCAGCCCTCGCCTCACCAATGGGTGGTCATCGACAATGAGCACTCGAATGGGAGTGGTTTGCGTAACATCCACAGTCAAAGCCCAGCCTAACCGATATCTCGCGTATTGGAGAAAGAAGTCGGCGGTGGCACCGACCCAGCAGAACCGCGATACACCCGGTGCCGCGGGGAGGGGGAGCCCGCGAGGGTAAACCACTGAACTGGGTCGGCGCCCGCCCGCCTATCAGGGGGACTTGCGTTTCGAAAGAGGTGAATTCCCGTCGCGACGATAGTCAGCCCGGGGCTATCCCGAAGTTGCTAGGCCAATCGTCTTAAGACCCTTCTCGACGCCGATCCAGTGCCTCCCGATTCGATTCGAGCCGCTTGGCGACGGTCTCCTCCGCGCCGTGATCCGAGGGGTCGTAATACCGGCGCCCCCGGAGCGACTCCGGCAGGTGCTCCTGCTCCACCACTCCCCCCTCATGGTCGTGGGCATACCGGTAGCCGGTGCCGTACCCCATGGCCCGGCCGAGACCGGTCACCGCGTTGCGGAGATGTAGCGGCACCGGCTGGTGCAGCGTCTCTGCCACGTCCGCCGATGCGGCGACGTAGGCGCGCAGCACGCTGTTGCTCTTCGGCGCCGCGGCAAGGTACAGCGCGGCCTCGGTGAGCGGGAGGAATCCCTCGGGCATCCCGATGAAGTGCGCCGCCTGCTGTGCCGCAACCGCGACACTCAGCGCGTGGGGATCGGCAAGCCCGATGTCCTCGGCGGCGAGGATCACCATCCGGCGAGCGACGAAAAGCGGGTCCTCGCCGGCCTCGAGCATCCGCGCGAGCCAGTACACCGCGGCGTCGGGGTCGCTGCCGCGCACTGACTTGATGAATGCCGAAATCAGCCAGTAGTGCTGATCGCCCGCGCGGTCGTAGAGGAGTGCCGGGTTCTGCAGGGCACCCTCGATGTCGGCCGCGGTCACCCGCACGGCTCCCGAGGCGTCCGGCGCGGCAGCCTGGACCGCGAGCTCGAGTGAGTTGAGAGCGATGCGTGCGTCGCCGCCGCACAGCGTGACCAGACGGTCGATGGCGTCGGCGTCGACCGCCACGTGCTGACGGCCGAGCCCGCGGTCGCTGTCGGTGAGCGCACGGTTGATGAGATTGCGCAGGTCCGCGGCTTCGAGCGCCTCGAGCCGGATCACGCGGCTCCGCGACAGCAAGGCCGCGTTGACCTCGAAGGACGGGTTCTCTGTGGTGGCACCGAGCAACGTGACGGTCGCATTCTCCACGTGAGGCAGCACCGCATCCTGCTGGCTCTTGTTGAACCGATGGATCTCATCGATGAAGAGCACGGTCCGTCGCCCTGTTCTCAAGCGTTCGCGCGCCCGCTCCACCACCTTGCGCAGGTCGGCGACGCCCGCGCTGGTCGCACTCACCGCCTCGAAGGTCGCATTGCTCGCGCCGGCGATGAGTGCTGCGAGCGTGGTCTTGCCGCTCCCTGGCGGGCCCCAGAGGATCAGCGACGGCACCTCGCCGGCATCGACGGCCCTGCGAAGGACGGTGCCGGCGCCGATGGCGCGATGCTGGCCGACGAACTCTTCGAACGTCCGCGGACGCATCCGTGTTGCCAGCGGAGCGTGGGCATTCTCGCCCGATGACTCCTCCGGGCTGACCGGGTCGGCGCCGAAAAGTGAACGCTGCCCGGCCACCGGCAAGGGACCGCTCAGCTACTGGACGGTGGCACGGTGACGACGGTCGGGGGTTCGAGCCCCGGAGCATCACCGAGCACGCTGCGCAGCACCTGCGCCGCGCCGAGGAGTCCGGACGTCTCGGCCGGGACCACGAGCTTGGCGTTGGGGCTCTCCGCGAACTTCGTCAAGGTGTCGAGCTGGAGGATGGCGACCAGCGTGGGATCCGGCTGCGCCGCCTTGATCGACCCGTACACGGTGGAGATCGCCTGGGCGCGACCCTCGGCTTCGAGGATGGC
>Ga0182015_10002074_pt1 | contig 24989 bp, 19 predicted proteins | sample 712P3MmetaG_FD_120478 | JGI IMG/M metagenome (GOLD analysis project Ga0182015, IMG submission 120478) | Permafrost microbial communities from Stordalen Mire, Sweden - 712P3M metaG | ecosystem: Environmental > Terrestrial > Soil > Wetlands > Permafrost | place: Sweden: Stordalen | collected...
ACGGACATCGCGCTTCACTACCTCGGCATCCACGGCTGGTTCGGGGACGTTTACGCGATGGGGATCAACGACTCCTTCTGGTTCGTGACGCTGATCGTGACCCTCTACGTCCTCTATCTGCCCCTGCGGCGGATCCTCGGGAGGGCGGACCGGCTCCTCCTCGCGGGAGCCGTGGTCTCGGTGGTGCCGATCCTCGCCTATTTCTACGCGGGCCAGGCCGCGATCTTCGCCCACATGGCGCTGCGGATACCCGGGTTCTTCCTCGGGCTCCTCATCGGGACCCTCCTGAGGGACGGCCGGCTCGAGATCCCGCTCTCGGCGAAGACGGCCGCCGCCTTCCTGATCCTGTTCTACGTCACCTACGCCCTGGGGATAATCGTCGCCTCGGTCCTGATAGGCTTCGTCGGGATGCTCGCCTACGCGGCGATCGTCAGGCCCGCCCTGAACGAGCGGGCGCGCAGGGACCTCCGGTTCCTCGGCGACCGCTCCCTCGAGATCTTCCTCATCCACCAGCCGCTGATCCGCGAGTACAACGTCCTTGTGCTGGATTGGCTCTTTCCCGGCTCGGGAAAGTCGCCGATGGCGCTGACGCTCGGGATGTGCGTGGGCCTGGCGGTCACGCTGGCTCTCGCCTCGGGGCTCCACGTCCTCCTCGCCAGGATTCGGCTCCCCGGCGCCGACCCGGCGCCCCTCCCCGCGACCTGAAGCCGGGTCAGGTCCGGACCGGGACGTCCTGGTCGGCAAGGTAGCCCTTGAGGCCCGGTATCGTCAGGGCCCCGAAGTGGAAGAGGGATGCGGCCAGGGCGGCGCTCGCGCCCCCGGCGCCGAGGATCTCGGCAAAGTGCTGGGGCCGGCCGGCGCCGCCGCTCGCGATCACGGGGACCGGCACGGCGTCGCTCACCCGCCGGGTGAGCTCGACGTCGTAGCCCGCCTGGGTCCCGTCCCGGTCCATGCTGGTGAGGAGGATCTCGCCCGCGCCGAGCTCGACCCCCTTGCGGGCCCACTCGACGGCGTCGAGGCCTGTCGGGTTGCGGCCGCCGTGGCTGTAGACGCGCCAGCGGGGCTTCGGGCCCGGCTCGAACTTGGCGTCGATCGCGAGGACGATGCACTGCGAGCCGAAGCGGTCGGACGCCTCGAGGATGAGCCCCGGGTCATTCAGGGCGGAGGTGTTGAGGGAGACCTTGTCCGCGCCGGATCGCAGCATCGCCTCGATGTCGCCCGTCGAGCGCAGGCCGCCGCCGACCGTGAGCGGCATGAAGCAGCGCTCGGCCGTCGCGGCGACGACATCCTGCATGATCCTGCGGCCGTCGCTCGACGCCGTGATGTCGAGGAAGACGAGCTCGTCCGCCCCCTGGGCGTCGTAGGCCGCCGCGCACTCCACCGGGTCCCCGGCGTCCCGCAGCTCCTTGAACTTGACGCCCTTCACGACCCGCCCGGCGGTGACGTCGAGGCAGGGTATGATGCGCCGCGCGAGCATCAGCTGTCTTCCCGCACGACGTCCGGCTCGAAGTTGACGGCCAGGCGGTAGACGTGCCCCGGCCTCATGATCAGCGGGTGGTCCCTCACGAGGTACTGCAGGTAGTGGATCTTGCCGAAGTTCGTGCGGTAGGTGGGGTCGGCCGTGACGACCTCGGTCTCCTGCCAGCTGCCCTGGAAGTCGTCCTTCACCACGCTGCAGCGGTGGCCGAGGGGGCCGAGGACCGGCGAGCCCGGGACGCGGTACTTGGAGTGGGGGGCCGCGACCACGAGGACGTAGCGGAACTTGTCGAGCGTCACCTGCTGCTTCACCGTGTAGGCGAACTCGCAGGAGACGTTCTTGCCGGAGAACGTCCACTGGACCTTCACGCTCGCGAGGTTCTTGATGATCTCCTCCTTGGTCGTGATGAGGTCGGGCTGCTCATACCGGAAGTAGAAGCTGTTGCGCATCCCGAGGCCCGTGACGCAGTTCTTGCCGTAGAAGGCCGGCAGGGTCACGTGTTCCCCGAAGGTGAGCTCCGGCAGCATGACCGGCAGATAGACGTTGTTCGGCCAGTCGAAGACGCCGGGCGAGTGGGGGAAGGAGAGGGCGTCGCTCGAGAGGTGCCCGCCGCAGCTGATCAAGGGGAGCGAGAGGTGGAGGCCCGACTCGGCGTCCCTGTACATGAAGAGCCCCTGCTCCTTGCGGTTCGCCTTGTCGAAGATGACGAAGCGGCCCGAGGTTTTCGGCGGCTCGGCCCACGGGGCGCCCGCCGGCATCTGCACCGCCTTGATGAGGCGGGACCACTGGCAGAGGTAGCGGGCCGCGTCGAAGTTCGCCATGCGGGTGGTGTGCGCCTTGTAGGCGGTCCGCTCATCGTCCCTCAGGTCCAGGAAGCCGTGCTCCTGGTCGAGGTACGTCTGGTAGAAGAACATGAAGAGCCGGCGCAGGATATCGAAGTACTTCTGCCTCTGCTCGTCCGGGATCCACCCGTCGCGCAGCCCCTGCAGTATTAGGCTGACGCAGTGCATCTGGCCGTAGGCGCCCGCAGCGCGCCCGAACGCCCACCCGAGGCCGTCCTGGCGCACGAGGTCGGGCATCATGCGGATGTACTTCTCGGCGTAGGTGCGCAGCGTCGGCAGCTTGCGGTCGCGGACCCCGCTGTTGGCGTGGAGCTGCAGCGCCGAGCGGATGAATACGAGCGCCATCACGCCGTAGAGGTTGAAGTTGCCGCCCAGCCCCGCGACCGAGTCGTCAAAGAAGCCGGCCGAGCTCGTCTGGTTGATCCGCTCCACCATCCGCTCGATGAGCCTAGAGGTCTCGTCCTTCTTCGAGAGGCCGAAGCTGAAGCGGGCGACCGCCTTCGCCACGTTGAAGGCCTGCCAGTGGTTGTCGTAGTCGCTCCTGTGGAGGAGCTGCTTGTCGATCCGCTGCTGCGTCTCCTCGACGAGGCGCTCCCAGACGGGGTTGCGGTCCTTGGACGGGCCGAAGCAGAGGAGGCCGAGGGCCGCGTAGGCGAGCCCGTTCTCCGCCGGGGGCTCCGTGAACATCTGCGCCGTCACGCACCGCGCGGCCAGGTCGATGATGTCGAATCCCTTGAGGGTCGTCTCCCCGGTCCCTCGGTAGTACTCCCCGAGCGCGAACGCGACATGCCCCGGCTCGTCCGGCCGGGATTCCTCGCCTGGGGCGGGCAGAACGGTTCCGTCGGGTTGGATCGAGTCGAGGTTGTGCCCCAGGATTGACCGGGCCATGTCGAGGCATTGCTCGGAGAAACTATGCATTCGTTGTTTTCAGCTGGGGAAGGGGGGGAAGGATCAGGATGCCGAGCGCGCGAAGGCGCGGGCAAGCGAGAAGTTGGGTGCTTTCAGCGCGCGATCAGCTTCAGGAACTCGTCGTTGGTCTTCGTCTTGGAGAGGCGGGCGATCATCGTCTCGGTCGCCTCCTCGATCTTCTGCTGGACCAGGGCGCGGCGGAAGAAGTGGATCCCCTCGAGCTTCTTCGGTTCGATCAGGAGCTCCTCCTTGCGCGTCCCGGAGGCCGCGACGTTGATCGCCGGCCAGAGGCGCATCTCGGCGCACTTGCGGTCGAGGACGAGCTCCATGTTGCCGGTCCCCTTGAATTCCTGGAAGATGACGTCGTCCATCCGGCTGCCGGTCTCGACGAGCACGGACGCGATGATCGTCAGCGAGCCCGCCTCCTCCGTGTTGCGGGCCGCCGCGAAGAGCTGGCGCGGCCGCTCGAGTGCCCGGACGTCCAGGCCGCCGGAGCCCGTGCGGCCCGAGTTGCGCTGGGTGTTGTGGGCGCGGGAGAGCCGGGTGATCGAGTCGACGAAGAGGACGACGTGCTTTCCGGCCTCGACGAGGCGCTTCGCCCGCTCGATGCAGAGGTCGGCGATCCGGATGTGGTTCTCGATCTGCTCGTCGTTGGACGAGGCCCAGATCTCGGCCGGGACGCTGCGCCTGAAGTCGGTGACCTCCTCGGGCCGCTCGTCGACGAGGAGTATCATCACGTGGCACTCCGGGTTGTTCTCCAGGATCCCGAGCGCCATGTCCCTGAGGAGGATCGTCTTCCCGGTCCTGGGAGGGGCGACTATCAGCCCGCGGGTGCCCTTGCCGATCGGGCAGAAGAGGTCGACCGCGCGGGTCGTCATCCGGCCGTCCTTCATCTCGAGCTTCAGGTGCTTGTCCGGGGACACCGTGGTCAGCGTGGCGAAGTCGAGCAGGGTGCGGCGGTTCTCCAGCGCGAGGCCGTCCACCGTCTCTATGAAGCGCATCTTCGGATTCGGGAAGCGCCCCTCGGGCGGGAATGCGGTGCCCCCGATCATCGAGCCCGCCTTCAGCTTGAATCGGCGTATCAGTTCCTTGGGTACAAAGGTGTCCGTCGGACGGCGCTTGCCGCTCTTCGACATGTCGAGGAGCTGGCCGTTGCCCCCCTTGGTCACGTCGATGTCGAGGATGCCCTCGACGTGGATCGTGTTGTCAGCGGGAGGCGCGGCGGGGGTCGCCGCGGCCGGGGCTGCTGGGGCTGGGACCGCGTCCGTTGGGGACGGGGCTGGCTGTTCCGCCGGGGCGGAAAGGGATTTCTTTTCCATACAAATTTGAGACGGGGCTCACCGCGCTTGACGCTCAAAACTCAAGGGAGGATAAGTGCCGCGTCTTTCGAGCGTCCTTAACCCCAAATCAGCCACATCGTGACCGACCAGACGATTACCTCAATTTCCCGGGAAACCCGGGTTGTCAGGCCCTCGGCAGAGTTCAAAGCCCAAGCCAATCTTGGGAGCCAAGCCCTATATGAGCGTCTATATGCGGAGTCTGTCAACACTCCCGAGAGGTTCTGGGGCCGCCAGGCGAGGGAGCTCCTTTCCTGGAGGCGCCCCTTCAAGAAGGTGCTCAAGTGGAAGTTGCCGCATGCCAAGTGGTTCGAAAGCGGCCAGCTGAATGTCTCGGAGAACTGTATCGACCGCCACCTTACGTCGGGACGGGCCAACAAGGCCGCCATCATATTCGAGGGGGAACCGGGCGACGTGCGGACGATCACCTATCGCCAGCTGCACCAGGACGTCTGCCGGATGGCCAACGCGCTGACCGGGCTCGGCCTCGGGAAGGGTGACCGCGCCGCCATCTACATGCCGATGGTCCCGGAGGCCGCGGTCGCCATGCTCGCATGCGCGCGCCTCGGGGTCGTCCACACGGTCATCTTCGGCGGGTTCTCGAGCGAGGCCATCAAGGACCGCGTGAACGACTGCCAGGCCCGCGTGATCATCACGGCCGACGGCGGCTGGCGCCGCGGGAAGATCGTCGAACTGAAGGCGAACGTAGACCGGGCGCTCCCCGGGGCGCCGACGGTCGAGCGGGTGGTCGTCCTCAGGCGCACGTGCCAGGACGTCCCGATGGAGGCCGGCCGGGACGTCTGGTGGCACGACCTCGTATCCGCGGCGCCCGCGGCGCACAGGGCGAAGGCCTTCGGCAGCGAGCATCCCCTCTACATCCTCTACACGAGCGGCTCAACGGGGAAGCCGAAGGGGGTCCTCCACACCTGCGCGGGCTACCTCCTCGGGGTCACGCTCACGATGAAGTACGTCTTCGACCTGAAGGAGGACGACGTCTACTTCTGCACCGCGGACGTCGGCTGGGTGACCGGGCACAGCTACGTGGTCTACGGGCCCCTCTCCGCCGGGGCGACAGTCCTCATCTATGAGGGCGCGCCGAACCATCCCGAGCCGGACCGCCTTTGGGAGCTGATCGACAAGCACCATGCGACCATCCTCTACACCGCGCCGACGGCCATCCGGGCGTTCATGCGCTGGGGGGACGACTATGTGAAGCGCCACAGCCTCGCCTCCCTGCGGCTCCTAGGCTCGGTCGGCGAGCCCATCAACCCCGAGGCCTGGATGTGGTACCACTCTGTAGTCGGCAAGAAGCGCTGCCCGATCGTCGACACGTGGTGGCAGACCGAGACCGGCGCCATCATGGTGACGCCGCTCCCGGGGATCACGCCGCTCAAGCCGGGCTCCTGCGCGGTGCCGTTCTTCGGCGTCGTCCCGAGGGTCCTGGACGACAAGGGCAACGACGTCCCCCGCGGGAGCGGCGGCCGCCTCTTCCTCTCGAAGCCGTGGCCCTCCATGCTGCGCACGCTCTGGGGCGACGACGAGCGCTTCAAGAAGCAGTACTGGGCGGAACTCCCTGGGTATTATTTCGCCGGCGACGGGGCCCGCTTCGACGAGGACGGCTACCTCTGGGTCGTGGGCCGGATCGACGACGTCCTGAACGTCTCCGGCCACAGGATCGGGACGGCCGAGGTGGAGAGCGCCGTCGTCTCGCATTCCTCCGTCGCCGAGGCGGCCGTCGTCGGCCGGCCCGACGAGCTAAAGGGCCAGGCGCTCGTCTGCTTCGTCACGCTGAAGAACGGCGTCGCGGCCAGCCCGGAGCTAAAGGAGGCGATCCGCTCCCACGTGGCGAGGGAGATCGGCTCCCTGGCGCGGCCCGACGACGTGCGCTTCGCCGCGGGCCTTCCGAAGACCCGCAGCGGAAAGATCATGAGGCGCATCCTGAAGGAGATCGCCGCGGGGGGGACGGTGAAGGGCGACACGACGACCCTCGAGGACTTCACCGTGGTCGCGACCCTCCAGTCGGAGGAGTGAGGCCCTCGGCATTACCGATGGCATTGCCGCGCCGTGGGTTGCGCGGCAAAAAACGCGGAATCGAACGGAACTTTGCGTAACTTGCCGGTTCTAATTTCGTCATACCACGCACATGAAGACCAAGCCCATTTTGACTATCCTAACTGCCGCGGCGCTTTGCGCCGGCTGCGAGGGCAACGGCCCTAACACCCAGAACGGCGCCGTGACCGGCGGCGCCCTGGGCGCCCTGGCCGGCGGCATCATCGGCAACAACAGCGGCGGCCACAACGCGCTCGGGGGCGCCCTGCTCGGGGGCGTCATCGGTGCGATCGCCGGCGGCACGATCGGCAACTCGGTCGACCACCAGAACGGCACTCTCTACCGTTCTGAGGGCGAGGCCACGACAAACGTCGCCGTCCAGGCCATCCCGCCGCCGCCGCCGCCGCCCTCCGAGATGCAGACCGCCCAGCCGACGCCCTCCGCGCTCTGGATCTACGGCTATTATGACTACGACGGGTACAACTACAACTGGGTGCCCGGCCACTGGGAGATCCCGCCCCCGAACGCCGTCGCCTTCGTCCGCCCGCACTGGAGATACCGCGGCGGCGCCTACGTCTACGTGAGGGGCTACTGGCGCTGACGCCGGCGCCTCCTCAGGCCTTCCCGAATTCCTGGACCGCCGCCGCGAGGCCGCGGTCGTAGGCTGCGATCAGCCGGTCCCACTCGGCGCCGGCCGCGTCGTCGATCTGCTTTCGCGCGGGGTCGGCGTCAAACCAGGAGATCGTCCTGGCGATCCCCTCGCGGAAACGCAGGGTGGCGACGTATTCCGGCACGAAGCGCTTGATCTTCGAGTTGTCGAAAATCGCGGTGTGGGACTTGTCGCCGAGGAGGGACCCCGTCATCGACGGGATGCACGCCACGATGAAGTCCGACGCGATGTGGACGAACTTCGGCGAGCTGACGCCCGCCGCATCCGCCGTCATCTGGTAGATCTGGTTCCACGTCGGCGCCTCGTCGGAGGTGATGTGGAACGCGTGGCCAATCGAGCCCGTGTGCGCGAGGAGCCCCACCAGGCCCTTTGCGAAGTCCGTATTGTGCGTGATGGTCCAGAGAGTCAGGCCGTCGCCGGGGATGATGACCGGCAGCCCCCGGCGCATGCGGTCGACCACCGTGTAGCCCTTGAGCCAGCTGTTCACCGAGACGGGGACGATGAAGCTCCCGTAGGTCAGCGACGGCCGTATGATCGTCGCGGGGAAGCCCTCCTCGCGGTAGGCGCGCATCAGGCGCTCCTCGCAGGCGATCTTGTTCCTGGAGTAGTCCCAGAGCGGGTTGCAGAGCGGCGTCGACTCGGTGATCAATTGGTCCGTCAGCGGCTTCTGGTAGGCGCTGGCCGAGCTTATGAAGATGAACTGCGAGGTCCTGCCGCGGAAGAGCGCCAGGCGCGACTCGATGTCCGCGGGGTGGAACGCGATGAAGTCGACGACCGAGTCCCACTTCCGTCCGGCGATCGCCTTCGCGGTCGCGCCGGCGTCCGATATGTCGGCCGTGAGGGCATGGGCGCCCGCTATCGGCGGCCGCAGCGAGCGGTTGAGGAGGGTGACCCTGTGGCCGCGGGCGACCGCAAGCTCGGCGCAGGCCGTGCTGATGATCCCGGTTCCGCCGATGAAGAGGACGTTCATGATGAGTGGGCCGATGCTACGACGATCCGGCCGCCAGGGTACAGGCCCGAAATTCAGAGGGTCCCCTGCGCGCTTGCGCGCGGCGGGCTTCCCTTGCTACACCCACGGCCGCGATGCGCATCCTCGTGCTCGAAGACGAAAGGCAGCTCGCCCGGCACATCACGCAGGCGCTGGTCCGCCACGGCCACAGCGCGACTGCGCAGTTCGACGGGCTGGCGGGCCTGAAGGAGGCCCTCGAGCATCCGCCGGACCTGATCGTCCTCGACCTCAACCTTCCCGGGCTCGAGGGATTGTCGGTCCTCGCCGGGCTGCGCGAGGCGGACAGCGCCGCCCGGGTCCTCATCCTGACGGCGCGCGGCGAGGTGGAGCACCGCGTGAAGGGCCTCAAGGCCGGCGCGGACGACTACATGGCGAAGCCCTTCTCGATGGACGAGCTCGTGGCCCGGATCGAGGCGCTCGGCCGGCGCGGCGCGACTCCGACGGCCGCGGACCTGCTCGAGGTGGGCGACCTCCACATGGACGTGCACCACCGGCGCGTGAGCCGAGCGGGCCGCGCGATCGCCCTTTCCCCGAGGGAATTCGACGTCCTGCAGCTTCTCATGCAGGAGCCGGGCCGCGTGTTTTCCAGGACGGAGCTCTGCGAGCGCGTCTGGCAGCGCGACCACGAGTACGACACGCGCACGGTGGAGATATTCATCACGCGCCTTCGCAAAAAGGTGGACTCGGGTTTCCCGGCGCCCCTAATCCACACGCTCCGCGCAATCGGCTACACAATTCGCCCCCCAGAATGACCCCGCTTTGTTTCTGCCGCGTGTCCGCACTGGCGGCCGCCCTGGCTCTCCAGGGGGCGCCGGCGCTCGCCGAGGCGGTCGTCGAGGGGAGGGTCGCGCTGCCGAAACCGCTCCATACGCCGGTGATGAACAAGCGGTACGGGATCGTCGCCTACGGCGGCGTGCTCTCGCCCTATCCCCCGGTGGCGGTCGTGTACCTTGAGGGGCCCTTCGCGCTCCCGCCGTCACCCGCGACCGCGCAGCTGGCCCAGAAGGACCTCAACTTCTCGCCGGCGATACTGGCGATACAGGTGAACACGAGGGTGGAGTTCCCCAACCTGGACGACACCTACCACAACATCTTCTCGTACTCGCCGGCGAAGCGCTTCGACCTCGGGCGGTACCGCTCGGACGAGAGGCCGATCCCCTCGGAGCTATTCGACGTTTCCGGGATGGTGACCGTCCGCTGCGACATCCACGAGCACATGCGGGCGATCATCCTCGTCCTCAACACCCCGTACTTCGTCATGAGCGACCTGGCCGGGGTCTACAGGCTCGGGGGCCTGCCCGCCGGCAGGTTTCTCCTCAAGGCCTGGGTCGACAGCAAGACGACCCTGGAGCGCCCGGTGGAGCTTCGGGACGCCTCGACGCTCCACGCCGACTTCCCGTGATCTCGACGCCGGAGCCGCGGAATTCCGGCATCGCGAGCTTCCGGATCAAGCTCCTGGTGGCGATGATGCTGGTCGTCTCCTTTGTCGCCGTCGCGATCCTGCTCTTCGCGCAGCGCAACATGGCCGACAGCGTCAGGCGGGATTTCCAGCGGGAGTTCCAGAACGAGCTCGCGGCACTCCACTCCGTGCAGGCCATCCGCCACGCGGCGCTCGCCGAGCGCTGCCGGGAGCTCGCTCGAAAGCCCCGCATCCACGCGGCGCTGGAGGACGGCGCCCTCGATCTCCTCTACCCGAGCGCCCGCGACGAACTCCTCGACGTGATGGACACGGACGATGGGGCCTTCCGCGAGCCGGGCGCCTACACGCTGCGCGCCCACTACTACCGCTTCCTCGACGGCAAGGGCCGGGCCATCCCGCCCCTTGACGCCAAGGAGGTCGGCGAGCTCCGGCCCGAGGAGGAGGCGCAGCTCGACCTCGGAAAGCTCCCCGACACGCCGCAGACGGGCTACATCCTGAGGGACGCGGGCAGGGACACCGAGACGATCGACGAGGTGATCGCGATGCCGATCATCTCCTCGGACAGCGGCGAGACGATCGCCGCCATCGTCCTCGGCTTCAAGCCGCCGACGCTCGGCGGCGGAAGCCCCGACGCGTGGATTGAGGGCGGCGTCTGGCTCGGCGGCCACCTGGACCTTCCGTCCCTCACCGAGTCCGCCCGGGCGGACCTCGCGGCGCAGCTCAGCCGCGCGATCCCGGCCCCGGGGGTCGACCAAGGCGGATTCGAGTTCCGGGCGGGGGGGGCCCCCTACCTCGCCTCCTTCGAGCGCCTGAACCCGGCGTCCCTCTTTCCCGCGGCCTATGAGGTCTCGATCTATCCCCTCGCGGCCTCGGCGGCGCGCGAGCGCCGGCTCATCTGGGAGTTCGTGGCCGCGGGCGCCGTCCTCCTCGCGGGCGCGTTCCTGGCGAGCCACTTCCTCTCCCGCCGCCTCTCGGAGCCGGTCGAGAAGCTGGCCGTCGACTCCGAGGAAAACCGCGAGCACTGGCACCGGGCGGAGGCCGCCCTCGAGACGACGAGCCAGGAGCTCCAAAGGTCGGCCCGCTTCTCCGCCGATGCCTCCCACCAGCTGAAGACCCCGGTCACCGTGCTCCGCGCGGGCCTCGAGGGCCTCCTGGCCGGGGAGCAGCTCGGCGCCGAGGCGAGGGACGAGGTCTCGGCGCTCGTGCACCAGACCTTCCGCCTGGCGAGCGTCATCGAGGACCTCCTCCTCCTCTCGAGGATGGACGCCGGGCGCCTGCAGATCCAGTTCACGAGGCTCGACCTATCGCCGCTCCTTGAGGCGCTGCTTGACGACCTCGGCGCGCTCCCGGACATCTTCGACCTGGAGGTTGACGCCGACATCCCGCCGCACCTCTGGATCACGGGAGAGAAGCGCTACGCGGCCCTGATCCTGCAGAACCTCCTCGAGAACGCCCGCAAGTACAACCACACGGGCGGCCGGGTGCGGGTGTCCGCGGCGGCGCAGGGGGACTGGGCGGTGGTCGTCATAGGAAACACCGGGCCGGCCATCCCGCAATCCTCGCAGGGCCACATTTTCGAGCGCTTCCACCGGGGCGCCGTCGGTGAGAACGTCCCCGGCCACGGCATCGGCCTCAACCTCGCCCGCGAGCTGGCGCGGCTCCACGGAGGTGACATCCGGCTCTCCCGCTCCGATGAGGCGTGGACGGAGTTCGAGCTGCGCTTCCGTGCGGAGGGCGCGGGGGCGACCCTGCCCCTATGAGCCGCGCGCGCCCCAGCCGGCTGGGCATGCTCCTCGGGGCGCTCGGCGCCGCGGCGTTCCTCGTCCTCGCGCGGGCAGCGCCTGCCCAGGAGGACCTCCTCGACCGCGTCGACGACCAGCTCTCCTTCAGCGGCTGGGACGACTCGGTCCGCGTCCGGCTGAGCGGCACGCTCGACCTGGAGGGCTACTACGTGAGCCAGCCCGACTCCGGCCTCATCTTCCAGGACGGCCACGCGTTCTTCAACCCGCGCCTGAGCGTTTTCCTGGACGCCCAGATCGGCCGGCACGTCTACGCCTTCGTCCAGTCGCGCGCGGACAACGGGTTTGATCCAGGCGAGCCGGGCTCCAGGGTGCGGCTCGACGAGTACGTGCTTCGCCTGACCCCGCTCGACAACGGCAGCCTCAATTTCCAGGTGGGGAAGTTCGCGACGGTCGTCGGGAACTGGGCGCTGAGGCACGGCTCCTGGGACAACCCATTCATCACGGCTCCGCTGCCCTACGAGAACCTGACCGGCATCTGGGACACGACCGGCGCGCGGACCGTCCCGGAGGTGCTGGCGTGGTCCGGCCTGATCCCGAAGCCTGACCAGGGGGGCGGGTTCCTCGACCAGTACCGAAACGTCCCGGTGATCTGGGGCCCGAGCTATGCGACGGGAGCGTCGGTGTTCGGGCAGGTGGGGAGCGTGGAATACGCCTTCGAGGTGAAGAATACGTCGCTCTCGTCGCGCCCCGAGACCTGGGCGCCGACCGAGACGCAGTGGCAGAACCCGACCGTAAGCGGGCGGCTGGGCTACATCCCGGACGAGATGTGGGCCTTCGGGTTCTCGGCCAGCGTGGGGCCCTACCTCCAGCCCGAGGCGGCGCCCACGCTTCCACCCGGCGTGGACCTGGACCGGTACCTCGAGGTCGTCCTGGGCCAGGACGCGAGCTTCGCGTGGCACCACGTGCAGGTCTGGGCGGAGATCTACGAGGCGCAGTTTGAGATCCCCGGCGTCGGCAACGCCGGAACGCAGGCCTACTACGTCGAGGCGAAGTACAAGTTCACGCCGCAGTTCTTCGGAGCCCTGCGCTGGAACCAGCAGTTCTTCTCGCCGCTCGGAACCGGCCCCGGGGCGGGCGTCCCCTGGAGCCGCGACGTCTCGCGGATCGACCTCGGCCCGGGCTACCGGTTCACGGCCCACACGCAGCTCAAGGTGCAGTTCAGCCTCGAGCGCCAGGAGGCGGACATCGGGCGCTGGAGCCAGGTGATCGCCGTGCAGTTCACCACCCGCTTCTGACCGGGCCCGGAGGCTCATGGCACCGTAACAACCCCGTTACGGTACCCGACTTCAAAATGTGGGGCACATTATCGAGATTGGCGCGTGTGTTTCCCGGATGAATTCGCCGCCAGGCCGAGGGGTTGCATGGACCGCTGATGAGATGTCGCGTCCGCCAACCCATTCCCTCGTCTGCGCTGCTCGGGGCGGCCCTGGCGCTCTGCATGACCCGCACAGTCGGGAGGGCCGATGACTCGATTGCCTACAGGTTCGAGAACTACCGCGAGGAGGACGGGCGGATAACCGTGGAGACCCAGAGCAGCGCGGTGGACCAGGACATCGCCCCCTTCAACGGGCACCTGAGCCTCACCGGGACGATCGACTCGGTCGCCGGCGCGACGCCGAGCGGGAGGCCGGCGCCGGCGGGAAGCGACCAGGTCGTCCTGACCGAGATCCACACGCGCCGCAAGGCGTGGAGCGGCGACTACTCGGAGCAGGTCAAGAGCTTCAACGTGGACGTCGGCTTTGCCGAGAGCCGCGAGCCCGACTACGTCTCCTATGGCTGGTCGGTCAACACGCTGACGGACTTCAACCAGAAGAACACGACGCTGCGTGTGGGCGTCGCCGGCACGGACGACCGCGTCGAGGTGTTCTTCGAGCCCGCTTACCTCCCGAAGCGCACGCACAGCGGGATCCTCGGCGTCACCCAGCTGATCGACCCGCTCACGTTCGTGACCGTGAACGTCACGCTCGCCAACGCGGAGGGCTACCTCTCCGAGCCCCACAAGTTCGTCGAGAAGTCGATCGAGATTTTCCAGAACATCTTCCTCCAGGAATCATTCGGCGAGAATAGCCCGAACGAGCGCCAGTCGGCCACGCTCTATGTCGCCCTGAACCACGCCTTCCCCGCGGTCCGCGGCGCCGCCCAGGCGGATTACCGGTTCTACTCGGACACCTACGGGATCGTCGCGCACACCCTTGAGGCCTCGTGGATCCAGCATCTCGGATCGAGGTTCATGCTTGAGCCGCTCGCCCGGTACTACGAGCAGACCGCGGCCCGGTTCTACTATTACAACCTGGACACCACCTCGATCATCCCGGTCCGGATCCCGATGGGAACGGCCCCGTACTACACCTCGGACTTCCGCCTGTCGGCCGAGGACACGTACTCGTACGGCCTCAAGGTCACGTGGAACGCCGCCGAGAGGGTGCAGCTGGTCGCGTCGTACGAGGAGTATGTCATGGCCGGCCGGGACGGCGTCACCCCCGCAAGCGCGTACCCGCGCGCGGGAATCTCAACCGTGGGAGTGAGGTTCACATGGTGAAATTGCAGACACGCCTTTGCCAGCTGTCCTCGGGGGCCATTCTCGCGGCATGCGCCGCCTTTTTCGCGCCCGGGCTGCGCGCGCAGACGGTGCCGGGCGCAAGTTTCCCCCCGCTCGCCTCCGCCGGGCTGGCCGGCGGGACGTTACCCGACACGGCGGGCAAGGTGGTCCTGGTCGACTTCTGGGCGTCCTGGTGCGCGCCGTGCAAGGCGTCATTCCCGGCCTATTCGCGCCTCCAGTCGGAGTATGCGGACCGCGGGCTCGCCATAGTCGCCGTCAGCGTCGACGACACGCCGGCCGCCTACTCGGCGTTCGTCGCGAAGCTCAAGCCGTCCTTCGTGACGGTCCACGACGCCGGGCACGCGCTTGTCGCCGAGGTGCAGGTCCCGACGATGCCGACCAGCTACCTCATGGACCGCGCCGGGAAGGTCCGCTACATGCACGCGGGTTTCCACGGCGACCAGACCTTGCGCGAGCTGCGCAGGGAAATCGAGGTTCTCCTGGCCGAGAGGGCCCCTGCGCCGTGAGGACCTCCGTCGTGAAGCTCTTCGTCCTTGCGGTCCTTGCCTTTGCCGCGCTCCTGGCGGGCGGCTGCTCGAGCGCGTCCGCCGTCCGGGTCCGGCCCTGGCAGCGGGCGGCACTGGCCGACGAGACCATGAACCCCGACCGCGACCCCTTGGGCACGGCGATGATCGACCACGTCTATTTCTCCCGCGAGGCCGCCTCGGGCGGCCGCGGCGTCGGCGGCAGCGGATGCGGCTGCAACTGAGCGCGAATCCAGGCCCCACCCACCTTCCGGCAACACCGTCACAGTAATTGAAACCCGAAAAATAACATGAAGCTAGCAGCCCATATCCAACGCCGCTGCGGATGGATCAATGTGTCCACCGCCACTCTCGTTGCCCTGTTGCAACGCACACCGGTCCTCTGCGTCGTCGCCGCCGAGGGTGAATTTGTCGCCGCCTCGCCCATCGGGACGGTTTTAAAGTCGGCCGTCGCGGTCATCGCCTCGCTCGGAGCCATCGACTCGATGGCCGGCGCGACGGTGCTCGCCACGTCGATCACGCCGTCGCCGTCCGGCGCCACCCTGCCGAACTTCGCGGCCACGGTCGGCACCGCCATAACGCCCGTGGGCTTCACGATCACGAACACGATGAACATCGCCTCATGGAAGGTGACGGGAATGATACCTCCCGGACTCGTCCTCACGACGAAGGAGTCCCCCGCACTGGTCCTGTCGGGCCCCGGAAACCTTGACGCCACCACCCCCGGCTCGGGCGGCAGCCCATGGTCGCCCGGTACGACTGGCAACAACACGACCACCCCGATCCTGGAGGGCACGCCGACCACGGCGGGCACGTTCACGTTCATGATGCAGGGGTTCGCCGAGCCGGCCGAGATGGGCGGAAGCGGAGGCACCTTTGTCGGGACGGGCATCTCCGCCATATTCCCGTTCACGGTCGTCGTGGCCTCGGGCGCGGTGGCAACGACCGCCCCCGCGTTCACGACGCAGCCGATCTCGGTCTCGGTGACCGGCGGGACGGTGGCCCTTGACGCCGTGGCAAGCAACTCGCCGACCTACCAGTGGATGTGGAACGGATCGACGCCGGTTGCCGGCGCCACGAGCTCGACGCTCCTCCTCACCAGCGCCGCGGCGGCCGTCGGCTCCTACACGTGCGTCGCCACCAACTCCGCCGGCAGCGCGACCAGCAATCCGGCGACCGTCGGCGTGACGGCCGCCTCCAACCCGGGCCGCCTGATCAACCTGTCCGCCCGCGCCGAGGTCGGCACGGGGGCGAACATCATATTCGCGGGCTTCGTGATCGGCGGCGACGGCACCTCCGGCACTCAGTCCGTCCTCGTTCGCGGATCCGGCCCGGCCATCGCCGCGGCGCCGTTCAACGTGCCGGGCACGCTCGCCGATCCCCAGCTGCAGGTCTTCAACTCCGCGCAGACGGCCATCGAGACGAATGACGGCTGGGGCGGCACGGCCGAGCTGGTCGCCGCCGCAGCGGCGGTCCACGCCTTCGCCTGGAACGACCCGACGAGCCACGACGCGGCCGCCGACCTCTCGCTCGCAGCCGGCGCCTACACGGCGCAGGTCGCGGGGGAGAGCGGCGACACCGGTGACGCCCTCGCCGAGGTCTACGACGCGACGCCGGCCGGAACCTACACGCTGGCCTCGCCGCGGCTCGTCAACCTCGCGGCGCGCGTCGACGTCGGCACGGGCTCGAACGCCCTCTTCGCGGGCTTCGTGATCGGCGGCAACACGTCGCTCACGGTTCTGATCCGCGCTTCCGGCCCGGCCATCGCGGTCGCCCCGTTCAACGTCGGCGGCACGCTCCCCGATCCCGAGCTCACGCTCCAAAACCCGTCGACACAGGCTGTCATTGCGACCAACGATAAATGGGGCGGCAACTCGGAGATCTCCACCGAGGCCACCGCCGTTCATGCCTTCGCCTGGAGCGACCCCTCAAGCGCCGACTCCGCGCTCCTCATCACGCTCCCACCGGGGGCGTATACGGCCGCGGCGACCGGCGCCAGCGGCGACACGGGCGTCGCGATCGTGGAGGTCTATGAGGTGCCATAAGGCAATCCTCCTCGGTCTGGTCGGACTGCTGCCCGCGCTGCGGGCCGGCGCGGGCATCACGGCGGTGCCCCTGCCGGACCCGCACGTGGCGGGCTATCAGTTTCCCGAAAGCGAATCGACGATCCTCACGTGGGTGCGCGAGATGGGCACCCAGGGGCCGCACGCGGCCCCCGCGTTCACGAATGTCAACCTGCACGGATGGGGCCTGTGGACCGCCCTGACGCTCCCGACCTCCCAGGTCGACCAGGGGGAGCGGCTGCGGGTGTTTGAGACCTGGTACACCCCCCAGGAGATCGATGCGTTGCCCGTCCCGGGCAGCGCGGCCGCGGCCGCACTCCCGGCGGCGGCGCAGCGCCAGCGCGCTCCGATCCAGAGTTTCGTCCAATTCGAGCACGGGCTTGAGCCCAGGGACCAGCTCCTCATGGCGCAGGCGCAGGGCTCGGAAACGGTCTTCGGCTATGTGAAGTTCGACCCGACCGCAGCCGCCCATGTCATGCAGCAGCAGCTCTTGAGCGCGTCGGTCCTGAACGAGCTCCTGGTGGGCGGAGCCCAGCAGATTCCGGTCTTCCCCGCGACGTCCCTCACGCTCAAGTCGGCGTTCCAGATCATAACCGCAAGCACCCTCGTCGACGGGCGCTACTACCGACTCAACGCCTGGACCGGTCCCCCATCGACGCCGCAGGCCTGGGCGCCGGCCCAGTGGCCGGGCGTCGTCTGGATCGACATCCAGGACGGCGGCAGCGGCAGCGGCCAGGTCGACCTGGGGGCCTCGACTGACGGGACCTCGCGGACGGACCAGACGACCTATCCGGTCTCCAGCATGATCAACCACAGGATCACGCCGCTGGAGGCGGCCCAGTTCAACGCAGGCCAGCCCGGCTCCGCAGTCGCCGCCGGCGACTACGCGGTCTTGGTCGCCATGCACGTGGCCGGCCGCGAGATCACGCGGTGGACTTGGCAGACGTTCTGGTGGACTCCGACCCCGGACAACCCCCAGCTTCCTAGCTCCCAGGCCATAGCGGGCCTGCGGCCTGCGCAGCTCACCGGCGCCGCCCGCAACTATGGCATGGCGCTCGCGTACGACATGACGATGCCCGGCCAGCCCAATGTCGGGGGCCAGAATGCGGGGGCGGCCATCTACACCTACAACCCGTACCTTGAGGCCCGCTTTGGCCCGGCAAACCTCCCTGATTCGCTGGCCGGTACCAACCCGAGCGGCCAACCGGCGTCCAACAACGTCGGCGTGGCCTGCAACTGCATGAGCTGCCACATCCGCGCGAATTTCAACCCGAGCAACCTGGCCACTGCGCCGAGATACTCGGGAGCGCGCTACACGGATCTGGACGACCCGCAGTTTGCCGGGACGCTCCAGGTCGACCTCCTCTGGTCCCTTCCGGAGATTGCGAACTAGGAGCCGGGCAGGCGACAGGGCGGCGCTATCTGACGGGCGCAGTTGACCTTTTTGCACTCGTGCCAAGGTTTGGCTACCCATGAAACCCCAACTTGTCTTCCTCATCCTCGCCATCGCCGTGCCCGGACCCCTCCTCTCGGCAGCGGACACCGGCGATGCCGGCTCGATGGCCAAGAAACGCGTCCTCTTCTTCAGCAAGTCCTCGGGCTACGAGCACTCGGTCATCAAGGACCCGGCGAAGCCATTCACGCCCAGCCCCGGCAGCGCCGTCCCCGGCCTTGCATTCCAGGTGCTTAAGTCCCTCGGGGACAAGAACAACATCGAGTTCGTGTTCTCCAAGGACGGCAGCCTGTTCACCCCGGACTACCTGGCCCAGTTCGACGCCTACTTCTTCGTGACGACGGGCGACCTGACCGAGGTCGGCACCGACGGGAACCCCGCCATGACGCCGGACGGCAAGGAAGCGCTCCTGCAGGCGGTCGCAAACGGGAAGGGCTTCATCGGCGCCCACTGCGCCTCCGACACTTTCCACTCGCCCGGCGGCAAGACGATGACGGCGCAGCGCTGGCTCGACGACGGCGACAACGCCGATCCCTACATCAAGATGCTCGGCGGCGAGTTCATCATCCATGGGAGCCAACAGCCGTCGCACCTGATCGCGGTCGACGCCAGTTTCCCGGGGATCAGCGGCGTGCCGGCGGACAACGACATGACCGAGGAGTGGTATTCACTCAAGGACTTCGCGAAGAACATGCACGTCCTGCTCCTCCAGGACACCTCCGGCATGAAGGGCGCCCCCTATGCCCGGCCGAACTACCCCTCGACGTGGGCGCGCATGTACGGCAAGGGCCGGGTCTTCTACACGAACCTCGGGCACCGGGACGACATGTGGAACAGCGCCCTGTTTCAGTCGGTCCTGACCGGCGGCATGAACTGGGCGGTCGGCCACGTCGACGCGGACGTGAGCCCCAATATCGACCAGGTGGCTCCCCAGGCGAATGTCCTTCCCCTGAGGCCGCCCCCGTCCCCGGACGGCAAGTAGCAGCCCGAGACGGTCCTCGAGGCGAAAACGGGCGCGCCGTTGCCTGGGCGCCCGTTTTGCTTGGTTCACTTGAAGAGAATCGCTGTCTGGGTATGGTATGGCGCGAGTTAACCCCTCTCCAAACTGATTCCATCCATGAAATCCAAACGATCCCCCATCGCCCAGTCCCTGCTTTCCTCCCTCCTGCTGGCGGGGGTGGTGTTGCCCGTGACCTCGCTGGCCCAGGACGCCGCCAAGACCTACACGCTCTTCATGGGCTCCAATGTTTCCATAAACCTCGACAAGGATCTTTATCCGGTCCGCGACATCAACGGCTCGGCCTGGGTCGTCAACATCGGCGGCCAGGACAGGGCCATCTCCGGCAAGGAGGCTCAGGTCGACCTGAAGATCACATCCGCCCAAAAGCTGACGGAGCAATCCGCGGTGATCTCCGACTTCAAGCATGAGCCCGGCTATTCCTTTGCCAACGACCCGGCCGTCAAGCTCACGCGGTCGCTAAACCAGGCCGCCGATGCCAATGCGGGGTCCTTGGCCGCCGCAAACCAGGCGTCAGCCCTCAACATCGTCGCCATCAGTGCGCCGCAGACCGGCCCCAATGCCGTTGCTGGAAATGGCGGAAACGGAACGGGCGACGGGACCCAGAATGTCTTCAGCTCGAACCCGGCCGCCGCCGCGGACGCGGCCACGGCCGACGCAGCCCTTGCGGGCGGCGGCCAGCAGGCGACCTCCGAGGGCTATGACGCCCTGAACGTCCAGTTTGAGATCTCCTCGCCGAAGGAGATTCCGACGCCGTACCTCGTCGCGATGGCGCGTTTCCACCCGAAGGGGAGCGCCCCCGGGGTCGTCCAAAGCCTCGTGTATGCCAAGGCGCTGGAGGCAATCGGCCCAACTCCGACCAAGGTGAAGTTTGCCGAGGAGGGATTTCCCTTCGACTACGAGATGATCGATTACCAGGTGCACATCTACAACCGCGGCGTCGAGATCGCGACAAACGTCGCCGAGAAGCGCGAGGAGATGACTCCCGACGAGGCCTTTGCCTACGTCAAGAACGCCTATCTGGACTCGCACAAGTCGGCGACTCTGCCGGCAACACCCATACTGGCGGACGACCTGCCTGCCGACCTGTCCGCCCGGCTTGCCGCCGGCGACTATTCCAAGCCCGTTTTCGTCAAGGTTTCGAAGGAGGGCCTGTCCGACGGCGCTTTCTCCGATTCGGCCTGCACCCAGAAGATCGATGATCCCTACCTGCAGTCGGTGGTCCGGGATATCCGGTTCAAGCCGGCCCTCGCGGACGGCAAGCCTGTCGAAGGCGTCGCGCCGGTCAGCCTGGACCGCCTGAAGAGCTGACATGGGGTGCCCGCCGCGCCCATGCGCGGCGGGGATGCGGGCAGATTCCAGGGTTGGGAATGGCGCCAAATCTGGCGGCGATCCCCAGGGCGAATATTGGCCCCTACACCCAGAAACGACGGGCCTGCGCAAATCGCTCGAGACGCGTAGATTTTCAATCGATTGTCATTGAATTGCTTGTAGCGCTTTCCAATTGGCTGGCATGTGCTGAGCATCTGCCTGACATCGCATGAGACTCACAGCCCGTTCGATCCCCGGCTCGTTCGATTGCCTCCACGCGAGCTTGTCCAACTTCATTAAGTTGAGCGCGGTGATCTTTGCCGCCAGCGCGACGATTTCCTTGGCCGCCCCAAGCTCAACCGATGCCCAGGGGGTCGTCGGAATCGAAGCCGTGTCGTCGAAGGTGACCAAGGACTACGTCCGCGTCAGGCTTCCGGACGGCTCATTCCAGCCCGAATTCTACGCGTTTGGAAAAGGAGGATATTGGAGCGGCGAAATTGACGACGCCACGATCGATAAGCTGACCTTCCTCGACGTGGCGCACACCATCGCGAAACCTCTGGAAGTCCAGAAGTACATCCCGGCAACGGACCCGAACAAGACGAAGCTCCTCATCATGGTCTATTGGGGAACGACCATCGTTCCTCCCCCATACGAGGAGGATCCGCTCTATTACAACTATGAGCAGGCTCTCTCGGAATATCGGCTGCTGTTGTCCGAGGGTCAGGCGGGCGAGGCGGACAACGTGCTCAGTTCCGGGCTCCATCAGCTCGACATTGAGAACCATCGCAGGGACCAGATCGACTTCAGGAACGCGATGATGATTGGCTACGATGCCGGCGGCTTGGTCGGCACGGACTATGGGAGGTATATCTCCCACAGCGCCCTGGGCTGGGACCGGCGGGATCAGATGGATGAAATCGAGGACAACCGGTATTTCGTCGTCCTGATGGCCTATGACTTTCAGCTGCTCTGGAAGCAGAAGAAGCACAAGCTCCTCTGGGAAACGCGCTTCAGCATTAACGAGAAGCACAACCAGTTCGACAAGGCTCTCCCGGCGATGGTCGAGTACGCCTCGAAGTATTTCGGCCAGCCGAGCAACGGGCTGAAGAGGAACCGACTCTCCGAGGGCCACGTTGAGATTGGTGAGCCGACCGTCATCGAGTTCCTCTTCGGAAGCAAGAAATGAGGCTAATGGCATTCGGCATCCTGAGATTTGATCGAGATCGGCCGCGGTCCTTTCCTTCGACTTGTTTGCCGGGTGCGCCAGCCGCCGATCGTTGGCCTTGAGCGGCCGGCGAAATTGCTTGTCACCGGTTTTCGGTGAAACCGTAATAGTCGCGAGGGGGTTCGGAGAGAGCCTCCCCACCATGCCCGAGAAACCTCCAACAGATGGGATGGCGCCTCGAAAGCTGGCTCCTGTTTGGCGAGCCCTTATTGAGGTCTGCTTCATCATATTCCTCTATTATTCGAATCTCTTGATGGGGGAATATGAACGTTCGGGACAAGGACGAACCAAGGGACTTTTTTGGGCTATGCAGGACATCCTAACCGAAACCAATTTCACCGTAGCCGTCGCAACTGCACTTATCGGATACCTAGTCTTTGAGTTCCTCAGAAAAAGATTCTAGCAACAATCGTAGTCAGCAATCGCGCCCAATTTCTCTCGGCCCCCTGTTTGGCGCCTGGGTTCCGCTTCAAACTCAACGGGTTCAAAATCTTCTTGCCGGTCTCGCCGACCGATGAGCATTCTAGACAATTCAGGATAAGCCAGGGTAGCTCAGTGGTAGAGCAGAGGACTCATAAGCCTTTGGTCGCGGGTTCGATCCCCGCCTCTGGCACCATCACAGATAATGGGTTACCGAGAAGGGTTCTATTCCTGCACTAAAAGGTTACGGGAGTGTTCGACCCATCACCGACCATTCCGCCGGGCGCGATCCCATCCGCTGTGGTCGCAGCGGCGACAGGCAGAACCCCCCGCAGCCGTATGTCTCGGGACGAGCTCCCGACAAGGATCCCGAAGTCCCCCGGCTCGACGAGCCAGGAACGCTTCTCCGCGGAATAGTAGGCGAGGGACCGCGGGTTCACATCGAACCGGACGGTCTTCTTTTCGCCGGGCATCAGGGAGACCTTAGCGAATCCCTTGAGCTCCTTTTCCGGCCGCGGGACCGACGAATGGGTGTCCGCGACGTACAGCTGCGCCACCTCCGAGCCCGGGAGCGCACCGGAATTGGTCACGTCGCATGTGACCACGGCCGAGGCGCCCCCTGACGGGGTGACGCTGAGGTTTGAGTAGGCAAAGGTCGTGTAGCTGAGCCCGAAGCCGAAGGGAAAAAGCGGCTCGATCTTTTTCGTGTCGTACCAGCGGTAGCCGACCAGGATGCCCTCGTCGTAGTGGACGACTCCGTCGACGCCGGGGTAGGCGCGCGGGCCTCCCTGCTGGGTCGGCGTGTCCGCGAGCGCCCTCGGGAAGGTGCAGGGAAGCTTCCCCGACGGGTTTGTGTCCCCGAAGAGGACCGCCGCCAGGGCGTGGCCCGCCTCCGAGCCGCCGTACCAGGCCTCGAGGACGCTCGGGACCTTGGTGAGCCAGGGGACCATGGCGACCGGCGAGCCGTCGATCAGGACCACGACCGTGCGCGGGTTTGCCTCGACCACGCGGGCGATGTGCTCGGCCTGGTGGGCGGGAAGCGACAGGTCGTAGCGGTCCGTGCCCTCGTCGTCGGCATGGGCCTGGTGGGTTAGGCCGGCCACCAGGATGGCCATGTCGCAGCTCTTTGCGGCCTGGACGGCCCGGTCCGCAAGGGCCTGGCTTTCCTCCGGCGACGCGGCGGAGAGCTCGCTCGTCTTGACCCCGGCCAGGTCCTCCTTGGAGCTGCGGCGGACCTCGGGCTGGCGATAGCCCTCCGAGTAGAGGATGTTCATCGAATTGCCGGCGCGCTCCACGATGCCCTCGAGCGCCGTAGTCTCCCTGAAGGCCTTGACGCCCGCCGAGTTCCCGCCGGAGGCGAACTTGCGGACGGCGTTCTGGCCGATGACCGCGATGGAATGCACCCTGGCGGGGTCGATCGGCAGGAGGGCGCCGTCGTTCTTCAGGAGGACCATCCCCTCCTCGGCGATCCGCAGGGCGACAGCCAGGTGGGCCGGGGTGTTGATCGACCCGGGCTTCCTGCCGTCGACGGCCCCGCTTGCGTAGAGCATCCTCAGGTTGCGGCGCACCTTGTCGTCCAGGCCGGCCATCGGGTAGGTCCCGTTCTGGATCCCCTCCCGGTAGGCGCGGGCGAGGTGATACTCCGCGAACACCCCCCGGGAGCCCATCTCGAGGTCGAGCCCCTTCGTCACCGCCTCATGCGTGTCATGGGTCGCTCCCCAGTCCGAAATGACGGCTCCCTGGAAATTCCAGTCCTTCTTCAGGATACCCTTTAGCAGGTATTCGTTCTGGGCGCAGTATTCCCCCCGAAACCTGTTGTAGGCGCCCATGACGGCGAGGGCGCCGCCCTCGCGGACGCTGGACTCGAAGGCCGGGAGGTAGATCTCCCGAAGCGTCCGCTCGTCGACCTCGACGTCGATCGACCCGCGGGCCGTCTCCTGGTTATTGAGCGCGAAATGCTTCACGCAGGCGACCGTCTGCTCCCCCTGGAGGCCGCGGATGTAGCCGACGGCTATCCTGCCCGAGAGCCACGGATCCTCCCCATAGTAGTCGTAGTTCCTCCCGCAGAGCGGCGTCCGGACGATGTTTATCCCCGGCCCGAGGAGGACGTTCTTCTTGCGGATGCAGGCCTCCTCGCCGATCACCTTCCCGCACGCGAGCGCGAGGTCGGTGTCCCAGGTGGCCGCGAGCGTGAGGCCGGGCGGAAGCGCGGTCGCATAGTCATCCGTGCGGCCGGCGGCCGTCCACGAGGTGAGGCCCACCTCCTCCCGTACGCCCTGGGGGCCATCGTCCGTCCAGAGGGCGGGTATCCCCAGGCGCTCGACGCCGCCGCTCCGGAAGAGCCCGTTCGCGTGGACGAGCCCAATCTTCTCGTCCAGGGTCAGGCGGCCCACCAGGTCGTCGATCCTGGCCTCGACGGGAAGCGCCGGGTCCAGGTATCGGGGGGTTTCCGCCGCATGAAGGGCGCCGAGGGCAACGCCAAGGACGGGGATCAGTCGGAGGGCAGGGGATACGCGTCGCGTCGTCATTGGGGAGGCCGCCGGCGGCATCCGATGCCGCGCCGACCGCATTCAAAATCCCCCGGATCCTTCCGTCAGGGCAAGCCCCGATTGCCCGGGCGTCACGGGAGCCAGCCGCCGGTGGCCTGGAGCGGGACAAGCTCGTCGCCGCGGGTCACCCACGCGGCCAGCGCGCGGCGCTTCGTGTCCGTCACCGCGGGCTTCGGGATTGTGACGGTTGCCCCGACGGGGCCGCCCGCCGCCTCGGCTGAAAGCAGCTTCTCCTCGAGACCGATGACGACAAACTCGTGCCTCAGCGTCTCGCCTCCGTTTTCACCGGCGGTCACCTTGGACGAGATCCCGCCTCCGAGGAGGGCGACATGGACCGTGTAGGCGGCC
>Ga0182015_10002075_pt1 | contig 24989 bp, 20 predicted proteins | sample 712P3MmetaG_FD_120478 | JGI IMG/M metagenome (GOLD analysis project Ga0182015, IMG submission 120478) | Permafrost microbial communities from Stordalen Mire, Sweden - 712P3M metaG | ecosystem: Environmental > Terrestrial > Soil > Wetlands > Permafrost | place: Sweden: Stordalen | collected...
CTAAAAAATGGGGAAAGTGCATTCGTCAACTCTTTAAAAAGGTTTTCGGGACAGCATTCGACCGTTGTAATTTGCGGGCAGGATGATACCGAACGATTTGGATTTGAACAACTGTTGATCAATATGCTCAGGGAAGCACAATGGGCTCCTCCAGATTACCAGCGTTGGGACGGGTGCCCTGTAGCCCTGACGGGTGGAAACGAAATGTATTTTGTTTCTGCTTCCGACACTGAAAAACAGTGGCTTATACCATATCCTTGCAAAGGTTGTTTCAACGTTTCCAACGAAAAAACGGCCTCCGCCGGGAAAGCCCTTTATGATCAATTTAACAAACTGCGAATTTTTACAAGCGCTTGGATGGAAGCTCCAATCCACGAATCGTTTCGGGAGCAAGAACTAAATCGTGCGCGTACATTCTTCGCGGACGGTATATCAGGTTCTCCGGCAGAACGGGCGTTGGAGCAGCCAACCACGATTTTTATACTTGTAAAGCCGAAATAGCCCTGCAAAATTTAATCATCCAGTTTGCAGAGGTTCTGTTGAAGAGTGAGTTCCCAAATGCGCAGGGCGAGCAGCTTTCTTTATCGTGAGTGGTTCCTGTTTAGGCGCTTTCCATTTGGCTCGGCAGGAGGTTACGCAATCGCATATACCAGCGTTGAGTCTCACCACGCCCTTAAGCAGCCGTAGAATCAGTTTCTCTAAAGCCGTGTAAGCGCCATAGGCAGCCGATAAATACAGGACCGGGTGTTGGTTGATTGGATCGAGTAGAGAGCCGGGCGGAACAATCATGCAAATCCCCTCATCCATCCGCCCGGCAACGGAGGGTTAAGTGAGATTTGATTTGAAAATGGTCGACGCTACTTTAGTAAAACTCCGCAGCTTATTGCCGGAGCTGCGTTCCCGTGGCCCCCTGAGATGGTTTCCACAGAAGAAGATTCTCGTCCCATTACTCCTATTTCTCAAACTTCAAATATCTGGTGCGATGCTGCTTGAAAATAGCTCCTTACGTTAACTCCCAACCCACCCAGTCGATTTGCCGAGCCTCAGACCCAACAAATCCCTGCGAAGATTGGTTAACCAAAGAATAAAAGGTGACGCACTTCGAAGTCAAGGGAGTTGCTGTTTACTTTTGAGGGGAAATTGAGAGTGGCGGGTAGATACAAATTTTCGGTGTTTACTTCTAAATTGCGATGAGCTACGTTACGGCTACCTTAACGGCTACCGTAAGTGGCCAAAAAAGGCCCAGTAGAACTGGGAAAATCAAAGTCCAATATTGGGGACCCGCGATTTATCAGCTATTTAGAGGGGTTTTCAATGGCGGTGTAGAGTCCCACTCTCTCTCGCGCCGGTTTCTGTTATCTCTCCTTGCGCGGCCCTCACTGCCGATACTCGACAACGGACTTGTACTCGAAACCTGAATCAATCTTCTGCTGTCCTGCCGTCACTGCCGCTTGAATCGCCGCCTCAGCCGTGGGAAAGACTTCCGGCACATAGAATGCCGTTTCAGTTACGCCACTGGCCTCATGTTCTTCAATGGAAAACTCGCAATCCCAACCGCCGTCTTTCAATTCGGAGGATCGGGCTTCAATTACATGACCTTCGTATGCCTGCCGGACTTTCATACGCACCCCTCCAAGTTGGATGATCCAGCGCGAATGGAAGTAGCGACAAACTCCGCCCGAGGAAGTGGGTCTGCCTACCAAACCCGCGGGCCGTGATGGGCGGGGCCGAAATTGGTGACAGTCGGCGCAAACTGTCACTAAACTGTCAGGCCACTGGCTTCCTGACCCATGTGCCGTTGTACACCGGGCGCAGCTTTATGATGAGTCCATTTTCGAGAAGTCGAGCCGCCTTCAGGTTGTCACATGTATGCACTTCGATGCGGTCGCTCTCCGCACGGATGGCGCGATGATGGCCCAGCGTTAACGGGCGCGTCGAACAGTACCCACTGCCCACGTACAGGGCCGTTCCATTCTGCCAGAAGACATAAGCGCAGGGCTTGAGCAGCAGGTCAAACACGTCCTTCTTGATGGTGAAGACGGTCGAGGTAATCTTCTCAATCAATGGTGCTGGGAAGGTCGCCGTTGTTTTGGCCAGAGCAGGCATCCGCGAATGAAGTATGTTCTCAGCCTCTTTGAGGGATTCAGTCCCGGTCGTCTTGCGAACCTGTTTGCCGTCCTCATCGTAATATTGCATGTGGTAAAACCTGCTACCGGGCAACTTCAAAAGGCAGCCCGTGCCTCGGGCGCGTTTCATCTTCATGGTGTGCCTCCTGTCACCATTGTAACACTATTCTGTAACTAAGATTGGTGACAGTGGCACCAAACTGTCACTGATGGGGGAGAATCATACCTGTTTTTACCTAATCAAACCTTACGCTAAGTTATAGCAAACACACGGAACACTGGGGGCTTTCCTATGATTAGAAATCTGATGCTCTATCCGTTTGAGCTACGCACCCATTGCATGAACGTTAGGTCTGTCTTCCATCTGTTCTCCACGCCAATCTAGCATACACACCCCTGCCGAATTCGCGCTCCGAGGTGCATCCCTTGGCTTCCACTCCACCATGCGGTAATTTATGTTTCCGTATACCGTATTCTCCTGATCGACTGGTAAGTAACCAGTAGCATAGGGTGCGTATGCATACTTTTACCACTGCATTTTTTGCGTTTATGAGAACGAGAATCCATTCCCGTTGAGAGGAAACCAATGCTGCCATCACTGATTTCGAGAATCTGCCGTGGTTTTTTGCTTATCGCTTTATCGGCGCTGGTGAGTTTACCGGCCATCGCCCAGGACGTAACTGGCAACAGCGACACTGGATACCGGATTCACGTTATATCCCGCAGTACGCAAGCCGTCGATTATCGCCGCACCGGTTCCACCCATGTGGACCTCCGCGGAACCGATCTCATGCCAGAGGTGAGAGGCGAAGCGAAAATCGAAAGCAGAACTGGACGAATTGAAATTGACGCATCGTTCGAGCATTTAAGGCCGGCAGGCACACTCGGCCTCACCTATCTCACCTATGTGCTGTGGGCGATCACTCCTCAAGGCGCGCCCAGAAACTTGGGAGAATTAATTGAGAAGGATGGTCATGGCAATCTAAAAGTCACCGCAGACCTTCAGGCATTTGCTTTGATCGTCACGGCAGAACCATATTTTGCCGTAACCCAGCCCAGTGATCTGGTGGTCGCTCAGGATATCGTTCGCGAAGATACCAAAGGCCGCGTAGAAACCGTCGAAGTGAAATATGACCTTCTGCCTCACACCTACTACGAGGCGCAGGTATCGCAAATTCCGCAACCCATTTTTGGCGTAGACCGCAAAATCCCGCTCGATTTGCTGGAAGCTAGAAACGCGCTTCGCATCGCAAAAGACGCGCACGCCGATCAGTATGCGCCGTCCACTCTGGCAAAGGCCCAGGCGTTGCTCGATCAGGCCGAGGACTACTATCGCCGCAAGCAGGGCATGGGCCCAATAGGCACGGTGGCTCGCGAGGCCAGCCAGACCGCCGAAGAAGCCCGCGTCATGACGTTGAAGGCCGAGGACGACGAACGGGTGCAAAAGGAAAGAGAAGCTTCCAGAAAGCGCGCCGAAGATGCCGAGGCGCAAGCGCAGACGCAACAAGCCAATGCTGAAGCTCAACAACAGGCGGCGGCGCAAGCGCAAGCGGCCGCCCAGCAAGCCCAGGCCGACGCCCAAACTCAAACCCAGCAACGCCAGCAGGCGGAGGCGGAGCGCGCAGCGGCGGAACAGGCCAAGGCCCAGGCCGATGAAGCCAGGCAACAGGCTGATCAAGCCCGGCAGCAAGCGGAGGCTGCACAACAACAGGCAGCGCAGCAAGCGCAACAAGCCGACCAGGCTCGGCAGCAGGCCGAAGCCCAGACCGCGCAATTACGCGCCCGGCTGCTCCAGCAACTGAATCAGGTTTTGCAGACCCACGATTCTGCGCGCGGGCTGATCGTTAGTATGCCTGACGTGCTGTTCGACACTGGTAAGGCTCAACTGAAGCCTGTTGCTCGCGAGCGCTTGGCCAAGGTCGCCGGTATCCTTCTCGCATATCCCGATATCCGCGTCGAGATCGACGGCTATACTGACAGCACCGGGACGCAGGCATTTAACGAGAAGCTATCGATGGAAAGAGCGACCGAAGTCGAATCCTATATGGCGCAACAAGGTGTTGCAGGAACGTCAATGACCACGCAGGGGTTTGGACCGGATAATCCAATCGCCTCCAATGACACGGTGGCCGGGCGCCGGCAGAATCGCCGCGTGGAACTGGTGGTCTCGGGCGAATCGATAGGAGCGGCAGCAGCGCAAGGTGCGGCCGTTCCCGTGACCCCGCCGCCTGCTTCTGTACCCCCGCAATAGCTTTTGCGATTTCGCTCTCAAGCCCGGCGGACATCCGCCGGCTTTTTTCTGCGCGCCAGAATAGTTAACCGAAGCGCAATTGAGCAAATCCCCGTGCAGGAATATCCTGTCCACTCCTTCCTGACACGCAAAATGCCGGCTTCTGGTTCAACTCGCCTCGCCTATATCGACTGGATGCGCGGGCTCGCCTGCATCCTGATGTTTCAAACTCACTGCTATGACGCCTGGCTGAACGACGCTTCCCGGCGAACAAGTTTTTTCATGTGGTCGCAGTTGGGCGGCACCTTTCCCGCGCCGCTGTTTCTCTTTCTCGCAGGAATATCGTTCGCGTTCGTAATCGCGAAGTCGCGCAAAAAAGGTATGACGCGTGCCCTCATCGCTCGCGCAACCATCGGGCGGGGCGCCGAAATTCTAGTATTGGGTTTTCTCTTCCGCCTGCAAGAATACGTAATCGCGTGGGGATGGGCGCCGTGGACCGATTTGTTGCGCGTGGACATCCTGAATGAAATCGGCGTCTCGATGATGCTGATGGGCCTTTTCTGTTGGATCTTTTATCGCGGACATTTATTTCGAATCAGTGCCATTGCCGCCGCAATCGCTTTCGTCATTTCGCTGCTGTCCCCGCTGCTGTGGACCTCATGGCGTCCGGATTGGCTTCCCTGGCCCATCGAATCCTATATCAATGGAGTCCACAATCTCGGAGAGCCGCAGGCATGGCTGTTTCCGATTTTCCCCTGGGCGGCATTCGCCTTTGCTGGCCTGGCCCTGGGATTCTTGCTGCTCACACCGTGGGCAGCAAACTTGACAGCGAGATTTTTTATCTCAGCCGCGGCATTCGGCGTAGGCCTGATTTATTTTGGCCGATGGATCGAGGCCCAGCCCTATCACCTATACGTGACCAATGATTTCTGGCACACCAGTCCCAGCTTTTTCTTGATTCGCATCGGATTTCTCCTCGTGATTCTGGGGACCGCCTACGCCTGGTGCCAATGGGGCGCAGGACAATGGGGATTCAGTCCATTGATTCAGTGGGGAAGAACTTCGCTGCTGGTTTATTGGGTTCACCTCGAATTCGTTTACGGACGCTTCTCCATTTTGCCGCGTCACGCAACCGGCATTTCGAGGGCCTCGGCGGGGCTGGCAATCATTTGTCTGAGCATGTTGCTGCTTTCGATCTTACGCACGCGGGCCAAAAGTAAACCAGCAACATCCCGGCAGAACTTCAGCCCGGCGCCAGTTGAAGCAATGCATTCTCAGCCAGCTTTAAAGCTCCAGCCCAGCGCCGGCGTGCGGATTCCTCATCACTATCGTAGCCAAACAAATAAAAAGTAATGTAGAAACCGTCTCTGCTTGTTTGTTCTTGCGTCCGGTCACTCGGATCGAGGTAATAGCACCGGCGAATGAGGAATTCGGCAACCGCAGGAATTTCCGGCTCCCGCCGCAAGAGATCGACGGAATTTTGTGCCAGGTTCTGGTGGTCGGACAATGAAAAACGACGGCGTTCTTCGCTGAAAAGTAAATCAACATAACAACCGAATTTAACCGGTGCCGCAAAAATTTCTTCTTCCGGATTTATGTCGGTTGAAAACCAAACTTCGCACTTGGCTGTTTCCAGGCTACTGGCGGCCGAGTTAATCGCGGCCAGGAAGCCGCCGAGCTCCGGTACTTGTTGCGCCTCCTGAATTTGATTCAACAGTTCAGGATGCCGTTTCAGGTCGTAATATTGCAATCCCTGCTCGCAAGCCGACCACGGCATCTCCAGAGCCTCATCATCCGCTCCGAGTTCCACCGCATAATCGGCTTGCACAAATTTCCCCCGTACTATTTTGCCGGTGCGGGTTGAGGCGCCGGCGTGGTGGCCGGAGGCGCGAAATTCACCTTCGGAACCTGCCGCGATTCCTCGGTTGCCGCAAAATATGCGCTGTTCGGCTTAAACCCTGCCCATCCCGCATAAATGTTGTTGGGAAATTGCTGAATGTAAGTGTTGTAATCCTGCAAGGTGTCGTTGTATCGCTTGCGTTCGACCGCGATGCGGTTTTCCGTGCCCGCCAATTCATCCTGCAAACGGAGAAAATTTTCGTTCGACTTTAACTGCGGATAATTCTCCACTATAAGCAGCAGTCGCCCCAATGCGCCATCGAGCTGCTGGTTCGCAGCTATCTTGTCGCTCGGATTGCCCGCCGAAAGCAACGCGGAACGGGCCTTCGCGATGTCGCCGAAAACCGTTACCTCCTGCTGGGCGTATCCTTTCACCGTTTCGACCAGGTTCGGGATCAAATCGGCGCGGCGCTGCAAAACAATATCCACCTGCGACCACGATTCTTTGACGGCCTCGTTCTTGGCAACCAGCGAATTGCGCACGCCGACGTATTGTCCAAAGAGCGCCAGCAGAATTAGTACGATCACTCCAATTACCACCAAAACCTTGGTCATTTTCTTCTCCTGATATGCGTGCCCACTGACGTTCCAGCCTTACTCCGCCTTCGGCGAATCCAACATTGTATCCACTGCGCTGGTTATTTGCTGAATCGCCGCCAGGTATCGCGCGCAAACGTCTTTTACATTGAATTGCTTCCGTTCCGCTTTTCGTTCACGGATATCCAGCAATTGCAGAAATGCCGATGGATCGAATTGAACGCGCGTGGAAAGCGCCTCAATCGCCTGCCTCTTTACGGCTGGCGCTTCGGCCCCCAACGCGATAAGAGTATGCCGGAACAATGTAGTAAACGAACTCACGGAGCGCAAGAGCAATTCCCACAGGTCGCGTTCCCGATCCGAAAATCTCAATATCTGTTGGCGCAACAGCACGGTTTTCTCGCGCAATTCATATTCCAGTTGCGCCCGATGGAACCGCATGGAAATTTTCAACCCAATCAACAAATCGTTACCGAATAAAACTCGATGCCGTTGTTGCATGTCCAACAACTCGATGGAAAAAACATCCGTCGATCGATTCAATTCCTCTTCCGTAAGCACCAGCGGCGGATGATGCTTCTTACCCGCCCACCACTTCACCACGGAAGCGATCGACGCCAAAGCGGCGAAAGACGATTCCTTGAACACGCAAAGCAAATTGACATTGGAGAAATCGGGATGAAATTCGCCCGTGGCCGCGGAGCCATAGAGGATGATACTGGTTAAATTCTCGCCCGCAGCCGAGCGCATTTTGCTGACGAACTCGTCTATCTGTTTTTCCGGAATCATTTATACCTCGCTACCAGCTTCCGCTCGCTCCACCGCCGCCAGAACTTCCGCCGCCGAATCCTCCAAAGCCCCCACCGCCTCCGCCAAAGCCGCCACCACCAAAACCGCCGCCGCCAAAGCCACGTCCGCCGCCTGAGAGCAGCATCCAAAAAAGTAGGCCCCTTAAGGGCGTAAACAAAAATAGTAGAAGAACGATAATTCCGAAAATTACTTTGCCGAGGGTGAGACCGAATTGAGGCTCAAGTTCAGTCGGCGCCGGTTCGGGAGGACGATTCCCGGTCAGTTGGACGCCGGCATCCTGCGCAATGACATCCGCGATCCGCGACGTGATCAGGGTTACCGCGCCGCTATAATCGTTCGCCTTGAGTTGCGGCACGGCCTCGCGCCCAAATCCCCCCACTTTGCCATCGGGTAGAATCGGCTCCAATCCATAGCCGACCTCGACGCGATATTTGTGATCGTTTACCGCAAGCAGAATGAGGACGCCTTTATCCGTGGACTTGCTGCCCACTCCCCATTTGTGGAATAGATCAACGGCATAGCTATCGATGTCGTCGCCATCAAGCGACTTAATCGTAACCACCGCAATCTGCGCGTGGGCTTTTTCGTCTATCTGCCGGCACAGATCGTCAAGCTGCGTGACCGTATTTTGATCGAGAACGTGCGCGAAGTCGTTGACATAATCCGTTGGCTTTAGTTGCGAAACAGGCTCGGCGAAAAGCAACGACGCGACAGTGATCGCCAACGACGCCAGCAAAATAATTTTCGCGCCGCACTTCATCGAGGCTGATTGTATAGCAGATCGGTAATTACCCGAATCGGCTCCTTCGCAACTATCCGCCGGCGATTGCTCCAATAATCAATAACGGCTCCTTGCCGCACGCGACGGAATCAGGAAGCGGGGTATCGGGCAGTTCGTGGGACAGATCCTCTTCGCACGCAAAGAATCGCAGGAACGGACGCCGCTGTTGCGTGACATGATCGCGAATTGTCCCACGCAGCATGGGATAACGCGCCTCCAGTGCGTCGAGCACCGACCGCTGCGTGACCTCGCCCTCGACTTCAATCGTGACTTCGACCCCAACCCCAGCCAGGGCCCGTAAATGTTGCGGCAGCATGACTCGAATCATATGGGGAGGCGACGTGGTCATTTCCCTTTTATGCTACTCGAGAACCGGTTAATAAATCTTAATTGTCCGCAGTCGTGGCGGTGCATCCGCTCCGTGCATCTCAACCTCATGAATCTGAATTTCATCCGCGGAAGCATTTTGTTTCTGGCTATGGGATTTGCAGGCATCGCAGCTTTCGGCTAGGCAAATGTCAGCACCACCGGGCAAATGGACGCGAAGCTCGCCTGCAAATCGCTCAAGGGACTGACCGTGCCCGCCGCCGCGATCGGCTTGCCCACAACCGGCGCTTATGTGCGCTCGGCCAAGTTAGTGCATGATTCCCGTGGGGAGTATTGCAAGGTCCTGGGCGGCATTCGTCCGGTAGATCCCGCCGCACAGGATATTCGTTTCGAGGTGAACCTGCCTACCAACTGGAATCGCAAAGCCGTGCAGTTTGGCGGAGGATCGTTCGATGGATGGCTCGGCGCCACCAACGGCCTGAAACGCACTCCAGTCAGCATAGCCAGCGATCCCGGCCCGCTGGCGCGCGGCTTCGCAACTTTTGGTGGCGACTCCGGACATCACAAACATTATTTTCTGCTGCCGGATGCGCTGAACACCGTGCACGCTTCGTTCGCCCTCAACCCTGAAGAGCGCCGCAACTTTGCGCAGGACGGCCTGAAAAAAACTCACGACGCCGCCGTGGCGATCATTCAACGCCGTTACGAAATGCCAGCAGCAAGAATGTTTTTTCTAGGCGGCTCGACCGGCGGCCGCGAAGCCTACTTCGTTGTCCAGCGTTGGCCTGATGATTATGACGGCGTGCTCGGCGCTTATGCCGGCTGGGATCAGATCGAACTCGACCTTCAATTCGTTCGCGTGTCCCAGGCCATGTACGTTAAGGGCGGCTTCTTGCCGATGTCAAAGACGAAGCTCCTGGCAAAGTCTGTGATGAATGCATGTGACGCCCTGGATGGTGTGCGGGACGGAATGATTGCAAACGTTTCAGCCTGTCACTTTGATCCCGCGACCCTGCTCTGTCCCTCGGGCAAAGGAAAGAACTGCCTGACCCCGCAGGAACTCAAAACCATTCAGACGTTTGCCAGCGAGCAGAAAACCGCTCAACCGCTCTGGAACGGCGTGCAGACAATACCCGGCTTCAACGTCCTTAAAGGCACGGACCTCACCGGTTCCATGGGGCTGCTTCACCATGCGGAGCATCCGCCGCATATTCTCTTGAATTCTTTTTATTACGTGATTGGCGATCAGGTGCTGCGCTTCTTTCTCACCGGCGACCCTCACTTCAACGCGCTCACTTTCAATACCACCACCGGAGGCCAATATGCCGCGCAGCTACTACCGCAGTCGAAAGCTTCCGACGCAAGCAATGCCGACCTCGCTCCCTTTGCGCAACACGGCGGCAAATTCATCATGTTGCATGGCACGGCAGACGCCACCATTCCCACCGACTCTTCAGTGCTTTATTACAAACTGGTTCAAAGCAAGATGAGTCAGCACCAGATCGACGGCTTTCTGCGCTTCTACCTAATACCAGGCTTTGGTCATGGACGCGGCGTCTTCAATGCCGGATTTGACGCCCTCGCCGTGCTCGATCATTGGCTCGACACCGGAATCCCACCCAAGGATTTGATAGTTACGGATAACAATAAAAAATCCGGCGGTCGCACCCGCCCCTTATGTGTCTATCCGGAGTGGCCAAAGTACAAAGGTTCCGGGGACGTAAACGCCGCGAGCAACTTCGCCTGCGCAGCGGAGTAAATAAAGAGCCGGAATTTCTCGCCCACGGAATCGAAGCTTTCCTTCCCAGACGGGCGGCTCCCTTCGATACGTTAGAATTCTTCGATGCCCGTTTCCATCCAGTGCCGCGATCTCCGCAAAACTTATGATGGAAAGGTGGAGGCCGTTCGCGGGCTCAATCTCGAGATCCAAGCGGGCGAATGCTTCGGCTTGCTGGGACCGAATGGCGCGGGAAAGACTACGACGATCGAGATATTGGAAGGCCTGTTGCCGCCCACATCGGGCCAAGTCACAATCCTCGGACACACATGGGAAACCCATCCGCGGGAATTGCGCGAATGGCTGGGAATTTCTCTTCAGGAGACGCGCCTTTCCGAAAAACTTTCGGTGCGGGAAACGATCGAGCTTTTTGCCAGCTTTTATCGTCAACCCAGATCCGCTTCCGAAGTAATCGAAGAATTGCAGCTCACGGAAAAAGCGGACGCATGGGTTGGGAAACTATCAGGCGGCCAGCGCCAGCGATTGGCGGTCGCCACCGCGCTCGTAGGCAATCCCAAAATTCTTTTTCTCGATGAACCTACTACCGGACTCGATCCGCAGAGCCGGCGTCAGCTTTGGGAAATTGTCCGCACATTCATCCGCAAAGGAGGAACTGTGCTGCTCACCACTCACTATATGGAAGAAGCTGAACGCCTCTGCGACCGGCTCGCAATCATCGACCACGGCCAGGTAATAGCCGAGGGAACACCATCCGAGTTGATCGAGCGGCTCGGTGGCCATCACGTGGTGGAGTTCGCGGTGAATGACAATTCGAATGCCGAGTCGCTGGATCGCTGGAAGACGCTTCCCGGGGTTGAATCCGTCCGCCATACCGATGGCGTTGTCAGCCTTAACGTTCGCGAGCCCCACCATACAATCCCCGCGCTTCTTGATATGGTTCGTATGCGGAATTCTCAACTGCTTCACTTGACCACCCGCCAGGCCAGTCTGGAAGATGTGTTCGTAAACCTGACCGGACGCCATTTGCGCGAAGAGTAGCGCTATTTGCAGAAAGGATACGGATAAAGACCGTGGCTACCGCAGAACAGACACCGTCAATCAGATTGGATCCGCCCGCCCCTTCGCCACATTTCAATGGACGTTGGTCCGGGTTCAATCAATTGCTGCTCGCCCGAATGAAAGAGTTGCTGCGCGAGCCGGAGCTGATTTTCTGGATTTTTGGGTTTCCACTGCTTTTAGCGGCAGGTCTCGGAGTCGCCTTTCGTAACAAGCCACTGGAAAGAACCACCATCGCGATCGTCTCCGGCTCTGGCGCCCAGGATGTTTTGAATTTGATTCAGCATTCCCCGCAGGCATCTTCTATAACTGCCCGGGTTCTCGATCGGGCGCAGGCGTTGCAGGCTTTTCATCTCGGAAAATATGATTTGGTCGTCGAGCCCGATGGCCGCGGAGGCGTTTGTTACATCTACGATCCCTCGCGGCAAGAGACCGTGCTTTCTCGCGCCGACGTAAACGACGCCTTGCAGCAGGCAGCGGGACGAAAAAATGCCATCCCGGTCTCTTCTTTTGTTTCCGCCGAGCCGGGTTCGCGATATATCGATTTTCTTATCCCCGGTTTGCTCGGCATGACCCTGATGAATTCCGGCATGTGGGGCGTCGGATTCGCGATCGTGGACATGCGCCAACGCAAATTGCTAAAAAGATTTTTGGCTACGCCGATGCGGGAAAGCGATTTCCTGCTTGCGCTGGCCGCGAGCCGCCTTTTTCTGATGCTGATTGAAGTGGCGTTGTTATTGGGGCTCGGAGTGCTGGCATTTCACATCCGCGTGCTCGGATCGCTTTGGAGCGTCCTGCTGCTCGGCACCCTGGGATCGGTGGCTTTCGGCGGATTCGGATTACTGACCGCCTGCCGCGCCCGAAAAATCGAGACCGTCAGCGGGCTCATCAACCTGGCCATGATGCCGATGTGGATTTTCTCCGGCGTGTTTTTTTCGTATGAGCATTTTCCGGCTAAAATCCTACCCTATATAAAAGCCCTGCCGTTGACGGCGCTCAATGATTCCCTTCGCGACACCATTCTTCAAGGCGCTCCGCTAACCGCCCAAGCTGGAAGAATTCTGGTGCTTTTATTGTGGGGAGGCATTTCATTTCTGCTGGCGATGAAATGGTTCCGCTGGACATAAACAGGGTACGAAAGTCCGCATGAATCCCGCTGCGCAATAACCGTGCGCCGATTAGTCTTCTTTCATTTCAATCTGGACCGGCGGTAGGGCCGGTAGTTCGGGATGTTCTTTATCGCGCCAGAAAATCTGGAAACATTCATCCTGCTGTTCCGGCCGCCATTTCGTGCCGTCTTCATATTGAATCGCAGACGGGAACAATATCCAGCCCGTCACTTGCTGCGCGATGGCGGGGAAATATCCCAGCCTCTCCAAAGTCTCTTCATGTCCGGCCGGCACCGGTGCCGTCGCAGTCCAATCGTTATTGAATGGACGGTGCCGGTCCTGCGCCGTTAAAAGATGATCGAAAGTGAGTGTGATGCTCTTGATATTTTTTCCGCTATTGTTCTTGAGGGTCAAAGAATTCTTTCGCGACGAATTCCAGAAGTCCGCCGAGGTGAATTGAATCGGGCATGGCCGCGATTGTGGAACGTAGATGGTGTAAACCGCCATCATTCCCGATTCCATATGATCCGCAACATGGCAATGGAACATCCAAGTGCCCGGATTGTCGGCGATCATGTCCACTGTGGCCATGCTCCCAGGGAGCAATTCGACAACATCCAAATTTCGCCTGCCATCCGTTACTGTTTTCCCATGCCAGTGCGGCGTATGCAAGTCCTGCTCGCTGCCCATTCCGAGCAGATACCAGCGAACCTTGTCGCCCTTCTTCATCATCAGGCCGGGCAGATTCCCAAAGATGTAGCCGTTGATGGCATAAAACAGTCCATCCGCTTTTCCGCCCATTTCGTCAAAGATCATGAATGAAGCGACAAATTCCTGATCTACATCTTTGGGACTTCCATCGGGCCGCGCATGACCCTTGGCGGTAATAACAATCGGCCCCATCAGGCCGGCATTAGTTTCGGCCTCCTCGTCAATGTGAGCGTGGTACCACCACACAACCGATGACAACTGACCGGGCCCAGGTCCGCTGCCTTCGTCCGCAAACCAGTGATATATGAAATGAACTCCGGGAGGAACATGCGAGCCGCCGCGCCCCACGGGCAAATAATATCCGCCCTCATCATTCTTGTCGTAACGCAGGCCATGAGGATGCATGTTGTGCTGTTCGTGACTGCGATTGAAAAAATCGACGAGAATCTCGTCGCCAACTTCAGCCCGAATGATGGGACCGAGAATTCCGAGCCAGACAGGTTGCGGTTTGCGCACAGTAAAAGACGCGTCGGTGTATTCGATGAATCGCGTCTTAGTCCAACTCGTCTTAGCCCGCCACGGCATAGGGATCGGCGAGCCCATCATTAAGTCTTGTCCGCTGGGAGCGTAGTTCCAGGTAACATCTTCGGCCGCAATATAGTAGTGGCGCGTGGTGGCGAAGCAGGGCAGCGCGCACAAGCAGATAAGTAGGATAAGAGTCTTGATGGCTGTCACGAACTCATTATCCCACTCGCTGCTAATCTACGGGACACGTGGATTCATATTGCATTGACCCGTCAGATTTTTACGACGGCGCGCCACCCAGAAGTGGAGTCACGAAGAAGGGCCCTCCCTTCGCGCACTAATCGCTCACGGCAGTTGATCCAGATAGCAGGGACCGTTCTGGTTCTGATGCGGAATGTTCAATAGAGACGGTGGCGCGAGCCACGGAGGATTCACGAAATCAAACAGGTCAGTGCTGATATCAGGTTGAGCGCCGTCTCTGGCTGTGAGTGCTGGAATGCCGAAGCGTTCTTCGATCAACTTGAGCATCGCGGTCGAATCGGCCACCGTGTGAGAGACATAATTTTTCTTGCTGAAGGGAGAGACTGCAATGAATGGAACCCGGTATCCCGTGTAAACGAAATCGCAATTTGGCCCCGTAACCAGGGTGCAGACATCGCCAGGCAGTAGGTCGCTCGGAGGGATTCCGTCAGGACTTACCGTTGGCTGCGGGGCGACGTGATCGTAAAATCCGCCGAATTCGTCGTAGGTGAATAGCAAAGCAGAATCTTTCCAACTGGGGCTGGTCATTAGAGAAGTGATAATTCCCTCGGCGTATGCTGCGCCCGCCTGCACGCTACAGCATGGATTCGGTTCCTGCGGCGTGGGATCGAAGTCGGCGGGATGTTCGTCCAACCCAGAGGCGGATGCGGGTTCGATCAAGGCGACCTGAGGCAGGGTTCCATTCTGCGCGTCGGTAGCAAACTGCGCGATCGGGACGAGATTCAGGCTCAAAACCGGATCATTTATGACCGTATCGCCATACATAAACATGTTCAGATAACTGACCTGATATAGGCACAGCGGAGTGGTGTCGTCGGCCGGGCAATTCGTCCCGTTGGAGGTGGTTACCGCATTCGGATTGGGATGAATGTAGATTTTCCACGAAATTCCCGCGTTTTGAAGCGCTTCGAAGATGGGCGGCGAGCTTAACTGCGGATCGTTGCCGCTGAGCGGATAAGCATGTCCCTGGGAAGTGGCGGCCAACAGATACATCCGGTTGATTTGCGTGCGCGACATGGCTGGAGAGAACCACCGATCAGAGGTCGCGAACGTGGAAGCCATGAAGTAGTAAAAATTGAGGTCACCTCCATCGTAATAGCCCATGGCGCGCAGGCCATTGGTATCGTTCATGGAAGGGACGATTTGGCGCGCATCGTTGGCCGCGGTATTCACAAAGCCGTCAAGCGTAGGCGTCCTGGCGACCGGATTGCTCAAGTCCCAGTCCACGTGACTCTCGTTCCACGAAGGACTGGGATTTTCGAGGCACATGGTGACTAGATGGAACGAGGAGATCTGCGGGCTTCCCGGGATCGTGGGGGGATTTGGAATGGTGTATTTACATCTGTTTGTTTCGGGAGGATTCGCTCCCGGATCAAACGGATATGCCGGATCGCATCCAGGCACCATTGGAATCGGACCCGGCGTCGGGTTAAACTGCGGCAAACCATCGAAGGGCTGGTTCTTGTAGTGCACGTACCCATCGTTGGCCCAATACTGCGCCAGGGCCCCAAAATAGTGATCGAGCGACCGGTTTTCCTGCGCAAAAATGATGATGTGATTCAGACTGTTCAGCGTTCCACCGAATTGTGCGTTCACCGTTGCAGCGGTACTCACGGTGACGACGCAGGTCGTAGCGGCACCGGTGCATCCCCCGCCAGTAAATCCGGCAAAACTGAAATTAGTTCCTGGAGCAGCCGTCAGAGTGACCGGAGTGCCGTTGGCGAAGCTGGCGGAACAGGCCGTCGGACAGTTGATCCCGCTTGGGCTGCTGGTTACCGAACCCGTGCCTATCCCGGAGTTTGTGATAGTCAGCGCTGAAGATGGTACGACATTGAAATCCGCCGTGACCGCCGTAGCTGTGGTCAGGGTAATGACGCAGGAATTGGCGCCGGCGCATCCTCCGCCGCTCCACCCGGTAAATGAGTCGCCTTGGCTAGCCGTCGCGGTCAGAGTGACCGGAGTGTTCGGTGCAAAACTAGCGCTGCATGTTCCGGGACAATTTATTCCGGTCGGGAGACTGGTTACCGTGCCGCCGCCAGCGGGGGCCGATGTGATCTGAAGCGTGGGGTTGGCGGTATATGTAGCGGTCACCGAATTCGCGGCGGTCATGGCAATTGTGCAGGTAGCAACACCACTGCATGGTGAACTCCAGCCAGTGAATGTGAACCCGCTTCCAGCAGCGGCGGTAAGCGTGACTTGAGTATTATTCGCGAAACTGGCGGTACAGGTGGAACCGCAGCTAATCCCAGCAGGGCTGCTGCTGACAGTGCCAGTTCCGGCGTCGGCGACCGTGAGCACAAATGGGCCCGGCGGCGGGGGCGGGGGCGTGCTCGTTCCGGGAGCTGACCCTCCACCGCAAGCGGTCAAGAGTACAGATAAAGATGAAATGACGAGGACGGAAACCCAAATACGCAATGATTGGCCAGAAGTCATAGCGCGAGACTCCTACATGATCGAGCGATTAGATGTAGAGAATACATTAGGTGTTGGCTGTATATGCATACTGTAATTGCGCAAAACATTGCGCAAACCGCTGTCTGGTGGGGATTTCGGCCTGGAGGGCCACACTGGCGCTTTAAGAGAGGAAAGACGGGCTGAGCTGGGCGACCCTGTTTTAATCGGCGCTTTTCGATTGGCCAGACTTTCGTCGCGCGAGAAGATCTTGTTCCTTGGCTTCCAGGGCTTCATTCAGTTCCGCAACCAGCCGGAGCAATTTTTCTGGATCCTGCTCTTTGGCGGTCAATTCGCAAAGTTCCCGTATTCGCTCGTCATTGCTATGCACGATGTAATCCTTTCGGAACTTTGCCGGACGCGAGTTATTTAACGCGCGAGTTATATCACAGGCGGTATATTTTGACGGTTCGATTTCATACTTATCTGGATTTCACGCGTGCTACGAATGTCTATGTCGGACGGAGTGTTGCTTCTGGACGTTTGATTTTGGGTGGCGCAGCGGTTTACCGCTGCGATTTCAAGCTGTAATTCCCACCGGCTTCAGCCCCTGAGGGCGGCCATAAGGCATGTTCAGACTTTATCGCAGCGCTCAAAGCGCTGCGCCACCCAAAAGCAGCACGCATGGCCCATCCCTACTGCAAAAACGAAAAGGCCGCCCGGCAACGTGGGCGACCTTCTCTTTCAAGGGAGAATAGTTCCAACGGAGGATGACCGTCAAAACTTTCTGGCGAAATCTTATGTGCGCGCGACAGGGGTGTCAAGGGATTTTTGTTAAATAAATACCTTTGTTTTCATTAAGTTGCAAAAAATATGGATATTGAGCTTGTTGCCTCATTCTGAGACGCGCACGCCCAAAAAACCACTAAATACCTTTGATTGATTGGTTTACATCGTGTGAGCCGGATTGCCCACTGCCCTCGGAAAGGTGCAGGGAAATGAGTCCCATCTCGGGGCGATCGAACAATCTGTCCGGAAAAAAGCGCCGAGCCAATATCCGGATGCCCCCAAAAGCGATGCCAGACACGACGGCGAAGGCTCCAATGATGAAGCAAAGATAGATGACGTTGACGATCAGGTTGCCGGGATCATCTTTTCGAGAGAAGAAAGTATTCTGGTTCCAGGTGACGTCGGCTTCGTAATTTACCGAAGCGAGAAGAGATTTGGCCTGGCTGTTTGAAATCGGTCCACTCACCACGGCGACGATGGGTCCGGTGCGTTTGTCAAACGTAGTCGCCGGGTCAAGCACCGCTGGCCCCTGCGAAGTTTGCTGTTTCGCGGCCTCGATCCGCCGCAGATGCTCCATTGCAATTTGCGGAGTGGGATACGAAATCAGAATTAGCTGGGCGGGGTCGCCCGACGTTGTGTAATCGCCAATCACCACTTCCGCGCCGGCGTTGAAATCCACCAGTTGAGCGTTAACCGGCGCATTCAATTTTTCGAGCGCCGCCGGGCCCACGATATATTTTGCGGTGTTCTTTATGTAGTTTGTGGTCGGCAGATATGCGGGAAGTCCCGGCAGGCCCGCAGCGTTGGCTGGGGGCGGCGGAAGCTCAGCGGAGAGATCCCGCAACTCCGCGGCCGACATCGCCGAAAGCTTCTCGAACTGTGCATCGACTAGGATATTGCCGCGATAGAACAGCACCCGCTCGTTGAACGAAGCGCCCAGGTCTCCGATTTTTTCCTTCTGCATTTGCGGCGTTTTATAAAACGTGAACGCGCCATAGGCGCCGCTGGCATTCTGAAACCGCGCAGCCTTGAGAGTGAGCTTGCGGCCGTCGTCACGAGTGTAGACGGCGGAAGTCACACCGGTAAAACCGTATTCTTTAAGAACCGACGCATCCGCCGCGTCGGCCGCGGCTGGGTCTTTGCTGGTTTGCACGGAGCCCACGAGGTTCCATCCGCTGAATTCCCCGGGCAGGATCGATTCGGCTTTGCTGACGGTTTTGGTCTGCGCGTAGAAAGGTATCGCGATGAGTGCGAGAAAAAGAAATGTCAGGACTTTCATGAAAACTGCGTCTGATCCTTCATTTATTAGACTACAGACGCAGGATTAAAGTTTCCAGGCGCTGCATCTGCGCATAGTGGGTCATTTTAGGTGGGGGGTGTCCTCCTGTGCGACTTTTCTTCTTCGTTCACGAAGAAGAACCGAGTCGAAGGATCCCTAAAATTCGGTAGTGGGTCAGTTTGCTCAAACCGGAGTCATGGTGAGCGAGGTTGAGCTTCCGCTTGCGGAAGCTCAATGAGTCGAACCATCCCTATTTCCAAGTATGAGATAGGAGATGCGCCGCTTCCAAGAGACCGGGGAGACGCGTTCCCTGAACCGGGTTTATTGGCCGGAGGTTTTGTCGATTTTGCTGGCTACTTTTATGCCGCTCAATCCGCTGACATATTTGGAAATGCCGCGATACAGCGATTCGGCGATTCGTTGGCGGTAGGCGGCGGTTTCGCAGCGCTTCTCGTCGCCAGGATTGCTGACGAAGGAAATCTCGGCGAGTATGGACGGCATATTGGCGCCAATCAGAACAATAAACGGTGCCTTCTTGACTCCCCGATTGCGCAGACCGGGATTCTTTGCCGCCAGACCGTTGTGCAACTCCTGCTGAACATCCGAGGCGAACTCCCGCGATTCTTCAATCTTTTCTTTTAGGGCGATCTGCTTTACCAGATCCTGAAGCTCGTGGATTGAAGTTTCGGAAACTGCATTCTCGCGGGCGGCGACTTCGAGGGCATCCGGCGAAGAATTAAAATTGAGATAGTAAGTTTCTACCCCGCGAGCCGACGGATCGTGACTGGAGTTGGCGTGAACGGAAACGAAGAGGTCCGCCTGCTCCTGGTTGGCGATTGCGGTCCGAGTTTCGAGAGGGACGAAAGTATCGTCCTTGCGCGTGTAGACCACCTGCGCCCCGAGCCGCGACTCGAGCAGCTTACCCAGACGGCGGCTGACGTCGAGAACGAGATCTTTTTCCTCGAGGGAATTGGGACCGATGGTGCCGGTGTCGTATCCTCCATGTCCGGGGTCGATAACGATTTTGCCAATCTTGAGGCCCAGGGCGCGAATCAGCGAGCGATCACCGGCAGCTGTCGGCTGCGCTTCGCGACCATCCAGCCGGCGGTGGCTGCGGCGATCGGCGGCGTTAGTCGAAGAAACCGAATTCGATTTCGCCGGCAAAGGCGGGACCGGCGGCGCCAATGTGGCCGTCGTCTGAGAGTCGTCGTTGTCAGCCTCGACAATTCGCTTCGGGGGAAGCGGCGAAATTGCTTTCGACATCTCGGGCATGGCGCGATTCGCCTCTGGCCGATGGCTCGAACTACTTTCGATATCCTTATTATCCAGTCCTTGAGTGCGCACCTCGCTGTCCCGCAGATCAATGACCAACCGTGATGGATTGGTTTCGAGGGACGCGGTGAAGTCCGAATGTTCTCCGATTTCGAGGACGATGCGGGCATGGTCCGGCTTGAATTGCGACACCCGGATTTTCGTGAGAAGAACATCGTTTACGTCGATGGTCTTCTTAATTAGTTTTTTTGAGATTTTGGCGCCGAGATCGAAAAAAATTCGGTCGGGACTCTCGATGCGCTGCGACTTGTAGCCTACGGCGCGATCAAGATCGATTGTGACCCGTGTATAGCCAGCCTTCGACAAATAATGAATTCCGGTGATGTGCGTCGGTTCGGTCGAGTCATCCGCGATTACGGTGCGGGTTGTAACCCCCGAAGCCGTCGATTCCTGGTTCCGATTGGCATCCTTCGCCGCTGATTCTTCCGCGTGCGGGTTCCCCGAATTATCGATCGCTAGTTGTGCATTCTGCGCAAGATGATGCTGCGGATATTGTTTTATGAAATCTTCGAAGGTCTTTTTCGCCAGAGCGTCGTCTTTAATATCCTGGGCGTAAAGCTGGCCAATATTAAATAGCGCTTCAAAGCGATATTTACTTCCAGGATATTCGCGGCGCAGGAACTGATATTGCGTGATGGAAGAACGGAAGAGGCTTGCGTCCATGAACCGGCGTCCAGTCTCGGCGAGCACTTCGGCGACGGCAAAGACGCTGGCATCGGCTTTCGAGGAAGTTGGAGACCCGTAATAAACCCGGCGGTAGGAGTTGATGACGTCCTGATATTGGCGTCGAGTTTGTTCTTCAGGAGCCAGGTTTTGCAGCGCCTGGCGTTTTTGTTCCGCGATTGCGAATTGATTGTGCGCCCACGCGTCCGATTTATTCGCGGCCGCATAAGTCGGCAGTGGCAGCAGCGAAAACAAGAGTGCGACGCCGTACCCCGCCAATCGCCTGCCTGAGTGGAATTCCATGACTTAGATCTGTCAGATGCGTGTTGTCAGTCGTTGCTTATATAAAGAACGCCTTTTGCGTCGCGTTCCACGAGTACCGGCGAATATGCCGGCGTCTTTAAGCTGCGCGAAATCGCTCCGGGCGGGCCGTGGTAGAGGTTGGTGATCCGCGTGACATAATTACGAGTCTCGGGATAATTTGGAACGCCCGCACTTCGCGCTACCGCGCCTGCTCCCGCGTTGTAGGCGGCCAAAGTCAGGTTCACATCGCCGCCGTAGCTTTCCATCAGGCGCTTAAGATGACGAACCCCGGCATCCACATTTTGTTGCGGGTCGAATGGATTGGTGACGTTCAATTCCCGCGCGGTCTGCGGCATGAGCTGCATGAGTCCCATGGCGCCTTTGGGAGAAACCGCATTGGGATTGAAATTCGATTCCACCTTGATGACTGCGCGAACCAGGCTGGGATCGACGTTGTGTTGCAAGGCAGCCTGGTCGATAGCGGCGTCGATTTCCGGTTGCGTGAAAGATTGCCCCCCAGGTCTTTGAAATTGTTGCTGAGAAGTTGAGGCTGCGGACCGGCGGGCCAGGATCGCTTTTACGTCATCCGCAGCCGAGCGCGCCGCCCGAACGTTTGCCGCCGGGACGGGCTTCCAGCGATGCTCGGTAACACTCCAGAACACTAACGAGCTTTGGCGCACGGAATTTCGTTGCCGTTTTGCGGGCGCAGGCGCGACATCGTTCACGTAAACCTTGTGGCCGCCGTCGTCAGTTGCGGTAATGACTTCGGGCGCGGTGGTTTGCGCCTGTAAAAGTGGCGTGAATAGAAAGGAGGCCGCGATTGTGGGGATAGACATCAGGGCGAGTTGCAGGCGTTTTCGCATGGCAAACCGAGTGCGCGAGGGAAACACACCTCGGCGGTTACCTACCTGCAACCAGAGAGAGAATCCCTACCAGAGTTCTTTAATTATAGGGGCGGGCTGAGAGGTGGGCAATCGGGTGGGATGGCATCGAACCACTATAGTAATCGCCAGTAACCCTCCCAAACCACTTAGAGACAGCCGCCCCGGCTGTCCGTCGAGCGCAGCTCGATACCACCTGAATCGCCCTCCCCGGACAGGGCTAAGCCATCAAATGCAAGGCACCCGTTTTCCGCCGCCCCAGTCGGAAATCGAAATGAGAATCCGCAGGAAAGACATGTCTCGTATTCTCTTCCCCAGTCGATCTCTTTGGAACACTGGCGGCAGGCGCATCCGGCGAATCAAAAATCCCCATCCAAGCCGAGCTTGAACGGCTCAAGGGAGAATTTTAGTTTTTACCGTGTACAGGTGGTATTTGGAGTATATGTGCCTTTGCTCAACGCTTTGACCTTTGAAATTCCAGGTGACCTCAGCGTCGTCGGGCACCCATAGGCTGGAAGAAATCTGCGGCAGCGACAGTTGGGCGAAGTGAACATCGGCGCTCAACTTTTGCAGGTATATATCAGGGCGCGGCGCGAGTAAATCGGTTCGTATGCGGAGGATGTGAAAATCTGTGGGATCAATCCACGCAATTCCTTGATCCAGCACGCCGACCAGCTTGCCACCGAATTCAACCTGAGCGGGGAAGCGAACCTGCTCTGGGATTTGAGCGAATGCTACGACGAATATGTCGCGGCCAGCGATTTTTTGCCGTCCCAGATAACGGAATTTGCATTCGGGTTGATTGGACGGATAAAACACGCCCCAGGCCGAGGCGAATCCCTTGGTCATGGGGTCGTCGACTGCCTGGTTTTTGTTCTTCTTTTCGTTGGTGCGATACTCCTCCAATTGAACAGCTTTTTCCTTGGCGTGAAGAAGGATCAGATACTCATAATTCTGTCCCGCCGGCTTGCCGTTCGGTTGTATCTGGGTGATCAATTTCTCGTGAGCGATCAGGTTCGGCATGTTATGCAGCAGGCTGCGTGCCTGCGATCCAACCTGATCGAGGATGGCGGCAAGCTGATCCTGAGGTTGGGCCAATTCGAGGCCGCGCAATTCGGGCAGCGTGTTTTCTAAATCGGCCGGCGATAGGCCGGTGTAGGGTTTGGCATTGGCATATAGATTTTTCTCAATCGTATGCCAATCCAGAAAACCGTCGCCGGGATCGGCGTTCGGATTAAGGCCGGGCGCCTTATCTTGCGCCGCCGCAATGATGGCGAGGACGGTCGACAGTAAGAAAAACGCGATTGCACAAAAGCCCAACTTTTTTGTCGCCTGCAAAACCACTCACTCCACTTCGAAGTTGGAAGAGCGAATGGTGGACGACCTTCCGGCAGTGTCTAACGCCTTCATTTGCACCTGGTAGGAGCCAGGAGCAAGCGTCGCCGTGGGTAGCTTGAACGCCAGCGGAATCACTGGATTTCCTTTTTGAATGTAAGCCTCGGTGTCGGGTACGCCAATATCCAACGTTTTTTCCTTGGTAGCACGATCCAGCACAATGATTTCCAGGCCAACTTTCGGCGGCGTAGCGCTCGCCAGCAGTGGCTCATAGACTTCGACATAGATTGCCGCCGAATCGGTTTTCTTGAACCGGTTGCTGGCGGAAGGAGTGATTTCCATCCCCCGAACCACCAGCGGAGTTTTGTCTTCGAGCAAAGCCACGTCCAAGCCTGTTTCGTTGCCCTCAATGCGGTGGATTTGATTAGTCAAAGCGAGTCCGCTTAGCGTGAATTCTTTTCCGCTATAAGGATCGATGGAGAGATGCTTCTCCAACTTCCCGAAACTTTCGTTGCCCGAGCTGAAAACAACTTTGAGGGTGTATTTACCCGGCAATATTTCGAACTGATTCTGATAATGGAATGGCAACTTCTGGAATTCTTCCACCTGATGCTTATCTTCGAAGTCGAGGTTTACGGTATCGCTGAACCGGGCGGCGATCGTATTGTCGGGCTTGTAGGCAATGCCCAGAACATTGATCTCGGAATGCATTTTCCCTTTAACCTTTTCGAATTTCAGCGATCCCGAGGGAATTTCGAGAGCCAGATCTACGCGCGCGGTGTTTGGTGAAGTATAGAAGAAAGGAGTCTGCATCGCACCGGTGACGTTGCCCGGTAAATCGGCGGAGGCATGACTTTCTAAACCTTTCTCTATGGAATTCCCCGCCAGCAGATCACGCGGCCTCACATTGCAGTAGCCGCTGCGGGATCGGACCACTGTGCCGCCGCGGTCTACCTTCACTTTCAAGGTATGGCAGCTTCCTTCCGCGGATTCGGAGGGGCTGTAACCAAGAATGTAGTATTCGGACTGTTCCCGTGCGATCTTCTGCAATCCGCCCAGCAGATCGTTCGTATTTAGGATCACGAAACCGCCGGTGCCCGCCGCCAGTTGATAAAGGACCTGCTGGTTATCACTGGCGCTCGCGGGGAATAACGGGACCAGTTGATTAGGTACGGCGTAGGGGCTGGTGGCGTATGCCTGGACGGAATTGGATCCGCTCGTTGTTCCGCGTCCCGAACTGCTGCCGCTGGTTCCGCCAGTCCCACCCGTGCCGCCGCCCCTCGGTGCAGGCGCGGGCGCAGGTGCGGGAGCAGGACCGCGGCCACCGCCGCCAGCGGGCGGCGCAGGCGCGCCCCCACGTTGCGACAAGGCAACGGGCAGAAGTTTCGGATGTCCGCTAAATGTTTCGTCGTAACGCAGAGTCGCGTAAGAAAGATGAGCTGATCCGAAATCTGCTGGATAGTGGAGTGCCGCTCCGCCGGGCCCTCGTATGCCCATGTCCGGAACCACCAGGCCTCGAATGTCGATGGGATAAATGGCGACATTGGCTTTATTGCATTCACTGATTACCGCCGGGATTTCTGACTGGCGTTCGGTGTTCAAGGGAAATCCCGAGGTCAGCATGACGAGAATTTTGCGTCCGGGTACCGTTGATAAACTTCTCGCAACGCTGCGAAGAGCGAGCATGACGCTGCGGGCGCCGAAATCAGCCTCGGCCGATCCCAGATTCGGAGTGCCGAAACTGGTGACGCCGAGAGAAGCCATTTCAACCGGCTGCGTGTTGGGAGCAACCCATGAGGTTTGCAGTCCAGCAACCACTTTTTTCAGGCGTTCTGCGTCCACGGTGAAGTTTTGCGCAACGTGCACCGCGCCGCCGAAATCGACAATCGCCATAGGACGGTTCGGA
>Ga0182015_10002076_pt1 | contig 24959 bp, 25 predicted proteins | sample 712P3MmetaG_FD_120478 | JGI IMG/M metagenome (GOLD analysis project Ga0182015, IMG submission 120478) | Permafrost microbial communities from Stordalen Mire, Sweden - 712P3M metaG | ecosystem: Environmental > Terrestrial > Soil > Wetlands > Permafrost | place: Sweden: Stordalen | collected...
ACGATCGACGACCCGCTGCACGCGGTGTCGAAGCGGGTTGAACAGGGCGGCGGCGGCCAACGTGGAGGCGGCGACGGCAATCGGCGACGAGAAGCCGAGCCCCTTCGTCACGAGCGTGACCACGCCCACGTACACGCCGACGACGAGACCGGTGACGATGGCGTAGGCAAGGGTGCGGCTGACGAAGCGGTCGATCTCGTAGAGCCGGTACTTGAGGATCGCGACGCCGATGCTGACCGGCAGAGCGACGATCCCGAAAAAGAGAGCGCTGCCTGCGCCACTTGTGTTGAACACACTGCCCAAGACACCCGAGACGAGAGCGATCGCGGCGCCGCACATGACCCACTTCAGCTGCTGGCGGCGCTCACCGGTCGATCGCCGCCAACTGAGGAACTGGTGGGCGACGAACGACACCCAGATCGCCCCGATCGAGCAGACGACCAATGCCGCCAATACCGAGCCCGCACCGCCGCTCGATTTACCCGAGCTGATGAGGTTGCCAGAGGAGTCGACGCGGATGTGGTGATGGACGACAGCGCTCAGCGCTGGAAGGAAGGTGATCGCCGTCACGAGTGCAATGAGCCCGACGTAGGCCGAGAGCACCCACCGCCAGCGCCGCGACCGCAGTCGGCCGTCCGGGAACAGGAGGACGACCAGCGGGAACAACGCGATCGAAGGGACCCACACCGCCTCCAGCAGCACCGCTACCGGCGCGAACGGAAGTCCGTGGTGGCCGAGCTGATAGCGGAGTCCGGCGTAGGAACCGACGTCGTTGCTGAGAAGGAACAGCAAGATGGCGACAATCAGGACCCAGCCGACGGGGTTGCGCGGCTGGCGGCGTGCAACGACGACCCCGACGACGGTATAGATGACGACGAGGACAGCCGGCGGGACGTCATTGCTCAGCGAGAGGCGATGGGCGAAACCGTCGAGCGTCATGGCGCCGGCTTCCAGCAGGAGCACCAGGGCGCCGAGGACAGTCGCCGTCGCCGGCGTCGCCGCGCGAAATCTCGGAATTCTGGCTTCCGCGCCATCCGCCTTCTGCTCGACTACCGACCCAACCTCGCCCACGAAGCGCACCCTAGGCCGGGACCGTTCCGAGAACGTTACGGCGAGGCGGCCCTGCCTCAACCCGACAACAACTGGCGCACGGCGCCAGCGGGCTGCGCCGGCGCCTCCTCACCGGCCCTTGAAGATCGGTTCCCGCTTCTCGAGAAAAGCGCTGATCGCCTCGCGGCCGTCCTCGGAGGTGAGGTTCACGACCTGGCTCGCGGCCTCCCGCTCGAGCGCGTCGGCGAATCCGAGCGAGAAGCTGTCGTCCAGCATCGACTTGGTGGCCGAGAGGGCGAGCGGCGGCCCGGCGGCGAGGCGACGCGCCCAGTCGCCGACGAATTCGTCGAGCTCGTCACGGGCCACAACCCGGTTGACGAGCCCAAGCTCGGCTGCTTCGGGCGCACTCAGGATCTCGCCGAAGAAGGCGAGCTCCTTGGCCTTGTGGAGCCCGACTCGCCGGGGCAGCAGCCAGGTGCCACCGAAGTCGACCGACAGCCCCCGCCGCGAGAAGATCTCCGAGAAGCGGGACTCGCCGCTGGCGACGACCAGGTCGCAGCCGAAGGCGAGGTTGCACCCGGCCCCCACCGCCACCCCGTCGACCTTGGCGATGGATGGCTGCGGGAGCCGGTGGAGCGCGAGCGCGGCGTCGTCGACGGCGCGCAGGTAGACGAGCGGATGCGCCGCGGCGATCTCGGAGTCGGTCAGATCGGCTCCGGCGCAAAAGGCGCCACCGGCGCCCGCGACGACCACCACCCGGTCCTCCGGCCGATGGCGGGCTTCGGTGAACACCTCCGCAAGCTCGCGCCACATCCGCAAGGAGGCTGCGTTCAGTCGTTCGGGGCGGTTGAGCGTGACAGTGAGGACGCCGCCCGAGCGCTCGGTGATCAGAGTGTCCATAACTGCAACATAATCAGTGCATGCCCCGACGTCCTCGAGACCGGCGATCGCGCCCGGACGGCGCCGGGGGCGCAGGTTCGGGCGCGAGGCGGCTTCGAGCCGGCGACGTCGTCTTCGTCGAGGACCCGATGGGCTCCGGGCCTGCCGAGCTGCGCAGGATCCAGCCGTACCAGGCGACCAAGACCTACATCTGCCCGGGCTGCAACCAGGAGATCCGCCCGGGAACCGGGCATGTCGTCATCGTCCCGCTCTCGGACCCGACCGACCGGCGCCACTGGCACTCGCCCTGCTGGGAGCATCGGGGCCGGCGTCGCCCGACCGGGCGCTGAGCAGAGACGGGGGCCGCGGCGCAGGCATGTTCAGAACGCGTTCTCGACGACCTCGACGCGGCCTTCACGGACGGCCGCCACGTCGAAGCGGAGGACGGAATGGCCGGATCCCGCCTCGAGGAGGTAGAGGGTGGCGAGGCGGCGGAGGCGACGGCATTTGGCCGGCGTGACCGCTTCGAGGGGAGCGCCGAAGCGCTCGGTCGTCCTCGTCTTCACCTCGCAGATGACAAGGACCCGCGCCCGGCGGCAGATGAGATCGATCTCGCCGGCCCGGCAGCGCCAGTTGCGCTCGATGACCTCGTAACCCTGGCGGAGATACCAGGCGGCGGCTGCGTCCTCACCCTGGCGGCCCAAGGCCTTCCCGCCGGCGCCGTCCGCCACCTAGACCTCTTCTTTGGGCAGCGCCTCCACGTTCACGTCTTTGTAGGTGACAACACGCACCGACGATACGAACCGCGCTTGGCGGTACATGTCCCAGACCCATGCGTCACCGAGGTCGACCTCGAAGTAAGTGGCGCCGGGTCCCGACTTGGGTGTGACCTTGACCTCGTTCGCAAGGTAGAAACGCCGCTCGGTCTCGACGACGTAGCGGAACATCCCCAGCACGGCGCGGTACTCACGGTAGAGCTCAAGCTCCACCTCGGCCTCGAACTGGTCGAGATCCTCTTCGGCGCTCATGGTCGCTTGCCTAGCACGTCCCCACCGGAGCGAGCCACGGGTGCGGGCAACTTCTCAGCGGGCGTCGCGCTTCTCCTTGATCTTCGCTGCCTTACCGACGCGATCACGCAGGTAGTACAGCTTCGCGCGGCGGACGTCGCCCTGGGTGATTCGTTCGATCTTGGCGATGATCGGCGAGTGGACCGGGAAGGTCCTTTCGACACCGACCCCGAAGCTCACCTTGCGGACCGTGAAGGTCTCGCGGATGCCCGAGCCCTGACGGCGGATGGCCGCGCCCTGGAAGACCTGGACGCGCTCCCGGCTCCCCTCGACGACCCGAACGTGCACTTTCAGGGTGTCGCCGGGGCGAAACTCGGGAATATCGTCGCGAAGGCTCTCGCGGTCGATGAGGTCGGTGGGATTCATGACAGGTCACGCTCCTCGAGGCGATCGGACGGGTGGTCGCCGGCTGCGCGCCGCCCGCCGGGTCCGGCGCCCGTCGTTTCAACTCGTCGGGCTCCGTCGGCACTTAGAGGATAGCCGTGCTGAGCCAGGAGGCGCACCTCTTCGGGTGCGAGCCCGCCTCGCGCCTCGATCAGGTCCGGCCGGCGCTCGAGCGTGCGCTGCAGGGCCTGCGCCCGGCGCCATCGTTCGACCCGGGCGTGGTCACCTCCACGCAGGACCTCGGGAACCTCCCAGCCACGGAACGTCGCCGGCCGCGTGTACTGCGGGTACTCGAGCAGCCCGGTCGTGAAGCTGTCGTCTCCGGCTGATCTCGCATTGCCGAGCACCCCAGGAACGAGACGAACCACGGCTTCGACGACGACGAGAGCGGCAAGTTCGCCGCCGGCGAGCACATAGTCCCCGATCGAGATCTCGCCGTCGACAAGATGGTCGGCTATCCGCTCGTCCACTCCCTCGTACCGCCCGCAGAGGAGCGAGAACGCCGGCGAGAGAGGTCCGGCCTCGGCGGCGAGGCCGGCGAGCTGTGCGGCAACGCTCTGATCGAAGCGGCGTCCCCCCGGCGACAGCAGGTAGAGCGGGCGCGGCGGCGCTGCGAGCTCGACGGCCCTGAAGACCGGCTCGGGTGAGAGCACCATGCCCGCGCCGCCGCCGAATGGGGCATCGTCCACGGTGCGATGGGGATCGGTGGCCCCCGAGCGAAGGTCGTGCACGCGGAGATCCACGAGTCCATCCTGCCTTGCCCGCCCGACAATGCTGACCGAGCAGAACCCCTCGACCGCCTGCGGGAAGATGGTGAGCACGTCGATGCGCAATGCGGGCGCGGCCCGGGGCGCGTCAACCGTCAGCTCCGGTTCGGTCTCGAGGGGCGCGCCAAGGGTCTCGTCCGCCGGCACGTCGCCCCGATTCACTCGAACAGCCCGGGCGGCACGTCCACGACGAGGCGACCCTCCGCCCGGCCCACCACGAATCTCAGCGGTACGAGGTTGCCGTCGTCCATCACCAGCAGATCGCTGGCGGGGTTTGCCTGGACGGCGAGAACCGTCCCGCGCCGGGTCCCGTCGACCTCGACGACTTCGCTGCCGACGAGGTCGTGCACGAAGAGGGCGTCCGGATCGTCGACCGCCGACGCGAGCAGCAACGCGCCGCGGAGCTCGTCGGCCGCCTCTCTTGTGTGCACACCTTCGAACTCGACCAGGTAACGGCCCTGAAAGGGCCGCGACCTGCGCACCTCGAGGACTCGGGAAACGCCCGAGGATCCCGCGCTGCTCGCCGCGGCGCCCGGTCCGGGCGGGCAGCTGGTGAGCCTGGCTCCCGGGGCGAGCCGCTCGGTCCGATTCGTGATCAAAGCGACCACAACCTCCCCGAGCAACCCGTGCGGCCGCGCGATCCGCCCGATCTCGAGGAGTGGCCGCCCGTTCCCGTCGCCGCCCGGCCCCGGCTCCATCTCGTGCTCAGTCGACGATGTCGACCGACGCCTCCTGGCCGTCGCGGGCGGCTGCGGCACGTACGAGCGTGCGCAGCGCCTGGGCGGTGCGTCCCCGCCGGCCGATGATTCTTCCCATGTCGCCTTGGGCGACGTGCAGTGACAGCCGGACGCCGCCGCGGCTCTCCGACACGTCCACGGTCACTCCCTCCGGGTCGTCCACAATCGAACGCGCGACGTGCTCGAGCACCGAGCGCGCTGTGCCGCCCGCTACCCGGTTGCCGGCGTCCTCCTCGTCGACCTCACCGTCGGGAACGGCCTCGACGGCGACGTCGCCGGCTTGGTCGAAGTCGTCGGCTCCGCCGGTGAGCTCGCCGTCGCCGGCTCCCTCGTCCTCCTCGTCGTCGAGCTCGCCGTCCGCGAGCTCATCGTCCTCGTCGGTGAATTCCTCGTCCTCTGCCTCGTCGGCGCCAGAGGATTGAATGCCGCTGAAGTCCGGCTCGCCGAACGGGTTGCTTCCGGTGTCGGTCATCGCGAACCTCAGCTCTCGGAGTCGGCGTCGGCATCGGCGCCTGCGACGCCCGGCTCATCGGCTTGCGACAGCGCCGAGTCAGGCTCAGGAGTCCCGTGTGCTGGCGCGGTCTTGGCCGGTGCCGTCTTGGCCGGCGCTTTCTTGGCGGGTCCGGTGGAACGACCCGGTCGTGCGTGACGGTCGGAGACCGGCTTCGCGGGGCGGCTCGACTCGAACTGCTCCCAGGCGCCGGAGATGACGAGCAGCTTGCGCACGGTCTCGGTCGGTTGGGCGCCCTTGGCCAGCCAGCCGAGGACGCGGGCGTTGTCGATCTCGATGGTCGACGGCTCCATGCGGGGGGCGTAGGTGCCGACGGTCTCGATGAACCGCCCGTCGCGAGGCGAACGGCTATCGGCCACGACGACGCGGTACGTGGGCTGCTTCTTCTTGCCCATGCGCATGAGGCGGAGCTTGACGGTCACGGTGTTTCCTTCTCTCTTTCGTGGTGGAGACGCTTAGCGGGTCGGCCCGAGGCCCCGGGAGGATGGGGTGACTCGGCCGCCCTTGGCCTTCTTGCGATTGCCCTTCCCCGGCTTGCCGGCCTTTCCTGCCCGGCCGCCGCCGGCGAGCTTGGCCATCGGCCCGAAGCCGCGCATCATCTTCTGCATCTCCTTGAACTGCCGCAGGAGATTGTTGACCTCCGTGGTCGAGGTGCCGCTTCCCTGCGCGATCCGAAGACGCCGGGAACCGTCGAGGACCGTCGGGTCGGTCCGCTCGATGGGCGTCATCGAGCAGATGATCGCCTCGATCCTGCTGAGGTCGCGGTCGTCGACCTTAGCGTCGCGCATCTCCTTCGGAACTCCTGGCAACAGCGACAGGACACCGGTGAGGGGACCCATCTTCTTGAGCTGGCGGAGCTGGTCGAGGAAGTCGTCCAGCGTGAAGGTCCCCGCCTGCAGGCGCTCGAGGGCCTGGTTGGCGACGTCGCCGTCGTACTCGCGCTCCGCCTTCTCGATGAGGCTGAGCACGTCGCCCATCCCGAGGATGCGGCTGGCGAGGCGGTCCGGGTGGAACGTCTCGAAGTCGTCGACACGTTCGCCGGTCGAAAGGAACGCGATCGGCTTGCCGACGACCTGTTTGACCGAGAGCGCAGCACCACCGCGTGCGTCACCGTCGACCTTGGTCAAGATGATGCCGTCGAGCTGCAAGGTCTTATGGAACGCCTCCGCCGTCTGGACGGCGTCCTGACCGGTCATGGCGTCGACCACGAAGAACGTGTAGTTGGGGCGCACGCTGTCGGAGACCCGCCGCACCTCGTCCATCAGCTCGCGGTCGATGGCGAGGCGGCCGGCGGTGTCGACGATGACCACGTCGCGCCCGAGACGCACGGCCTCGGCGAGGCCCTGGCGGGCGACCGAGACGGGATCGGTCGGCTCGGAGAACACGCCGACACCGATCTCGGTCCCGAGCACCCGCAACTGCTCGACAGCAGCGGGACGCTGGAGGTCGGCGCCGATCAGGTACGGATGGCGGCCCTGTTGGCGGAACCAGCGGGCAAGCTTTGCTGCCGCGGTCGTCTTGCCGGAACCCTGGAGGCCGGCGAGCAGCACGACCGTCGGAGGCTTCGGCGCGTAGCTGATCTTCAGCGCCTCGCCACCCAGAGTGGACGTCAGTTCCTCGTTGACGACCTTGATGACCTGCTGGGCGGGGGTGAGATGCTTCGCAAGCTCCGCCCCGGTGCAACGAGCGCGAATCCGTTCGATGAGGTCCTGGACAACCGCGAGGTTAACGTCGGCCTCGAGAAGTGCGACCCGGATCTCGCGCAGCACCTCCGCGACTTCGGCGTCGCCGAGTCGTCCGCGCCCGCGAAGGCGCGTCAGTATTCCTTCGAAACGATCGGTCAGCGTGTCGAACATGGGCCAGATCAGGTTACTCGGGCCGCGACCTCGGCATCGAAGCGGCGAGAACCTGGCGCGTCAGCCGAACAATGCGGCGACGAACTCGACAGGATCGAAGGGCACCAGGTCCGCCGGGCCCTCCCCGACGCCCACGAGCTTGATCGGCAGGCCGAGCTCGGATCGGATCGCGAGCACCACGCCACCTTTGGCCGTGCCGTCGAGCTTGGTGAGGACGATGCCCGTCACCCCGACGGCCTCGGTGAACTGGCGGGCCTGCACCACGCCGTTCTGGCCCGTCGTCGCGTCGAGCACGAGCAGCACCTCGGTCAGCTGGCCCGGGGGCCGCTCGGCGACGCGACGCACCTTGCGCAGCTCCTCCATGAGATTCACTTTCGTATGCAGCCGTCCGGCCGTATCGGCCAACACGAGCCCCGACCCCCGGGCGGCAGCGTGCTGAACGGCATCGAAGATGACCGAGGACGGGTCCGCTCCGTCGGAGCCCCTGACGATCCGGGCCCCGGCGCGCTCGGCCCAAGTCTCGAGTTGCTCTCCCGCCGCGGCACGAAACGTATCCCCGGCCGCGAGCACCACCCCCCGACCCGTTTGCATCTCGCGCAGCGCCAGCTTGCCGATCGTCGTCGTCTTGCCGACCCCGTTCACCCCGACGAAGAGCCACACGGTCGGCCCGTCGCCCTCCCCGTACTCCAGCGACTCGACGTCGCCGTCGAACAGCGCCGTGAGGTCGGCTTGTAGCGCCTGGAGGAGGGCGGGGGGGTCGGTCGCGGACAGGGTGCCGTCGCGCAGTCTGGAGCGGAGATCGTCGAGCACCCGCGTCGTCGTCGCCACACCCACGTCCGCCAGGATGAGTGCCTCCTCGAGCTGCTCGAAGGTCGCCTCGTCGATTCCCTTCCGGCTGCGGATGCCTTCGAAATAGCCGGACAAGAGGCCTCGGGCACGGCCGAGCCGTTCCCTCAGCACCGGGCGGGAGACGACTGCCTCCTCGGGAGCGCCAAGCGCAGGCGCCTCGAGCGGCGGGGCAGCAACGGCACCTGCCGGCGGGCTCAGCGGCGCCGGAAGAGGCGCCGGCGGGCTCAGCGGCGCCCGAGGAGCCACCGGCGCCGCCTGGCGCGCCCGGGTGCGGCGGCGGTTGCCCGACCCGATCACGAGCACAGCCGACATGACCACCGCGAGGGCGACGGCCAAGAGGATGATCAGGAGGGTCATGCCGTGCGCAGACTACCGGCCGGCGGCCGGCGCATCCCGGGGAGCCCTTAGTCGACCGCCGCCCGGTGGGCACTCGGGTTCCCGATCCGCTCGCTCACGACCTTCGATGCGCCGCCCGGTTGCATCGTCACGCCGTAGAGGACGTCCGCGGCCTCCATGGTCCGTTTCTGGTGGCTCACGATGATCAGCTGGGCGTCGGCGCGGAACTCGTCGACGAGGTCGAGGAACCGGTGAAGGTTCACGTCGTCGAGCGCGGCCTCGACTTCGTCCATCAGGTAGAACGGCGACGGTCGGCTGCGGAAGACGGCGAAGAGGAAGGCGAGCGCGACAAGCGACCGCTCTCCGCCGGACAGCAGCGATAGCCGCCGCACGTTGCGGCCGGCGGGCCGGGCCTCGATCTCGACGCCGGTCGAGAGAAGATCCTCGGGCTCCACGAGGCTCAGGCTGCCGCTCCCTCCGGGGAACAGCATCGCGAAGAGGTCCTCGAAATGCCGGGCAACGTCGGCGAAGGCCTGGGAGAAGACCCCGACGATCTCCTCGTCGACTGCCCGGATGACGCGGCCGAGCTCCCGGCGGGCGTTGCGGACGTCCTCGAGCTGCTCGGCGAGAAAGCGGTCCCGCTCTTCGAGGGCGGCGAGCTCTTCGAGAGCCAGCGGGTTCACGGGGCCCATCAGGCGCAGCTCGCGATCGAGCTCGCGCACCCGGGCTTGGGCGGGTATTCCCGGCGGCAGCTCCGGGCACGGCGCCGCAATGGCCTCGTCCGGTTCGCATTCGAGCTCGCGGCGCAACGCATCGACGGCCGTCTCCTGCCGGAGCTTCGCCTCGGCCCGCTCCAACTCGACGCGCTGCAGGAGCTCTCGGGCGCCGTTGAGCCCCCGCTCGGTGGCGGCACGTTCGTCTCTCAGCTTGCGGAGACGGTCTGCGGTGGTGGCGACCGCGAGCTCCCGCTCCACCCGTTCGGTGCGCAGGCGTTCCCGTGCCGAAGCGAGCACGCCCTCGAGGCGGGCGAGCTCGCCGGCCAGGCGCCCGAGGGCGAGCGCAGCGGCTTCGATCGCCTGCCTTCTCGCGGCGGCGTCCGAGCGAGCAGTGTCGAGCCCGGCCAGCCGGCGCTCCACTTCGTCTCGTCGGGTGGCGAGGAGCGACCGCCGTTCCTCCAGCCCGGCCGCCCGCATCCCGAGCTCTGCGCTCAGGGCGGCAAGTGAGCGGGCGCGGTCGTCGAGCGCCGTCCGGGTCCGGTTCGCCTCCTCGGCGACCGCGAGCGCCTCGCGCTCGGCGCCTTCGGCCCTGGCGAGCTCGGCCTCGCGGGAGGCGAGCTCGGCTTCGTTTGCGGCGAGTCGCCCCAAAGCGGCCTCGTGGGCCGAGCTCGCGTCGTCGCGCTCGGCCGAGAGTCCCTGCAGACGCTGGACCGACTGGGTCCGAGCGACCTCCGCCTGGGTATGTGTCGCGGTGACATGGTCGAGGCGGCGGGCTGCTTCGGCGGCGGCTGACTGGGCTCCGGCCAAGGCCTCGCGATCCTCTTCGGCCTCCGCTGCCGCAGTGCGGGCGAGTCGGAGCGCGGACTCGGCGTCACGCCGCACGGCATCGAGCGCGGCGCGGGTGGCTCCCGAGCGCGCCGCTCCGATGCGCCATCCTCTGGCGGAGAGCCGATCGCCCTCCATTGTCACGATGATGTTGCCCGGCAGGTCCTCGGCGAGCCGGAGCGCCTCGACAAGCCCGCTTCGGCACAGCACGACTCCCGCGAGGAGCTGATCGAGCAGGGCGTCGACTCCCCGCACGGCAGACCGCACCCGATCACGCAGCAACTCCGCTCCGCCACGGGATGGCGCCGCGGTTGACGGCCCCGCCACCGCGAGGGTCGCCGCCGCACCGGCCGTCGGCAGCACTCCGCCGTGCAGGCCGGAATCGTGCAGATGCCGCAACGCGTCGCGCGCCGCGGGCGCACCGTCCACGACGACCGTGCCGAGAGCGTCTTCGACCGCCGCTTCGAAGCCATGCTCACAGCCTTCGTCGATCTCGACGACATCGGCGAGGGTCCCGAGCACGCCCGCCATGCCGGCGAGACGCTCGACCCCCGCCCGCGCCCGGGCTTCGTCGAGGGCTGCTTGCAACGCTTCGGCCCGGGCTTCGAGCGCATGCGAACGGTCCGCGGTCGCACGCGCCCGGGCCTCGCTCTCCTGCGCACGCCCGCCGGCGGCTCGTTCGGCCGCGGCAAGCCGTTCGTGCTCGGCGCGGCGTCGCCCGCTGTCGACTCCCGACGCCGCCGACTCGGCCGCCTGCTCGGTCAAGAGCGCCTCGTGCTCGGCACTCATGCGCTCGACGCTGGCAAGCCGTTCGGCCAGACGCGCCACCGCCTCGCGGGCCGCGGACAGCCGCTCGCGGGCCGCGTCATGGTCCTGCCGGGCGCTTCGCGCAGTCGACAGCCCGGAAGGCATCGCGTCGCCGGCAAAGGCCGCCTCGTCGCGGCGCAGTTCCGTCGCGAGCGCTTCGAGCGCATCGCGTTCAGGGACCAGAGCCTCGGCGGCGGCTTCGGCGGCGGCGAGGTCAGCGGCGAGGCGGGAAGACTCGGCTTCGAGAGAAGCGACCACGTCCGCCTCTGTCGCGGCCGCGAGCGATCCGGCGACGGTGCGGCGGCGCTCGGCGACGACGTTCGCGACACCGCGCTGACGTTCGAGGAGACGTTCGGCTCGCCCGAGCCGATCCGCTCCGTCCCAGGCCTGGGCTTGGGAGAGGGCCGACTCCGTCGAAGCGACCAGGTCGTCGAGACGCGTCAGCTCACTACGGTGACTGAGCTCCCGCTCAGTGAGCTCGGCATGCGAGCGCTCGGCGTTCTCGAGCCGGCGGCGCAGCCCGTCGAGCTCACGACCGGTCAGGTGCAGCCGGAGCGCACGCAGCTCGGCAGCGAGGCCGTCGTGGCGGCGAGCCGCCTCCGCCTGGCGCTCGAGCGGCCGCAGCTGGCGACGGACCTCACGCTGGAGGTCCTGCAGCCGGAGCAGGTTCTGCTCGCTGGACTCGAGGCGACGCTCGGCCCGCTCGCGCCGGCGGCGGAACTTGAGAACCCCGGCAGCCTCCTCGATCACCATGCGCCGATCCTCCGGGCGCGCCTGCAGCACAGCGTCGAGCTGGCCCTGGCTGACGATCACGTGTTGCTGCCGGCCGACGCCGGCGTCGGAGAGCAGCTCTTGGATGTCGAGCAGCCGGCAGGGCGCCCCGTTGATCGCATACTCGCTCTCGCCGGTCCGAAACAGCGTCCGCGTGATCGTCACCTCCGCCACCTCCACCGGGAGGCGCCGGGAGCCGTTGTCGATCGTGAGGGAGACCTCCGCCCGACCGAGGGCGGGCCGCTTCGTGGTTCCGGCGAAGATGACGTCGTCCATCTTCGTGGACCGGACCACCTTCGGGCCCTGAGCGCCGAGCACCCAGGCCACGGCATCGACGACGTTCGACTTGCCGGACCCGTTCGGCCCGACCACCACCGTGATGCCCGGCTCGAGGTCGATCGTGGTCGGATCGGCGAAGGACTTGAATCCCTTCAAGGTCAGCGTCTTCAGGAACACGGTGGGCTCACGTTATCCGTGACCGAGCGGGACAACAGGGATCGACGGGCGGCCCTGGCCCTGGCATCGCCTCGGGCCTTCAAAGCTGGCAGCCCTCGCAGCAGTATGCGTGCCGGGCACCGATCTTGAGCCGTACGACGCGGCTGGCGCACCGCCGGCAGGGCTCGCCTGCACGGTCGTAGACAGCGTGGCGGCCCTGGAAGGACCCGAGCCCTCCTTCGAGATCGCGGTAGCGGGAGTCCCGCAGGGAGGATCCGCGCGACCGCACCGCCTCGGCGAGCACCGCACGGGCGGCCTTCGCCAGGGAGGCAACTTCGGAAGAAGACAGCGAGCCGCCCAAACGGTCAGGTCGCAGCTTGGCCCGGAAGCAGATCTCGTCGGCGTAGATGCTCCCGATCCCGGCGACGATCCGTTGATCGGTGAGCAGCGCTTTGAGCGAGGCCCGGCGGCCGGCAAGGCGGGCGACGAGGTAGGCGGCCGGGAGACCCTCGAGCAGTGGATCGCGCCCGAGATGGGCGAGCTCGGCCGGAACGCCTCGCTCGTCGATGTCCTCAGAGACGAACCACTCGCCAAAGGTCCTAGGGTCGACGAACCGAAGCTCGGTCCCGTCCCCGAGCTTCGTCACGACCTGGGTGTGGGCGGCGAGAGGCGGATTGTCGGCGCTGCGCACGTGCTGCAGCTGGCCGCTCATGCGCAGATGGACCACGAGCACGGCATCGTCGTCGAGCGAGAGCAGCAGGAACTTGCCTCGGCGACCCGCGGCGGTGAACGACCGACCGATGAGGCGGATCTTGAGCTCGGCAGGTGACTGGCGCCGCACGGTGCGCCGCCCCGGCACGTGCACGTCGTCGATCCGTCGCCCGACGATCGCCCCCTCGAGGCCTCGCCGGACCGTCTCGACTTCGGGGAGCTCGGGCACCTAGGCGCCGGCGACGTCGCCGGGACGAGCGGCGAGGACCTCGAGCGCGGCGGCGGCGGCGACGCGCTCGGCGTGTTTCTTGGAAGGCCCCGTGCCATGGCCCAGGATGTCGCCATCCACCGTCACCTGGGCGAAGAACACCTTGGCGTGGTCCGGCCCCTGGTCGCGCACCTTGTAGGACGGGAGGCTGTGGCCGAGTCGTGCCGCCAGCTCCTGCAGCTGGTTCTTCGGGTCGCCGAGGCGGCCCTCGGCGGCGAGGCCCGCGATCGGGTCCGCGAGGCGATCGAGAACGAGCCGGGTCGCGGCCTCGAGCCCAAGGGAGAGATAGACCGCTCCGATGATCGCCTCGAGACAGTCGGCGAGGATCGACTCCTTGGTGCGCCCGCCCGAGGCTTCTTCGCCCTTTCCGAGCAGGACGGCCTCGCCGACTCCGAGCGCCTCGGCAACCGGCGCGAGCGCCTGGGTGCTGACGACCGAGGCACGAAGCCGGGCGAGATCTCCTTCGGGCAGCGACGGGAAGGCTCGATAGAGGTGATCGGTGACCACGAGGCCGAGGACGGCGTCGCCGAGAAGCTCGAGGCGCTCGTTGGAAGGCAGCCCGCCGGACTCCGAGCAGTAGGAGCGATGAGACAGCGCCTGCTGCAGCAGACCGTCCTCGACGCGATACTCGCCGAGTGACCGGCGCAGCCTGCCGGCCCCGGGCGACTGCTCGATGATCGGAGACGTCAGGCCGCCTCGACCTTCGCGCTGACGTAGTCGACGGCGTCGCGGACGGTGCGAAGGTCCTCGAGATCCTCGTCCTCGATCCGGAACCCCGCCACGCGCTCGCTCAGCTCCTCCTCGAGCGCTTCGACCAGCTCGATCAACGCGAGCGAGTCGGCGTTGAGATCGTCCGCGAAGGAAGAGGACTCGCTGATCTCCGAGATGTCGATCTCGAGGATCTCCGCCAGCTGGGACCGGACGAGCTCGAGTACCTCGTCGCGGCTCATGATCGCACCGGTCGTCTCGGCCACCTGGGCTCCTTCGTCTTGTTTGCGCACCATGATATGACGCACGACCCCGCTGATCGGGTCACTTCCCCGGCTGGGGTACCGCGACCGCGTCACGCAAGGATCCGACGAGGTCGCCGGTGGCCAGCTCGTGGGCGACGCGCACGGCGTTCAGGATCGCCCGGGCAGACGAGCTCCCGTGGCTGATGACACAAACCCCGTCCACGCCGAGCAGCATCGCTCCGCCGGTCTCGTCCGGGTCGAGCCGCTGTGCGTAGACCAGGAGCTCCGGGGCGAGAACCTCGCCGGCGGCGCGGGTCTCCGGCGACGTGCCGATCACGCGACCGAGGATGTCGAACACGATGCGCAGCGTTCCCTCGACCGACTTCAACGCGACATTGCCGGTGAAGCCGTCCGTCACGATCACGTCGACGTTGCCGTCGAGGAGGTCCCGACCCTCGACATTGCCTACGAAGTCGACGCCGACGCCGGCCGCGAGCAGCGCGAACGCCTGCTTCGCGAGCTGATTGCCTTTGGTGGGCTCCTCCCCGATGGAGAGAAGAGCCACCTTGGGGGCCACGGTGCCGTAGCGGCGGGTCACGAAGACCGATCCCATCTGCGCGAACTGGACCAGCCACTCGGCGCGGCAGTCGGAGTTGGCGCCGGCGTCGACGAGGATCGCTGGGCGCCCCGTGATGGCCGGGATGAGCGCTGCGATCGCGGGACGGGCGACGCCGGGCAGCCGCCCCATGCGCAGCAGGGCGCTCGCCATCGTGGCGCCGGTGTTGCCGGCGCTCACCATCGCGCACGCCCGCCCGTCGCGGACCGCCTCGGCGGCTCGCACGAGGCTCGAATCCTTCTTCGTGCGGACACTCTGCGCCGGGTCGGCATGCATCTCGATGACCTCGAACGCCGGCAGCACCTCCAAGTCGCCGGTGTCGCCGAGCGAGCCGTCGGTCGGACCGACGAGCACGACGGGAATCCCGAGCTCCTCGAAGGCGCGCCGCGCTCCGGCGACGATCTCACCCGGAGCACGGTCCCCGCCCATCGCGTCGACCGCAACCGGCAACGAGACCTTGGCTGTCGGCACGGCTCCCGCTGCGGTGGTCGGCGCCAGGGAGCTCAGTTGACCTCGACCGCCTGACGACCCTTGTACCACCCGCAATGCGGGCACACCACGTGCGGCAGCTTTGCCCGGCTGCATTGCGGGCAGAGGCTGCGGGGCGGTGCCTTCAGCGTCCAGGCCGAGGCCCGGCGGCTGCGGCTCTTCGACTTCGAGGTCTTCTTCTTGGGGACGGCCATCGTCACTCTCTCCAGTCGGATTCGGCCTCGGGTGCACCGAGCCCGGAAAGCGCAGCCCACCGCGGGTCAGCCTTCGCCGTGCAGGTACAGGTCTCGTTATTGCGATTCGCACCGCACTCCGGACAGAGCCCGAGGCAATCGGGCCCACATAAGGGCGCGAGCGGCAACTCGAGGATACAGGCATCGTGGGCGAGGGGTTCGAGGTCGAGCCAGTCGGCCGAAATCGGGTATCCGAGATCGGGGTCCGGATCGTCCGAGTACACCTCCCGCACCCGTGCGACGAGACGCCCGCTCGCCGGCTCGAGGCAGCGGCGGCACTCGCCCATCCAGCCCGCTGAGACGGTTCCCGTCGCCACGACGCCGCCGAGAATCGACTCGAGCAGGACGTCCACCTCGATGTCGGACCCGTCGGGAACCTCGGAGTTGGACACCTTGAGCTCGGCGAGGGGGCCGACGACCTCGAATCGTCGCCGGGTGCCGGCATGCTTGCGCAACGCAGCGACCCCGACGACGAAAGGTCCGCCGCGGCCGACGCGGGTCACTCCAGATCCTGGTCGAAGAGCCCCTCACCCGCGAGCCAGCCGTCGTCGCCGAGCTCTCCGCGTTCCGCTTCGGAGTCGGGCTGCTCAGGAGGGGCGGGCACCGAGGCCAGACGCTCGCGTCCGGCCCGCACCGTCTTCAGCGTCCGGTCGAGGACGATCTCGAAGCCGGCGAGCTTCTGGTCGACGTAGTCCTCGGCTTCGTGGCGCATCTGGCGACCGTCGGCCTCGGCATCCTCGACGATCCGCACGGCCCGGTGCTCGGCCTGGCGGACGATCTCGGTGCGCTGGACCATCCGCTCGGATTGGACCCGGGCGTCGCCGATGATGTCGGCCGCCTCCCGTCTGGCTGCGACCAGGAGCTCCTCATGGTCCTTGAGCATCCGCCGGGCGCGGCGCAGCTCCTCCGGCAGCTCGTCGCGAATTGCCTCGAGCAGGTCGAGCACCTCGTCGCGGGTGATGATGGCGGACGACGAGAGCGGCATCGACTTGGCGGAGGTGACGATCTCGATGAGCTCCTCGATGAGGTCCTCGACGCCACCCGGCTCGATCGCGCGGCCAGAGGCGTCGCGTTCGGCCCCTTCGGTGTCGTGGACGTCGGTCACGGCTGCAGCTCCTTCAGCCGGCGGGCGACGGGCGACGGAACGAACTCGCTCACGTCACCTCCGTAGCGAACCACCTCCCGAATCAGGCGCGACGCCACGAACGAGTGCGTCGAGCTCGTCGGCAGGAACAACGTCTCGATTCCCGACAGGTGCTGGTTCATCTGTGCCATCTGGAGCTCGTTCTCGAAATCGGAGACCGCTCGCAGACCCTTCACGATGACGGTGGCCCCGACCTCGCGGGCGACCTCGACGACGAGCGTCGACATCGACACGATCCGAACCGTGCCCACGTGGGCGAGGGACTCGGCGATCATCGACTGGCGATCCGCGGCGTCGAAGAGGGGCTCACCCTTTTGAGGGTTCCGCACGACCGCGACGACGAGCGCGTCGAACAGCCTCGAGGCGCGCTCGGCGACCTCGAGGTGCCCGTTGTGGAACGGATCGAACGAGCCGGGGAACAAGGCGATGGTCACACGGGGTCCTTCTCGCTGCTTTGGGTATCGTCACGGCGAAGCCTGCGGGCTTCGACCAGCGTGACGAGCGTACCGCCGTAGCGGTACTCGCGGCGGACGAGGAAGGGTCCGGGGACCTCGACGGCAAGCGACGACTCCAGGACGGCGAGGTCCGCGTCCAAAAGGCCGAGCAGCGACGGCCAGTCGACGAAGGAGTACGGCGGGTCGACGAGGGCAAGGTCGTAGCGCGTTCCGGCGTCGCGGGCGAGGAAGTCGAGGACCTCTGCCCGCACCACGCGGACGCCCGGCGCGGTCGCGAACCCCGTCGAGTCGAGGTTGGCGCGGATCGCGGCGACCGCCCGGCGATCGCTCTCGACGAAGCACACCGACCCGGCGCCGCGCGAGAGGGCCTCGATCCCGAGCGCTCCCGAACCGGCGAAGGCGTCGAGCACCGAGGCGCCGTCGACGGCCCCGCGGCTGGCGAGGATGTCAAAGATCGCCTCCCGGACTCGGTCGCCCGTCGGCCGGAGGCCGGGCACCTCGGGAGCCTTCAGCTGGCGCCGCCGCGCGGTACCGCCGATCACGCGCACGCATCCACCGTAGGGGGCGAGAGCGGGCGCGCCGCACCTTGGCAGCGCCGGCTCCCCGGCGACCTCTCAGTTCTTGAGGAGGAATTCCTCTTCCTCCTCGGCGACGAACAGGTGCACCTCGTCGCCCAGGAGCTGATGTAGCTCGAGGGCGGGGTCCTCCTCGACGATCGCCTCCGCCACCCTCCGGGCAGCGCGGACGAGCGCCTTGTCCTTGCGCAGCGAGGCAAGGCGGAGGTCGCTGCGGCCTTTCTGGCGGATGCCGAGCACCGTGCCCTCGCCGCGCAGCTCGAGGTCCACCTCGGCCAGCTCGAACCCGTCGTTGGTCGCTTCCAGCGCCCGCAGTCGCTTGTCGGCCCCGCTCGTGACGACCTCGGCGAGCAGGTAGCACCACGACCGGTCCGTGCCTCGCCCGACCCGGCCCCGCAACTGGTGAAGTTGGGCGATCCCGAACCGGTCGGCGTCCTCGATCACCATCACGGTCGCGTTCGCCACATCGACGCCGACCTCGATGACCGTCGTGGCGACGAGCACCTGAAGCTCGCCGCGGCGGAAGGCGGCCATCGTCGCCTCTTTCTCCTTGGATGGCAGCTGCCCGTGCAAAAGCCCCACCGCGAGTCCGGCGAGCTCGCCCGCGACGAGTCGCGCATGCTCCTCGACGACCGACTTCGGCGGCTGTTTCGGGACCACTTCCTCCTCTTCGAGCTCGACGGCGACAAGTGGCTCGGGCTCCTCGTCCTCCGGCTGGCCCCCGCCGACGAGTGGACAGATGACGTAGGCCTGGCGACCGGCCAAGATCTGCTTGCGGACCCGGTCCCAGGCCGCCGGCTCCTCGTCCGGCCCGTTCAACCAGACGGTCGACACCGGAGTCCGCCCGGCGGGCAGCTCGTCGAGGACGGTCTGGTCGAGGTCGCCGTAGACCGTCATTGCTGCCGTGCGCGGAATCGGCGTCGCCGTCATCACGAGCACGTCGGGGTGGCGGGCGAGAAGTTCGGCCTCGCCGCCGGAGCCGACTCCCGCCGCGATCGGGCCCTTCTCGCGCAGGGCCGCCCGCTGCTCGACCCCGAAACGATGCTGCTCGTCGATCACGACCACCCCGAGCGACTGGAACCTGATGTCGTCGGTCAAAAGCGCATGGGTGCCGACGACGAGGTCGAGAGTTCCGTCCAGCAGCTCGGATTGGATCCTCGAACGCTCGCTGGCGGTCGTCCGGTTCGTGAGCAGCGCCACTGCGAGCGGGCGGACACCTCCGAGACGGGTCGGGTCGACGACCTCCAGTCCGCCGAGGAAGCTCTGCGCCGAGAGGAAGTGCTGCTCTGCGAGCACTTCGGTCGGGACCATGAGCGCGCCCTGGTGACGTCCCTGCACGCCGTAGAGGAGGGTCGCGAGCGCAACCACGGTCTTGCCCGCCCCGACGTCGCCCTGGAGAAGCCGGTGCATCGGGTGCGAGGCGCCGAGGTCGGCTGCGACCTCCTCGATGGCACGTCGCTGAGCGTCGGTCAGCCGGAAGGGCAGCCGTCGGAGAAACTCCTCGACGAGGCCGCGCGTACCCGGCGGCGGCGCGACGAGGTGGGGGATGCCGGGGGCGTGGGTCGCCGCGGCATGTTTCTTCATGACGAGGACGAGCTGGAGCCGGAGCAGCTCGTCGAAGGCCAGGCGGCGGCGGGCCCGCTCACGCTCTTCGAAGGTCTCCGGGGCGTGGATGCTGCGGAACGCCTCTGTCCGGCCGGGAAGGGCGAGCTCGTCGAGCCACGGTGCCGGCAGGACCTCGGCCAGCTGACCCGTGCGCTCCAGCGCCTCGGCGACGTAGGAGGCGATCTCGGTCGAGCCGATCTTGGCCTTGCCCGACTGCGGGTAGATGGGTACGAGGCGTCCTGTCTGGTCGCCGACGAGGTCGACGACCGGGTTCGTCATCTGCCGCGCCCCCCGGTAGATCTCGGTCCGCCCGAAGACCGCGACCTCCGAGCCGACCGCGAGCTGCTTCGCGCGCCAGGGCTGATTGAAGAACACGAGCCCGAGGCTCGCCGTCGCATCCTCGACGTGGACCTGGACCATCGTCTTTCCACCCTTGGTGCGGCGCGTCGACGCCCGTCGCACCGTCGCGGTGACCATGGCCTCCTCGTCCTCGGCGAGCGAGGCGATCTCGGACTGATGCCTACGATCGACGTAACGGCGCGGATAGTGCATCAACAGGTCCAGCACGGTCTCGATGCCCATCGATTCGAGGCCGGCGACCTTGCGCGCCTTGACGCTGCGAAGCTCGGTGACGCCCTTGTCCGCGAGAGACCGCAACCGGCGCCCGCCCGCCGCCCCGCTCACTCGACCGAGACGAGGTAGGGGTACAGCGGCTGGCCCCCGTGGTGGAGCTCGAGGGAGACCTCAGGCCGGTGTTCGCGCAACCACTCGGTGACCCTTCGTCGGTCGGCGGCGGTCGCGCCGGCGCCCTCGATCAGTGTCACGATCTCGTCGCCATCGCCGAGCAGCCGGTCGATGAGCCCGCAGGTGGCTCCCGAGAGGGTCTCCGACGCCGACTCGATGCCGCTTCGCGACAGGCCGATCCAGTCCCCGGCGGCGATGGGGCCGCGCGCCGAATCGCTCGCTCGGACCGCCCGCGTCACCTCGCCGGCGCGTACCCGGGTGGCGCCCGCTCGCATCGCGGCGGCGTTCTCCTCGCCGGTGGCTTCGGGGTCGTACTCGAGGAGGGCTGCGAACCCCTCCTGGATGCCCGGGGTGTCGACCACGAACGCCGGCCGGGGCGACAGCTCGGAAGCCTGTCTCGCGACGGCGAGGATGTTCTTGTTGTTCGGGAGGATGACGACCTCGGCACCGGGGACTGATTCGATGACCTCGAGAATCTGGGCGGTAGACGGGTTCATCGACTGCCCGCCGCCGACGATGTGGTGCACGCCGAGCGAATAGAAGATGCGGCGGATCCCGTCGCCGGTGGCGACGGCGACGACCGAGGTCATGGGCGCAGGGCCGTTTGCGGCCGGCGGCGTGCCCGCACCCGATTCCTCCGCCCGGCGGACCCAGGATTCCTCCTCCACCTGGTCGAGCAGGTCGGTCACGCGTATCTCGCGGGGCCGCCCCGCGTCGAGTGCCGCTTCGATCGCGGCACCGATGTCGTCGGTGTGGATGTGGCAGTTCCACAGACCGTCGCCACCGACGACCACGATCGAGTCGCCGATGCCTGCCCAGACCTCCTTGAAGGCGCCGAGCGCGTCGTCGGGAGCCTCGAGGAAGTACATGACCTCGTATCGCAGGCCGGCGATGTCGCCGGCGCCGCCCTCGGAAAGGCTCGATGGTCGGGACCCGGGACCGTTGAGACCTGAGCTGGCGGAACCACCCGCGTCCCAGGAAGCGCCATGAGAGATGTTGTCGACGACCTCGGCCGGCAGCGGCAGGACCTCGGCGAGCGGCCGGCCGTCGAGCACGTGCAGGAAAGCGTCGTACAACAGCACGAGGCCCGCACCGCCGGCATCGACCACTCCCGCGTTCGCCAACACCGGCAGCAGGTCGGGGGTGCGCCAAAGCGACGCGACCGCTTCCTGCCTGGCCGCCTCGAAGACCATCAGCAGATCTCCGCCGCCGTTCTCGTCCACGCGCTGAGCGGCCGCCGCGGCGTCGGCTGCGACGGTGAGCATCGTGCCCTCGACCGGCCGCACGACACCGGCTCGCGCCGCGGCGCTGCCCTCTTTGAGAGCGACGGCGGCTTCATGTGCGCCCACGGCCGACGAAGCGCCGAAGGTGCCGGCGATACCTCGGAGGATCTGACAGAGGATGACCCCGGAATTGCCCCGGGCGCCCATGAGCGACCCATTCGAGATCGCCCGGCAGGCGGCGCCCATGGCGTCGCCGTCGGCGGACTGGAGATCGATGTCGTCGAGCGCCTTGACGACGCTCTCGACCGTGAGCGCCATATTCGTGCCGGTGTCGCCGTCGGGGACCGGGTAGACGTTCAGCCGATTCACGGTCTCGCGGTGCCGCTCCAACGTCTCGGAGAAGGCGCGCATCGCGAGCACGAGGCGCTCCGCACTCAGGCCGGAGACGAGATCGCCTTCCGCGAGATCGCCCGTCACCGGTCGCCGGCGGGAGGGGGCGCTACCGGCGGTCGCTGGTCGGTCTCGCGCGGCTTCATTCCGTTGGATGCTAACGTCACCCCTCGTCCAGTTGTAGAACTCATCTGAGGAACGCGTCATCGTGGCAGCTGTCTGTGAACTCTGTGGGAAGTGCCCGAGCTTCGGGATGAACGTCTCCCACTCCCATCGTCGCACCAAGCGCCGGTGGAATCCCAACATTCAGCGGGTCCGCGCGCTCGTGAACGGCACCCCGACCCATCTGCACGTGTGCACGTCGTGCATCCGGGCGGGGCGGGTCGTCAAGCCGCCCCGGCGGACCTTCGCCGACCACCCGAGCTAAGCCTCAGGCTGGCTTCAGCCGGTGCTCCCAACCGGTCGCGGGTAAGGGATCGGCGCCGAGGAGCCGCAGAGTCCGTTCGGGGACGCAGCGACCGATCCGGATCGGCGGGCGCAGCGACGCCTCCGCGAAAGCCCTTGCAACCGCGTCGGGATCGCCGGCCGCGAAGACGAGCTCGTAATCCTCACCGCCGGCGAGCGCCTCCTCACGGCTTGCGCCGTCGGCGATCGGGACGGTGTCGAGCACGACGCCGACGCCCGAAGCGGTCGCCAGGTGGTCAAGATCGATCCCGAGCCCGTCCGAGACGTCGATCATTGCCGTCGCCCCACCCGCCGAGGCGGCCAGGCCCTCTGCTACGCGGGCGACGGGTCGGCGGTAGGCGGCGGCGAGCTCCGCGAACTGGCTGTCGCCGGTGCTGCCCCGCTCCCACGGCGGGCCGGCCTGATCCGCCAACGCGCCGGCCCGCGCACGCAAGACTCTCAGCCCCGCAGCCGACCGACCGAGCGGGCCGGTGACGTACAACACGTCGCCCGCCAGGGCCTTCGAGCGCAGGACAGCTCGGCGGCCGTCGGTGGTGCCGGTGACGGCGACCGCGACCACGAGGCACGGCCCGGACGAGAGGTCACCACCGACGACGTCGCACCGGTAGGCGGTCGAGGCATCGGCGAGGCCGCGCATCAGGCGGTCGAGCATGTCGGCCCCGGCGCCGACCACGCTCACCAAGGCGTGCAGGGGTCGCCCGCCCATCGCCGCGACGTCGCTCACGTTGACGGCGAGCGCCTTCCAACCCACATCCGCCGCGTCGACGAGGTCGAGATCGAAGTGCACACCCTCGACCACGGCGTCAGTCGCGAGCAGCATGCGCTCGCCTGCGGTCCCGCCGACGACGGCGGCATCGTCGCCGATCCAGGTCTCCCCCTCCGGGGCAGGAGGCAGGAGCCGCCGGATTCGCTCGATCGCGGCGAACTCGCCGTTGCCGCCTTCGGACACGGCCCGGACGCTACCTCGGCACCGCTCCCGGTCGACGGGCACGTGGCCCGGCCGGCACGGGTTGCGGGGTTCGGATTGCTCCTGCCGACTTGGGAGCGCCGGGACCGCTCGCGTACGATCGCGGCCATGGCAGTGACCCGCAACCGCAAGCTCCTCGACTGGGTGGACACCGTGGCGTCGCTGACCCTGCCCGACCGGGTCGAGTGGTGTGACGGTTCCGCAGACGAGTACGACCGCCTCTGCCGGCTGCTCGTGGATCAGGGCGTGTTCAGGAGGCTGTCCGACGCGAAGCGCCCGAACAGCTACTGGGCGCACTCCGATCCCGCCGACGTGGCGCGGGTCGAGGGTCGCACGTTCGTGTGCCCGCCCGATCGGGACGACGCCGGCCCGAACAACAATTGGGTCGATCCCGACGAGATGCGCGCGACGCTGACGGGTCTGTTCCGGGGGGCGATGCGGGGCCGGACCATGTACGTGGTGCCGTTCTCCATGGGCCCGCTCGGATCGGCCATCGCCCGCGTCGGCGTGGAGATCACGGACTCTGCCTACGTGGTCGTCAACATGCGCATCATGACGAGGATGGGCGCCGGCGCCCTCGAGGTGATCGGCGACGACGGCGAGTTCGTGCCGTGCCTGCATTCGGTCGGTGCGCCGCTCGAGCCCGGACAGCAGGACGTGGCGTGGCCCTGCAACCCTGAGAACCTCCACATCGCCCACTTCCCCCAGACCCGGGAGATCTGGTCGTTCGGTTCCGGCTACGGAGGCAACGCCCTGTTGGGAAAGAAGTGCTACGCGTTGCGGATCGCCTCGGTGATGGCGCGTGACGAGGGCTGGCTCGCCGAGCACATGCTCATCTTGAAGCTGACCTCGCCCGTGGGCGAGGTTCGCTACGTCAGCGGCGCCTTCCCCTCCGCCTGCGGCAAGACCAACCTCGCCATGCTCGTTCCGGCCATGCCGGGCTGGAAGGTCGAGACGATCGGGGACGACATCTGCTGGATGAAGCTCGGGCCGGACGGGATGCTCCGGGCGATCAACCCGGAGGCCGGTTTCTTCGGGGTGGCACCCGGAACGAACATCTTGACCAACCCCAACGCCGTCCTCACCCTCGCGGCGAACTGCATCTTCACCAATACGGCGCTCACCGACGAAGGCGACGTCTGGTGGGAGGACCTGACCGCGGAGCCGCCCCCACACTGCACCGACTGGAAGGGCGAGGAATGGACGCCCGCCTCCGGCGCCCCTGCCGCCCATCCGAATTCACGCTTCACCGCCCCGGCGAGCCAGGACCCGGCCATCGCGACGGAATGGGAGGACCCGAACGGCGTACCCATCTCGGCCATCCTCTTCGGCGGCCGGCGGGCATCGGTCATCCCCCTCGTGCACGAGTCCTTCGACTGGGCTCACGGAGTGTTCCTCGGCTCGATCATGTCGTCCGAGACGACGGCCGCCGCCACCGGGACCGTCGGCAGCCTGCGGCGCGACCCGTTCGCGATGCTCCCGTTCTGCGGCTACAACATGGCCGACTACTGGGCACATTGGCTGTCGTTCCGAGACCGCATGGAAGAGGCGAACCTGCCCCGCGTCTTCTACGTCAACTGGTTCCGCAAGGCCCCCGACGGCCGCTGGCTGTGGCCCGGCTACGGCGAGAACGCACGCGTGCTCGAGTGGGTCTTCGAGCGCTGCGCCGGACGGGGCGAAGCCGTCGAGACGCCGATCGGCTACGTGCCGGCGCCCGGCGCGATCGACACCGAAGGTCTCGAGGTCTCCGGCGCCGACATGGACGAGCTGCTGCGCGTCGACCGCGACGAGTGGCGGCGCGAGGTGCCCCTCATCGGCGAGTACTTCGCACAGTTCGGAGACCGGCTCCCGCTCCCCATCTCCGACCAGCTCGAGGCGCTGCGCAAGCGCCTCGCCTGACCCGTTGCCGAATGAGTGTGTTTTGGTTGCATGCTCATGCGGCACCCCTTTTGCGGGGTTCCTTTGCCGACCTGTAGAGGTCCGCGCGGGTTGTGGCCTCACTGGAACGGGCCTCGCTCTTTCGAGCGACGGTCTTACGGTTCCTCCTCCGGCAAGGGGTTGATTCCTCGTCCGAGCCGACGTCCCCGCCGCTTCCGGCCGGACTGCTGACGTTTGGGGCCTGGGCCTCGAC
>Ga0182015_10002080_pt1 | contig 24938 bp, 17 predicted proteins | sample 712P3MmetaG_FD_120478 | JGI IMG/M metagenome (GOLD analysis project Ga0182015, IMG submission 120478) | Permafrost microbial communities from Stordalen Mire, Sweden - 712P3M metaG | ecosystem: Environmental > Terrestrial > Soil > Wetlands > Permafrost | place: Sweden: Stordalen | collected...
AGTTGCTCCTCGGTCGCCTGCGGTGCGCGGATGTTGAAGATCATTCTTATTCCTTGAAATCCCACAGGGGCCTCTTTCGATAGTCCGAGAGTTCCTTGTAGGTCAAGATCGCCCTCAACCGTGACATCAATGCCCTCGGTAGGTATTCCCATCGCAGCGGCGACCATTTGGCAAGTGATCTGAGCGCAGGCGGCGAGCGCACCCAACAACAGGTCTCCGGAGCAGGCTCCGGTCCCCGCACCGCCAACGCCTTGGTGAGCTTGCGCATTGTAGATTGCCCGGCCCAGGTCGATCGAGCAGGCGATAGGCGCGTCGGTCTGACTGCCGCGCGCCGTCAACGTAATTCGAGAACTCGCCGGGTCTTGCCGATACCGGTCTTTAAGTGGGCGTTGCAACGACCGAACATCCATTCACGTCTCCTAAGATCTGGTGTATTATAGGCGCACTCAGGGCTGCTGCGAAGTTCTTCTCGGCGGCGATCGAAGTCAAAACAAGTCACGCACCGGCGGGCAGCCCTCGGCAGGCCGTCCAATGCGATAAGGCGACGTCCATGAATCCGCTGGAGACTCCATTATCGGCGCCGTCCACCTTGTCACCGGGTACGCAGTTCGGAAGTTACGAAATTTTCCAGAGATTGGGCGCCGGCGGCATGGGTGAGGTGTATCGCGCCAGGGACAGTCGCCTCGGACGGGAAGTCGCCATCAAGACTCTTTCTTTGGAACGCTGTTCTCAACCGGAAGCTTTAGCGCGCTTCGAGCAGGAAGCCCGGTCCGCCTGCGCACTCAATCATCCAAACATCGTCACGATCTACGAGCTCGGTCACGTGAATGGAACTCGCTATATCTCCATGGAGCTGGTGATTGGGCAGACTCTGCGAGAATTGTTGGTCGCTAGCCCGATTCCGTTCCGCAAAGCCGTCGCGATTGCGGCGCAGATCGCCGACGCCCTCGCCAAAGCGCATGCGATCGGAATCGTTCATCGAGATTTAAAGCCGGAGAACCTGATGGTTTCCGGCGATGCTACCGTCAAGATTCTGGATTTCGGTCTGGCGAAACTGAAGGGGCACTCTACCCCGGATTCCGGCGCTTCGACCACGCTTACGGAGCAGGGAACGGTACTGGGCACCGTTGGCTATATGTCACCGGAGCAAGCCACGGGCGGCGAAGTTGATTTTCGTTCTGACCAGTTTTCTTTCGGTTCGGTTCTGTACGAGATGGTTACCGGATTTCCTGCATTCCGAAAAAAGACTCATGCGGAAACAATGGCCGCGATCCTTCGCGATCAACCGGAGCATATGGGTTCCAGAATGCTGCAAGCGCCCCCTCCCTTTCTTTGGATCGTGGACCGGTGCCTGGCTAAGGATCCCAAGGAGCGCTATGCCTCCACCGAGGATTTGGCTCGCGATCTCGCCGCAGTGCGCGACCGTCTCGCGGGGCCGTCCACGCGCCCTTCGGAGGTGCGTCTCAACAACCTGCCAGTACAACGCACCGCTTTCATCGGACGCGGGCACGAAGCGGCTACTCTCCGTCAGCTCCTGAGCCGCGTGGACGTGCAGCTAGTGACCCTCACCGGTCCAGGCGGCATCGGGAAGACTCGACTCGCGCTGCACGTAGCGGCAGATGCAGCCGCCGAATTTCCAGGCGGGGTTTGCTTTGTCTCACTGTCGACGGTGAGCGATCCTGCTTTAATCGCTGCCACGATTGCGCAAACATTGGGAATGCGCGAAAGCGGGAATCAGTCGTCGCAGGAAAGCCTGAAAGAGTACGTGAGCGGCCTTGATCAGCCGATGCTTCTCTTGCTGGATAACTTCGAGCACCTCGTCTCCGCCGCGCCGGCGATAACTCAGCTCCTCATTACTAGCCCGCACCTCAAGGTCGCGGTCACAAGCCAAGCGCCGCTTCACGTCTATGGCGAACATGAATTCCCTGTGCCACCTCTTTTGCTGCCCGACCTCAAATCGATCCCGCCCCTGGAAGAACTGGTACGACTTCCAGCGGTTGCGCTTTTTGTGGAGCGCGCGGTGGCGGTGAAGCGCGAATTCGTGCTCAGCAAAGAAAATGCACTCGCGGTGGCGGCGATCTGCGCTCGCCTTGATGGCCTGCCTCTGGCCATCGAACTGGCGGCGGCGCGCATCAAGTTGCTGCCTCCGTCCGCCATGCTAGCCCGCCTCGAAAGCAGTCTGAACCTGTTGACCGGAGGCGCGCGCGACTTACCGACCCGGCAGCAAACTCTTCGCAGCACCGTGGATTGGAGTCATGGCTTGCTGAATGCCGCTGAACAGACTCTCTTTCGGAGGCTTTCCGTGTTTACCGGCGGTTGCGTACTGGAAGCGGTGGAAGCCGTATGCAATACCCACAGTGACTTGGGCCTCGACATACTCGATGGCATGGCTTCCATGGTGGACAAGAGCCTGGTGCAGCAGGTGGAACAAGTCGATGGGGAAACGCGATTCTTCATGCTCTCCACCATCCGCGAGTATGCACTCGAACGGCTTGCTGAGAGCCCGGATGAATCTGGGACTCGCCGTGCCCATGCTGCTTATTACCTTGTGCTTGCCGAGGAAGGCGCTGAGGACGGGGTCGCTCACCCCGAATGGCTCGACCGATTTGAGATTGAGCACGACAATTTCCGCTTGGCGCTCGATTGCCTGATCAAGACTGGGGATGCCGAGTGGGCCCTTCGCCTAGGTGCCGCCCTGTTTCGCTTTTGGGAAACGCGGGAATATCTCACGGAGGGCCGAGACTCGATCGCAAGGTTGCTGGCGCTGGAAGGAACCGCGGCGCGCCCAAAACTGCGCGCCCGCCTGTCGTTCGCTGCCGCAGTTCTGGCGGGCGAGCAGGGCGATTACGCCTCTGCGCGGCAAATGTTCGAAGCGAGCCTCGAGACCTGTCTCGAGCTCAACGATAAGCGAGGAGTGGCCGTTGCACTGAACGCGTTGGCCGTCAACGCTCGCGATCGTGGCGAACTTCCCGTTGCATCCTTACTCTTCGAGCGATGTATAGCGATATGGAAGGACCTGGGCGATTCTGCAGACATCGCCCGCGCCCTGAGCAATCTTGCCAATGTCACCAAACTGCAGGGCAATTATGCGCGTGCATCCTCGCTTTATGACGAGTGCTTGACGATGTTTCGAAGGGCCGGAGATGGCACCGGTATCGCCTGGACGCTGAATTATCAGGGCGACGTTGCGCGGGAAAAAGCGGACTTGACCGGCGCACGCTCATTTTGCGAACAGAGTCTGACAGCGTTCCGCGATCTGCAGGACGGCTGGGGTATAGCCAGCGTCCTCTCCGATCTGGCGAGTCTAAGCTGCGATCAAGGAAACGACGCCGAAGCCCGCCGTCTTTATGGAGAAAGCATCCGGATGTTCAAGGAGTTGGGTCACAAACGTGGCATCGCTCGGGCGCTCGAATGTCTGGCTGTAAGTGCCGCCGCACAATCGAATGCCAGGCAATCTCTGCACTTGGCAGGAGCCGCCGCTGCACTTCGCCAACGATTAGGCGCGCCGCTCACGCCGACAGAACAAGTGAGGCTAGAGAAGGCCTTGGAATTCGCGCGCCGAACGCTTGGCAATACTGCAGGTGTGAGGGCGTGGATGGAAGGCTGGGCGTTGTCAGTCGAGCAAGCGGTCTGTGAAGCGCTTGCCGGGGACGCGGAAGCCGGTCTTCGGACTTGAAACTTTGCCTAACTCAATTTGCCGTGTTGGGATCGATCATGCGCCGCACGGCCGAGATGCGATTCGCCGGAAAGCCTCCCCGGCGTGCATGTTCGCGAACCGTTTCCTCATCCGGCGCCAGGTACACACAATAAACTTTATCGCCCGTAACGTAGCTATGGAGCCACTTGATCGCCGGTCCCATATCCTTCAGCACCGCAACCGACTTTCTGGCGACTGCCTGCAGTTCCGCATCCGATAAATTACCTGCGCCCGGAATCTCCCGCTCGATCACGAATTGGGGCATGGCTACCTCCGAAACCGTCATAGTAGCAGAAGTTGCTTGGTAACAGCACCGGCAGCTCGTTCGATGTTTTAGCTCCATAATTCTGTCACCCGTAACAGCAACATGAAAATGTCACCCCATGAGATGAAGGGCATTTCGAGTTGAGTCAGCCAGTTCCTTCCAGATTGTTGGCGCGGCAAAGGCCAGCGGGCAGGAGTGCCCGCTCCACATGGGCAGAATCTAGATCAGACAACTCAAGGGGACAGCGAGTCAATTCTTCCGGTCAATTCGGAGAATTGGCTTGATCGCTGTCCCCTCGGTTTTATCTGCCACGGGGTTAGGCTGTGGATTTATACACTGCCGGTGCAGCCGGCGTGTTCGCAGCCGCAGGCGATGTCCGTGGTATCTTTCGCGGCTTCGCAATAAGTGCTGCAATACTTGCTGTCCGCGGGTGCGATGCAGCTGCAAAGCCGGTGAGCGCACTTGTTGTTCTTGGTGTCCGCCATAATTGATCGACTCCTTTCCGCGAGGAAAACGCAGATTCTATTTCAGACCGTAAACGTCGAGTTCTCCGGCGCCTGCGGTGTCGTGTCCAGTTGAGATGTAGACTTTGCCGTTGGCGACCATGGGGGATGAGAATTTGATTCCGTATCCCGGAGTGTCGGCGGAGTTGTTCGCGCTGTTGTAGAGCTCGGTGGCGAGGCCGGCGTCGTAGGCGATCAGGCTGGCGCTCGATGGCGTACCGCCGCTTTGGAGTGGCTGGCCGTGGTCGAGGAGCCAGACGACGCCGTTCGAAGTACCCTCGGCGGAGATGAAAAGCGTGTAGCCGTTGCTGCCTTCGAGGATGCTGGGAGCGACGAAAGCTCCCTGAGAAAGTGTGCCATTGTAAGGAAACTGTCTGACGAATGCGGGTATGCCTGATTCCTCAGTGGGAGTGATGCCTAGATAGACGGATCCGTTGAAATAGGAGGCGGTGCCGAAGATTTCATAAGAGTTAATGTCGGCGGTCTCGATTCCAGCGCTATCGGTACAAGTTGCCTGGTAGGGAGCAATTAGATCGGATTCGAACCATAGAGTCTGAGTGGCGCCAGCGTCGTTGGGACTCTCTTTGCCGAGCTGGAGGGTGTCGACCAGGTAGAGCTTTCCGGTTTTTCCTCCGGCGACGGCTTCCGTGGTGCCAGGAATCAACAGCAATCCGCCGGAGGCGAGATCGGCGTCGGCGCAGTCCATGTACTGATAGACGTAGGGAGTGAAGTAGTCGATCATGGTGAGAATTTGGCTGCCAGAGCGAGCCGGGCTGAACTTGAGGACGGAGTCGCTGAAGGCGGTCAGCCCGTCCCACGGGCCGTTGCCGGTGGTGATGTAAATGTTTCCAGTATCGTCGGCGACGGGACCACCACCGCCCATCCAAACGCCGCCGGCGCTGGCATACGTACCCTCGCCAAACAGGTTGGGGCTGGAGTTAAAGGTTGCAGGCGCGGCGGCGAGATTTTGCTCCTGGTAGGCCAACAACCAACCGTCATGACATCCGCCAAAGCCAATATAAAGATAGCCGTTGTTGACCAGCAGCGCAGCCCGCTGCACACAGGAGGTTGTGAGAGGACCGGCATTCGCGCCTGGAGCAGACACGCTGATAGTTGCCGGGCCACCGGCCTGTTGCGCGCCCGTGATGATGTTGAGGGCGTTCACGCGGAAGGTGGAGGCGCCGCTGGCTGAGGTTTGCGCAGATACGACATACATCGTGTTGGTGGTGAGGTCGATTGCGGGCGTTGAAGTGACGCCTTGCACTGGCTGGATGGGACCGGCCGTCATGGGAGTTTCGCCCGCTTGTAATAGCGAAACCTTCCACAAGGGCGCGCCGGTGCCGTAGTTATCGGAGTCGAAGGCGTAGACGCTGTCGTTCTCGGTGGCGGCGTAGAGGACATTGTGTGTAGCGCCACCGATTACCAGGTTCGAAACCAGCAGCGGCTGGCCATAGACGTAGCCATCGAGCGTGTAGGAAAAAAGTTTACCGAAAGCTGAAGTGCTTACATTCGCCGGCGCTAGAATTCCTTCGCCTGCGTTCAATCCGCTGCGTTGTGCGTCGAAGTGAAATAGCGGGACATTTGCGCCGCTGCCAGTTACTGCGATTTCTGCGGTTGCTGAGGAGCCGTTGAGAGAGGCGGTGATGGTGCTTGAGCCGGCAAGGATTCCGCCTGCGAGTCCGTCCGAATCGACGAAAGCGATGGTCGGGGTTCCGGAAATCCAAGTGGCGGATGACGTGACGTTTCCGGTCGATCCATTGCTGTAGGTGGCGGTGGCGGTGAGTTGCTGCGCGGCATCCACTGCGATGGTTGCGGTGGAGGGCGAGACGGAGAGCGCTGTAACCGTTGCCACGGTGAGAGCGGCGCTTCCGCTGAAGCCGCTGAGTGAAGCGGTGATGGTGGTTGAGCCGGTGGCGATTCCGGTGGCGAGACCGGTTGAGTTGATCCTCGCTACGGTTGGCGTGGAAGAGATCCAGAGGACGGATGAGGTTACGTTCGCGGTGGAACCGTCGTTGTAGGTGGCGGTGGCGGTGAACTGCTGCGCGATCCCAGCTGCGATGGTGATCGTTGTTGGAGAAACCGCGACTGCGGTAACCGTCTTGGGTAACACGGTAAGATTCGCGGTGGCTTTGAGACCGCTGAGTGTAGCCATGACGACCGTGGAACCCGACGAGACGGCTGTGGCCAGGCCAGACTTATTCACTGCCGCAATGGCTGGCGTGGAAGAGGTCCAGGAAGCAGTTGAGCTGACGTCTGAGGTGGAACCATCGTTGTAGGTTGCGGTGGCGGTGAATTGCTGAGTGGTGCCGAGCTTGATGCTGGAGTTCGCGGGCGACAGGGAAAGGGCGGACAACTGCGTGGTCAACGTTTTCGATGTCTCGGTGGAGTTCGAGAGAAGTCCCTGACAGCCCACGCCGGCGAGCATGAGAGCAAAAAGAGACACAAGAGTTAGGAACGAAAGCCAACGGTGACAAGTGGCGCTCATCGAATCCTCTTAACTGATCCGTGAAATTGATCCGAATTGTGAAGTCTTTAGACTCCGCATCGTGCAGGGCGGTTGCCGCGGGCGCCGAGGGTGCAAGCTGTTGCACATTTCGGTCGGTTTCTTGCGCATTTGTGGTGGCGGAATGTTGCTGACGTTTTCGGACGAAAATTCCCTTTTGAGCACATGCTCCGTTTTCGCACACACACACCTTCGTGCTGGCACGGTTTCGGTTTCAACTGAGCCCCCTCTAATTAGAATCGCACTGTAATTAAGGCGAACTTATGAGAATTCTGATTGCGGAAGATGATGCTGCGCTGGCGGGATTTGTGCGGCAGGGATTGCAGGGGGAGCACTATACGGTGGATTTGGCGGAGGATGGGGAGCAGGCGCGGACCATGGGAAGTGGGGAGGACTACGACCTGGTGATTCTGGATTTGAATTTGCCGCGGCTGGATGGGGTGAGCGTGTTGCGACATTTGCGGCTGCGGCGTCCGAGCATGCCGGTGCTGGTGCTGACGCTGCGCAGCCGGGTGGAAGACCGGGTGCAGTGTTTGGATATTGGAGCGGACGATTATTTGCCCAAACCATTTTCTTTTAGCGAACTTTCCGCCCGAATCCGGGCGCTGCTCAGGCGGAGCCATTTGCCGTCGGAGTCGGTGCTGGTGGTGGACGACCTGAAACTTGACAGGGTGGGACATCGGGCGGAACGGGCTGGGCGAAGGATCGAACTGACCACCAAGGAATTCTCGCTGCTGGAATATCTGATGAGGAACGCGGGGCGGCAGGTCTCGCGGGCGATGATCATCGAGCATGTTTGGAATCTAACTTTCGATACGACGACGAACGTGGTGGACGTCTACATTAATTACGCCTCTTCGCAGGTGGATAAAAGGAAAGTCGGCCAACTTGCGTTGGCGATCCAGGTGGCATTTCAGGAAATGGGAGTCTTTCCCGCATCCACAACCGAAATTCCCCTGAACGTGAATGACCCTATGCCTTTTAGTACGGTGCAAGCGATCGAAAATGTTGAGCGAACCTCGGAACTGGGGCGCATCGCATCGTCTCCCACGGACTCTTTGGCGGGTGCCTCCGAGGAAAAAGACATTTCCGTTCTGCAGAGTGAGTTGGAGGAGGCGCTGCGTGGCGAAATCGCCTTACATCAGGTTTCGCTGCATCGCGAAGCCGAAGGGTTGGTGGTGAGCCTCCGCGAATTTGGCTTTTTCGACATCGGATCAGCGGCGCTCAAACCCCAATCTCAACCGGCTTTGGATCGAATTGCCTCAATCCTTGCGATCCGCACCTGCAAATTGCGGATTGAAGGCCACACCGATAACGTTCCCATTCATACTCCGCAGATTGCCTCGAATTGGGAGCTTTCGACAAATCGAGCCACAGAATTAGTCCGTATGCTAATCACGAGGCACCGCTTCTCGCCGGAACGACTCTCCGCCGCTGGATACGCTGAATATCACCCGGTAGCCAGCAATCTCACCGCCCGGGGACGCGCGCAAAACCGTCGCGTCGATATCGTAATTTTGACCTCCCAGGTGAGGCAAACAGATCCGCCGGAAGGCCATCACTGAATCTGGCCGGAAGGTGCCCGGCATTCCCCGCATTCCCGCTTCGATATCCGTCGATTCGAATCCCACTAAAGTAGCCCGCTTCCCTGCCGATGGATTTCATGGTTGCGTGCCTGTGCGTCTACACGGGAAGCGCGGGAGTTTCCACCACATGGATTCCAGTCTCAAGCATCAAGGACCAAGGCCCCGCGAGAGCGAGACGAAACCAGAGGAATTGCTTCAGTTAGTGGGATTTCACGTGGGCGGTGAAGAATTCGGAATCGAAATCCTACAGGTGCAAGAAATCATACGCACACAGCAACTGACCAGGGTGCCGAATTCACCGCAGTTCATGGAAGGGGTCATGAACCTGCGCGGCAAAATCATACCGGTAATCGCACTGCGAAGGCGCTTCGGACTCGACGAAATTCCTCCGGGAAAACAAAGCAGAATCGTGGTGGTGGAGATTCAAGGCACAGTGCTTGGCTTCATCGTCGACTCCGTGTCGGAAGTCCTTCGCATTTCCGCCGCAACCGTTGAGCCTCCACCCCGTATGGGGATCGTGGAGCGAGAATATGTTTCCGGCGTCGCCAAACTTGGGGGACGGCTCCTGATTTTGCTAGACACGGACCGGCTGTTGAGCGAACCGGAACCCGAACTTCTAACCGCTGCCGCTGCGCAAGCATGAGAGCTCTGCCACCCCGAAGGAGAGAAGTCCATGAGCGATGAGCCTCTCAATGATGCTTCCCTAGTACAGGACTTCCTCGTGGAGTCCGAAGAATTTCTCCAGCGGATGGACCAGGATATGGTCGCCCTGGAGGCAACTCCTCTCGATGCTGAATTGTTGAACCGAATCTTCCGGGCGCTGCACACCATTAAAGGGACATCGGGTTTTCTAGGATTTGAGCCGGTTGTGCGGTTAAGTCACCGCGCGGAAGACGTACTTAATGCGTTGCGTAAAGGCGAAGCACAATTGACTCGTTCAACCATCGATGCACTCCTGGCCACGCGTGACTACTTGGGCCGGATGCTTCAGGACATACGGGATGGTGGTTTGCAGCAGTACGAAATGGAAGAGCTGCTGCAGGAGTTAGAATCCGCACAAGCGAACAGGCAAACCCCTCCGGCTCTTGGAGAGCTGCTGGTCAAACGGGAGGTCATCTCTGCCGAGACGCTGGACGCCGTTTTGCAAGAACAATCGTCCTCCGCGGTGCCACGTAGGCTTGGCGAAATGCTCGTGCAAAAAGGATTGGCGTCGCCATCGGATGTAGGGGACGCGCTGGTTCGGCAAAAAGAAATCAATCAGCCGCGTGCTGCCGTCGCCTCCATGCGGGTTGAGGCCTCAAAGCTTGACGACTTAATCAATCTAATCGGCGAGCTTGTGCTCGAACGGAATCGCCTGCTGCAGCTCGCGCGCGACGTCGCGTCCAACAAGATGGCCATGAACGAATTGGGCTCGTCATTAGGACAATCCACGGCACGTTTGAGTTTCATCACCGAAGAATTGCAATCTGCGGGGCTGAAAACGCGGATGGTTCCGATCGAGACCGTTTTTCGCCGGTTTCCCCGTTTGGTTCGCGATGTTGCAGGAAATTTGAAAAAAGAAGTTGATCTGGTTCTTCTCGGAGAAGACACCGAGCTCGACAAAACCATGGTCGAACTCATCGGGGATCCGTTGATTCATCTGGTTCGAAATTCGCTCGATCACGGACTCGAATTACCCGGCACTCGCGAACAGGCGGGAAAGTCAAGACGCGGCACCATCCAGCTTGAGGCCCGTCAAGAGGGTGATCAAATCGTCATCAGCATCTCCGACGACGGAGCCGGAATCGATCCCGAACGGATTGGACGAAAGGCGGTCGAAAAAGGCCTTGTAGCCGTCGAGCGGCTGCGTGGCATGAGCGCGCGCGAGATTCTTGACTTTATTTTTCTCCCCGGCTTCAGCACTGCCGAGAAGACGACCGATCTCTCGGGGCGTGGAGTAGGCATGGACGTGGTTCGCACGAATCTCAAGAAGCTGAACGGATTCGTCGAGATTGACAGCCAAATCTCCAAAGGCACCACGGTAAAGCTGCGTTTACCGCTGACTCTGGCGATTCTTCCGGTCCTCCTCGTACAAGTGGGGAGAGAGATCTACGCGTTGCCCTTGAGATCTGTGGCAGAGACCGCGCAAATGGATATAAAGCAGGTGCATCTTGTAGAAGGAAGCGAAGTTTTGTGCCTTCGAGAAGAGACGCTTCCATTGATGCGTTTAGATCGGATGTTCGCAGACCGTGCGGATTGGAGAGGGGAGTCCAGGGAACCTCCCGTCCTCACCGATGAGGAGGACGAAGGCCAAAAGGTTGTAATCCTCACCGTTGCGGATCGACGTTTCGCATTGCTGGTGGATCGATTGCTTGGTCAGGAGTCAACCGTGATTAAGCCGTTGGGCAACTACTTGCACGGCTGTTCCAGTCTGTCCGGTGCGACCATTAGTGGTGACGGACAAGTTCGCTTGGTTCTCGATCCTTCAGGCCTACTGGCAAACTTGAAAACGGATGCTACTCCTCTTCTGGTCGGAAAGGCGTCCGCGTGACTACTGCTCTTCCGATCGGTGCTGGCTTCGGAGAAGAACCTCTTCCAGAACAGGAACTCGTACGGATCCGCGACGTCATCTATCGTGCAGCGGGGATTTTTCATCCAGATAATAAGCTTCGACTGCTGCTTGACCGTTGCGGTCGCCGCATGAAGGAGCTCAGGATTCCGAGCCTCCACGAGTACACCGAATACATTACGACCCGTCCCAACCGCCAAACCGAACTGGTAGCACTCTTGAATGAGATTACGATCGGAGAAACATCTTTCTTCCGAAACCAGCCGCAACTTGACGCATTCCGCCACGTCGTTCTGCCTAAAATTGTTCGAGCGAAATCGCCACTGCCAATTCGACGGTTGCGTCTTTGGAGCGCCGGCTGCTCGACTGGCGAGGAACCTTATACCTTGCGAATGCTGGTGGTCGAGGAAGCTGCGGCTCAGCTTAAGGATTGGGTGACCGAGATTCTGGCCACCGATCTCAACGAACGTTCACTCGCGCACGCGCAGCAGGCAGTTTACGGTTCTTACAGCACGCGCAATCTGACTCCAGCGTACCGCGACAAATACTTTATCCCCAGCGGCGACAAGCTCGAAGTGAATGCATTGGCACGCTCCAACGTAAACTTCAGCAGGCTCAATTTGTCGGATGATTCCCGCATGACCTTCATGAAGAGTATGGACGCCATCTTTTGCTGTAACGTGCTGATCTACTTCGATCTGGCGTCGAAACGCCGCGTCATCCAGCACTTTTTTAATAACTTATTGCCGCATGGGTATCTCTTTCTCGGGCATTCGGAGTCTCTTTACGGCGTGAACGATGATTTTCGACTGGTTCACTTGCCAGGAGCAACCGCCTATGTAAAAGGGGAACGAGGACTCGGCGGGGAGAAATCGACATGACGACCACCGCAGCCGCTCCCAAACAGGCTTTACTGCAGCGCCTCGAAGGCCTGCGGCAAATTCCAACGATTCCGGCTGTACTTGCTCCCTTACTGCGCTACCTGCAGCAACCCGTAGAGCAGATCGACGTGCAGAAGGTCACCGATCTGCTTTCACAAGATAAGTCGCTGGCGGCACAGTGCCTGCAGATGGCAAATTCCCCGCTCTTCGGACGTGCCAGGAACGTGCAGTCCTTGCGTGCCGCCGTGGTCAGCCTGGGATTTCATCATGTCAGCGATATCGCCATGTCGTGTGGGGTTTTGAACATGCTGCCCTGCGATAAGTCCAGCCTGGATCCGGTAGTCTTCTGGGAGCATTCTCTTGGATGCGCTCTGATTTGCCGCCACCTCGCGCGCAAGATTCACTTCGGCGATCCGGGAAAAGCTTACCTTGCGGGTCTGCTTCACGATCTCGGAATCATCGTTAATCTGTGGGTTCTTCCGAAAGAATTTCGAGAAGCCTGGGATCTCGGAAAAGCGGAGGGCATCCCGCTGCACGAGGCGGAACAACGTTGCCTTGGATTCACTCATTGTGAGAGCGGGCGTTTGCTTGCCGAACGTTGGCAACTTGCCCCGGAACTGATCGAAGTTGTTGGTTTTCATCATGAACCGGAAAAGTCAGCCGATCATGGTGGTTTGGCCGCTCTGGTCCAGTTGGCTGACTTGCTTTGCCGCATGAGCGAACTGAACTATGGATACGTGGAGCAGCGGCAGGTGAGCTTAATGGAGCAGTCCGGTTTTGCCTATCTAGCTCAACACGACGAGAAACTGAACGACTTTGACTGGGCTCGACTGACTTTCGAGCTGGATTCCTATATGGAGGAAGTCCACAGCCTGGTTCGCGCTATCTATCGGACGTGAAAGTCCCCGGTCTTCGTGTCGAAGACGCAACCAAACGAGTTGCCCTCCAGCACATCAATCGCAGACTCAATGCGAACTCGTGCCTCGATCCCGCACTGGAAGAGCGGCATTTCATTTTTTCGGTGCTCACTTGGGACTGGTCAGCACAGTTTTGTTTGGATCGAGTAGGAGTCTGTGGGTTCCAGGGGGTGCAGAGAAACGAAACGGGGTTTCGGGGCCGTCAGCGAACACGCGCCCCAGCAGGACAGAATTTTTCTCGGACTTCACGGCGTAGATTGGAACCGAGGTGACCAAGTTATCCGCCAGATCCTTTTGTCGTATCACCCCCGTCACGATTACAGCATTTGCCCGTGATGAGAATTTGACGGACTGCAACTCTAACTTCGGAAGAGAGGTGCCATTGACCCAACTGTCCACGAACCAATCCAGGGAAGATTTGCCTTCATAGCGCAGGCTGGGCGGTAAATCCTCCGCGAAGACATTCAATAGTTCGCGCGTTGTGATGGCCTTGCCTTGGTAGCGTTCCCGAACCTTGCGTAAAGAGCGCACGAAAGGCTCTTCCTGGAGGGTACGTGGAGAATTTGTTGGCGCATTCAGAGTTGCCGCGTCCCGCATCATTGAACGCAGCATATGAAAAAGCCATGTTCCTCGCCCGTAGCTGATAGCTTCGTATCCTTCCGGAGAGTGAGAGGACAAAAGACGCACCCCCATCGTCACGGGTCCCGCGTCCTTCGGCAGGTTGCCGTTCTTATCCTTTGTTACCAGGGCCAATCGATACGATTCCATGATCTGTTGAAAGGCCGCGGGATCTTTTTTCTCCAAAATCATCAGGGCGCAATAATTGGCTAAGCCCTCCGAGAACCATTGGTCGTGGTAAGTGCTCCAAGTGACCAGGTCGCCCCACCACTGATGTGCGGCCTCGTGTGCCGGAACCAGTTGGTCGATCAATTCCTGTGTAGCATTCATGTGAAGCTCGCGCCGCTCCTCGCTGGTCAGAAAAGCATAGGAAGAAAGGAAGACCAAACCCGGCCAGCCCTGGCTTTCTGTTCCAGGAAACTGCACCAGAGCCAGCTGACCGTAGGGAAAGGGGCCAAACCAGTCGGAATAGTATCCAATCGCTTGGGCGGTTGTTTCAGCCACAACCATGGCGTTTCGTGCTGGAGAAGGTGGCAGCGGCTCAATGGCTAGCGACGGCGCCAATCGCCTTTGATCAAGATGTGGGACGGGCGATAAAGCCGGTGACGGAGGGCTAGGGAAATCGCGCTCCACTCCGGTTGTAGCATAGGCTTCCACGGGAACGTTTCCGGCCTGAGTAGCCGCCTCCACGTACTTGCCGAGGTCAAATCCCGCGATTGGGATGGGACGCTCAGATTTCCAATGGCTTACTTGTTCGGTGGTACTCGACTGTGAATGTGCCCCGGGAATTGGAGTTGCTGTCTGCGGTCTACCTGTCGCTAACAAGGTCCAGCCCTGCGGATAATGAAATGTAATGTCGAAATTTGACATGGAGATGCCACGGTTGGGATACCAGGTACCTCGTGCGCCCACATAGAGCAGACCCCTTCCAGCTTCGGCCAGCACCTCTCCGCCGTAAACAAAAGTTAGGCTCACCTCTTGTTCTCTTTGCACTGGTTCCGGCAGGACAACCGCTATGCGGTCATTTCCGCTGCGCGCAATCCGGGTACCTTCGATGGCGGGATTCTGGATAAATTCAACGGGTTTGCCCTTCCATGTGACGGATTGTAGCTTTAGATAACGCGACAACTCGAATGCCAGGAAACGTGTTTGCGGCTCTGTCACCTGGAGTCGCAGAGTCACCGTTGCATTGAGTTCCTTCGGAGGAGAAACGTGAGCATCGATCACGTAGTCTCGCGACAGAAAGGCATTACTGCGGGTGGATGCTCCCGACCCAGGCTCCTCAGGTTGTTCAGATCGTGCATGGGGCTTCGCCCGGAATTTGTCGGGCGAAAATGAAGTCCACACGTCGTAGTACACAGTTCCATTTTCCGCTGGTTTAGACTGCCCGACCCCTATCTGCTCTTCCGCAGTTGAGTCGTAGATAACGTCGAAGACTCCAAGCGTGTTTCCCTGCAAACGCGCATGCAGCATGCGATCATCCGCTTTGAAGGGCCGGACGGATGGTTCCTGATCTTTCCCATCGATCGGCAACAAGGTGCTGAAACTTGCCAGTAGTCTCATCGCGTCGGATTGTGCCTGAATGCGAGCCGCTTCATTACACCGTGCGATGAATTGCAGCGCATCCTCCGGAGCTCGAAGGCTTGGTTGTAATTCAGCGGCGGTATTGTCATTGAATCGAAAATAGGCGCTGCCGAACCGTTCTTCGAGGATCGCCATTCCAGTGAACAGCGTCATCGATCGGCGTTCAACTTCGTCAGGAGGGGGCACGAGGATTTCTCCGTCTCCTTCAAAGAATGCACCTGTGATCTTGCCCATCACATCTTTCGTGAAGGCGATCGTGCCGTCTTCTAAAGTGATGTGGATTGCCGACCGGTCGATCGAACCACCTCGAACACGAAAAACGCGCGCCGGGTCGAGCCCCACATCGCTCAGTTGCAAGTAAAGTGACATCGCAGGACCCGGAGGTTGCCCTTGTGGAACAGCAGTTTGACCTGCACAGAACGGGAGAAAGACCTGCAAGCCAACGGCGAGAAGAACTCCGGCTCTAATCGATGCGGTCCGCACTTTGGTTACGTAGGAGTTATCACTTCCAGTTGCTAGAATGCGCTTCAATGGGGCTTCGTGTCACTACCGCTGCCATGTTATGGATTGTAGCCCTCACTGCGTCAGCGCCTGCGGACACGATCCATTTGAAGAACGGCCGTACGATTCTGGCCGATCACGTCCGAGAGAATGGCACCCACTATGAGTATGAAATAGGCGACGATAGCTATGCCATCTCCAGGAATTCGGTCGAACGAATTGAGGCGGGAGGCACCCCCTTCAGCGTTGCGTCATCCCTGGCAAGCAAAAACGATCTCCCACTTTTCAAGCCAGTCGACACCTTATCTTTCGAAAGCGATCTCCCTAAGACAATCATAAAAGACGGAAAGGTCGATACCGAGGCGCTCTCCAAACTGGAAGACAAGGGAGACGCCGAGCTAAGCGCCACGGCTGATTTTATCGCCGGAAAGTTCGAATTTGATCATGGAAACATCAGTATTGCACGCCACTATTTCGAAAGCGGGCTACGATCCGAGCCGGAGAATTCCACGATTCTTATCTACTACGCTGCTCTGCTCGCTCGAACCGGGAACGCGTCGCAAGCTTTATCTTATGCACAACGTGCGGTGAGCGCTGCACCGAACTCGCCTGACGCATATACCGTTCTCGGTTATGCGCAACAAGCCGCCGACCGCACCAAAGACGCGATCGCTTCCTGGACCCACTCTCTGGCGTTGCGCCCAGATCCTGCTGTGCAACAGTACTTGGCGAAAGCCCAACGCGAACAGACCGTCGAAACCGACTTCACCCAACATGAGAGCAGCCACTTCGTATTGCATTACGAAGGAAAACAAACTTCCGAGGCATTTCGCGCACAGATTCTGGAAGCGCTCGAAAGCGACTATGAAGATCTCGTTCGTGATCTTGGCACTCCGCCGCGCGACAATATTCTGGTAACCCTTTACACGGAACAGGCTTTTTTCGATGTCACCCGCGCTCCTTCCTGGTCAGGGGCACTTAATGATGGAAAGCTTCGCATTCCGATCAATGGGCTGACTTCGATGACACCGGAGTTGGCTAGAGTCCTGAAGCATGAACTTGCGCATTCTTTTATCAACCAGATTTCCGCGGGACGCTGTCCACCCTGGCTGCACGAAGGAATCGCTCAACTTCTTGAGCCGAAATCCCTTGGTAGTGACGGACGTCAGCTGGCGCAGATGTTCAAGTCGCAACGCAATATTCCATTGAACGTGCTGGAAGGCAGTTTCTTGCGCTTCTCTGGCGCCCAGGCCTATGTTGCGTATGCGGAGTCGCTGGCCGCAGTTTCGTATATCGCCGACTCTTACGGGATGGGCGACATCCAACGAATTCTGCAACGACTTGGGCAGGGCAGTTCCACCGAGGCGGCTTTGCGAGCAACCATCCACTCGGATTATGGGCAACTCGAAAGCGAGCTCGGCAAATATCTCGCCGATAAATACGGAGATTAGGTTCATCCCACAAGCATGTGACAAAATTGCACGCCATATTGCCGTTGTAGAGTCGCTTGTGCTACTTTCGGACTGGGCCTTCGTTAATGTGCTCCTTCTTCAATCCTAGTGAGCCCGAACCCATCCCTTCCATTGAACCAGTCAGTACAAATTTCCCAAAGATTGTAGGCGCTGAGATTGCCGCTGCCACTTACGGGCAACGCATCGCTGGAGATTTCTATGAGTCTCTGCGCGTGGGGCCCGAGCGGATTTTATTTGGCCTGCTTGACGTCGCCGGCCGCCGCGAGAATAACCAGGTAATCTTGACGGCGGCACAAGAAATGTTCAAAGCCGTCGCAGGCGAACTGTTTTCAAAAGCTGATTTCAACGAAGCTGAGGCGATGACCGAGTTATGCCTTCGGCTTAACCGCAGCCTGATGGAAGCTGCCCAGGGGGTCATTTCCTGCCCTGCTTTCATGGGCTGCTATCACGAAAAATTCGGAACGCTTTGCTACATAAATGCAGGCCATACGCCCGGCCTTTTGCGCGACAGCACTGGCACTACCGAACTGGCTTCTACCGGCCTTCCGCTCGGGCTATTTTCACACGCGACGTGCGACGCTCCTACGGTTGGCTTGGAGCGCGGCGCGGTATTGCTGCTGGTTTCGCGAGGCGTGGTTGAGAACAAGTCTAATGGCGACCAAGACGAAGATTCAGAATATGGTTTAAAGCGCATTAAACAGCAGTTCACGGAAGCGGTTTCGCGGGATGCCCAAGCCCTCGCAGCATCAGTCTTGAACGCGGCCGGCGAATCCACTAACGAGAGCGAGGGGGCGCAGGGCATGACCGCTCTGGTGTTGGTCCGGACGCAATAGAAAGTTCGCGAGTAGAGCTGAAATCCCGGTGCCGCATCGGATATAATCATCGAACGCCATTCAAGTATTGCTCTGGAGTAATAAATTACGAAAACGGCCTTAGTCACAGCCCGTAAGCTCAGGCTGCGTGGCGGCCCTCCCGGAACCTTATGAAAAGAATTGTTTTCTTGCTTGTCGGTCTGTGTTGTTTGCCCTTGTTCGCAACCGGGCAGGTAGTTGAAGAGATTGTGGCTCGAGTCAACGGCCAAATCGTTACGCGGTCCGAATTTCTTCGCAGCAAGGATCAGCTTCGTGACGACGTCAAGCAGCAGGATCCCAACAACGCCGATAAGCTTTTCAGCGACCGGGAAAAAGATATTCTCCGCGATCTGATCGATCAGCAGCTTTTACTTGAAAAAGGGAAGGATCTCGGCATTACCGGCGATACGGATCTGGTCAAGCGGCTCGACCAGATGCGTAAAGACATGAAGTTGGAAACAATGGAGGAACTGGAAAAGGCGGCCACCGCTCAGGGCATCTCTTACGAGGATTTCAAGCAAAACATGCGTAATCAGATCATTACGCAAAAGGTAATTGGAGAAGAGGTCGGCTCCCACCTCAATATCGCCACTGATGAGCAGCAGAAATTCTATGACGAGCACAAGAACGAAATGGAGCAACCTGAATCCATACGGCTCAGCGAAATCCTGATTGCTCCCGCAGCTCCAGAAAAATCTGCCTCGGCGGCCGAGCCTGCGAAAGATGAAGCCGCTAAACAGGCGGACGAGGCAAAGGCTCTAGCTGCCGCTGAATCCAAGGCGAATGACTTGCTAAAGCAAATCCAGGCTGGAGCGAAATTCGACGACATTGCCAAGAAGGACTCCAACGGTCCTTCGGCGGCGCAAGGTGGTGATCTGGGGGTTTTCAAGCGTGGAACTCTTGCCAAGGAACTCGAGGACAAGACTTTCGCGATGAAAGCCGGACAAGTAACCGACGTTATCCGCACCAAACAGGGTTTCGTAATTCTGAAGGTAACGGACCACCAAATGGCCGGCATTCCTCCGATGAAGGATGTCGAAGCGAAAATTCAGGACGCTTTGTATTACGAGAAACTGCAACCGGCACTTCGGGCTTATCTCACGAAGTTGCGCGAGGACGCCTATATCAAGGTCGCGGAGGGTTACGTCGATTCCGGCCGCAGCCCGAACCAGACCGAGCCCGTAGAAACTGCCACCGTTAAAGAGACCGATGCCAAGAATCTAAAGAAAAAGAAGAAGAAGTTTCTCGGCGTAATCTAGCTTTCGCGCACGGGCTTGGCTGCCGCGTTGCCTTGTGATTTACACTCATGGAGAAGATGAAGGATTTTTACATTAGCGAGTGTACCCGCCACGAAAACAAGATCATCACTTCCAACTTTGTCGTAGTAGCGAAACAGATCAAACCCAAAAAGACCGGCGAGCCTTATCTGGCGTTGACCCTTGGCGATTGCAGCGGCCAACTGGACGCCAAAATGTGGGACAACGTGGAGGAGGTGCTCACCGCTTTCGAGCAGGATGATTTTCTCAAGATTAAAGGGTTGGTCAACAAGTATAAGAACCGCTTCCAGTTGACCATCCATAAGCTGCGCAAATTAGGCGACTCGGAAGTTGAATTTGCCGATTATCTCCCCAAGACCACCAAAGATGTTGATGAGTTGTGGCGTTCGCTCGGCGATTTCGTTAGATCCTTCCAGAATCTTCATCTCAAGACGCTGGTGCAGTCTTTTATGGCGGATCCCGAGATCGCTACGGCTTACCGCAACGCTCCCGCAGCCAAGACTTTGCATCACGCCTACATCGGCGGGCTGCTCGATCATGTGGTGTCACTGTGCCGCTCCTGCGACCTCATTTGCCGAAACTATCCTCAGGTGAATCGCGACCTTTTGCTGACAGGAGTTTTTCTTCACGATATCGGCAAGGTTCACGAACTAACCTACAACCGGGCGTTCTCCTACAGTACTCGTGGGCAATTGCTTGGGCACATGGTGATTGAGCTCGAGATGTTACAGGCGAAGCTTGCGCTGTTTCCCGATTTTCCCGGGGAACTTAAAACATTACTGGAACACTTAATCATCAGCCACCACGGGGAATATGAATTCGGTTCGCCTAAGTTGCCGATGTTTCCCGAAGCGCTGTTGCTTCACTACATGGACGATTTGGATTCAAAGATGGAAGCGATGCGGGCTAACTTTGAGCGCGAGGCCGACTTCGCCAGCCCTTGGACCAGCTATAACGCTTCGCTCGGGCGTCCGCTCCTGAATACAGCCAAGTTTCTCGCGCCCAAAAATGTTGTCGCGCCCCCTGCGGACCTGCCCGTCGCAGGGGATGTGGAAACCGAGCGCACTGTCGTCTCTGTAGAAATTGCTCCTACCCTTCCCGGATTTGAATCGTAGCCGCTTGGGAATCGGGTTATCTATGCTCAACTTCAGCCAGTTTGAGGTTCTGACTTTCGATTGTTATGGGACCCTGATTAATTGGGAGGAAGGAATCCTTAGCTGCTTGCGCGCGATTCTTAAGGCCCATGGCGCGACCGCGGATGACGCATCCATCCTGGGCCTTTATGGTGATTTCGAAGCGTCCGCCGAACAAGGAGAATTCCGCAGCTATCGGCAAGTTCTCCAGTCCGTCGTACTGCTCTTTGGAGAGCACTTTGGCTTTACTCCGTCTGAGCAGGAGGCTCGCTCACTGGCCGATTCCCTGAGCACCTGGAAGCCTTGGCCTGACACAGTGGAAGCCTTGCTGAATCTTGGCAAGCGTTTTCAACTGGCGATCATTTCCAACGTCGATGATGATCTTTTCTTCGACACTCGACCTCAGTTGGAAGTCGAATTCAGCCAGATCATCACAGCCCAACAGGCGCGCGCTTATAAACCATCGCTGAAGATTTTCGAGCTGGCGTTGAATCGTATTGGAGCTTCAGCCGACCGAATTCTGCATGTTGGTCAGAGTATTTATCACGATGTGCTTCCGGCGCAGTCACTTGGGATAGCTACTGTGTGGGTCAACCGGCCTTCTGTTAGAACTGGAGTGGGCGCGGTGAAGGCGTCTGGTGGAAGGCCGGATTTGGAAGTTCACAGCCTGGTTGAACTCGCCACAATTTGTGCAGCGAGCTAATTGCTCAGATCTCGGCTTACCTCCACGACTTTCTCGCGAATTGCCCACATGACAAGCTCCGCTTTCTTGTGGATTCCCAGTTTTCGCATCAAGTTGAACTTGTGCGCGTCGACTGTCTTGCTGCTCAGGCCGAGATCTGCCGCCGCTGCCCGAACTGTTTTCCCCTCCGCCAGCAACTTCACGATCTCTCGTTCGCGCGGAGTTAGATTCCGTTCGCGTGTGAGTTGCATTCCTGCGCTCATCGACAAAATAAGTCCTTTTCGTAGAACAATTCGCAATAATTTTGCGTCAGCTATGCAAGGCCACTGAAAAAGCCTGTCAGAGAAGCAAGGAGCTTTCATTATTGTAGCAATCATCCACGCTCGTCCAGTGCGGCGTCTGATGAATTTTCTGAGGCGATGCTCTGAAATGATTGCGGTTCTCCGTAGAACCCCTGCATCAGGTAGAATCTAGCACTTATGCTGCGCTATTTCACCGCGGGCGAATCCCACGGCGAAGCTTTGGTCGCTTTCCTTTCGGGCGTTCCTGCCGGTCTCAAAGTGGAGCAGGCTGCGCTGGATCGCGAACTATGGCGCCGCCAGCAAGGGTATGGCCGCGGGGGGCGCATGAAGATTGAGCGTGATGCCGCTCATATCCTCTCCGGCGTGCGCCAGGGCTTGACAATAGGTTCCCCAATTTCCGTCCGGTTGGAGAATCGAGATTGGAAAAATTGGCAGGATGCATTGCCCGTTGCGGAGGGTAATCCTGCTCTTCATAAACGAGTGGCTTCTCCTCGGCCCGGTCATGCCGATCTCGCGGGAGCGCTGAAGTACAATTTTCCCGAAGCCCGTTACGTCCTGGAGCGCGCATCTGCTCGAGAATCCGCTGCCCGAGTGGCCGTGGGAGCAATTGCAAAAGTCTTCTTGCGCGAGATGGGCATCGATGTGTTCAGTCACGTGATAGCGGTTGGAATGATTTCTGTGGAAAAGGAAGTTCCTTGGCAAGAGATTGCGGCTTTGTACGATCGGCCGGAGATCCTGCTGAATTGCGCGGATCCGGAGCGCGAGCAACAAATGAAGGCGGAGATCGATAAGATTCTGAGAACTGGAGACTCATTGGGAGGAATTTTCGAGGTGGTCGCGCATGGGGTGCCCCCCGGTTTAGGCACCTATGCCCAATGGGACGAGCGACTGGATGCCTTGCTGGCTGCGGCTGTCATGTCATTGCAGGCGGTGAAGGCTGTGGAGATTGGATCCGGCATTGCCTCGGCAACTTCCCTTGGTTCGAGTGTGCATGATGAAATCGGTTATGGCGAACCGGCGGATTTTACCTCCTTCACCCGAACGCACAACAATGCCGGAGGAATTGAAGGCGGAGTTTCCAATGGAGAAGAAATCCGCGTCCGCGGTTATCTAAAACCGATTTCCACGCTTCGCAGGCCCTTGCAATCCGTTGATTTCTCTACTCGCGAGCCCGTGCGGGCCGCATATGAGCGCTCCGATGTATGCGTGGTTCCGGCCGCGGGAGTCGCCGCCGAAGCGATGGTCGCACTCACCCTCGCTCGTTGCGCCATCGATAAATTTGGCGGAGATTCGATGGGAGAAACTTTGCGCAATTTTCGCGGCTACTGCCAGCAATTGAAAGACTACTGATGATTTATCCCATAGTGAAGTTCGGAAATCCTGTGCTCGATAAGCCTTCCGAAAAAGTCACGGTTTTCGACGAAGAGCTCAAGAAGCTGACCGACGATATGTTCGAGTCGATGTACGCGGCGCGCGGGGTAGGATTGGCTGCGCCCCAGATTGGAATAGCTCGCCGCATCGCCGTGATCGATGTGACCTTCAAGGAAGATCCGGAGGCACAACTGATACTCATCAATCCGGAAATTATCCATAAAGAAGGGCGTCACTCGCAAAGTGAAGGCTGTCTTAGCATTCCCGATTTCCGGGAGAATGTAAGCCGGGCCAAAGTTGTGACAGTACGCGCCCAGGATTTAAGTGGCAAATTGTTCGAAAAAACTGGCGAAGACTTGCTGGCGCGCGCCCTTCTACACGAAACCGATCATCTGAACGGCAAACTTTATATCAGCCATATCAGCGCCCTCAAACGGGACCTGATTAAGCGCAAAATTCGCAAGCTCGTGAAAGCTGGAGAATGGTAGAAGATTGGCCCGTGATCTACGATCGGCTGTACGAAAATAGTGTGTCGGCGCTTCGTGCTCTCGATTGCACAATCTCCAGATTACGAATCATCCGATGACCCGCCCTCTCAATCTTGTCTTCTGCGGTACTCCGGCGTTCGCCGTGCCAACGCTCGAAAGGCTCGTCGGAGCGGGATTGAACGCTCAGCTCGTAGTAACCCAGCCCGATCGCGCCAAGGGACGTGGCCTGGAACTCTTCGCGTCGCCTGTGAAACACGCAGCTCTCCGATTGGCGTTACCTATCACTCAACCGGAGAGCATCAAGAAGAACGACGAATTTCGCAAGCAACTTAGCGATCTAAAGCCGGACGCGATCATCGTAGTTGGATATGGCCGGATCATTCCGCAGTGGATGCTCGATCTCCCACCGCTCGGCAATATCAACCTGCATGCGTCTCTTTTGCCGAAGTATCGGGGTGCTGCCCCCATTCAGTGGGCCATCGCTCGCGGTGAAATTGTGACCGGCGTTACCATAATGAAGATCGATGCCGGCCTTGATACTGGAGATATTCTTTTGCAACAGGAAATTGCCATCTCCGCTCACGACACGTCGGAATCTCTTGGCCCAAGGTTGGCCGAGGCAGGGGCGGAACTGATGGTCGAAACGCTGCAAGCTCTTCAGGGCGGGAACATTCATCCGCAAAAGCAGGATGATTCCCAGGCCACCCTCGCGCCCATTCTCAAGAAAGAGGATGGACGTGTAGATTTTTCCCGAAGTGCACACGAGATCCTAAATCGCTTTCGAGGCTTTCAACCATGGCCGGGGGCATATTCTAAATTTCGCGGTAAGAACCTGCAACTGTTGCAGGTTGCCGCTCTGGATCGTGCATTGTTGCAGTCTGAAATGAAAATAGAAGGCGATCATCTTTTCGTTGGATGTGGCGAGGGGACGGCAGTCGAACTATTGGAACTACAATTGGAGGGCAAGAAACGTACATCCGCTGCTGACTTCCTACGTGGATATCGTCCCGAACCGATGGAGCGATTGGGTGAGTAAACGTGATAGTCCTCCACCGACTGATTCGGTCACACCAAAATCGTTGAACGCTAAATTCTCACCCTCTCGATCATCAGCTTCTCCGGCCAGGGCGGCGGCGTTCGATATTCTTCTTCGTGTTGAGCGCGAGTCATCCTACGCGGCGGAGCTCTTGCACTCGCACAAGTACGAGTCACTCACGCGGCTAGACCATTCGTTGACTACCGAGATAGTCATGGGAGTTCTGCGCTGGCGAGCTCTCCTCGACGCGGAAATTTCTGGCAGTTCGTCACAGCCTCTATCCAAACTTGATCCCGAGATTCTGACTGCCCTGCGTCTCGGAACTTATCAACTGCGCTGGCTTACTCGAATTCCGGCACGCGCAGCGATCAATGAAAGCGTGGAACTGGTTAAGCGTGCTCGCAAGCGTTCTGCCGCTCCTTTTGTCAACGCCGTTCTGCGAAAACTTACTTCCGCTGTTTCGGAGGAACTGAGATCGCAGCCCTTTGAAGTTGTTGGTGATTCTCCCCAAACCATCGCCGATCGCAGCGCTCATCCGCTATGGCTCGTGCAACGATGGGTTCAGGCTTATGGCCTCGAATCCACTCGGCGGATTGCCGGACACAATCAATCCATAAAGATTACTGCCGTTCGCCTTCGTCACCCGCAAGCGGAAGCGCAGCTCCGTACCGAAGGAATTGATCTCATTCCCGGAGGCTTACTTGCCGCAGCGCGGCGAGTTCA
>Ga0182015_10002081_pt1 | contig 24931 bp, 22 predicted proteins | sample 712P3MmetaG_FD_120478 | JGI IMG/M metagenome (GOLD analysis project Ga0182015, IMG submission 120478) | Permafrost microbial communities from Stordalen Mire, Sweden - 712P3M metaG | ecosystem: Environmental > Terrestrial > Soil > Wetlands > Permafrost | place: Sweden: Stordalen | collected...
CGAGTGCGACGCTGACGCCGGGGGCCCAGGGCAGCGCGGCGTGGCCCGCCCTGTACTGCGGCGGGACCTATGCGCAGACTTGGGACGGCAGTGGTGAGAGCGACTGGATCGCGTTCTACACGATCCTCGCCGATGCGACCGTCGTCGTGCACTACGTCTCGACCGGCACAGCGGGAGGCCCGCACGTTGGCGCGAGCTTCCTCGATCCCGGCAGCTCGCCCGGTAGTGTGCACGACGACGTCGACGGCGACACCTCGGGCGACGCGCAGGATTCGCAGACCCTGTCGTACACCTTCCCGACGCCGGGTCTTCACTACGTCGAGCTCTACTCGGTCTACGGCGACTCGACCGGCATTGGTTACCAGTTCTCGCTCAGCGGAGCGTGGTCGCAGACACCCCCGTCCACCACGTCGCCGCCGCCGTCCGTGACTGCGCCCCCGAAACGGTCGAGCGTCAAGGTCTTGTCACATAAGGTGAGCGGCGACACGGTCACGCTCGTCGTGCGCGCGTCCGCAGCGGGTTCGCTGAAGGTTTCGGGCGCCGGCCTGACGACGGTCGTCAAGCACGTCGTCAAGGCCGGGAAGCTCACGCTGGAGGTCAGGCTGTCGAAGGTCGGCACCACCCGGCTGAGACACGATCACGACAAGCTGAAGCTGACGATCAAGGTGGCGCTCACGCCAAGCACGCTCGCAAGCTCTTCCGCGAGCGTGACCGTGACCCTCAGGTAATCCGCGCTGTCCGCTGACCGCCCCCGGGTCGACGTGCGCTGGCGTGTGCCTATTCGCAAGCCGTGACGCAGTGGTGCGTCGAACCCCTACCACGCGGAGCGTCGCGACTGGCGCGTGCGTCAGTTCGCCTATCGGGGGCTGGGCATCCCGCGGGTCAGCGCCCATCTCCCGCCCGCCGGTCAGTCCTCGGCGGCGGAATGCGACCGCGTAGTTGTGGCGGCTGTGCGACTCTTCGCTGCCGCGTACCAATTCGCGTTTCGTATCTATGGCCTATCCCGAACCTGAGCGCCACCTGCTGCGCGCTCGCGACTTGGCGGATACGCGCTATGCAGACCAGATCGATGTGGCAGCCATGGCGACCGTCGCCGGTCTCTCGAGAGCGCATTTCAGCCGGTCGTTCGCGCGCGCCTTCGGTGAGTCGCCCGGCGCCTACCTGCTGACCCGCCGACTTGAACGGGCAGCGGCGCTGCTGCGCAACAGTGACCACAGCGTCGCGGAGGTGTGCTTTGAGGTGGGGCTCACGAGCGTCGGTTCCTTCACGACATCCTTCAAGCGCATCTACGGCCAAACCCCGACGCAGTACCGGGCGTCCAACCCGCCGGCCGCCACCTGGGCGATGGTTCCCAGCTGCCTGATTCAGGAGTATGCGCGGCGCCGGAACCGCACAATCCGAGAAGACAGCGCCGCGGCTGAGGACTAGCCTGCGGTCCATGATCTCACTCGCCATGACCCAGATCTGGGTCCACGACCAAGACGTAGCCAAGGAGTTCTACACAACCAAGCTGGGCTGGGAGGTACGCCAGGATGCGGTGATCGCCGAGCTTGGCGGGTTCCGCTTCCTCACCGTCGGCCCGCCCGCTCAGCCCGACATAGCGGTCGCGCTGCTGACTGTGCCACCACCGCCGATCCTCGATGAGGAGACCGCTGCTCAGCTCAAGGCACTGGTGGCCAAGGGAAAGACCGGGGGCTTGTTTCTGTCCACCAACGACATCCACGCCGACTGCGAGGCGCTGAAGGCCCGCGGCGTCCAGTTCTACGAGGAGCCGACGGAGTATCCCTACGGAACCGACTCGGGCTTTCACGATCCATCGGGCAACAGCATCCGGCTGGCCCAGGTCAAGCCGCAGTTCAGCTCCGCAGGCCAGTCAAGCAGCGCCTGAGTTCGGTTGAGACGACAGCGGAGGGCCGGGCTTTTCGCTCGGCCCTCCACCGTCGCGATTGCGCACTTCCACGCTGGACGGGCTCAACCAGTCTCGCAAGCCGGCGTGTGCTGAAAGCGGGGCCGGTCAGCTGCCGACCACGCTGTGTGCGAGGCAGTAGGCGTTGCGCGTGGCGTTCTCCCGGGCTGGGTGGGTCAACGCGGTGGCGCGCCAGATCAACAATGCGCGCAGCGTCGCGGTCGTGTCGATCCGAGTCTCGACCTCGACGCGCGCGGCGACGCTGTGAGCGCTCAGGAGGTCACGCGCGTTGGCGATCGCCTCGAGTCGCCAAGCGGCGATGATCTTCGGCAGCTCGCGCGCCGACACCCAGTGGGGCAAACCGCGCGGCGGCTGAAGCGAGGGCTCGTAGCGGGCTCGGATCTGCGCGAGCATCGGCTGTGTGGCACGTTCGATGTCGCGGTTGACGGCGATCACGTCGCCGGTCGCATTGCGCCCGTCGGGGTAGCGCAATCCCACCGTCGCCAGCGCGTAGGGCAGATCCCGGCTGATGTGCGCATTCATGCCGAGGAGCATGTCGCCAAGCGCGCTGACGTGCTGACCCTCGGCCGCCGAGAATGCGATCCGCCACGCCTGAGGAGTCTCATTGCGACGCCCAGACCGCCATGCATCGAGCGCGTGGTAGTAGAACGTTGAAAAGACCGAGTCGAGGTGAACGACGTAGGCCGGATCCCGGTAGCGCCCGGCCGTCGCGCTCGCCCTGATCTCCGCCGAGACCTGCCGGTACATCGTCGCGAACGGGGCCAGGTGGCTGCAACCGAGGGACGTGATCCGCTGGCTCATCTCAGCGACGACCGCGGTCATGCAGGCTGCCTTCCCGCTGTCGCAGACATTGCCCGAGCTGGGGTCGAGCTTTCCGCCCAGCGTCGGCGCGATCGCCTTCCACTGGCGGCCGGTCCGCGCACCGATGACAGCGAACGGCGGCAGCGGAGCCAGCGCGAGAGAGCCGTTGCACCCGCCGAGCGCAAGCACGATACCGACCGCGAGGAGGGTTCTCACCCGCCGCACACCTACCCCGGATGATCCCGCAGCAGTACGGCGCCGGCACCCAACAGTCCGATGAGCGTCAGCCCCAGCAGGGCGCCGGCGTCTGCCAACCAGGTCGAGGCCGAGTGCTCCCACAGGGCATCCGCGGCGTCGTGTTCGCGGAACGCTTGAAACAGCGGGCCGGGATCGTCGACGTTTACCTCTGGCGTTCGCGTCAACTCGCCCGTCACCGCCTGGAGGTTGGTGAGGTCGCTCGTGGAGGCCAGACCGGCGAAGCCCCATTGGGTGGACGCGACGTACTCGAGTTGCTTGAGGACGGGTTTGTTACCGACCTGCGGGAACACCCCGCCCAACGCCAGCACGAGCAGGAACACGAGCACGATCGGCAGCACCGTCGTCGCTCGATCTGACGTCTTGGCGGCCGCCGAGATCAACAACCCGAACCCCATCGCGGCGACGCCGGTGAGCGCTCCGATCACCATCATCTCGCCCAGGGGCCAGCCGAGCAGCACCGCGTGCGCCGGCCCGTGCTGCGCGCTCAGCGCGATCGCGATCAGCACGACGGCCTGCAGAATCGTGATCGCTCCGAGGACGAGAGCCTTCGATGCGACGTACGCGAGGAGCGAAACGCCGGCGGCGCGCTCTCGGCGAAAGACCGGCAGCTCTTTGGCGATCTCCCTGACAGCGTTGGACATACCGAGCCAGCTGACGGCGAGCACGACGGTCAGCAGAACCAGGCTCGCCTGCGAGACCAAACGCAGATCTGCCGACGGCAGAGAGGCGAGTTGGTCGGCCGGAAGGGCGGCCAGGAGCAGCAACCCAAGCAGCGGCGCCTGCCCGATCAGGAGCGCCAGATTCCGTCGATCCGCGACGATCACGGCCGCGTACCGGCGACTCAGCGCAACGAATTGGTGCCAGCGACCCCGCATGCTCTGCCGCGCCGGCGCGCGCTCGCCCGCTTCGATCCGACGGACAGAAGCGCTTCGCTCGACGTAGGTCGCGTGGTAGGCGTGCGCACGGAACCGCAGGCCCCACTCGATGCCGTCACCGAGTTCACTCAAATCGCGAAACACGTCGGCGAAATCGTCGCGGTCGAAATACGCGAGGATCAGCTGGGGCGGGCCGAAGTACGCCACCTTCCCGCCGGGCGCCAGGACGAGCACGCGGTCGCACAGACGCAGGCTCGCCAGACTATGCGTCACGACGACGACGGTGCGTCCACGGTTCGCCAGCTCGCGGAAAAGCTCCATCAGGCTCCGCTCGGCGTTCGGATCGAGCCCGGAGGTGGGCTCGTCGAGGAACAGCAGCGACGGTGCGGTGAGCAGCTCGAGCCCGATGTTCACGCGCTTGCGCTCGCCGCCGGAAAGGCGCGCCACCTGAGTGTCGCGACGGTGATCGAGGCCGAGCTCGGTGATCACCTCCTGCACGCGCCGGTGCCGCTCGGCGGGTGCCACGTCGCTCGGGAAGCGGATGTTCGCTGCGAATTCCAGCTCGCGCTCCACAGTCAGCTCGGGGTGGACAATGTCGTCCTGGGGGACGTAGCCGATCCGCTGCCGAAGGGCCTCGTAGTCGGCATACAGGCTCCTGTCGCCGTAGCGCACATCGCCCTCGGTCGCCATGCGGAATCCGGTCAGAGCCCCGAGCAGCGTTGACTTCCCACTCCCTGACGGTCCGATCACCGCGAGCATCGAACGCGACTCCAGCGAAAAGCTCGCCCCGTCGAGCAGCAGGGTCCCGTCCGGAAGGCGGACGTTGAGATCGACCGCGGCGTAAGCGACGCCGCCCGTGTCGACGAATTCAGCGAGGTGGCCGTCGATCAGGCGGTAGGAGTTGCGCCCGATGCTGATCACGTCGAGCTCCTCGAGGACCGCGCGGTCGACCCGCCGACCGTTGACGAAGGTCCCGTTGTGACTGCCCAGGTCGACCGCCTCGTACCGTCCGTCGCCGAGACTGCGGATCTCGGCGTGCCGGCGCGAAACCTGCAGATCGTCGACGACGACATCGCTCTCGCGATCCCGTCCGATCCGCAGCACCTCGCCCGACAGCGGGACGCTGGTCACAGGCCGCCCAACCTCGGCCTGCTCCTCGGCGGGAAGCGAGCCGAAGTCGGCTGTGGAGTCATTCCGGCCGTGATCGCCCGGCTCGAGCTCGAGCAGCGGACCCGTGAGCGGGTCCCCCAGTCGCACCGCCAGCGCCCCGGTGATCGGCACTATGCCGACGGGCTGCCGGTCGAGGAAGGTGAGACCGTCGACGCCAAGCGCCTCGAGCGTCCATGCCCCATCGGCGAAGCGGACCACCAGATGCCGAGCGGCGACCGAATCGTTGATGAGCCGCACGGCACAGCCGCGAGCGCTTCCCACGACGATCTCGCCGACTGGAGGAGCGAACACTGCTTCGCGTCCGCCCGCGCGCACACGGAGGTGATCTTGCATAGCTCGACTATTCTCGCGGTGTGGCGACCAACGCGACGTTACCCCTGCCTCGCGGGTCGCGCCTGGGCCGCTACGAGATCGAGGACGTGCTCGGTACGGGCGCGACCTCGACCGTGTACCGAGCGCGCGACACCGGGGACGGTACGCGCGTGGCGCTCAAGCGCCCGTCAGCCCCGGGCGACGACGCGAACTGGGAAATCGAGGCGCGACTGCTCTCCGAGCTGAGCCACCCGGGTCTGGCTTCGCTGGTGGATCACTTCGAAGAGCCCACAGGCGTCTACAACATCGTCATGCGCCTCGTCGAGGGGATCGACCTCGCTCGGCTGCGCTGGGACCAGGGCGGGCAGGGCCTCCCGGTCCGCGACGTGATGCGCTGGATCGGGCAGGCCTGCGAGACCGTCCAATATCTCCATGATCAGCAGATCGTGCACGGCGACGTGAAGCCGCGCAACCTCGTCGGCGGCGGCGAGCGCGTTGTCCTGGTCGATTTCGGGCTGGCGACGCGCATGAGTGGGGAAGGTACCGGGGCGAGGGGTGGCACGCCTGGGTACATGGCGCCCGAGGTGTTCGCCGGCGAGGCCGTCTCCTTTCGCAGCGACGTGTTCGCGATCGCCGCGAGCGCCTGGGATCTGATCACCGGGCGCCCGCCGTCCTACGGCGAGGATCGGACGCTTGCGGCGATTCCTGACGCCACGCCAGAGCTCGAAAAGGCACTCCACGCAGGGCTGGCCTTCAGGCCGGAGGAGCGAATCGAGTCAGCGGCCGCGCTGGCCGAGGTCAGCGGCATGCGGACGGAGGCGCCCACCGGGGCTTCGCTCGCGGTGAGCATCGCGCGCAAGGGACTCAAGCGCCCGCTCTTGGAGGCCGTCGTACGCGCCGCAGCCGGTGTGTTCGAGGCGGCGGCGGCGTCGATCGCGCTCGCCGACCCCAGCGGCGGCCACCTGACCTACGTGGCCGCCTGGGGAGCCGGGGCGCGCAACGTGGTGGGCCTTGAGCTGACACGCGGACAGGGCATCGCCGGTGCGGCAGCCGAGTCAGGCCAAGCGCAGATCGTGGCGAGGTGCCGCACGGATCCCCGTTTCGCGCTCGAGGTTGCGCGCAGCACGACGTACGTGCCGCACACGATGCTCGTGCTCCCGCTGCGACGCGATGGCACCGTCGCAGGAGTCCTCTCACTCCTCGATCGGCGCGGCGGCGACCCGTTCGGCGTGGACGACCTGCCGCGTGCTGAACTGTTCGCCGCGGTCGCAGCTGCGTCGTTGGTGTGACTGCTACGCAGGCGAGCGAGAATGCGTAGCGCGAGGCGTTGCGCGCTTGCGGCGGTGATCGGTGCGTCCGTCGCTTTCGGCGGATTCTCGACCGTGGTGAGCGCTAACATGAGTGGAGGGCGGCCGGTGAGCGCGGCAGTCCAGGCTCGCCTGCGAAGCATCATCGTGAACTTCGCGCGACAGAACGGCGATTCGCACCCGACGCGCCTGCGGATGGTCGAGACAACCTCGACCGCGGTCGGCGCCGCCAACGACGGTGGCGGCTCGTTTCCCGTCTATGACGTGGCGGCCGGCGGCCATTTCGTCGCGAGCGACGCATCCCCACCTCCCGGCGCAGAGGAGCCGACAGGAGTAGGTCTCTGGATGGTCCTGGAGCGCAACAGCTCCTTCACCGTCGTCGGTTGGGGGGTCGACCGATTCGATGTGAACCTTCGCAGGCTCGGAAGGGTCCAGAGCCTCCAGGCCGCCGCCAAGCGCGCACAGGACAAATCGATGCGGCGAGATCCGGGTAGCGTTCCGCGCCATGTGGATCCAGCGGCGGATAGTCCTTGAGGCGCGCCCGCGAGGCTTTCACCTGATCGGCCGCGAAGTGCTCGAGGCGCTGCCCGAGATCGGTCTGCTGCGTGTCGGCCTGCTGCACCTGCTGATTGCGCACACGTCGGCTTCGCTGGCCCTCAATGAGGACGCCTCGCCGGCCGTCAGACGCGACTTCGAAACCTGGTTCGACGCCGCGGTCCCGGAGCGGGCCGATTACTGGACGCACACCCTCGAGGGGCCGGACGACATGCCGGCGCACATCAAGGCGGCGCTGCTGGGCCCGACGCTGACGCTCCCGATCGCCAGCGGGAGGCTCGCGCTCGGGACCTGGCAGGGTCCCTACCTGTGCGAGCACCGAGATCAGGGTGGTGCGCGATCGGTGCTGGCCACCGCGTGGGGCGAGGGGGCGGAGGACGGAAGGTCCTGAACGGCGCCGGGTCGGTCGCGTGCGGCGCGGCAGCTCACGCCGACTGGCGCCGCCCGGCGGCACCTACAATCGAGGCGTGTTGCGCAGGCATGCGGTTTCTAGGGGGCCGCGCTTCGCTGCGCCGGTGCTTGCCGTGGCGGCGCTCGCGGTGCCGGCGCTGCTCGCCGGCCCGACTTCAGCCGGTGCGACCGACGCGTGCGGGTCGGCGACGGGCGCGACCCTCGCAGCGGTCGACAGCACCGTCGTCGACGACGTCTATGCCAACGAGCTTTCCGGCAGTGAGGTCAGCAGCGACCTGGCCCACGTCACAGACGACGCCGACCTGATCAGCGCGGTTGTTGGGGGGAGCAGCGCGGCTGCGCTGCGCGCCGTCCAGAAAATCGTCTACCACCATGGGTGGCACATCGTCCGTCTACGCGTGCTCGGCGGCGCCGGCCGGGTGCTCGCCGACGTCGGCGGCCCGTACGTGATCGCGCCCGTCTCGGGCGTGCTGCGCGCGGCCGGCGGCGCCGCCGTGGGCAGCTTCCTGATGTCAGTCCAGGATGACGTCGGCGTGACCAAGCTCGAGACGGGGATCGTCGGCGACCCGATCGGCATCTACGTGAAGGGCAAGCTGGTCGCTGCCAGCGACGGCCGGCTCCCCGCGCAGCTGCCGAGCGGTCCCACCGTGCAGCTGAAGCACGCACGCTACCTCGCGGTGAGCGAGACCTACGACGCTTTTCCCACGGGCACGCTGCAGGCGTTGCTGCTGCTCGCTCCCCCGGCGGCTGCGCTGCGGGCAACGCCGTGCGCCAAGGTCAGGGCTGACGAATTCGGGCGGATCGCACAACGTCTGGTCGTCCTGCTCGGCCCCCAGGACCTCCACGGCTACGCGTTTTGGATCCGCGTCTACACCGGGGCGGAGGTCTTTGTGCGCGACCCGAGCGGGCTCCAGCTGACCTCGAGCCCAGTGCCGGACATCGGCCCAACGGTGCTGCCGGCGAGCGGCGCGGTGAGCTACGAGGACGCCACCTGGCTCGTGTTCTCCTTCCAGGTCAGCCCGGGCGACCTCCTCTACATGCTGATCGCTCCCGGCTGAGCACGCCGGGCGCGGGTCGCGCCGCGCTCGACTCGACGCGGCCGACGGGCGTCTCAGTACTCGCCGGTGATGTCCGCTCCGGCTCGGTCCGCCTCCTCGAGACGGTCCCTGATGTCGCACAGCGCGATCAGGCCGCCACGCAGCGCGGCCAACTCGCCGGGGGAGATCAGGGTGGCGAGCTCCTCGTCGATCGCTTCGACGCCGGCCCCGACGGCGGCCGCTGCGGCGCGCCCGCGCTCGGTGACGACCACCGTCACGCGCCTGCGGTCCTCGGGGTTCACCTCGCGATCGAGGTACCCGCGTACGACGAGCGTGTCGATCAGCTGGCTGGCCGCCTGCTTGCTGACGCCGAGCTGGCGCACCAGGTCCCCGGCGGTGCCACCGCGATTGACGATTCCGCCGAGGATGTAGGCGCCGTTGCGCGGGAGGTCCTCGAACCCGGCTGCCGCCAGACGCGCCCGCACGGCGTGCGTGTAGCCGCCGCGGGCAGCGCGAAGCAGCGCCGGGATCGGCACGTCGTCGGGCGAGATCGGCGTGTGGTCGACTTCAGGTGTGGTTGACATGCGCGCAGCGTAGCGACTCCCCAGAAGTTAGTCAATACCCTAGACAGTCAAGTACCAGGATGGCCACGGCCACCCCGTCGCTAGGGCAGCTGCTGGATGATCTGAACCAGTTCGGCGCGGTTGTAGCCGCTGTCGCGACCCAGTTGAACGAGCTCGACGGCCTTCGCCAGCAGCGCTCCGCGCTGTGGCGTGCCGGTGACGCGGATGCCGTGCCCGGGGTGCAGCTCCAGCAGCCCTTCGTCGCGGAGCAGCCGCAGCGCGCGCAGCACCGTGTTCGTGTTGACGTTCATCACGGCCGCCAGATGGCGGGCGGGCGGCAGCCGCTCGCCGGGCTTGGCCTCGCCGTCGGCGATCGCGCGACGGATCTGGGCGGCGACCTGGTCGTGCAGGAGGGTCGGCTCGTCTCGATCGATCTTGACATCCAACAATGTGCTAGTCATAGTAGCTCAGACCGTGTCTCAGCGTGGTCGCCGCCTCCGATGCCGTTGACCGTCGAGCCACCGCCGCTCCGCGCGCTCGACGCAGGCGTGATCGAGGACGCGCGGGCGCGGCAGCTTCGTCACCGCCGCGCCGGCGCCGCGGCGCTCGTGGCTGCCGCCGCCATCGCCCTCGCACTGGTTGCGCTCACGGCTCCCGGGAAACCCAAGCCCGCCGGGACGGCCACCGCCATCATCTTCGCGCCGGCCGGCCCGACCGTCGACGCCCGGGCGTTCTCGCACGAGGGCGACCTCGCGTTCGTATCGCGCGGAGCGCTGTGGGTGCTCGACGGCTCCGGCCGCCTGCGCAGGGTCGCGAGCCACGCCGGCTACGGGGCGCCCGCGCCGGCCTTCTCCGCCGACGGACGCTGGCTGGCCTACGTCACATCGAGCTACGCCAGCGACACGACCAGGCTGTGGATCGCTCGCGCCGACGGGAGCGACCGCCACCAAATCACGTGGCTTCACGACCCGCGGATGATCGGCTGGAGTCCCCGTGGGGATCAGCTCGCGGTGAGCGCTCGGAGCGACATCCCCACCGGCTACCGTGGCGTGCTCGTCGGGCGCCAGACCTCCGTATGGCTGCTCACGCCTGGGGGATCGCGGCGCAGGCTGATGCGGGCATCGCAGATCGATGGCGGCGTTTGGTCGCTGGACGGCTCGCAGCTCGCCGTGGCGAGCGACTCGGGCTACGTCTACGGCCGCGCGCCGTGGGTGGCATCCCTGGTTGCGTACCCGATCGCCGGCGGGAGGCCGACGCTCTGGCTTCGTCTGGACAGCGCGGCGACGTTCGCCGGCGGAGATCAGAACCTGTTCCTTCCTGCCGGCTGGTGGCCGGGGTGGGGGATCGGCTTTTGGATCGTCGGAGCCGCCAGCGACGACCCCTCGGTCCTGGACGGCGGCGGCATCGACCTCTGGCACCTCCCCACCCCGGGCGCCGCGCCGCGCCTGCTCGGCAAGACGCTCGCGAACGGGACGCTGAGCCCGATCGTCGCCTCAACCACGGGACGCCTGGCGATCACGAACGAACCCCCCGGGAGCCAGGGTGCACGACCGCTGTGGCAGGGCCAGCAGGTCGAGCGCTGCAGCCCCGCGACGCAGCGGTGCCTCGATGTCGTGCAGCCGCCCGGCACCGTCAGCCTCGATCCGGCGTGGTCGCCGGACGGCTCAGCGCTCGCCTATCTGGTCGGCAGGGCCTCGAACAGCGCCCGCAACATCCAGGACCAGAACGTCGTCGCGCGCTGGTACGACGCGCTCGAGCTATGGCTCTACAAGCCCGCAACCGGGACCAGCGTGCACGTGCCCGCGGCGCGGGGCGCCGTGACCCCGATCTGGTCGAAGACCGGCGACAGCCTGCTGTTCGTCGCCGACGACGGGTTATGGCTGTGGAAGCACCTCAAGGGGGCCCCGGTGGAGATCGCCGGGCCGCTGCTGTCACCGAGCAACTGGAACTCCTACTTCGCGCAGATCGACTGGAACGGCCAGTTCGCCTGGAGCCGCTGACACTCGCAACCGCTCGCATCCGCGCGAAGCGGCGGGCCACGGCCGCCGGGGCGCGGGGCCTTGCATCCCCGCGCAGGCGGCGGTGCACGGCCGACTGAGATAACGCCCGCCCGCCGCCCGCCATAATCCCGGGAGCCCATGCGCGTCGAGTGGTACGGACAGTCCGCCTTTCATCTGCGCTCGTCGCAGATCTCGGTCTTCATCGACCCCTTCGGCGATATGACCCCGCTCGCCGCCGCCCGAGGGCTGCAGTTCGACTACCCGGCGATCGAGGGCGTCGAGGCCGAACTGCTCCTCGTCACCCACGAGCACATCGACCACAATGGCGCCGAGGCGATCGGCGGCGAGCCGACGATCCTGCGCTCGACCGCGGGGCGACTCGAGTCACCGACCGGCGAGGTCATCGCCATCGCCTCCGAACACGACGATGCCGCCGGCACCCAGCGGGGGCCCAACACGATCTTCAGCTTCGAGCTGGACGGCCTGCGTGTCTGCCACTTCGGTGACTTCGGCCAGCGCGAGTTGCGCGCGGAACAGCTCGCGGCGATCGGCCCGGTCGACCTCCTCTTCCTCCCGGTGGGCGACGGGGCGACGATCGGCGCCACCGCGGCGCGGACGATCGTCGAACAAGTCCGACCGCGCTGGGTCGTGCCGATGCACTACCGCACGCCGCGCATTGGCTTCCTCGAACCGGCCGATGCCTTCCTCGGGCTCTTCGACGAGGTCAACACACTCGCGACCGCGGCGTTTGACACCGACGAGCTGGATTCCGTCGAGGGACCGCCGGTCGTCCTCGTGCCGGCCGTGCCGTAGCGGCGCGCCGGCGCACGCGCCGCCGACACGCGCGGATCGCGGCGACGGCGATCGCACTAGTGGCGGCCGCCGCCTACCTCACCGCCGCCGGCGGCGGCGGGTCGACGCATCCCCAGCCGGGCGCCGGCGGCAGGCCGGCTTCGGCAGCCGCGCAGCAGGCCTCCACGAAGGCGGACGTCGTCGCGTCGCTGGCGAACGGGCTGCAGACGCTCTCCTTTCTCAGCCAGAGCACGGGCTACGGGTTCTTCGAGCAGCAGGGCACGATCACATGCGACGCCGTCGTCGGGAAGACCACAGACGGCGGCGCGCACTTCGGCTCGTTCGCCCGCGCGGCCGTGTGGCCGTGCACCGGCAGCGCACCCGTCGGCGCCCTCACCTTCGACGGCCGCGGAGACGGCTTTCTCTACGGCCCGCAGCTCTACGTGACCCACGACGGCGGCAGCACCTGGACCCACGACGTTCAGCCGGGCAGCGTCGTCGCCGTCTCCGCCGTCGGGGACTCGGTCTGGATGGTGGAGGGGGCCTGCGCGCCCGACGCGGCGGCCGACGCCCAACGCCAGCCCTGCCCCCTCCGGCTGCTGGAGTCTGCGGACGGCGGCCGCACCTGGAGACCGGCCCCCAGCCAGCCGCCGGACACAACGACGACCAGGGGCGCCCTGCAGCTCGGAGCTCTCGGCACGGCGCTTGGCGAGACGTGGCTCGTGCGCGTCGGAGGATCGGCAGGCTACGTCGTCGGCGGCCCCTCGATCGGCTCGGTCACCCACGGACGATCGCCGCGGCTCTGGTACACCGACGACAGCGGAGCGTCGTGGGAGTCGCGACGGATCCCCTGCGATGCCTTCTCCTTCGCGCTGGTGCTCTCCTCGGCGCCCGACGGCGCGCTCGCCGCCGCCTGCGGAGGAGAGCCGGGGGTGGGCTCCGAGGTCAAATCGGTCGCCATCTCCAGCAACGAGGGTCGGACCTGGACGACCCACGGCAACTGCCCGAACCTAAGCTGCAATGGGCCTCTCAGCAACGGCTACCTCGGTGAGGTGGACGCGGTCTCGGCGACGACCGTGTATCTGATCGGCGCACGCAGCCCGCTCGTGTTCACCCGCGACGGCGGCGTCACCTGGCATGAGAACAATCAGGTCGGCGAGACCGCCGGCGGGACCCAGGCCCAGGTGATCTTCTTCGCCCCGGCACACGGCATCGTGCTCGGCCGCGCGAACACCGCGACCGCCCCGATCACGATCTGGCGCACCTCCGACGGCGGCCGCAGCTGGAGCGCGCTGGCTCCGCAGGCCTCCTGACGATGGCGGCGATGCGCGCATCTCGCTCCGGCAACGCAAAGCGCGGAGCCCTGGCGGGAGCGGTCGCGGCCGCGGTCTGGGCGGCACAGCAGCCGCTCGACAAACGCGCCTTCCACTTCGGCTTCGACGACGTCGAACTGCTCGGCAAGGCGGTGACGCGTGGACCGCGCTGGCGGGTGGTTGGGACGGTGATGCACCTCGCGAACGGCGCCGCGTTCGGCGCGCTCTACGCGAAGCTCCAGCGGCGCGCCGGCGGCCTGCCGCCCTGGAGCCGCGGTCCGCTCGCGGCGCTCGGCGAGCACGTCGCGAGCTGGCCGGCGACCGCCCTCACCGACCGCTTCCACCCCGCACGCGCCGATCTCCCGCGTCTCAGACACTCCGGCCGCGCCTTCGCTCAGGCGACCTGGCGCCACCTCGTGTTCGGGACCGTCCTCGGCGAGCTCGAGCGGCGCCTCAACCGCTCGCGCCGCAGATGAACGCGGGCCCCGGACGCGCGCGCCGCAGCGGGATCCGCGCGGACCTGACGCGGGCGCCCGCGGCGCCTCAACCGCTCGCGCCGCACATGAACCCGGGCCCCGGCGCACCGCACCCGCGACACCGGCCCTCGCCCCCGCCCTCACACGGCCCGACCAACCCCGTCTCGCAGCATCCGCACGCAGCGCAGCAACTCCGCCACCGACCAGGCCTGGAACGGGCAGCCGCTCGCCAGGTGTGGAGCGTCCCCATCGGCCGTCTCGGAGACCGAGCACAGGCCCCATTCGCCGACGTGCGCGAGCAGCCCGTCCAATGCACCGGAGCAGTCGGCCCCGGTTCGCAGCGCCCCCTCGACGTAGGGGCCGATCAGCCAGGGCCAGACGGTTCCCTGGTGGTAGGCCTCGTCGCGCTCGGCGACCGCGCCGCGATGGCGTCCGTGGTAGGCCGGCTCGCTCGCCGCCAGGGAGCGCAGGCCGAGCGGCGTCAGCAGCTCATCGCGGCACGCATCGACGATCGAGCGCTCGCTCAGCGGCGCATAGGGCAGCGACACGGCGAGCAGCTGGTTCGGGCGCACCGCCCCGTCATCACCCGAGGGCCCGTCGACGACGTCGAGCAGGCCGCGCCCGTCGCGCCGCGCGAACCGCGCGGCAAAGGATCCGGCGGCCTGATCGGCGAGCGCGCCCCAGCGCCCCCGCCCGCGACGCCCGCCGTGCCCGGCCGTCTCGGCGAGCCACGACGCCGTCCGCAGCGCGTTGATCCAAAGCGCGTTGATCTCGACCGCCTTGCCTGCACGGGGCGTCACCGGCACGCCGCCGACCCGCGCGTCCATCCAGGTCAGCGCGAATCCGTCGGCGCCCTGTGTCAGCAGCCCGTCCACCGGGTCGACCGCGATCCCGAAGCGCGTGCCGCGCAGATGGTGCTCCAGCGCGTCGTCGATCGCGCCGATCACCGCAGCGGCCAGGTCGCTGTCGCCGCTGCACGCGACGTGGCGCCCGGCCGCGTGCACGAACCAGAGCGTCGCGTCGGCCGTGTTGTATTCGGGCACGCCGGAGTCGGTCGTGTTGGCGAGCATGCCCTCCGAGATGCTCGCGGCGGCGCGCAGCAATAGCTCACGGCCCTCGCCGGATCGCCCGGTCGCCAGGAACAGCCCTTCGTAGGAGGTCATCGCGTCACGCGACCACTCGCCGAACCAGGGGTAGCCGGCGCAGACCGTGATCCCGTTCGAGGTGGACACGACGAACTGGTCGGCGGCGAGCACCAGCGCGGCCTCGGCCGGCAGCGCGCGCGCCCCCGTCACGAGCTCCCGCGCGCGCGCCCGCGCGGCCGCCACGATCGCCACAGCGCTGCCCGGCCCGCGCACCTCGCCGTCGGCCGCCGCGATCACCTCGACCGCCTCCCCGACACCCGGCTGCGCGACGAAGGCGCCAGCGGCCCAGAGGTCCTCGCGCTCGCCCAACCCGCGCGCCGCCTCCTCCCGGTAGCGCGCGCCAAACCACCACGCGCCGCCCGGCTGCCAGCCCGGGCCGAAAACGCGGTAACGCCGCTCGAATTCGAAGCCGCCCGCGACCGCTTCCACCGCCGGATCGCCACCGGCGAAGCGCTCGCCGTGGGCGTCGCGCCACGTGCACAGCGGCGTCAGCTCCAGGCGAACGTCGCGATCGGCCGCGAGCAGCCGGTGCACGATCGCCACCGCCGGGCGCCCGGCGGCGCACGCGATCTCACGCTCGAGCACGACGCCGCCGACCGCCCAGCGCCAGCGCGGCACCCCGTCGCTCAGATCGAAGCTCGCAAGCAGTGTGTGGCCGGCCGGGTCGACCGCGCCGTCGGACCATTCATCGCTCGCGAGGCGCACCCGCTGCTCGCCGATCACGAGCACCGGATCGAGCGCCGCGAGGCCCATGCTGCGCTGTCCCGGGGTGGCGCCCGCGAGCACCAGCAGGCCGTGGTAGCGCCGCGTGCGAAGGCCGGCGACCGTGCCCATCGCGTAGCCGCCGAGGCCGTCGGCAACCAGCCACTCGCGCAGGCAGGACTCGGCGAGCGTGCCGCAGACCTGCGGGCCGAACGTGACCCCCATCAGCCGTACAACGACCGCGCGCAGGGGTCCGGCGGTATGCGCCGGCCCACGATCAGGTCGGCGACGAGCGCGCTCCAGCCGGTCTGGTGCATCGCGCCCAGTCCGGCCCCGTCATCGCCGTTGAAGTACTCGAAGAACAGCAGGTTCTCGCGCCAGCGCGGGTCGCTCTGCATTCGCTCGACGGCGCCGTACACCGGGCGGCGGCCGTCCTCGCCGGGCAGCCAGATCGCGATCAGCCGCCGGCGCAGGTCGGCCGCGATCTCGCCGAGCGTCCGCTCCACCCCCGAGCCGGTCGGGTATTCGAACACGAAGCCGTCCCCGACCTGGTCCCCCAGCCGCGCGAGCGCATCGACGAAAAGGTAGTTGAGCGGCATCCAGACCGGCCCGCGCCAGTTCGAGTTGCCGCCGAACAGGCCGCTCCTGGACTCGGCCGGCTCGTAGTCGACGCTGGCGGTCATGTCGCCGATCGTCACGCGGTAGGGCTCGTCGCGAAGTCGCCTCGACACCGAGCGCAGTCCGAATGGCGACAGAAACTCACTTTCGTCGAACGCGTGCGCGAACAGCCGGCGCATCCGGTCGAGGCCGACGGCGCTGAGCAGCAGGCGCTCCTGCGCTGCGCCCGCGCGCAAGACCTGCGTCGCCGCCTCCTGCTCGCGCACGTGGCGTTCCTGCAGGCGCGCGAAGGCCTTGCGCAGAGAGGTCGCCAGGTGAACGTCGTCCGCGTCGAGCACCACCGTCGGCAGCAGCGGGATCAGGCCGACGATCGAGCTCACCTTCAGCGGCGTGCGCGAACCGTCGGCACCGGCGAGCACGTCGTAGTAGAAGCCGTCCTGCTCATCCCACAACCCCTGGGATTCGAGCGCTTCCGCGATCCCCGCGAAATGTTCGAGGAACTTCAGCACGAGGTCCTCATAGGCCTCGTCGCGCTGGGACAGCACGGCGGCGATCGTCAGCATCGTCAGGCAGTAGAAGGCCATCCAGCCCGTGGCGTCCGACTGCTCCAGCGTGTCCATGCCCGGCACGTTCGAGCGGTCGATCGCCGAGATGTTGTCGAGCCCGAGAAAGCCGCCCTCGAAGATGTTGTTGCCCTGGCTGTCCTTCCTGTTCACCCACCAGGTGAAGTTGATGAGCAGCTTGAGGAACACGCGTTCCAGGAACTCGTGGTCGGTGGCTCCGTCGATCGCCCACACCTTCATCGCCGCCCAGGCATGGACCGGCGGGTTCACGTCGCCGAACGCCCACTCGTAGGCCGGCAGCGCACCGTCGGCGTCCTGGATCCATTCGCGGCACAGCAGCAGCAGCTGGTACTTCGCGAACGCCGGGTCCAGGTGCGCGAGCACGACGGCATGAAAGCCGAGGTCCCAGGCCGCGAACCACGGGTACTCCCAGGGGTCCGGCATCGACATGATGTCCAGGGCGAGCAGGTGGCGCCAGCCGCTGTTGCGGCCGCTCAGGCGCGAGGCGGGCGGTACCGGCTGGCCGGGGTCCCCGTCCAGCCAGCGGGCCACGTCGTAGCTGTAGTACTGCTTGCCCCAGATCGTGCCGGCGAAGGCCTGGCGCATCACGGCGCGCTCGTCGCGCGTGCAGTCGCCGGGCGCGAGCTCGTCGTAGAACTCGTCGGCCTCGCGCTCGCGCAGCTCCATCACGCGATCGAAGGTCCTCCCGAGCAGCCGGCGCGAGGAGCGCGGCGGCTCCGCGCACGCCCCCAGCCGCAGCCGCAGCTCGGCGCTCTCCCCGGCCGCGACGGTCAGGCGATACCAGGCCGCCGCCTTCGTGCCGACGCCTTCGGGGTTGACCGAATCGGCGCCGTGCAGCACGTGGTCGCCGATCCCATCCTTCGGGTACGGGCAACTCGGAGCGGCGCCGAACAGGCGCGCGGCGTTGGTCTCGTTCTCACACACGAGGATCGCCGGCGGCGCTCCGTCGGGGTCCGCGCCGAGCGCCAGCGCGTAGCGGCCGAGCCGCGGCTCCTCGGCGATCAGCATCTGCCCGTCCGAGCGCAGGCTCGGCTTGGTCACCTCATCGCCCCACGCCCAGCGGTTGCGAAACCATAGGGTCGGCAGCACGTGCAGCATCGCCGCTTCGCGGCCGGCGTTCGTCACGCGCACCCGCATCAGCACGTCCGTCGGGTCCGCCTTGGCGTAGTCCACGTCGATCACCCAGTAGCGGTCCTCGTCGAAAACGCCGGTGTCCAGCAGCTCGTACTCCGCTTCCTCTCTGGACCGCGCGCGGTTGGTCGCGACGAGGTCCTCGTAGGGGAACGCCGCCTGCGGATAGTGGTAGCGCCAGCGCAGCCAGGCGTGGCTCGGCAGCGCGTCCAGATACCACCAGTACTCCTTGGCATCCTCGCCGTGGTTGCCCTCGTTGCCGGTCAGCCCGAAGATCCGCTCCTTGAGGATCGGGTCGCAGCCGTTCCACAGCGCGAGCCCCAGGCAGAGGCGCTGGTGCACGTCGCAGATCGCGGCGAGCCCGTCCTCGCTCCAGCGAAACGCCCGTGAGCGGGCGTGATCGTGTGGCAGGTACTCCCACGCCGTGCCGCCGGCGCTGTAGTCCTCGCGAACCGTCCCCCAGGCCCGCTCGCTCACATAGGGCCCCCACGTGTACCAGGGCGTGGCGGCAGACAGCCCGTCGGCCGGTTGTCCAAAGCCCGCAACTCTCTCGCGCTCAGCGCCCATCCTCGCCGTCCTCCTCCTCGGTTCTCGCGCCACGGCGCGGCGCCCGGAGCCAGACCGCACGGAGCGCCGGCCTCACCCGTCCTCGCCGCGGCTCACTCCACGGTGGGCGCGGCTCCGCTCCCGCGGTGGCGCAACGAGCGCAGCCACTGCGCCGCCCGCCCGGGCAGGCCCGTGCGTTCGCGGCTCGCGCGTTCGCGTTCGGCCTCCAGAGTGCGCAGCTCGTCCTCGGCCGCCTCGCAGCGCGCGCGCACAACAGCGAGCTCGGACTCGAGGCCCGCGGCGCGCTCCTGCGCGACTTGCGCGTTCTCGACGGCGGCAGCGCGGTCGCTCGCGAGCGTTCCCATGTAGGGGTAGGGAGCCTCATCGACCGTTCCGGCCACGACCGGGTAGTGACCTCCGCTCGTCACGTTGATCGTGCGCCCGTCCAGGTAGCACCCGGTAAACGCGCGCCGCGGCGTCGCCGAGCGGTTGGCGGCGGCGCGTCGGATCAGCCAGCTGTGCAGGAGCAGCGCGTGCCCCGAGGGAACCTCGAGCGCAACGATGCGGTCCGCGTCGCAGTGAATCGCCGCGTCCTGCTCCGACAGCTCGCCTCCCCGCGCGCTCAACAGTCCGCTGCGATGGCTGCCGCGGACGGCCTCGATGGCGCCCGCGCCCGCCGCGTCGTCGAGCGCCACCCACAGCGTCACGAGCGGGTCGCGGTCGAGCTGCCAGTCCTCGCCCCCGTCCTGGCGCCAGGCGGCGACGGTCTCCTCGCCGGCCGACGCTGGGTCCTCGAGCACCATCGCGTGAAAGACCGAGACCGGCGCGTGCGGAGCGTACATGCGCTCGCAGACCTCGAGGAAGAGCTGGTGCGCCACCAGCGGGCGAAAGACGTCGTCGTGCTCGAGCCCCTCGACGACGCGAAGGCGTTCCCTCACCTCGCCGGACGCCGCTGGGCCGCCCGGCCCCTCGGCCACCGCCGCCAAACCGGCTTCCGGCCGGCTCGCGCCGGACGCCGCTGCGTCCTCCGGCCCCTCGCCCACCGCTGCGCCGGCCGCCGCCAAACCGCCCTCCGCCTCGCCGTCGCCGGCCGCGGCCATGACCGGCGTCCCGCTCGCCAGCTCGTCGGCCCGCGCGCGCAGCGCTTCCAGCTCAGGGCCGGTCAGCACGCGTCCCAGGTGCAGGTAGCCGTCGAGCGAAAAGCGCTGCCACTGCTGTTCATCGAGCACCACGGCGCCTCCCATTCCCGAAATCTTGCCAGACCCCCGAGCGCGCCGAGCGCCTGGGGTTTCGCGTGCTGCGGCGATTGCCTACCCGCCGCCCATCAGTCGCCGGCCGGGCTGTAGCGGTTCAGCCTCGAGCGTGCGCTCGTCGATTGGCGCTCGATCAGCTCCGGCTCGAAGCGGATGTCGCCGTGGCGATGGTTGGGGTCCAGCGTCTCGGCGAGCAGCAGCTGCGCCGCCGCGCGGCCGACCTCGTACTTGGGCTGGCGGATCGAGGTCAGCGCCGGCGTCAGCATCGCCGCGAACTCGACGTCGTCGTAGCCGACCACGCTGATGTCGCGCGGCACCCTCACCCGCCGCTGCGCGAGCGTCCGCAGGACGGTGAAGGCAATCTGGTCGTTGACGCACACCACGCCGGTCGGGCGGTCTTCGATTCCGAGCAGCTCATCCACGCTGCGCTCGGCCTGCTCGAGTGCGGTGATCGGGTCGACCGTGTACTCGACGATGCTCTCGTCGGGGTCGAGGCCCGCCTCGCGCGCGGCTCGCCGCATGCCGCGCCGGCGCTCCGCGCACTGCGACAGGTGCAGCGGTCCGTTGATGAAGGCGATCCGCCGGTGCCCGAGCTCGAACAGGTGGCGCGCCGCCAGCTCGCCACCGTGCGCGTGGTCGACGGAGACCGAGCAGAGGTCCCCGTCGGCGCTGCGCCGGTCGAGCAGCACGACCAGCGTCCCGCGGTCGCGGAGCGTCTGCAGATGGCGGATGCTGCGCGTCGCCGGCGTGATCAGGATCCCCTGCACCCGCTGCTCCTCGAGCAGGCGCAGGTAGCGAGCCTCGCGGTCGGGCGAGCCGTCGGTCGAACACAGATACACCGCGCAGCCGTGCTCGTGCACCACGTCCTCCAGGCCGCGCACGGTCTCGGTCGCGAACGGGTTGGCGGCGTCCAGGACGACCGCGCCGAAGCACTGGCTGTTGCCACTTCGCATCTGGTGGGCGGCTGAGCTGCGCACGAAGCCGAGCCGCTCGATCACCTCGAGCACCCGCTCGCGCGTCTCGGGCGCCACGCGCTCAGGGCGGTTGAGCACGTTTGACGCGGTGCCGAGCGACACGGCGGCCTGCTCGGCGACGTCGCGGATCGTCACGCGCCCGGGCAGCGGCTGGCGCACGATCCCGTTCGACCGTGGGGTGCTCGCGGACGGCTTCGGAGCCTCCTTGCGGCGCGTCGTCAACGGTTTCCTCCGATTGGGCATCTCATCTCACTTGCAGCACGCCCGACTGACACTCGCTGACGGCTGGCGGCAAGGATAGCGCCGCAGACCACCCCGCCCGCCACCCTGGCGGTCACGAAAAGGACGATTTTTAGGCGGCCCTACCGGGCCGGGGGTCCCTTGCGGGACACCACCCATTCGCGGTCGGGCGTGCGCCGGCGCGCCGGGATCTCGACCAGCTCGACAACCACGCCGAGCGCCTCGAGCGAGTCGAGGTAGGTGAACCCGCCATCGCCGTCGAGGCCGTAGCCGTGGCCCCACTGGCTGACCGCCAAACCCATCGCCTGCAGCGCGGCGGTGTCCGCCGCCATGTCCTTGGTGAAGGTCCCGATGTGATGGAAGCCGAGCCCGCGCGACTCGATCCACTCCGTGTAGACGCTCGGCCCCTGCAGCGACTGGATCAGCTCGATCTGGGGGTCGCAGTCAGACAGCGCGACCCAGAACGAGAAGCGCCCGGGCTCGCCGCGGTAGACGAGCTCGGGGACGGTGTCCGGGCCGTAGCGGTAGCCCCGCCAGCTCGTCGCTCCGAACAGCTGCGAGTAGTGGTCGATGCTGGCGTCGATGTCCTCGACGAGGAAGCAGATCTGGTCGACGCGCCCGATCACCGCAGGCCCAGCGCAGCAAGCCGTTCCGGCGATGGTTGCAACAGCTCGAGCGTGATCCCGTCGGGGTCGCGGAAGTAGCACGCGAAGCCGCCGTTGTTGGCGCCCGCCGTTATCGCGACGGGCGGGTTGGCAAAGCGCACGCCCTGCTCGCACATCCGCGCGTGGCGCTCGTGGATGTCGGTGACCATCAGCGCCAGGTGCGCGCAGCCGACGCTGTTGGTCGCAAGCTCCCCGAGCGGCGCCCCGCGGGGCGTCACGTACTCGACGAGCTCCAGCATGTGCGTCGATCGCGCGGGCGCCACGCCCGGCACGGCGAACTGCGCCACCTCGAGGATCGCGCCGGGGATCCCCACCAGCACCTGCGTGTACTCGTTCTCCTGGCGCTGGCGGTGAACCAGCTCCAGGCCGAGCACGCGCGTGTACCAGTCGATCGAGGCCTCGATGTCGCTGACGGTGAACGAGAAGTGCAGGACGTCCGCGATCACGCCGGGCGCTCCGTCCTCAGTAGGCCAGCGTCCGGCGAGCCGCTTCCGCGATCCGCTCGGCGCTCGGCAGCCACGCCGCCTCGAGCTCGCCGGAGTAGGGGATCGGTGTCTCGTCGCCGCCGACCATGATCGGCGGCGCGTCGAGCAGCTCGAAGCTCTCGGCCATCAGCGCCGCGATCATCGTGGCGCCCCAGCTGCCGCCCTGCGAGCACTCCTGCACGCAGATCAGCCGGTTGGTCTTGGCCACGCTGGCCGTGACCGTCTCGAGGTCGAAGGGGATCATCGTGCGCGGGTCGATGACCTCTGCTTCGACGCCTTCGCCCGCCAGCAGCTCGGCGGCCGCCAGTGCGCGGTGGCGCATCAGCTGGCTCGCGACGAGCGTGATGTCGCTGCCCTCACGGACGACCGCGGCCTTGCCGATCGCGACCGGCTCATGCTCATCGAGCGGCCCGGTCGTGTTGTAGAGGTTCTTGTGCTCGAAGTAGAGCACCGGGTTGGGGTCGCGGATCGCCGCGCGCAGCAGCCAGTACGCGTCCCCGGGCGTCGCCGGCGTCACGATCTTCAGCCCGATGATGTTCAGGAACCAGTTCTCGACCGACTGCGAGTGCTGGGCGCCGAAGCCGCCGCCGGCGCCGTTGGCGAGGCGCACCGTCACACCGACGCTGACCTGGCCGTCGGTCATGTAGCGGTACTTCGGCAGCTCGTTGGCGAGCTGGTCGAAGCAGACGCCCGCGAAGTCCGCGAACATGATCTCGATCACCGGGTTCAGCCCGCGGATCGCCGCGCCGATCGCGCAGCCGACGATCGCCTGCTCGGAGATCGGCGTGTCGAGCACGCGCCTGGGACCGAAGCGCTCCTGCAGGCCGTCGGTCGCCTTGAACACGCCGCCGGCTGCGCCGATGTCCTCGCCGAACAGCACCACCCGCTCGTCGGCCTCCAGCTCGTCGGCGAGCGCCTGTGTGATCCCCTGGCGGTAGCTGATCTCGTTCATGTCCAGATGTTCTGAAACCGCGTCTGCGGCTCCGGGTCGGGCCAGGACTTTGCGCGCGCGAGCGCGCCGGCCACCTCCTCGGCGACCTTTGCCCGCCGCTCCGCCAACTCGTCCTCCGCGACGCCGAGCTCGACCAGCGCCCGTTCGAGCAGGAGGATCGGGTCGCGCGCGAGCCACTCGTCGAGCTCCCCCTCCGGGCGGTACTTCGCGGGGTCCGAGCGCGAATGCCCGACCTGGCGGTATGTGAGCGACTCGATCAGCGTCGGCCCCTCCCCGCTGCGCGCCCGCTCCACGGCCTCCCCGGCGGTCGCGTGCACGGCGAACACGTCGTTGCCGTCGACCACCACGCCGGGCATGTCGTAGGAGGCCGCGCGGTCGGCGAGCCGCTCCACCGGCGTCGTCAGGCTCTGCGGCGAGTACTCGCCGTAGCGGTTGTTCTCGCAGACGAAGACCGTCGGCGTCTTCCACAGCGAGGCGAGGTTCAGGGCCTCGTGAAACGCGCCGATGTTGGTCGTCCCGTCGCCAAAGAAGCAGACGCTGACGGCGTCGTCACCGAGGTAGCGCGACGCGAACGAGAGACCGACCGCGATCGGCAGGTGCGCGCCGACGATCGCAAAGGACCCGTAGGCGCCGATTCGCACGTCGGTCAGGTGCATCGAGCCACCCTTGCCGCCGCAAAGTCCCTTCGCCTTGCCCATGATCTCGCCGAAGACCTCGTCCGCCTGGGCGCCCATCGCGAGCACCGCGCCGTGGCCGCGGTAGGTGCACGTCATCGTGTCCCCCTCGCGCAGCGCGGCGCAGACCCCGACCGAGCTCGCCTCCTGTCCCTGGCAGAGGTGTGTGGTGCCGCGCACAAGCCCCTGCGCGAACATCCGCTGGACCTCGTCCTCGACGCCGCGGATCAAGAGCATCCGCTCGAAGCAGCGCAGGCCGAAGTCGGTCTTCGCCCCTACCTCGGTGGCGGGCACGCTCGTCACGCTCCTCGCAACATCGTCACAGCGGCGCCGGCGTCGCCGCGCGAGGCCTCCGCTGCCGCGTTGCGCGCCTGGCGCAACAGGAACTGGCGCTCGGCGCGGAAGCGCTGCGCCGGTGCGGCGACGCTCAACGCGGCCGCCACGGCGCCGCCCTGGTGGATCGGCACCGAGAGGCATGCCAGCCCGTCGGCGAACTCCTCGTTGTCGCTCGCGCACCCCGCGGCGCGGATGCGCTCCAACTCGGCGTGCAGGCGAACAGGGTTGGTGATCGTCTTGGCCGTCAGGCGCGTCTGGGGGTGCGCCGCGAGGTAGGAGTCGCGCTGAGCCGGTGGCGCGAACGCCAGCAACAGCTTGCCGGCCGCCCGGGCGTGGGCATGGGCGTATGAGCCAATGTGGATGTCGGGCACGCGAACCGCTCTGCTGCCCTCCACGCCGGCGAGCATTCTGATCTCGCCGCCGCGCCACGCCGCGAGGTGGGCGGTCTCCCCGGTCGAGGACGCGAGCTCCGCGAGCGCCCGCTGCCAGACGCTCGGCACGCCCTGCTCGCGCACGAACGATCCCGACAGCACGCCGACGTTCGCTCCCATGTGGTAGCGCCGGGCCGCGTCCTTTTCGAGCAGGCCCTCCTGCGCCAGCGTGCTCAGCACGTGATGCACGGTCGGCAGCGGAACGTCGAACTCCCGCGCCACGTCCGTCGCGCTCGCGCCCTCGTGCTCGGCGATCCAGAGCAGCCAGCGCGCAGCCCTCGCGACCGATCGAACGGAGGTCTTCGCGGGGGCACTCGCGGTGACAGAGGTCGACATCGCGGCGAGTATAGCCGTCGAAATGATGAAAGTGGTTTCAGTAGCTGAAATGTGACACCGGC
>Ga0182015_10002084_pt1 | contig 24891 bp, 20 predicted proteins | sample 712P3MmetaG_FD_120478 | JGI IMG/M metagenome (GOLD analysis project Ga0182015, IMG submission 120478) | Permafrost microbial communities from Stordalen Mire, Sweden - 712P3M metaG | ecosystem: Environmental > Terrestrial > Soil > Wetlands > Permafrost | place: Sweden: Stordalen | collected...
CGAGCCGAGAAAGCCGGCCCCGCCCGTGACCAAACACGTCGCCATCGCTAAGAAGCCTAGTCGCTGGCCCGGCATGCAGCTGGCCCGGGCAATGGGCAGCTGCGCACCCCGCCGCCAACCATCCGCCTCCGCCCCGCTTTGCACGCCAGTCGGCGCTCGCAGGGGTACGGGCAGCACAGATATCCTTGAGGACCCGATGCCAGCTGCGAAGAAGCCCGTGGCGCCCGGCGCAGACCGAGCGAGCCTGGCGCCGACGGGCGAGGACACTGTCGCGCTCGCCGTGGCGCCCGTCGTCGGTCCGGACGACCCACGCCGCTTCACCGACTCCGGCATCGAGGTGGCGGCCCTTTACAGCGAGGGCGATCTGCCCGCCGTCCTCGACCTCGGAGAACCAGGTGCCTACCCCTATACCCGCGGTGTCTACCCGCAGATGTATCGCGAGCAGCTGTGGACGATGCGCCAATACGCGGGATACGCATCGGCCAGCGAAACCAACGCGCGCTACAAGTACCTGCTCGAGCACGGATCGACTGGGCTGTCGATGGCCTTTGACCTGCCGACGCAGCTCGGTCTGGACTCCGATGACCCTCGCAGCCTTGGCGAGGTCGGCCGCACCGGCGTCGCGATCGACACGATTGAGGACATGCGGGTCGCGTTCGACGGCATCCCACTCGACGAGGTCTCGACCTCGATGACGATCAACGCGCCTGCGGGCGCGTTGCTCTGCCTCTACGAGCTGGTCGGCGAAGAACAAGGCGTCGCGCGCGAGCAGCTAAGCGGCACAACCCAGAACGACATTCTCAAGGAGTACATCGCGCGAGGGAACTACATCTATCCGCCTGGTCCGTCGATGCGCCTGACCACGGACCTCTTCTCCTACTGCAATGAGCGGATCCCGCGTTGGAACACGATCTCGATCTCCGGCTACCACTTCCGCGAGAAGGGCTGCTCGGCGGTTCAGGAGGTCGCTTTCACGCTGGCCAACGGGATTGCCTACGTTCAGGCGGCACTCGACGCGGGGCTCGCGGTCGATGACTTCGCGCCGCGCCTCGCGTTCTTCTTCAACTGCCACAACAACGTCTTTCAGGAAGTCGCCAAGTTCCGCGCTGCGCGGCGCATGTGGGCGCAGATCATGAGCGCGCGCTTTGGCGCCCGCGATCCGCAATCGCAGATGCTGCGCTTCCACGCCCAAACCGCTGGCGTGACGCTCACAGCGCAGCAGCCACTGAACAACATCGTCCGTGTCGCGCTTCAGGGTTTTGCGGCGGTCTGCGGCGGAACCCAGTCGCTGCACGCCAACGGCTTCGACGAGGCGCTGGCCCTACCGAGCGAGCGTGCGGCGAAGGTTGCTTTGCGAACCCAGCAGATGCTCGCCTACGAATCCGGCGCCACGGATACGGCCGATCCGTTCGCGGGCTCCTACCTCGTGGAGTCGCTGACGAACGAGATCGAGCGTCGAGCCCGCGCGCTTATCGACACGATCGACGAGCTCGGCGGCGCGGTCGACGCGATCGCCTTCATCACGGGCGAGATCGACGAGTCGGCCTGGGGCTACCAGGAGCGCTACAGAACGGGCCAAGACATCGTCGTCGGCGTAAACCGCTACGTCGAGGACGAGGTATACGTCGAGGACATTTTGCGCGTGGACCCGCAATCTGAACGCGACCAAGTGACCCGGCTCGCGCGATTCAAAGCCTCACGCGACGCCGCGGTCGTGGACCGACATCTGCAGGCTGTTCGCGATGCGTGCGCCGGTAGCGCCAACCTACTCCCCGTGATTCGTGAAGCACTTAGAGACCGCTGCTCGGTCGGCGAGGTGTGCGGCGCGATGGCGGAGATCTTCGGCCGCTATCAGCCAACTAGCTAAATGAGGGGCTGACTGCGGTGCTCACCCCACCTCCTGAGACGTTCGCCGGCAAAGCGGTGCGCGGCATCCACCAGCGAGTTCGCGCGCGATTGCTCGACCGACCGCTGCGCACCGCGATCGGACCCTGCACGGGAGCGTCTGCGCTCGAACCCGGCGGACCGAGCCGCCTCTTCTCGCTCTACGGCGCCGTGCAGGTGTATCCGCGCCTGGCGTCGCTGGACCTAGTCGACTTTGCTGAGAGCACGCTTTGGTCGGGTGCGGCCGATGACACCGGTGCGCCGATCCGCCAGCGACTGATCGGCGAGGCCGGTGCACTTCCCGCGCTCGCAAGCGACTCCTACGATGTCGTCCTCGCCTCTCATGTGCTCGAACACTTGGCGAATCCGCTCGGCGCCCTCGCGGAGTGGAGTCGCATAGTGCGACCAGGCGGCCGCCTGCTGCTGATCGTTCCCCACCGCGACGGCACATTCGACCATCGACGTCCAGTCACTTCGATCGAGCACCTAATCGATGACGCTGAGCGCGGAACGACCGAGGACGACCTCACACACCTCCCGGAGGTCCTCGAGCTCCACGACCTCACCCGCGATCAGGGGTCGCCGAGTCGCGAACTGTTCGAACAGCGTGCCCGCGAGAACCTGTTGACCCGCGGGATGCATCATCACGTGTTCGTGTCGCAGACCGTCGTCCAAGCGTGCGAGGCCGCTGGGCTCAAGGTGCTCCTCCTGCGACCACAACTTCCATTCGACATCGTCTGCGTCTGCGCCGTCGACGCGCAAAGCGAGTCGATCAGTCAGGCCGAGCTCGCGAGCGTCCTGAGCCGCAGCCCATTTCCCTCGGACCGCACCGGCAGCACGTAGTCGAGCCGGCGCACTCGAGCTGGCGCCGCGAACGGGCTGTTGCGTGGGTGCGGCGCCGGCAGGAGTTTGGCTAGCGCTTCACGAAGTGGGGCCGCATGCTAGAGCTCGCAGCGCAACGAACCCTCGTCAAATCCCCGCCCGAGTTGTGGTCTGAGCTCAGCGACGTGTCGATCTTGGGGCGACTGCTCGGGGGACAGTTCGGCGAAATCAAGATCACCCGACGCACACCCGAGTCGAGTCTCGACTGGCAAGGTAGCGACACCGGCGGAACAGTCCAGCTTTCGCCGTCGGGCTGGGGCACCAGGGTCCGCCTCACCGCCAATCTGCCCGACTGGGCCCCGCCAGCCACCGCCGCGGCAGCGCTGACCAGCGTGCTCGACGAAGTGGGCGCGGCGCGGCACCGCCCCTTCTCGCGCGACTGAGCGCCTGTCGGGTAGGGGCAGTCGCCGGTCGGCTCCTGGCACCATGAGACGCCAGCGTTTACGTCATGCTGGCGAGCGGTGTCAACGAACAGTCCGCCGCTCCAGCGGGTACTTCTGATCCACAACCGCTACCGCGCCGCCGGCGGCGAAGAGCGCGTCGTCGAGGAGATCGCGCAGCTGCTTACGTCACGCGGTCACGCGGTCGCGCGACTCGAGCGCGACAGCGCAGACGCTTCCTCGGCTGGGGCCGCGCGCTCGCTGCTGCGCGGCGGTGTGGACGAGCAGGAGGTTGCTGACGCGGTGCGCACCCACGCTGCCGACATCGTTCATGCGCACAACGTGCACCCGCTGCTCGGCTGGCGCTCGCTCGCCGCCGCCCGCAGTGCTGGTGCGCGCACCATTCTGCACCTGCACAACCACCGCCTCGTCTGCGCGATCGGCATCACCTACCGCGACGGCCACCCGTGCTATGAGTGCCATGGCCGCAACACGAGCCCGGGCCTCCGCCACCGCTGCCGCGGTTCGCTGCCGGAGGCGTTCGTCTACGCCACAGGACTCGCGCGCCAACAGCCGCGCCTGCTGGCGTTTGCCGATCAGGTCGTTGTCGTGAGCGGAGCGCAGGCCGCCCGGCTGGAGGCGCTCGGTGTCGATGAGGCCTTTAGCGTCCTGCCAAACCCCGCAGCGCGGCTCGCCAGCACATCGAACGCCGATGCCGGGCGCTACGCGCTTGCAGCCGGCCGCCTCATCGAAGCAAAGGGGTTTGCGACCGCGATCAAGGCCGCGCGGACGGCTGGGGTGCCGTTGTGGATCGCCGGCAGCGGCCCCGACGAGTCACGCCTCAAGGCACTGGCAGCGGGAGCCGATGTCAGGTTTCTCGGCTGGCTTCCCGAGTCCGAACTGACCGCGGTGAGGCAGGCCGCGGCCGCAGTGCTCGTCCCGTCGCGCTGTGAGGAGTTCTGCCCGATGACCGTGATCGACGCGCTGGCCGACGGCGTGCCGGTGCTCGCAAGCGACCACAGCGGCTTGCACGAGCTGCTCGACCGAGACGCGTTAGTGAGCACGAATGACGACGGCGCCTGGGGCGAGGCGCTCGGACGTCTCTGGCGCGACCCACAGCTACGCGTCGCGCGCGGAAACGCAGGGCTGGCCCGCGCGCGCGAACGCCACGGCGGCGACGTCTACTACGCCAAGCTGATTGAGATCTACGGAGCGGCAGCACCCGCGGGGTGAATCCGTCCAGCGACCCGGTCGGCGCTGGTCGATCAGCTAACGTTGTGGCTCTGCCTGAGAACCAGCCAGAGTCGCCGTCGCGCGCGAGTGAGCTGCGCGCTCAAATCCTTGAGTTGACTAGGGCGTACCACGCGGAGGCGTTTCCGCGTCGCGAATTCGTCCCCGGCGAGTCGTCGGTGCCGGTGGCCGGACGTGTATTCGACGAAGCGGATCTGGTGTCGCTCGTCGACGCCTCGCTCGACTTCTGGCTTACCACCGGGCGCTTCGCCGACGCGTTTGAGCGGCGGTTCGCCAAGGTGTTTGGACGCCGCCACTGCATCCTCGTCAATTCCGGCTCCTCGGCGAACCTCACCGCGTTCTCAGCGCTGACCTCACCCAAGCTCGGCCACCGACGCGTCAAGCCCGGCGATGAGGTCATCACCGTCGCCACAGGCTTTCCCACGACGGTCAATCCGATCATCCAGCAGCGTGCTGTGCCTGTCTTTCTAGACGTCCAGGTGCCGACGTACAACATCGACGTCACGCACTTGGAGGACGCGCTGAGCAAGCGGACACGAGCGGTGATGATCGCCCACACGCTCGGCAACCCCTTTGACCTCGCGACGATTTCGGCTTTCTGCCAAGAGCACGACCTGTGGCTGGTCGAGGACTGCTGTGACGCGGTGGGTGCGACATACGGCGGCCGTCATGTGGGGTCGTTCGGCGACTTCGCGACGACGAGCTTCTATCCCGCCCACCACATCACCATGGGCGAGGGCGGCGCGGTCATAACCAACAGGGGCAAGCTCAAGGTTCTGGTCGAGTCGTTCCGTGACTGGGGGCGTGACTGCTGGTGCGAGCCGGGCAAGGAGAACACCTGCGGCAAGCGCTTTGACCAGCAGTTCGGGGAGCTACCCCACGGCTATGACCACAAGTACGTCTATTCGCACATCGGCTACAACCTGAAGCTGACCGACATGCAGGCCGCGATCGGCCTCGCGCAACTCGACAAGCTCGAGGGCTTCGTAGCGCGCCGTCGCCACAACTTCACTCGCCTGACGCAGGGGCTGAGCGGCCTCGACGAGGTCTTCATCCTCCCCGAGGCGACGCCGAACAGCGACCCAAGCTGGTTTGGCCTCCCGCTCGCGGTCCGCCCCGAGGCACCAATCGATCGCAACGAGGTCGTCGCGGCGCTCGAGAGCCGCGGCATCGCGACGCGACTGCTCTTCGGCGGTAACCTGCTGCGCCAGCCGGCCTACCGTGATATCGAGCACCGCGTTGTCGGCGAGTTGCACAACGCCGATTTCGTCATGGAGAACGTCTTCTGGATCGGGGTCTACCCGGGCCTTTCAGATGCTCACGTGGACTACACGATCGAAGTACTCCACGAGATCGCGGCGCCGGTGCCACGGGTCAGTCACATGTGATCTGCCGACGCGAACCGCGGACCCAGAATAACGCAGGCACAGCGGTGTCGTCGAAGACCGGCCGGAATCCGGCCCCAGTGATCAGCCGGTCGACGGAGGCCGGCAGCTGCTGACTCACGATCACTCGGGCGTTGTGCGCCCGAAGATCGGACAGGGTCGTGTCGACCTGCTGCACCGTCGCGAGATCGCCGGGATTGTTGAACGGGAACCAGTCGTGGACGTGGCCTTCGATCGCGATCCACAGGCCGTACGGCATCAGCAGGCCGACGTTGCTCCCGGGACGCAGGCAGCTGCGCACCGCGTCGATTGCACCGAACGGACTGCCGTCGAACGCAGCGGTCGTCCCGCCACCCAGGACGCGCGCGGGCTGTGCGAACGCGTAATCGTCCTGCAGGATCGAGCCAAGTCCAACGATCGCAAGCGCCAGCACCGGCAGGGCGGCCAGCGTCGCTGCCATCGGAGCCGTGCGCCACCGGCGGAGATGCCAAACCGCCGGCACGACCAGAGCAGCCAATGCGAGCCCCCACGCGCAGAACGTTGCGCCCAGGACCGCCGGCAGCGGCCTTTCGTTTGCGTAAAACGCGAACGCGCCAAGTCCAAAAATGCCGGTAAACGTCAACGTCGCGGTGCTCAGCCGACCCTCAATGCCGTCTCGCGCACTGCCGTGTAGAGCAGGCGCAACCCCCAGCGCAACCGCGGCCACGAACGTGACGAAGACAAGTCCCTGCAAGGTGACAAGCCCGTGCAGAGGAAGCTCGAGGAACCCGGCGAGAGCGAACTCGCGGTTGAACAGCACCAAGTCGTCGAACTGCGGCAGACTTCCGGAACGCAGCACGGTTGTGGCTGAGAAGAGCGCTATGGCGACGGCCACGCCCGCGAGAGTCAAACCCACCCTCCTGAGCGAGTGCCGCAGCTCAAGTCGCTGGCTCGGATTCTGAGCCAGCACCACTGCGATAACGCCCGCCACAGCCGCCGGAAAGCCGAACTCGAAGTTGTTGAGTGCGACAAAGCCCTCGAGCGCTCCGAATAAAACCCACGCCTCGATCCTGGGCTTCCACCGCGACATGGCAGCAACTGCTGCGAAACATGCAAGCGGTCCCGCATAACGCATCGGCATGAGAGCGAAATAGTCGGCGGCCGTGAAGACTTCGTTACGAGTGCCTTGGGGGCCTGGCAAAAGGGTCAGAGCGAGGAATGGCAGATAGAGCAGCATCGCGGGTATCGGTCGGCGCGCCAGCAGGCGAAGCGCGAAGTAACCGCACATGAGCGCGGCTATGCTCAGAGCCGTCATCGCGAGCGTGAACACTCCGATGCTCGGCGGCGCGAGACTGAGAAACGGCGCTAAGAGATAGGGAATGACGGTGACGTACTGCGGAACCCAGTCAACAAGCGGGGTGTGTCCTCCAACGACCGCGTAGACCTCCTCGAACGTGAACGGGAAGTGGTAGGAGGTGCTCCCTGGCGCGAGATTGAGCATGTGATTTGTGTATAGACCGGATAGGCACAACAAGGCCGTGGCCACGAGCATCACAAGGGCAACGGCGAGCTCCCAGCGGGTCCCGTTGAGCTCGAGGAGCGCCCGCAAGGGCCCAAACAGAACAAAGGCGCCGAGCAGGGTGGCGGCCAAGAAGAAGATCCACGAGCCACCCACCTCTCGTGGCCACCAGATCACGGCCTGGGGCACGGCGCCAATTGCTGCTACCACAAGCAGCACCACCAGCTCGAACAGCAAGAATGGTGCCAGGCGTCGGGCGACACACAACAATGCCGGTCTGGCGTAGCTCGCGGCCAACGCAATCGTCAGAGGCAGGCCCAGCGTCGCCGCCACCACGAGTAGGTATTGCTGGTTCGCAACGGGCTGAGGGTCGAGGTCGCCGGCTTTGATGACCTCCGGCAAGAAAGTCAGAGCCGACTCCTCGCGAATATGGAGCGCCGGCACTGCGAAGCGCGCGACCAAGTACGTCGCAAGCACGACGATGAACGTGACGAGCATGCTGACGGCCAGCTGGTTCTCTGCGCGCTCGCCGTCCGCTTTCGCCCGCGAACCGGTGGCGAGCTCCGCGCCCGGCGGCACACGAGGGTGGGGCGGCCGCGGCGCCTCCACTCTCTGGCCCGGCGCGCGCGGGCTCATGCCGTCCTTGGAGTCGTCGCGATGAACTCGGCAGTACGTAGGATCTGGTCGTCGAGGCTGCGGCGCGCTAGCCCAAGACGAGCGAACAGCTCGTCACACGCGGCGGGATGCCCCACGTAGTCGTCGGCTGGTGCCTTCGGGTCCCATGTCCTCTCGATCGCGATTGGTGTTTTTAAGACGTCGACGACGCGCGTCGCGAGGTCGGCCATCTCAACAACTTCGCCACTGGTGTCAAATACGGTCTCCGCAGGTCCGTCAGGCTCGCATGCTGCCGCCACGAGCACGGATGCTAGGTCCGATACGTCCATATAGGCGCGGCGCACTGGGCCCCGGGCTCGGATACTTAGCGGCCCACCAGCCTGCGCCTGCATGATCATGTCGACAATCGCGTACCCGCGTTGGCTGGCCCACGGCCCGGCCACGTTGAAGACCCGCGCCACAATGAGTCGCGCACCGACGTCGGCTGCCGCGCCCTGCAGCGCGTGCTCATCCAGTCGCTTTAGCTCCGCGTAGGGGTCGGCCGTGAGATCGCCTCCTCCGTCGAGGCCGTAGACAGCCCCAGAGGACGAATAGCAGATCGCGGCCGGCCGCTGGGCCTGGATCGCCGCCAAGACCCGTGTTGTGATCTCGATGTTCTCTGCGGTGTAGCGCTCGACTCCGAGGATCGCCACATGACCACGCGTAAGGAAAGCCAAATGGACGAGGACGTCATGGGGGTGCGAGGGCAAATCCGCCAGCGAGCGGACGTCTATCGCCGTGCCGGCGACCGAGATGGTCCGCGGCTGGCTTGCGAACGCCGTGACTCGCTCCGACAGCGCTGTCGCGCCTAGGGTTTGAGCAAGCACGTCGAGGAACGCGCGTCCGAGCCAGCCCGTCGCGCCCGTGACAGCGAATCGCTGGACGCCGGTCCCCAAGTCGGTGGTCGGAGTCACGTGTGATCGCTGGCAGTGCCGTTGCCCACTAGCGGCACGAGACAGCGTTGCGTCGCCGCCTCGCCGGCCGCGGCGTCTAGCCGTCCAGCGCCATGTTCAATCATAGAGGAGAACCACCTCATTTCGCCCGCCAAGATCCTCTTGTATTTGACGAGCTATCTCGTGGTGGACGTACCCACTAGAAATGAGAATCGCCTCGTCACGTGTTGCCACGTCACTCGGGGAGAGTACGGGCACCCCGCGCATCTCGGTCCCGTGATACTTCGGGTCAGAATCTATCCATCCTGCCACTTGAAGTCGATCGAACACCCCACTCTTTAGAAGGTGGCGCGTGTGAGTTCCCACACCCCAGACCAGCACAGGTTGCCCGCGATCGGCTAGCTCCCCGATACGGTCCCTGACGCTAGCTTCAATCCGCTCACATGATGCTGCGTAGGCCAGAATCGCCGCCTCGCTTTCGCTCTCCGCCACAGGTGAAAGCACGCGAGACGATCGTTGGAAAACTGCGTGAATTGCCGGAGCTAGTGACTTACTCAGCCACGGGATGAGCCGTCGTTCGACGATCGAGGGCTCGAAGCCCGCCGTGCCCATGAGGCTGGTGAGGGACGCTGTCGAGAAGAAATTGATGTGCTCGACGCTGAACTCCTGAAATGGAGCGCGTGCGCAGGCAGCGAATCCCTCGAGATCGGGCACCTCCACAAAGAGGAGCCCCGCCTCGTCTAGCGCCTCGTGGGCGTCGAGTAGCGCCTGACGCGGATCGAGCAGATGCTCGAGAACCGCACTGAGAATTACGAGGCCGTAGCGCCGGGCCAGATGGGGGACCTCAGCCGCGGTTCCTGTGAGCACGTTTATGTCGTAAGTCTCACGAGCATAGGCAGCGCAGCCTGGGGACGGGTCCAAACCCTCGACATCCGCATACCCGCGTCGTTTGAACGCGTCGAGCAGGGCGCCCGTGGAGCAACCGACGTCCAACACAGCGATGCCGCGGTCGTCGACGAGCGGGTCCACCAAATCGACGATGGCCTCGCACCGGGCCCGGTCCTCCGGGGTCCGGAAGTACGACGTCGCGCTCTCGTACCTCGACATGTTCGCGTAGTACCTCGCGAACTCCTCGTCCGACGGGAGGTCAGATGCGAACGCGAATCCGCAAGTCGCGCAACAGACGACCTCGTACCCGTCCACAAGGCTCCCTGACAGTCCTTCGAATGACTGCTGGACTAGGGGTCGCGAGTGTCTTGCGTCGCAAATCGGGCAAGGCCGTGGACTAGCCGACATTTGTCCGCTTCATGACGATCCTCACGCGCGCGATCCTACACGGCAGCCGAACGGTCGCAAGTGTCCACCGCGAGACCTGGGGTCACCTCAAGTATCATCGGATCGTGGAGCCAGCGGCCCTCAGGACAACGGCTAGGTACGAGAGGCGTCTGGATGGGCTGCGGGCCCATCCCACCGTCGGGCCGTCCGTGAGGTTCTACTTCCGGCGCCGCGAACAGCTTCTGTACCTCGTCGTCGGCGGCTGGAACACGCTCTTCGGCTATGGCGTGTGGGCGCTGATGCAATATACGCTAGGGCACTACCTTCCCTACCTTGTGGTTCTGGTGCTGGCTTGGCCGTTCGCTGTGCTAAATGCTTACCTCGGTTACCGGTATATCGTGTTTCGCAGTCGCGCCCCTATTCGCACAGAGCTTCCGCGCTTCCTGGTCGTCTATGTTGCGACACTCGGTGTCGCACTTGTTCTGCTGCCTATTGGTTTGAGAGTCTTGCCGTTTGATATTTATTTCGTTCAAGCGTTTCTTACAGGGGTGATAGTGGTTTGTAGCTACTTGAGCCTCAAATACTTCAGCTTCAAAGGGGGACATCGAGGACGTTCGCCAGACCCCCCTGAGGCGACTGCCCTGGAGTCTGAGACCCCGACTTTTGTGTTCCCGGATTAATCAGTTACCCGCCGCGCACAAGAACGTCTCAATGCCCCTGCTCACGATCATGACGCCTTGCTTCAACGAGGAAGGCAACGTTGGCGAGGTCTACGAACGAGTCAAAGCGACGATGGCGACTCTGCCGGGCTATGACTACGACCACCTTTTTATCGACAACGCGTCAACGGATAGAACTGTCAGCATCTTGCGCGAGCTAGCCGCAACCGATAAGCGCGTCAAGGTCATCGTCAATACCCGCAATTTTGGCCACATCCGCTCTCCTTACTATGCGTTTCTGCAAGCGCAAGGCGATGCGGTAATGAGCTGCGTCGCCGACCTACAGGAACCACCGGAGCTGATTCCACAATTTGTGGCAAAATGGGAAAGCGGATATAAGATTGTGATCGGCGTCAAGGAAAGCACGATGGAATCCTGGCCGATGGCCAGAGCGAGGAAGCTCTACTACTCGATCGTTGGCAGGCTTTCGGCCGACGTCGAGCTCGTTCATAACTTCACCGGTTTCGGTTTGTACGACCGCGAGGTTGTCGAGCAGTTTCGCGGGACAGATGAACAATATCCTTACTTCAGGGGACTTGTCGCTGAATTTGGATACGAGCGAGCAGTGATCCCTTACGTGCAACCTGCCCGCACGCAAGGCTCGACCAAGAACAACTTCTCCACGCTTTACGACATTGCAATGCTGGGCATCACAAACCACTCCAAAGTGCCGCTGCGGCTCGCAGCAATGTCAGGCTTTATCATTGGCATCCTTAGCCTGATCGTGGCTTTTGCGTACCTCATAGCCAAACTCATATTCTGGAGTGAGATACAGCTTGGCGTCGCACCGCTTCTGATTGGCATCTATTTCTTCGCAGCGGTGCAACTCTTCTGCCTCGGTTTGGTCGGAGAATACATCGGCTCGATCCATACTCAGATTCACCGGCGACCGCTCGTCGTAGAGAAGGAGCGAATCAACTTCGACTAGTGGCGCGAGTGGGCGGACGGGCGCGACGCACTCGAGCTCGCCGGCCCCGGGGTCCTCTCCTGACGGGTCGCACTTCAACGTTGCGGTGGGCGATCAATCGACATGATGCCGCTCCATGTCAGGCACTGTGACTGTCGGTTCGCCGGCCGAGCTATCGAGTAGCCAGTTTTCGACCCTGCCCGCGATGACGTGATAAATGAATTCGTGGCACTCCTGGATCCTCGCGGTGTCCCGCGAGGGCACCACCACAAGAACGTCGCAGTCGGCGCTCATTCGTGCACCTCCCATCGCACCGGTAAACCCTACCGTGACCAGCTCGCGCCGCCGGGCGGCCTTGAGCGCTGCAAGTACGTTCACCGACCCACCGCCGGTCGAAAACGCAAACAGCACATCGCCGGGTCGCCCAAGGGCCTCAACCTGGCGAGCGAACACATCCGCGAAGCTCGCATCGTTTCCGATGCACGTGAGTGCGGAGGTGTCCGTCGTCAGCGCGATCGCCGCCAAGGGTCTGCGGTCGACTCGCAGCCGGTTGACGAACTCTGCGGCGAGGTGTTGAGAATCAGCGGCACTACCACCGTTGCCACAGAGGAGCAGCTTCCCGCCCTCCTCGAAGCACGAACAGAGCAGTGTTACGATCTCGACGATAGCGGCTGACGAGCCCGCGACAGTGCCGCGCACTGCTTCAATATGGTCAGCCAATTCTTCCTCGAGCGTCATCGCGCGGTTCGCCTTTCTGCTCTGAAGTCCTGTATCACGGGCAACTGATCAGGTTGTCTATTCAGCGGGGTCGGTGACTGATCGTGCGATATGCGTGATCGCAATACGGTTTAGAGACCACGGCGCCAAAAGTCAATCGTCGACCTCGGAGTCGAGAATGTTCGACTGTACGAAGATCGTGTTGATCGAATCCTTGTAGATCGTTTCGTAGCCGGCCCCGAGAATTGCCCGCCGCAGTTGCATGTCGCTGCGGCGGCTCCCTCCAAAGGTCGGGTGAAGATCGAACAACTCCGTGATCAACATCTTCGGCATCCATCGCCCGATGTCGAATCCGGCGAAGACATCCGGGGTTGTGCCCTCGACATCGACGACAAGGAGATCAAAGCCCTCCGGTACCTTCTCGCGCTCCAGATACGCGTCCAGAGTGACTGCTTCGACGCTCACCCGTTCGTCGGTGATCGCGTCGCGGAAGTAGGGGGTGACCCTGTATTCGGCCGCCTGTTTGGCGCTCGCGGTTGTGGTGGGGCCGCCTCGGATCAGTTCAATGTGGTCGACGCTTCCGTCGGATATCGCACATTCACTGACAACTATTTTTGGCATGCTCGCGTACCGCGCGACACACAGCGCATATGATTGCGGGTCGGGCTCGATAAGGTAACCGTCCCAACCGCGTACGGCTAAACCGAAGGTATTGCTGAAGTTATAGCCATCAAACGCGCCCACCTCGACATAAGTCCCGCTTTCGCGCCGACCGAAGAAGTGCTCAAAAATGTACGGCGCGGACGGAATCTCGCAATTGACGGGGACTGGATAGAACCACTTGAGATTGGATTGTTCCTTCCTCACCAGTCGGAACCCAAAGTGATCGAGGGCTCCGTGCACAGCGGTACGGAAATAGCTCAGCGCAGGCATGGGTGATATCCCTTCGCGGGCGCCAAGATGCGGTGAGCCATTTCGATTGAGAGGTGCATTCGCATATCTGCTGTCGATCCGAGTGCGCTCATCTTGGGGATCCAGCCACTACGCGGCCGTCCTGCTCAGGCGCCGCTCGGTGATCGCGTAACAGACCGTATCGTCGATCTCCCGCGTGTAGCACCGCGACCAGGCACTCGGCGGCTTCCCGGCCCATCCTGGCGGCGGGGTAGACGACCGCACGCCGTCGACCCGTGAGAACGTGCTCGAGTTCGGTGTACCGCCTGTCTAGAGTAGGGCGCCATTGCCGCGGATCACGATCGAGGAGCTCTGCCAGCGGATCCCGGTGTCCAGCTTGTCTGTTTGCGTGACCGGTCACCAAGCCGTTCGCCCACCATCAACGATCAGATTCGCGCCGGTCATGTACGACGACGCGTCGGAGCAGAGGAAGACGATCGCTCCCGCATACTCGTCGGCATGGGCCATCCGCCCGAGCGGGATCAGATTGGAAAGGCGCTGGACGAACTCTTCATCCTGGTCCGTGAGGACGCCCCCCGGTGAGATCGCGTTCACGCGAACGCCGGAGGTGGCCCAGTAGGTCGCGAGATAGCGAGTGAGTCCGATGAGCCCGGATTTGACAACGGAATACGTCACCGGTTTTACCGGCTGAAGCTGATCGGGAAGACCGGTCCGACGGTACAGGCGTTGGTCGGGAGCGATCAACGCTAGGTCTGAAGCGACGTTGATGATCACACCGCGTCCCCGTCGCGCGAGCTCGGCACCGATCACCCGGCTGCAGAGGAATGCCCCCGTTAGTCCAACCGCAAGATCGAGCTCCCACTGGGCGGTGGGAAATGATTCGAGACGGGAGAACTCGACCTCGGATCCGCCCTCGACCTTTGGGTTGTTGGCCGCATTGTTGATGAGGACGTCGATCCTTCCGTATTTTTCGAGCACGGCGGCCAAGAGACCCTCGACGCTACGCAAATCGGTCACATCGACCCGCATCGCGCTAGCGGAACCACCGAAACGGCCAGCGAACGACGTGCCTTCGGCGTCGAGAGACTCGGGGTGGATATCCGCGAGGACGGGGATCCCACCGGCGCCGGAGATGGCCTCGCAGTGGCGTTGACCGAGGAGGCCGGCTCCTCCGGTCACGACGACGACCCTTCCGGTCAGATCGAAGAGCTGGTCCGGCCGCATCATGATGCCTGCCCTGTCATGTCGACCATGCATCCGGATTCAAGCGACTCCTTGATGGCGAGAGCGATCCTGAGGCTGCACGCGCCGTCGCGAATCGAGACGAGCGGACGCTCACTCCCCTCCAGGCAGGCAAGGAAATGGGTCATCTCATCGAGGAAGAGCTGATTGCGCTCGAGCTCCGGGAACGCCGTCGCTTCCGTAATGCGGCCATCGGAGGCAAGCACCGTGACCGTCTGCTCGCGGAGGTCGACCAGGATCTTGCCGTCCTCGCCGATCACTTCGCAGGTGCGGCTCGGCGGCCGCTGGATGTAGTCCTGGTGCACGTGGATCGGGATGGCCCGGCCGCCTACCACGCATTCCAGCAGGGTGCTTGCAGTGTCTTCGACGTCGATCTCCAGCGACGTCAGATGGCCGCCTAGCGCGAAGACACGTGTCGGCATTCCGAACAGCCAGTAGACGTAGTCGAGCTCGTGAATCTGGGACAGCACGACGCCCCCGCCGAGGTCCGCACGCGAGGCGTACATCTGCCGGTAGTCCTCATAGGTATGCCAGCCGGGTAGGTACTCGCCCACAACGATCCGGACGGCGACGATGCGACCGACCGCCTGTTTTTCGAGCAATGCGTGCAGCCGTTGGAGGCATGGATGAAAGCGCATCTGATATCCGACCAGACCGACGAGGTGCGCGCGTTCCACGAGATCGATCAGCTGATTGATCCCTTCGGTGACGTGGGCGAGTGGCTTCTCAATGAACAGGGCGCAACCAGCCTGGGCGACTTGCATTGCCACCGGAAGATGCAGGCTGCTCGGGTTGCAGACGAGTACTGCGTCCGGCCGTTCGTCGAGCGCGGCGTCGAGGTTGTCGAATACCTTCAGCCCGTACTTCTCTTCGACATTCGCGCCGGCTTCGACGCTCAGCGTGTTCGTGAGCGTGGTTGACTCCCGACGCACCCGAAAGGCCGTCAGCTCCGCCGCCGGGCCCAGCAGCGCGCGCAGGTTTCGAACATGGCGCTGTCCGATGCCTCCAAGGCCGGCGACGAGGAGCTTCATGCGCCCCTAGCGGCGTCGGCGATCAGGGCGAGGATCGTGGCTCTGTTCTGCTCGGCCCACGCGAGTTCGTCTCCATCCACGCCGCGGGCCACCTGCATGATCACGTCGCCGTTGTAATCGAGGTCTCGCAGGCACTCGAATACGACTGGAAGATCGGCATCGCCGGTCCCGAGTGGAACCGTTCCTCCGCCCCGGGCGCGATCCTTGATGTGCACGCTCCCAATCCGGGCTCCGTAGGCTGAGAACTCCTCGCGGGGGTCGTAACCGAGCGAGGCGCTGTTTCCCGAATCGTAGTTGACCCTGACGAATTCGGAGGGCAGGCGCGACAGGAACCCGGCGAACCTCTCCGGGGCAAGGGACGTCTCGATATGGAGCTCGATGCCGAGGTCCTCCGCACGTCTCGAGGCTTGCCCAAGAATCGAGATCGCCTGGGTCAGCTCGCCGGCCGTCTCGATTCTGGACGCGTCGACGAACGGCAGAACGATCCGCGTGACACCCAACCGCCCGCAGCGCTCGACCAGCCAGAACAGGACCCCGAGACGTTCGTCGAGCTCGGTACTGGTTGCCCGGACGAGGGGTCGCTCCATGAAGTAGTCGGCGCACACCGACGCAACCTGCACGCCGTGCCCGTCAACCAACTCCAGGATGGATTCGATGCCCTTGTCGGTGGCGAGGGGATTGACGTCGGCGCCATATGCGTCGTAGATCCATTCGATGCTGTCCACTTGCGCATGCGCCGCAAGCGCGAATTCGTCGTTCCAATTCTCGCGCGGGAAGCACTGAATCCTGCCGTCGGTAAGGGGCAGGAGCCGACCCTGCATGATGCCGATCAGCCGAACCGGCACGTCGAACCGAACCTAGCGCTCGTCATCCAGGATCGGGATCAGCATGTTGGCGAGCAACTCTTGCCGGTCGAGGAACGGCCATAGGTCTTCAAGGGGCCTGCTCACCATGCTGCCGTCCGCACGGACGGCGGAGGACACTCGTGGCCCGATCCCTTGATCCGGCGCCACAACAACCTCGCACAGCACCGGGCCGGGAAGAGCGAGCACGCGGCGGATCCCTTCCACCAGGTCGGCGTTGTTCTCGATCCGGAATGTGGTGAGGCCGTACGCGGCCCCGATCTTCATCAGGTCGGGCAGCGTCAGCCCACTCGACTCGTCGCAACCGACGAGGTGTCCATTGAAGTAGTTGTTCTGCGTCGCTCGGATCGACGCGTACCCGTGGTTGCTGATCACGAAGAACTTGATCGGGAGTTCGAGCCGCACGACGGTCTGCAACTCCTGGATATTGAGCTGGAAGCCGCCGTCGCCGTCAACGCTGATGGTGCGCTTACGGTCCGCGGCGAGGCACCCACCGATGCTCGCCGGAAGACCGAACCCCATCGCTCCGAGACCGCCTGTGCTGAAGAGGCGCTGTCCCTGTGTCACGCGAAAGGCGAGCCAGAACGTGTCGATTCCGACTCCGGAACTCCCTGGGATGATCAAGTCATCACCGGTCAGCTCGTCGGCAAGGACGCTCGAAAACGCGTACGTATTGACAAGGCTCGACTGTCCCCACGCTTCGGACGTCACGATCGGATAGTTCTCCTTCCACTCCGAGCATCGCTGTAGCCAGTTATGGCGCTCTCTCGGCGTAATCGCGTCGCGGCGTGCGAGCAGACCTTCGATGAAGGTCAAGGCATCGGCGGCCACAGGCACGTCGACGTGCATCTTGAGCTTCGTGAGTTCGGTTTCGTCTATGTTCACGACGACCTTCCTGGCAGCGCGGGCGCACTGGGCCTGGTCGAAGCCGGTGACCGCAAAGTCGAGCCGCGCTCCGATCGACACGAGGAGGTCGCAGTTCTGCAGGACGAAGTTCGCGCCGCGTGACGCCACCGTGCCGGGTTTCCCGAAGAAGCGCGGGTGCGATTCCCAGAGCAGATCCGCCCCCATCCACGTAGCCAGAACGGGAACATCGAGGATCTCGATCGCCTTCAGGAGAGCCTCTCCGGCATCGGCGAGCCGGACCCCGTTTCCGACGAGGACGACCGGCCGCTCTGCCGCGTTCAGCAGCTCGATCGTCTGATCGAGCTGCTCCGCGATGAGCTGCTCGCCGTCTTCGGGCTCGGAGGCCGTTTCTCGGTAGCGCGGCATCGACCGAGGATCAACGTCGGCTGCCTGAACATCCAGCGGGATGTCGAGCCAGACGGGGCCGGGCCGCCCGGTTCGCGCGATGTGAAGCGCCTTGTCGATCTCGTACGCGATGGTCGAGGGATCCATGACGGTCGCCGCGTACTTGGTGATCGGAGAGACAATTGCGACGATGTCGAGTTCCTGGGAGCCGAGCTGCCGGACGCCCAACGAGCCCTTCAGGTCTGCTCGCTTGACCTGCCCGGAGATGATCAGGCAGGGCGTGGATTCCAGCCACGCCCCGGCGACGCCCGTGACAGCGTTCGTCCCGCCCGGGCCGGTCGTCACGAGGACCACGCCGAGGTTGTTCGTGACTCGAGCGTAGGCCTCGGCAGCGATCGCCGCACCCTGCTCGTGGAGCGTGCAGACGTACTCGAGGTCGTCCCGCTGTCCGACTGCATCGACGAGGTGCATGGCCGCGCCGCCAGAGACCATGAACACGTGTCGGACTCCAGCTTCGGCGACACGTCGCATGAGGTAGTCCGCCAGTCTCATCTGCAGCGTTCCGTCAGTCGCATCGTTTTCACTGCGTGGGCAGCGACGACATCAGGTACTCGATGACCTCTCGAACAGCCCCTGCGCCTCCGAGCTGCGTCGTCACGATCGCAGCTCTCTCACGCGCAGCCGGCTGGGCCCCGGCCGGCGCGACCGCCAGGCCGCAGACTGCGAAAGCCGGTAGGTCGTTGACGTCGTCGCCGACGAAGCAGACCTCCTCGAGTCCGATGTCGTGTCGCGCGGCGAACTCGCGCAGCGCCTCCGCCTTGTCCTTACAACCGGCGTACACCTCGGCGATGCCGAACTTCGCCGCGATCCGGTCCAGCGTGTCGCCGCTTTCTCCCGAGATCAGCGCGAAGTGCAGCCCGGCACGGCGGCCTAGGGACACTCCCATGATGTCGGCGAATGAAACGCGCTTGAGTTGGCGCCCAGCCTCGTCGAGGCAGACCGTCCCGTCCGTGAGCACCCCATCGACGTCCATGGCGACCGCTTTGATGGCTGCAGTCAACTTCCGACCCTGCGCAACTTCTCCATCACGGGAATCTCGGAAGGTAGGACCGATTTGACGCCATCTCCGAGGGCCATCTCCACGAGTCGGATGTCACGAGCGAGCCTCATGATCCCGTTCGGTTCAAGCGAAGCGGCATGATCGGAGCCCCACATAGACCGATCCAGCGTGACATGGCGCTCGACGATGCAGGCCCCCAGGACGCTGGCGGCGACGGAGGAGGCAATGCCGGTCTCATGGCCGGAGTAACCGATCGGCACGCCGTATCGCTCGCGCAGCACCGGGATCACCCTGAGGTTCAGCTCGGCGTAATCGGACGGGTATGCGCTCGAGGTATGCAGAAGTACAAGATCCTCCTTGCCCAGGACGTCGACGGCGTGGTCGATCTGTTCGAGAGTGCTCATCCCGGTCGACAGCAAGATCGGTTTGCCCTTTGCGCGTGTGTGACTGAGAAGAGCGTCATCGGTGAGCGATGCGGAGGAGATTTTGTAGAAGGGCGGATTGAATTGGTCGATGAAATCGACCGATGCCTCATCCCAACAGGACGCTGTCCAGGAGATCGGCGTGCGACGGCAGTACTCGTCGAGCTCCGTGTACTCGGATTGTCCAAACTCGAGCCCACGCTTGAGCTCGCCGTTCGTTTCTCCGAATGGGGATTCACGAGGCTTCGCCAGCTCTTCAGCCGTGTAGACCACCTCAACGGTGCGCTTCTGAAACTTCACGACCTCGCAACCGGCGAGCGAGGCAACCTCGATGAGCTTCTTGGCTATCGCCACGTCTCCGTTGTGGTTGATACCTATCTCCGCCACTAAGAGACATGGGGTGCCGTCACCTACGACGCGTTCTCCTAACCGGACCTTCGTCAAACGGATCCTTCCTAAGTGGTGTGACGGCCAAACTTGGGTGGTTGGCAGGTCGTCCGAGCGCCTGCAACGGACGGCCCACAGCCTACCTGGCCGGGGATCCCTTGCAACCGCCCGCAGGCCCTGTATGTCCGTGCGGTAGGGACTGCAGTTCCTGACACGGCCCACGGCATGCTACTGGCGGCGGACCACGACGCCCGACCCGACCACTGCGCTGGTCGGCGACCGGTATCGTCTGCATCTGCGGCGCTGCGGCGCCGACTTCTTCTACGCGGTCCTCTACGCAGTGCCCGAGGTGCGCGACGTCTCGGCGAACGCCCGCACCTGCCGCAGCGTCGTCTCCCGCGCGTCCGCTACGTGGCGAAGCGCTACGTACCACTCGACGATCGCGTCCAACGCCTCGCCCAGCCCCCACGTCGGTACCCACCCGAGCGCGGCGCGGGCCCGCGATGAGTCGAGCTTGAGCCAGCTGGCTTCGTGCGGGTGAGGGCCGGCGTCGATCCGCCAGTCGAGGGGATCGGGCCAGCACTCGGCGAGCCGATTGACAATCCACTGCACGGAACGGGCGTCCTCATCAACTGGTCCGAAGTTGAACGCCGTCGCGTGCGCCGGGTCCTCCCACGCCGCCTGGGCGAGTGCGAGGTAGCCGTTCAGCGGGTTCAGGACGTGCTGCCAGGGCCGGATCGCGTCGGGGCGGCGAATCTCGATGGTTTCGCCTGCCAGCGCCCCTCGCATGATGTCGGGGATGAGGCGGTCCGCGCCCCAGTCGCCGCCGCCGATCACATTGCCGGCGCGCGCCGAGGCGAGCCTGGGGCCATCTGGGTCGGAGAAGAACGACGTACGAAACGCGCTCGTGACCAGCTCCGCGCAGCCCTTGGAGTTCGAGTAAGGGTCATAGCCGCCCATCGGCTCGTCCTCGCGGTATCCCCACTCCCACTCGCGGTTCTCGTAGCACTTGTCCGATGTCACGTTGACGACGACGCGCACGTCGTCGCCCGCGGCGCGGACCGCGTCGAGGATGTTGACGGTCCCCATGACGTTGACCTCGTAGGTCTCGCGGGGCTCGCGGAAGGAGTAGCGGACGAGCGACTGCGCCGCCATGTGCAGCACAACCTCGGGCCGGCGGGCAGCGACGGCCGCGCGCACGCGCTCGGCGTCGCGGACGTCGACGGTGTCCTGGGGCACTTCCGCGGCGAGACGTGCGAGGTCGTAGAGCGACGGATCGGTCGGCGGCTCGAGCGCGAGCCCGCAGACCTCGGCGCCGAGCTCGAGCAGCCATAGCGTCACCCACGCCCCCTTGAAGCCCGTGTTGCCGGTGACCAGCACACGGCGTCCACGCCAGAACGCCGGATCGACTACTCCCATGTCACCCAAGGTCGATCGCCGCTCTCCCAGGCCGCCTGAAGATCCTGCTTGTCCTTCAGCGTGTCCATCACCTGCCAGTGTCCCTCGTGCTTGTAGGAGGCGAGCTGCCCCTCGCGGGCGAGCGTGCGCAGCGGCTCCGCCTCCCAGATCGTGTCGTCTCCTTCAAGGTATCCGGCCACCCCAGGCTCGAGCAGGAAGAAGCCTCCGTTGGTCCAGGCACCATCACCCTTCGGCTTCTCGCGGAAGTGCGTCACCCTGACGCCCCGCACGTCCAAGGCACCGAAACGGCCCGCGGGCTGAACGGCGGTCACCGTCGCGAGCGTCCGCTCATTGCGGTGGAACGCACGGAGCGCTCCGATGTCGACATTGGCGACGCCATCGCCGTAGGTGACCAGGACCGTTTCGCTGTGACCGATGTGCTCGAGCGCGCGCTTGAGACGGCCACCAGTCATCGTGTTCTCGCCCGTGTCGAGCAAAGTGACGCGCCACGGTTCGGTTCGCGACTCGTGGACCTCCATCGACCGGTTTACAAGGTCGAGTGTCACGTCGCTGGTCATCAGGAAGTAGTTGGCGAACCACTCCTTGACCAGGAAACCCTTGTAGCCCAGGCAGATCACAAAGTCATCGATGCCGTGCACGGAGAGATGCTTCATGATGTGCCAGATGATCGGCATCCCGCCGATCTCGATCATCGGCTTGGGGCGTACGACCGTTTCCTCGCTCAAGCGGGATCCGGTACCGCCGGCCAGGATGATCGCTTTCATTAGTTTGCAAGCCTAGCCAGATTAAGTTCGCCCCTGCCGAATCGGAGTGTGGCCAGCCCCATGGCGCCGAAGTGGGGCAGCTTCATCGTCGACGTCGCGCCGAGGAGCCGGCCGCCGAGCGATGCTTTGCACGCTTGCGAACCTCGACGGTGTAAGAGTAATTCCCGGAGATACTGGTACCCGAGGTCGTACTGATAGGCCGATAGTGTTTCGCGATGTACTCCACCACCATGCCGGTTGTTGCTCCCGGTCCGGTCTCGTTGGTCTCCAGCACACACAGACCCGGCATCGCTTCTACGGTGTCGAGCGCGCGCCGTTGATCTGCCATGGTCATGGCCCCCGGACCATTTTCCTCGATGACGAGGTCAACCGGCGTGGGCAGGCCGGTCCATTCGCTGAAGGACTCACGCCCGGGAATCGAAAGTAGGCTCCGGCAGTGAGCCTTCAACAAGGCCACGACGTGTTCAATGGTCGTGGCCTGCTGAGTGCCGAGACGCACATGCGACGCACCTCGAAGCGACAGTGGCACCCCGGATGTGTATGTCGAGCGATAGGACGCGGCGTTCTGCTCGGCGTTGTACACAAATACAAGGGCAACGGCGATGGCACAGGCATTCAGAAGTTGGCGAGCGTCGAGGCGATCGCCCGCGCCAACACGCTCACGCTGCCAGGACTCAAGATCGGCCAAGCCATCGGCTACGCAGATCGCGCCGCAGACGAGAAAGAGAGCGGCGCCGAACCAAACCTGACTGCCGGCAACAGGGTAGGCGGTGAGGCCCTCGAGCAGGGCGAGCGCCGTGACGAAGACGCGCATGAAGTAACTCTGTGGATTCGCCAGCCGCGCTCGCGTCGGCACTGCAGCTACCCACGCGAGTGGCATCGCTAGCGCGAACGCGGCGTCCGGAGCCGCCGAGAGGGGGGCCATGCTGGCCACCGACAGCCAGATCGCGAGTCCCACAAGGAGGCGGAGAAGCCCACTCGCGAGGCCGGAGATGTGATTAGTTAGGTTCAGCGCGCCTGAGCGTCGCAGACCCCAGGCGATGCCGACCGCGACCAGCGCCCAGATGATCACACGGCTGCTCAGCGGCACCGGCTCCGCCTGCACTACCGACCCGGTGTCGCTCGGCTGGATCACGATGTCCAAGATCAGCGCGCTGAGCGTGCTGCCCAACGCAACGATCACACCGACGATGACTACCGCGGCGACCACCATCCCGCCGATCAGCCAGCCGATGAAACGGCGAGCGCTGGGGAGGAGCAAGGGGCCATCCGTGGTGAGCCCGGGTGCTCCGGCGACAAGGCTCAGGGCCAGTGTGCCGCCGACGGCCAGTGCCGCATAACGCTGAACCCAGTCTTGGCCCAGGTTGCTGTACATGAGCACTGGCGCCACACCGACGAATGCCAGCGTGACCAAGCGCCTGGGCCAAGCTCGGGAACGCAGTGACGGGTGCGCCATCACGGTGGCAAACGCAAGCGCGATAAGCGCAAAGCCGCCCAGGTTCACCTTCGTCAACGCGATCGCGGACACGAGCGCACCGAGTGCAAAGAGGCACAGACGGGGCCACCGCTCGAGCCCAAAGACGACCACACACAAGGCGACCGCGAGCAGCAGCACGATCAGACCGCCGGGGTGCATAGGCTCGTTGTCCATCACCCACAGAGTTGCGAAGCTCAGCGCCTGCACGCTGATGCCGATCGCCAGCCGATGCGTAAGGCGATGGCTCGCCAGGCCCAAACACAGACACGAGAAGGACCAGATTCCGACTTGGATCAAACGCCCGGAGTCCGTGCTGATCGTCCGTCCCGCTGCCTTAAACAGCAACCCCCAAAGCTCGTACGAAAAAGGGCCATAGTCGCTATAAAAGCCGCTGTAAAGGTGGTGGCCTTGATCAACTAGGCGGATGCCGTACTCAAATACTCCCTCGTCATCCCAGGGCCGAAACTGACCGAAAAGGGCCCAATAGGCACCGAGGACGGTGAGTACAAATACGGCGAGGTAGGCGACCGCCGCGAGCAACACCCCTTGTCCGAGCGAGGCGCGAAGTCTGGCAGCGGCGCGCGACGCCTCAGGCGAGGCCGTGTGGTCAGACGCCGACACGGGCGGAGCCTACCAAGGCATCCGGCCTGCTCGGGGGCGCATCTCGGGGGCAAGTCGGGCTCCGAACCCGGAGCCTAAGCAGCGGCGCGGATACGCCGTCCCCCCACCGAGCGCCTAAGATCCGCCGCGATGGCCGAGCGCACCCCGGAAACCTACGCTGAGAAGCTCGCGCAGTTGCAAGAGCTGCGCCACGAGGCTGCTCACGCGGAGGGTCCAGCTGTCGAGAAACAGCATGCGAAGGGGAAGTTCACGGCGCGTGAGCGGATCGACAAGCTGCTCGACCCAGGCTCCTTTCAGGAGCTCGACGGATTCGTGCGCCACCGCACCGTGGACTTCGACATGGCCAAGACGCGACCGCTTGCTGATGCGGTGATCACCGGGCATGGCACGATCGACGGACGCAGGGTATGCGTGTTCAGCCAGGACTTCACCGTGTTTGGCGGCTCGCTCGGTGAGGTCATGGGCGAGAAGATCTGCAAGATCATGGATCTGGCCGTGCGGATCGGCTGCCCCGTCATCGGCATCAACGACTCAGGCGGCGCGCGCATCCAGGAGGGCGTTGTCTCGCTGGGCGCCTACGGCGAGGTGTTCTACCGCAACGTCGCCTGCTCAGGTGTCGTCCCCCAGATCTCGCTCGTGATGGGGCCCTGCGCCGGCGGCGCGGTGTACTCCCCCGCTCTCACCGACTTCATCTTTATGGTGAAGGAAACCTCACACATGTTCATCACGGGGCCGGATGTGATCAAAACAGTGACCGGCGAGGAGGTCGGGTTCGAGGAGCTTGGCGGCGCGATGACACACAACACGAGGTCAGGTGTCGCCCACTTTGCCACCGAGGACGAGGAACACTGCCTCGAGGATGCGCGCTACCTACTCTCGTTCCTGCCCCAGAACAACCTCGAATCGCCGCCCCAACTCGCGTCGAGCGACGATCCCCTGCGGATGGATCCCGAGCTCGACAGCGTGGTTCCCGACAACGCGAACAAGCCCTATGACA
>Ga0182015_10002085_pt1 | contig 24884 bp, 31 predicted proteins | sample 712P3MmetaG_FD_120478 | JGI IMG/M metagenome (GOLD analysis project Ga0182015, IMG submission 120478) | Permafrost microbial communities from Stordalen Mire, Sweden - 712P3M metaG | ecosystem: Environmental > Terrestrial > Soil > Wetlands > Permafrost | place: Sweden: Stordalen | collected...
AGAAGCCGACCTTGTTGATTACAGCCCCAAGTGCGGAAGTGGTGGAACTGGCAGACACACCATCTTGAGGGGGTGGCGCCGAAAGGCGTGGGGGTTCAAATCCCCCCTTCCGCACCAATTTTACTGCTTTAGATTTAATAGTTTAGATGTGGTTGTAGGTTTCCGTACAATAATCGTACAATGAATGCCGCGCGACCCACCTCCCCCGGAGGCATTCATGCTCACCGTCTACACTCGCCATTACCGTCCTTGCACGCAGATTGATCCGCATTACAGACGTTGCCATTGTCCAAAATGGATTAACGGCATCATTGAAAGGACTGGCGCGTTTGTGCGGGTCAGCGCTGGTACGCGCGCCTGGGAGCGGGCGGAGAAAAAGGCCCGACTGATGGACGCCAGTGCGGCCAACCCGTCACCGGCACGAGTCACGGTGGAGGCCGCTCTCGATGCATTCATCGACCGGAAGCAGGGACAGCGGCTCTCGCGCAGCTGGCTATACAAGTTCTCCCTGATGCAGCGTGAGCTCGTTAGCTTCGCCCGCGCTCGGGGTCTGACCTACATTGACGAATTCAGCGACGACCAACTTGGCCTGCTCAGCCGATCTTGGAAGGTCGCACCCATCACCGCCCAGAAACGGCAGGAACGCTGGCACTCGTTTTTTTCCTACTGCGTGCGTAAGCGCTGGATACCGCAGAACCCTGTCGAAGAATTGGGTCCAATCAAGGTCAAACAGGTGCCCACTGGTTATTTTTCGCAAGAAGAGTTCCAGCTTTTGGTGAACGTAACCCACGATTTGTCTCATTGGAGCACCAACCCCGGACACCGGGTTCGTGTCCGGGGTCTCTTGCTTCTTATGCGCTACGGCGGACTCCGTCTGAACGATGCGGTGACCCTTGAGCGGGCACGCCTGACGGGAAATCGCCTATTTCTCTACCAGCAGAAAACCGGGTTGCCCGTATACGTACCTCTGCCGCCTCACCTGGTCGAACTCTTGCGAACCCTGCCGAACAGCAACTCCCAGTACTTTTTCTGGACAGGAAATGGGTTGCATTATCGCGCCAGCAACTGCTGGCACGCCAGCCTCCATCGGCTCTTCAAGTGGGCAAACCTTGGCAAGAGGGCTCATCCGCACATGCTGCGCGACACATTTGCCGTCGAACTACTGCTGGCAGGGGTTCCCATTGACCAAGTGTCTATACTGCTGGGACACGCTAGCGTGAAGACGACCGAGCGCCATTATGCCCCCTTCGTAAAGGCCCGCCAGGAGCAACTAGTATCCTCGGTGGAGAAGAGCTGGCAGCTCCAGGGGCTACATTTGGTGGAGAAGCACGCTTAACAACCCCTCCGCAGCTTGCATTCGGGAGCCTCTGGTGAACGCGATGTAGAACCGGTTTCTTGCGCCCGGAAGCGAACGATGTGGGCGCTTTTGGATCGTCGCGTTACTGTTCCCGTGGATTACGTCTGGTTCCCGTTGTGGAGTCTGGTCAGGCCCGGTTGCGGCGGCGGTGAACGCGGATCAAAACGCTTTGAGGAATGCGGAGACTTTGGTACCTGCGTCTGTGTAGGGTCTCACCGTTCCCCCATTTTCAGCACCCCATCTTCCCCATCGAATAGCCGTCGTACCGTTTGTTCGCTGATTCCCCACAGGGTGGCCACCTCAGGAACGGAGTAGTGCCGTTCCAGAGCAATGGATTGCAATCCTTCGCTTTGTACGGCCTTCTTTTCGGTCGGTAGAGGGTAGATGATCTATCCCGTCCCCACTGGACGTCGGACCACCGTTTATGAGGATGATGCGCTTTTCAACAAAACCTGCCGCGCGGTGGAAAACTTGGACTAACCTGAAGGCGCTCCCGACTGGTATCATCCGACACGCAATGACAGGTTCTGGCGCCCAGAGTCCCTTCCGTTCGAGCGGTCCCGAATTGTTCATTGGCTTGGTAGCAGCTGTGGGAACAGATCACAGCCTGCTGACCGCAATCCTTGAAGACGCATTGCGCAGCTTCCGATACCAAACACGAGTAATCCGCCTTGCTCAGCTTCTTCACACCTTTTCACGATACAAAAACTTGCCTGCGGAACCCGCGGATGAATACATTAAGCACCATCAGCAAGCCGGCAATGAATTTCGTCATATTACCAAAAACGATGCCGCGCTTGCTGTCCTTGGAATCCTTCCGATACAGCAGGCGCGCAAAGAAACAAACGGCGACAAAGAGAAGCCCATTCCTCGCTGTGCCTACATCATCCGATCTCTAAAGACGCCAGAGGAAGTAAACACCCTGCGGTCAATTTATCGCGAGGCTTTTCTTCTGATCGGATCCTCTGCTCCACACCAGATGCGTCGTCGGTTCTTGGCGACCAAAATCGCTTCCTCTCGAAATAGCTTCCAACACGATCAATACCTTCCGACTGCGGAGATGTTGATACAGCGGGACCAGGAGGAGATTGGGAAGAAGCACGGCCAAAATCTCAGAAACGCATTCCATTTGTCCGATATTTTCGTCGATGCGTCAGATACCGGAAAGCTTCGCGACTCGCTCGAACGTGGACTGGAGCTCATCTTTGGCAATACGTTCCACACTCCTACTCGCGACGAATTCGGCATTTTCCAAGCCACTGGCGCGGCTTTTCGGTCTGCGGAGTTGGGCCGTCAAGTTGGCGCAGCTATTTGTGCTGAGTCAGGAGACATCATAGCGATCGGCACAAATGAAGTGCCCAAAGCGGGAGGCGGTCTTTATTGGACCGGCGACGATCCCGACCATCGCGAGTTTCGGTTGAGAGAGGACTCCAATGACAAACACAAGAAGGCTCTCCTTGCTGACCTCCTCAGCAGATTAAAGGATGACAAGTGGCTTAGCTCCGCAAAGGAGACTCTGAGTCCCCAAGAACTCGTTGCTCTGGCTCTCAATGAAAAGGACTCCCCTCACGTCAGTGATGCGCAGATAACCGATCTCATCGAGTTTATGAGAGCTGTTCATGCTGAAATGGCAGCAATTACGGATGCCGCTCGGCGAGGCGTCTCGATAGCGAACGGGACGATGTATGCAACGACATTCCCTTGCCACCTGTGTGCTCCGCACATCGTTGCATCTGGCATTCGGAGAGTTGTCTATATTGAACCCTATGCGAAGAGCCTAGCGGCGCAGCTCTATCCTGATTCGATTGCCGTCGACTATTCCGACCAGAAAGGTTCCCAGGTTCAGTTCGAACCTTTTGTGGGTGTGGCTCCCAGGATGTATATGAGCCTGTTTTCAATGTTGAAGAGGAAGAGAGACGGCAAAATCCTGGTCTTCAATCGCGAGACCGCATCGCCTCGATACGAGGGATCGCCTCGATCCTATATTTCAAATGAGAAATTTGCTCTGAGTGGTCTACAGAAAGCTATTAGAAGTGAAGAGCAAACAATTGAACGGGAGGCATTTAGATATGACAAATCCAGAGACTCTTAAGCAACTATTGGAGGAGGCAAGCGAAGAAGTAAAAAACTGGCCTGATTGGATGAAAAGCCCCGAAAGGTTAGCTGAGGAAGTCGAGGAAGGTTCTTCTGAAGACGCGGTTTCTGATGCAGCGTGAGGTCGCCCGATGTTAGGATGATTCCTAAGTTCGAGCCGACGGTCGCCCTACTCAATCCTCTGTCCCCGACCGCTGCGCCTCATAGCTCGGGATGCCAAAAGGCCTCAACCCGTCCGGGGCAGGCGAGAGCAAGTAGTTACCTCTACGACAAACCCTTGCGCCTGGTCACCCCTGACGTTGAAGCAGCGGGTCCGCTTCCACCAACATCAGCATGCTCGCATGCTCCCGCTCGGCGCAGTTGCTGTGGACGATCCGCAAGCCACGCTTTATGTCGAATTGCGGCCTGTAAATAACGCCTCGCTGCTCGGAGTAGTGAAAGTCGTCGGGCGAACGTTGCAAGATGTCGCACGGGCCGGACGCGATCCGAAAGAGGCAACGAGTCCGTTTCGGGATTGGCTCAGTTCGGTCGCAAAAGATCAGAAGCACGTGATCGTGGGCCTCAACGCCACGTTCGAGTGGGCCTGCGTTTAACTTTTATTGTCATCAGTATTTGGGAGAGAATTCGTTCGGGATCGGCGGTATGGACATCAACTCTCACTACATTGGGCTGAGCGGGGGAAATAGGACGATACCCGATCGAGCCGCATACCGGCGGAAATTAAAGATTCATCACAGCGTCAAATGGATAACGGGCTTGACGACGCGATCGAACAAGAAGGCCTCTCCGACAGACGAGGGAGAAATCTGTGAAAGACCGCTAGCCCTGTTCGAGGTCGTTATAGATATGGGGTCGAAGAACCGGTCTGCGACGCACATACGCAAACTCATTCATTTACATGCTTTCCTTAGGCGGGGTTTGTCGCACTCGCACCTTGGGAAAAATAACCGCGCATTCTCCGCGTTGCGCGATGAGGTACGATTGCAAGATCTCAAATAACGTTCCAAGTGGGAGACGACCATCGAATCTCATCCTTCAAAGAAACAGGCGTCGACACAGGCCTGAACGATTGAGGTTGACATGATCAGTCATGGAATCTAAGTTGTTCCGAGGCCTTAATGTTCTGAAGTCCTGAATCGGGTGCCATGAGGTGCTTCCCAATGTCGCAGTTGCAAGGAGGATAGATGGCGGTTATTCCGCTCGTTCTCGGGCAGACTGTCGTGACCACAGAGCAAGCCTTCGAAAACGCGGGAGGGCGGCAGGGACGCGCGCTGTTGATACGGAACTTTGACGTTACGCAACTCCGCAACGATGCGCCGAACCTCAGCTACGATCTCAGGGTTGGCGCTGAATACAAGGACCACAGGGATGGCTGGAAGCGGGACACGTCAGATGATGAACACATCACGCTGATTCCGGGAGGCGCTCTAATCATCGAGACCGAGGAAAGCGTGCACCTGCCAGGAGCGATGTTCGGCTACCTTGTTCCTAGAGTAAAATGGTTGCAGGAAGGCGTATCCAACACCCTCTCGAAGGTTGACGCCGGATATAATGGTCACCTGCTCGTCACTCTCTTCAACCTGGGAAAGAAAACGGCTATCGTTCCCCGCCGCGAGCGATTCTGCTCATTGGTTATTCACAGTGTCGGCGCCGACGCTAATGTCTTTTTGTATGACAAAGGCGCGAAAAGGATCTCAGGCCCGCCGCGCAGCGACAGCGTATGGCGGAGGGTTCGTGACATAATCGAGGCTCACCCGGCGACGGTGATGTTGGTGCTGGCACTCGCCACTGTGGGTCTCATACTCGCGACAACGGCGTTGGCGATAGTGGAGTTTTCGCATCTGCACCACGCGGTCATCGGGCCACACGGAAATTAAGTAGGAGCGAGCTAAATGGTGACATCGGTAGAAGCGTACCTGCTGGAATTGTGGGACCAGAGCATATGCCCCAACTGTGGCAAGGCCATACCGGAAGGGACCAGGGTGGGAAGTGGGCGCAAAAGTGAAGGTGGCTTCTGCAGTCTCGACTGCTATGCCAACTTCTATCAACTCGCATTAGCTGAACGTGCACGACGCCTCGCAGAGAGAGTCGAGCGCAAGGAGTCATAGACCCAAATGCCTCTCGAAACCAGTACTTCTGAACGTACTCTTTTCCCGGAACTGGCCTCCTCCCCTCGTAGCGTGAAGGCCGGGGTACTCCCTTCCCAGGACATTCAAGATCTGATTTCCAGGGGCAAGATATTTGGGCCGCCTGCGATACTGGATGAACAGGTCCAGCCGGCGAGCTTGGATCTTAGGGTCGGCGATCTAGCCCACCGCGTTCAGGCGAGCTTTTTGCCGGGGCAAAACTCCACCGTAGAGCAGCGGGTCAACGAGCTGAGGATGAGCCGTGTTGATCTAACCAGTTCGATGGTCCTCGAAAAAGGTTGCGTCTATATCGTGCCGCTCCTTGAACAGTTGCATCTTCCCGAGAACATGTCAGCCAAGGCCAACCCTAAGAGCACGACTGGTCGCCTCGACATTTTCACCCGGCTGATCACTGACTTCGGAGTTGAGTTTGACCACGTTCCAGCTGGTTACAGAGGCAAGCTGTACGCCGAGATTGTTCCTCGCACTTTCTCAATTCGGTTGCCAGCGGGAACTCGTCTCAATCAACTCCGGTTTTTCCGCGGCAATCCCCTTGCCGCCGACAGTCTGATCACTGAACTAGATGGTCGCGAGGCATTGGTCTATTCACGCGAGGATAATCCTGTGAAGGCACAGGTAGATAGGGGTCTAAGGATTTCGGTGAATCTGCATTCGGTGGCTCCCGCCGAGATCATCGCGTACAAAGCCAAGAAGAATGCGCCGGTGATCGACCTCAGTAAAGTGAACCATTACTCGCCAGAAGAATTTTGGGATCCCAAGTACCATTTGAACGACAAGGGGCTGATATTGGATCCGGGAGACTTCTACATTCTTGCGTCCAAGGAACAGATTCGAGTGCCTCCTGATTACGCGGCAGAGATGGTTCCGTTTGATCCCTCAATAGGTGAGTTCCGCATACACTATGCGGGCTTCTTCGATCCGGGCTTTGGTTACGGGGTGAACGACCTTAAGGGGACTCGCGCAGTCCTAGAGGTCCGAGCGCATGAAGTGCCTTTTCTGATCGAGCACGGCCAGATTGTCGCACGTTTAGCATATATGCGGTTGTTGAAGCCACCTGAGAAGGTTTACGGCATCGGCATAGGGTCGTCTTATCAGAGGCAGAGCCTGACTCTGAGCAAGCAGTTCAGAAAGATCAGCTGAAACACGGAGCAGAGATCTAGGCCGCGCGGATTTCCTCATACGGAACTAACGCTGAAAACAAACGCTGCGAGCGCAGCTAGCGATACCGGGGTGAACTTTGTTGGCGATCGCCCGGTCTTTGCGATTATGCGAGGACCGTCATCCCATGTTCGCCCGGGCTCCCGAAATTAGCGGACCCTCACAATGTGGTTGACCGCTCTGTCAGATATGGAGACTGTGCGGCTGAGGTCGGCCTCGAAGGAGGATCGCCGGTCTACGGCAATAAACCGGCCTGGATCGAAGACGAAAGTGACGACCGAATCCACGTCCTGGTGCCGAAAATAGGTCCCCTGATCCCCTGATCTTCGAGAATTTCTTCGCGGACCTCGTCTCCTCGTCTGCGTGATGTTTGCTCTTAACGTGCTTCAACTCAACTCCGAGCCGACATGCCCTTGAAGTGAAATCCAACCGGCTGCCCTTGCCCGCGAGTTCGGGGGCAGGATCCGGATCCTCTGCCGTGAGATCAGGTATTAGCGGCACGGCGATGGCATGAAAAAGGTCTTGCAGATCGTATTCCTCGGCGATCGCAAATGGAGCGCGGTCGCGCTGCCTTTGTGATAAGACACCTCAGCGGTCACCCCCATCCGGCCGATGGTGGTCACCTACAAAGCGGCCAACGAAAACGACCGTTCCAGCCAGACAAGGGGCATGTCGACGAGAGATACACCTTTTCTTGTAGTTGTCAAGGACGGAAGAGTTTGTAAGCTCAGCAGGAACGCCGCGTCAACCGGCGTCACGGTTCCAAGCAGGGCGATAAGCCCGCGGACGCCATAGGCTTGGCCCTCGAGAAATTCCAGAACTGCTTCTATTTGGTGGCTGCCCGGTAACCACTCCGATTCGAGCGTGCTTGAGATCGCCAAACATGGTGCAGGAATGCCTTGAAACCACGATTGCAATCTACTAAGATTCGCTATTAATTCGCCACTCTTGAGCGTTAAGAGTTTTGTAAGTCTAAGCATTGTAATATGGTAGACTTACTACGTCATGGGTACTACACCTCGCGTAGTTCACAAAAAGACCGCAAGAACTGGGCGCCACACAGACCCTCCCCTCTTGATTCTTGCGAGTCTTGCCACCGGACCAAAACATGGTCACGCCATGCTGCGGGAAATTGAATCAACCTATGGGGCTCAGCTGGGGCCTGGAGCCCTCTATGGCGCCATCGCTCGACTCGAAGAGAAGGGCTTCATCGCTCCGTTAGCGAGCGAAAATCGACGGCGGCCGTACCGGATAACGGAAACGGGACTCCGTTTCTTGCACACTCAGCTTTCAACCATTCGGCGCTTAACCGATGGAGGAGGCGCTGAGGAGGCAACGATGGAACATTCCAGTCTTCCAATGCCGAGCTTCTACGAGGCCGAGAAGTCTGAAGATCTGAATGACGAAATCGGCCGCGGTGTGAAAATCGCTGACCTTAACGCAGATCAACTCCCATTCAATCAGTTGGGCGGTCGACGATTCGAGCTATTGACATACCTCCTGAAACAGGAGGAGGCACCTGAATCCGTCATCACCTTGGTGAAGGCTTCCGGAGATCGCGGCCGCGATGTGCTGGTTCATACCGGCGGTGTGCTTCGGGTCGTTGTGCAATGCAAGAATCTTGCTTACAAAGTCTGTCTCCCCAAGTTGCTCGAAGAACTTTTGAAGTTCGCCCTGCACGATTACCGAGAGCGGTTCATTCCGGCTGAGGGGATGCGCTATGAGTTGTGGGCGCCTGGCGGGCTAACGGAACCTGCAGACAATGTGGTAGCAAATTGGCCACACGGCATTCCCCAGCGGGACCTGCGGCAGGCTTTTGAGAAGGTTGTCCGACGCTACAAAACGCTCGGGTCACTTGCGTGGGATGACGTCCACCGATATTTGTCGGACACCCTATCGCATCGCGTGCGATTGCAACGCTACGAAGGTCTGTCCCTGAGCCACAAGGCGCGTTCGTGCGCTGACGTTTTTGCACGGTTCTTTAAAGGCTCCGTCGTTATGAAGCGAGAGCATGTTGAGAAACTCTTCGACACAACACTCGGCTCTCGAATCGATTCGGCGCGCGACCAGCTTGCCGAAAAGCTAGCGGACATAACCGAGCGCATCCAAGGCGACGCTATCGACGCTGAAATCAATGAGGCTCGAGACCTCGTAAACGAGCGGAGGTTCGGCGAGGCGGCACTGATTCTCAGGCGACTGCAATCGAAAAAGCAGCATTCTCTTACCAGGCACCAGCGCTATCGCATTGTCTCCAACTTCGGCGCCATCGCTTTCGGAGAAGGCAGGAGCGACGAGGCCGCCAGGCATTTTTTCGCAGCGGTTCTATTGAAACCAAACGATGAAAGGGCGCGTGTCAACGAGGTTTTCGCCCACTTTCTGCGCGGGGACTTGCCCAAGACGTTCAAAATGGCGGGGGAACGGAGGAAAGTCTATCCGTACTCGACGAGGCTTGCGTCGATGTGGATTGCGAGTGCCCCGGTAGGAACTCAAATAGCCGAACTGGAAGGGGCGTTAGATCCCGCGCTGTTTAATGACCCAGAGGTATGCGTTGCACTGGCGCGTCGAGCGATGATGCTCCATCTGTTAGACAAGGCCAGAGATTACGCGAATGCGGCTGCCGTTTCGGCTCCGAAATGGTCTCAGCCAAGTCTCGCTCGCGCACAGATAGCAATCGGAGAGTTGGCAATAGAAAACATGGGTTTTAATGTGCTTCAACCCGAAGAACGAGTGCGTCTTATCGAGAATGGCATCATCGCAGCCACTCAATCCCTCGCACTGAGTGAGGCCGATGGCGATTGGGCAAAAGCTGAAGCCCTGGTCGCGAGGTCTGAACTCTATCTTCTCGGTGGAGACATTGCGAAGGCAACCGAAGATGCGAAAACAGCCTACCGTCTGGATTCCGAAAACCTGAACGTTCTTGTCGCATTGGCGAAATGTCACTTGGTGAGCGGAGCTTTGGATCGCGCGATCGAAACGCTTGAGGAAGCGCATGCCAAGGGTTCGCGGCCGGATATCAATCATCTGTATGCAAGAGCATTGGCAGACAGGTCCAAGGATGGCGATCTTCAGAAGGCTGTGGATATCGCCGTTGCGGTGGAAGTCGCGACGCTTCCGCTGCCTATGCGCGCGGCATTCGCCATCGTAACATTGCAATGGATCGCCAAGAAAGATGATTGGTTGGTGGCTCAACGCTACTTTGATAAAGCACTCCCATCGCTTGACGATGCTTCGGCTAAGGCCCTGAACGGATTCATCGAGCATGGCCGAGGTGAAGGTGAGAGCGCGAATAAATCTGCCGATGACGCGTTGAGCTGCGTGACCGTCAACACGGATGCGACGACCAAAGAATTCCTCGCTCGGCTGTTCATGCAGCTTGGCAGGCCCGCTGATGCCTTGCCGCTTTACGAAGAGCTGTTTGACAAGCGGATTCCTTCATTCGATGCCGGCCGGCTCATCGATTGTGCAGCAAGGTTGCATTTGGACCGCAAGGTTCTCGACATCTGCGATGAACTGCACCGTCGGCGCGGACCGGAGTGGGTTTTGCTGGAGTTCGAGGTGCAATACCTCGAACTGTATGACAAGCAAAAGGCGATTGAACGCTTGCAGGAGTTCCTTCGTCTTAACCCCGGCCACAAGCTCGCTCAGCTTCGGCTATCGGTAATCGGATACCTGCATAGAAGACCTGAGCTCATTCGTGTGGCAATGAAAGACTTGCCCAGCGTTGACGAACTGCCCATTGAATATCTCGGGCCGACGCTGGGCATCATGCGCCATGGGGAGGACCATGACCTCGTGGTCGACTACGCGTACAGGTTCTTGCGCGGTCACTTCGATCGCCAGGAAGGACACGAGGCCTATATCCAGGCAGTTATTACGACGGCGGATCGTCAATTCCCGCCGGAACTCGATTTGGTCGGACCAAATTCCGCAATCCTCTGTGAAGAGATCCCGAATGGTGCGCTGCGATGGTTCGTGCTGGAGGATACCGATAAACCTTTACGAGATTTCGAGGAAGTGTCCCTGAGTGACCCCATCGCGACTGAACTGATGGGAAAGCGGGTCGGAGACACGTTTATTCTGGCTCGCGCGTCAATGGCGAACAGACAAGCCCAAATCAAGAAGATTCTCCCGAAGTATGTGCGACGATTCCAGGATTGCATGAACGAATTGCAGGTACGTTTTGGACCGTCAGCCATGTTGCAATCCGTGCATGTAGGTCCTGAAACTGGGATTGCGCAGCCCGGACTGGTTTCCGTGATGACATCGGTTCAGGAGCGCGCCAAGCGGGTAGCCCTTGTACAGTCGTGGTATACGCAGCAGCCCATGTCACTGCATCTCTACGGCTCCCGCTTCGGAAAGAACGCATACGTTGCCCTTCAGCACATTGCCCAAACCGAAGGGATGGTTTTGAAGTGTTGTGACGGGAGCCCCGCAGACGCTGAACAAGCAATGTCCATCTTGCGGGAGCGACCAACCGTTCTGGTCGATTTATCCGCCATAGCCACGGCGAGACTTCTTGGCGTCGAATGGATTTTTGGCACGAAGCAATATCCTTTCGTTGCAACCGAAGGAACCTGGGAAGAATTGCAGGAAACGTTTCGGGAGAGGGTGCCGACGGGAGAACGGGCCGGCACGATGAGCTATGAAGACGGCAAGTATGTATTCCAGGAAGAAGACCCCCAGTCTGCCGCCCGGAGAAGAGCGGAGGATCAGGCCTTTCTCGACAGTTTTCGAAAGAGCGTGCAGATCGTACCGGCGAAGGAGTTGGCCGCGGTCGAACCGAAAACGCGCGAGTTGCTCGTTGATTACTTGGGACGATATGGGGCGGAAACAATTGTGCTCGCAGGAAAACCTGAAGTAATCATGTGGTGTGACGACGCCCCCCAATCACAGTTGTCTGCCACGACGTTCGGAGGCAGGCGGGCGTGGACCCAGATGATTTTGCTCTCGCTCACCGAGGCCGGAATGTTCCAATCTGAAGAGTACGCGAAGGCTGTAGCCAAAATGATCGGAATGGGTTTCACAACGATATTCTTTGACGCAAGATGTGTCTTGGAATGCGCGAAGCTCGCTGAGTATCGTTCGGGACGCTTTCCCCTGAAACAGATGCTCGAAGTCTTTCAGAACGCAAAGTCAGCCGCGAAGGATCTGGTTCGGCAATTCCTTGAATTCTTTGTGCTGCTGCAGGGGGAGCCCATTCTGCCTCCGCAGAAAGCTTTGATAGTTCGCGCCTTTCTCGATTCTCTTTGGCGCAATACCACAACACATGGCATGGTGCTGTCACTCCGATCAATGAGCGCCAGACTGTTCGGACTGAATGTGGTCGCCGAGAGTGAATTCAATGCATTTTTCGACTCGTGGTTTAGGTCGCTGAACCGCCCGATTGTCTAATCACTCTTAGGACTTGAGGCAGAGACTGACTAGCGGGGCTGATTGTCCCGGATCTTCGCGGCGATCGCAACTGTGTGCTTGCCGATGGCGTCACGCATGTCGCCGGGCATTAGGTCTTTTTCGTCGAGCCCTTCCCAGGCAGCAACGGTGCGCTCCGTATCTCTCGGCGACGATCGGCCAAAGAGGACTTGCCGGCAGCCGCGGCGAATCGGCGTTCCTGGTCGGCCGTAATCTCATCGAGGCTCCGGCTGCCGCCGAACGTTAGGGCGAGCCTATCACGCCGCGAGATAGGGGAGGGTAGCGATGAAATCATAGGCCGGCGACAGAACGGGCGCGCGCGGCGAGATAGTCGCGCAGACGACCTTCGGGCAACAGGTTGGGAATACGCAGTCAGCCACGGAAACGGTCGGGGAAACTGCATTGGCCTCATCGTTTGGTGCTCTCGCTTTCTCCCGCTTGGGCAAAGAAATCATGGAGCAGCTTTGCGGCTGTTTGGAGCTTCTGGGCATTGGCCTGGGCGCGGATTTTGAGCACGGAATCTGGGAACAATTGCTTCCCTTCCATGCTCGCCTGCGCGGTCGCTTGAAACAGATTCTGCAGAATCTATTGGGTCGCCAAGTGCTCGGCCAGCAGCAGCTCGATAGGATCCGCTGGCCGCAGCCGCGCCGACCGCAGGGCTGGCTCTCGCAGCCACTCGGCGAGGGTCGCGTTCGGCGGCGGCTTCGACCTCTCGCAGTTCCTCGAGAGTTAGTCTGGTAGCGACGGTTTTGGCACGGAGAGCCCGTCGCGTTTCATCGCTTGGATGCGCTCGAGAGTTCAGTGGGGCCGGGACGCGGTGAGTGCTCATGGGAACACCGCCCTCGAAAGCAACCCTGCAATCCGACCACTTCTACCGTCAAGCGCCGGTTTCGAACGGAACGCGGCAACCACAGCAGATTTAATGTGTTTACGCGATGGACGCTAGCGAACGATATTTTTGTTTACGTATGTAAACGCATTGCAATCATGCGGACCCATAGAAGAGTTAAATCGCTGATGCCAAACAGGTTGATCCCCGTAAACCCGCGAACCGCTTCCGAGCGCTCCGCAGCTCCCGTTTGGGGGTGAAGTGTCAAAATTCTCCCGGTGCGAAGCACCGTTTTCGCTCCGCCACGAAATTGAATGCCGAATCACGCCTTCACCGCCCTCAGAGAAGTGATGGACTCCACCCCGGCTGCAAGCTTCCCCGCCGGCTGCTCCACCTCAACCTTGCTCGAGCCTTTACGGACACGCAAACAGGAGGCAACGTGGCTGGCCTGCGGCGTCTTCAGAAAGCCCTGGAAGTCACGGTCTTTCGAGAAGACATAGTTGAGCGCCGTGTCCACGACATCGTCGGCGGATGCGTGGATGAACGCGGCGTACTGATCGACCTGGGTTGCGGTGGACTCATCCAGCCGGATCGAAGCACAGATGTGGCGGATCTGGTTGATCTCAAGCAATGGCATATTGGTTCTCCTGTATAGGTAGTGGAATCAAGCACTTCTTCTTCGTAAAACGGGTGCGAAAGTCGGCGGCGATATGAGCCGCTGAACCGGGTTTAAGCTGACGCATATTGCCCCTCGAATACCGGCTCAATCAGGAAGCGCTTCGCGTCGCGGTCGTATCCGCGAAGCGCCAGCACTTCACGGATGAAACGGCGGCCCGGTTGACGTTCGACATGGACGACTAAATCAACGGCTCCGCCGATCTCTGCTTCGGTGTCGGAGAAGGTGGTCTGCGCGTGGTTGCGCATAACCAGATTGGCGAAACGGCGAAGCGCTTTTTCTGCCAAATTGGCATGAATCGTCGCCAGCGACGCGGCATGGCCCGTATTGAAGGAATCGAGGAGAGTTTGTGCCTCGATTCCACGTACTTCGCCCAGGATGATCCGGTTCGGTCTCCAGCGCAGAGCGGACTTTAGGAGGTCATCAAAAGAGATGCTGGCGTTGAACGTATCGGTCTGGCATTCGACCGCCGGGATGTTCGGCTTCTGGATGTGAAGCTCGGAAGTATCCTCGATGACGACGATGCGGTCCTGTTCGGGAATGAAGTCAGCCAGAATCCGCAAGAGCGTGGTCTTCCCGGTGCCGGTTCCGCCGCTGATAAGCAGTGTCTTTCCGCTGCGAATCTGCTCCGCTAGGAAGTCCGCAAGACGGCGTGTCAGCGTCCCGCGAGCAATGAGGTCTTCGATTGTGAAACAGCGGCTGGTGAACTTCCTGATTGTCAGGGCAGGCGCGGGGCGTACAACCGGAGGGATCACGGCCGCAAGCCGGCTTCCATCGGGGAATTGAGCGTTCAGGACTGGGTTATCTTCGTCGAGCTTCTTGCCTAGCTGATTGGCAATGACTTCGAGGCCGGTGGGGAGATTGCCGGGGTCGAAGGAAATGGTCTCTTCTCGGCGTATGATCCCGTCGCGTTTTCCGCCGTGTTCGCCATGCGCGAATCCGTAGCCGCCGATCACAATTGCAACCAGACTTGCAACCTTCGCGATCGTGCCAGTGAAAAGGACTTGCATGGAGTTAAAGCCGGTGTCGAACGGCGGACCCCGTGCCATGACGGCCATAGGCACGAGAAAAAGCAGGGCAATAATCAGCGGCGGTTTAACGGACGCATTTCGATCGAAGAAGCGGCTGGACTTGAGGGATGAGATACGTTCGGGACCAACGAGGCATATGCACCTCCGGCGGCACCTCAAAACAGCTGCTTTTGGCGCGAAGCTAAACCGCACCTAATCAGGCTGTCCAATGAATGGTCGGCGGATAGCTATTCCTGCCAGGAATAGCCTGGGAAAAGCTAAGGCCATGATATGTCCCCCGGCGAGTCCGCCGCCACATTTCACGGCCCTAGCTTAGCTAAATTAGCTAAGCTAGCAGCAAGGGCTGTCGTCGAGAAGGCTAGCTACAAGGTGTTCCACTATCCAGAAATACAACCTTGGGAGGGGATTTTCTTTCACTCTCGGTCAATAGCTAAGCGCGGGAAACTTCCGTAATCTGGCGAGCGGGGCCGAGTCCATCTGATAATTTTGCTTTTCCCCAGAAGATCACGACTCTCTTGGCTCAGGCCAAAGCTCAATAAACCGGAGGTAGTATGAAGAAACTCGGGCTATTGCTGCTCGCCGCTACCACGTTCACAACCGCCTGTAATTCCCGGTTCCGCGACGCCGATGTTTCAAGAACGGAGTCAGATATCAGGAGTCAGTTTGAGCAGAAGGAGTTTGTAGTCGAACAAGTCAGCCTGATTAGGGATTCTGACAGACACATGTCGGGCTTCGCCAAAGTGAGAAAACCGGGACTGCTCACGGGTAAACTCGAATTGACCAAGAATTGTACCGCCTCGATGGATGAAGGCCTCGGGAAGTCTATTTGGGAATGCAAATGAAGGGAAACTTCCACTCGCTAATTTTGGGTTTAATGCTGCTGGTAAATGCCGCCTGCAATGCGCCTCAGATCAGTGGCACCTATGTCGCTCACGCATCAACGTTCACCGAGATGCTTCAATTGACCCAGACCTCCGATGGGCAGATTAGCGGTGTACTCAGTCACGTAGAATTGAAGTCCAATGGAAGTGTTAGTTCAGAACAGTCGCCAGTGAACGGCACCGCTGATGCAGGTCAGCTAACATTGAAATTCCCGACCATCTTGTCCTCCATATCGGGCAAGAGTCTCGCCGGAACAATTAGTGGAAACGCAATTCATCTTCAGATCGTAGATTCCAACGGGAACGCATCCTCTGAATCATTCGAGCGCGGTTCGCCTTCCCAATTCAAAGCCTATGCAGACGAGATGAAGTCCAGGGGCCAAGGCATTGCTTTTAATGCGAAGTTGCTGAAACTCGCTAGCGAGTATCGCGAGACTGTAGCCAACGCAGAAAACTGGATTGAAAACGCCGAGGCGCATGCCCAAAGAATCTCCAATGCCAAGACTGAGTACGATAGGATCGAAAAGCAAATGACCTCGCTGGTGACGCGAGAACGAACGGCATTCGATCCCGTCACCGGATCGCAGATCGCGGTTGCCGTTACGCAGGCGGCCGTAGCTGGTGAGCAGGTTGATATTCAGGTACAACAGGTTTGGGACATAGGCATCGGGGAATCAGGATCGAAGCTCGAAAAGGATTTCACACGTTGGGGATGGCAACTGCGGCACGGATCAGCAACTCGGCAAGCAGGGTGCAACCGATCAGGCCATATCAGCATGGGATCAAGCCTGTAAGCAGGTGGTCGCAGAACGAGCGAAGTTTCAGCCGATCTACAAAAGTATGTCCGAGCAGAGAGCCGAATTGAAATCATTTCAGGCCACGGCGCAAGCTCGCCGGAAGGCCCTCGTTGACGAGGCGAACAAGATGCACTGACATCGGGCCGTGAACCGTCACAGATAATGTGACTCGCGCTCTGGGTCAGATGGCTGCCCGCTAAGAGCCTCCCACACTTGAGCGGGCATTGCCTTCACCTTCAAGTAGTTCCCGTGGACAGACATGACTTCCAACCCTGCTTCGCGTAGTACTCAATGCTGTTGTTCCTCGGTGCATCGGGTCTGCGACACCAAGCGCGGGACTTCGATTCAGTGAGGCTGAATATACCCGCTTTTTTATCGTATCCACCCATATCGGTATTGCCTTAAGCTACTGGCTGAGCGATTGACACAACAGATTGTCCTCTCGGCTTACCATATAGCTGACGCCATTCCTTTGCGGAAGGCACAATCCACCCTTCTTGCCCGTCAATAGTTTTCGGTGTGATCCGTCCGATGCTAACCAGGAAGGAGATGTGGGGGGACCAATGCTCGTCCAACTCTGCTTGGCTCATGTATGCGCCTCCGCCTACTACTGGGCGACTACAAGTCGCAGCGACCCACCGCTCAGGATGCTTCCAAGCCCAAGTTAATAGATGCTGAAGAACCTGTTCACCTTCCCCGGTAATTCCTGGCAGACCTCTTTCCTTCGTGTGCCAAGTGCTCGGACTCGTACGCCAGTCCTCGTGGGTTTCATCACTTGGTAGGCTCAGTAGGTTGTTCTCGGTTTCCAGATACTCGCCTTCCAGTCCGTCGCGCACAGCTTCAGGCCAAAGCCCCGCTTCTCCAAGTTTCGCCTGAAGAGATTCCCTGATCCCAGCCATTGCTTCACCGAACGCTCGGACTTCAGCGTCCGTACCCTGCTCTTCAGAATACGGCCCTTCGAATCGTGCTAAAGCGTACAGCCCCGCCGAGATTACGTGTGCCTCTTCTTCCGTCAGGCGCAGTGAAACGGATACTTTCCGCTTAATCTCAATCTTCATATCTTTTATCCCTGTCGGGAAATGTCCTCTCGCCGCGTCCTTGTCTTCGGCGATTTCCAAGAACGTTAGCATACCGCAGAAAGGCGAAGTCAAGCTAAAGAGTAGTGAATCTGATTCCTAGCTGTGGAAAAGACCCAAGTTTGATTCAAGGTGACGGTCGATCCGTTCGCGGTGTCGCACGATCCAGTCCACGTGCCTTCGCCTTGACGGGTGCACGCGCTTACCCGTCTTGTACTTTTCATACACCCCGAGGTAGCCATTGCATTGGTCGCAGAGCAAACCGCGCACGAGCATAGTTGTATGGTCATGATCGCGCACCAACCGCCTACTCCTCGTCTCTTCAGCCTCGCAAATGGCACAGCGTCTCACGAGATTCACGGGCAACAAGGCTGTTCCTCACAAGCGGACGGATGATCTTCGTGATCCGCTGCTCAAGATGGGTTTGTCCGAGGTCCGGATGCAGTCTTGACTGGTTCAACATTCGCTGCTTTCGGAGTTTTTCTCTCAACGCAGAAGGAGTTGAAGCGCCCCTTGGGTGCTTCGCTTGTACCGTGCTTCCCACCTACTACCTTGTGACACGGCGTGTTAGGCGACCAAATCGTTGATGAACTTAAACTTTGTTCTCAGGGTCCCAAGTTCTTCTTCGTTCAGTGTGAACCATTCGCCCGAAGTATCGTTCACGTTGCAAGAGTTCGTGCGGAAAAGGCCGCGCAGCTGTTCGGCCAACTCCTTGCCATCGTCGGTTTCGCACCACAGGATTACATCGAGTGTGAAAGGATACACGTGGCTTCCGATGCCATTGCGCAGTGAGGCACCATATCCGAACTTGTAGCAGCCAAGAATCGAAGAACCCACCATGTAAGCACCGCAACAATTAGCCAAATGACGCACCTGATCGCGTAGCGTTGGTGTGTTGTTCCTGAGGCGCTCCACTCGCCTCTGAACGGCACCCTTCATATATCCGAGGTGTTCAGCAGCCGCTATCCTGAAAAAGGAATCGTTATTCATGAGGGAAATCTCCTGGTCAAAACGCTAGGCCCCCAGGGCAAATTACGCCACCCAGCATTCGAGCGAATCTGTTCGCGTAAATCAAGCTCCACCACGCGCTCAACCCGGAATCTGTGATCCTCCTAATCGACAAGCGTACCCATTGTCACATGGGGCATATAGTTGAACGTCACTTCTGCCTTGCGCCCGACGCGCGACACTCTTGACCAGACCTCGCGGTCGTCCAGTTTTATCCGTGTCGACATGGACCCTACCGGCACGATGCCCGTTTGATGTCACTGAGTTTTCTTAGGGGCATATCACTCTCCCTCCCTTACGCTGATCTTCACACGAAGTTCTGCTGCTTAGAAACACGGACGAAAAACGTTGGTAACGTGCGAAGAGTGAATCCACGACGGCCCTGCATGAATCGCTCGTAAAGGCGGCTAGCCCACAAGAGGGGTTCCTGCGTTGACGGCACTCGTACTTTACAACCAAGCGTAGTTACTTCTCCGCCCGCCCGCGCTATATTACGGCTATCAAAAGTGGTCAGAAAACAAAGGTTCAGAAAAACCCAGTGCTGTTGGGATTCTGAAAAACCAGGGCCCATCCTGAGGTCTTTGACAGTTGGCGATTTGGCTAGTGTTTGGCGGGGAAATTAGATTTCTGCCGGAGAGGAAGGGATTAACATCCACCGCCTTGATTTTACCAACAACACTGGCAACTTTCTGCTGTAACTGGCGCTACCCGGTACTTGCGACCGGTCACGCTTGTACATTTTGCCAGTATTCGAGGAAGATCAAGCCAGAGCACATTTTGGTAGCAACGGTATTCCGACCGGACTAAAGCGGGGGCGCGAACCCGAGTCTTTTCCTGCGCCCGGCGCCCATCGATTTCTCGAAACTTGCGTGCTCCTTGCCTATACAATGAATTACCAGCGTTCAGAGGCGCCACACCATGATTCTTGGCATGCGATGTTGGGCTGAAAAGTTCGCGTTCGTCCTTATTGATGGCGATGTCTCCTCCTGTCACACGATAAAGTCAGGTGTGAAGAAGTTTCCACCCGACCTCTCCCGGCCAGGCTTTCTAAATTGGATCTCGAAGGAGTTGAAGGGGCTGTTGACGAATCATGATGTTAAGACCGCAGTATATAAGCAACAGGAGTTCAGCCCGCAAGCAAACAGGGGGGCAATAGCGAGACGGGCTGAGGTCGAGGGCGTGGTCCAGGCCGTGCTCTACGAGAATGGCTGCCAAGACGTCGACGGCCTGCTCAAGAAACAGGTAAAGAAGATGACGGACTATTCCGGGTCTGCCGCAGATGTGCGTGAGGTGTTGTCTCCGACCCGACTAAAAGATCACATCGGCGAAGAAACTGAGGAGGCGGCACTGGTAGCTTTTGCGGTGCTGAAGAAACAGTCCGAAGACTAGCTCTCCTCGGAGGCTCATGCGTGGGCACCTATAAAAGAAAGAGACTCCTTGGAAGCGGCTCTTACGGTGAGGTACATCTCGCGACACACGAAGCCCTGCTCGTGGATCACGCTGTCAAGTACATCCAGACCAGTCGAATCCATACTCCCACCAACTTGTTCCACGAACCGCAACTATTAAAAGAGCTCGAACACCCGAATATTGTCGCCGTACATGACGCCGGCTATCTGACCCCCGACGAGATATTCATTGCCATGGAGTACGTCGCCGGTGGCAGCCTGGAAGGTTTTCTCGCGAAAAAGCCGATCAAGTTGCGACGAATCAAACATATCTTCTGTGAGGCGCTTCGCGGTTTGCAGCACGCTCACGAGAAGGGCTATGTGCACCGAGACATCAAACCGGCAAATATCCTTTTGGATCGTAAGCAAAAGGGCAAGCTTTCTGACTTTGGACTTGCCACTCGCCCCCCCGTGGCTGGGATCGCTTCCGGTGCCGGTTCGCCATTCTATTTGGCGCCTGAAACGATACATCACGATGAGACCTCACACCTGAGTGACATCTACAGCATGGGAGTCTCCTTGTACGAAGCAGTCAATTCTGAGAATTACTTCCCAGCGGTCGCCGATTTAGCTACTCTCAATAGCCAGATCACGGGCGGAACGTTTCCGGACCGCTCCTACTACCGTATTTACGTTCCGAGTGCGCTGCAAAAGGTCATCAACAAAGCCATGCACGTTGATAAGCCCCAGCGTTACCAATCTGCCGAGGAACTCCGGGAAGCCCTTGAGCAGACCCCAATAAAATGTAGCTGGAAAGAACACACAGCAGGACAAACTATTACCTGGAGCGCCGTTCTCAACGACAGGAAGATACAAGTTATGGTGACCGAGGATGCGAGCGGATTTTCGGTTGACGTGCTTCAACGGGTAAAAGGAGCATCCCAGTACCGCAGCGTCAAGAAACTGCGACTCAGAGAAGTGCCAAGGGCGAAAGCCTTGTCGCGAGTTCGCAAGGTAACGACGTCTCTCGTAAGTGGCCGCACTTTGTCTGAAATTAACCCGTGAGTGCCCGCATCGTAACTTATCGGCGTCGGAACGTCAGGCGTAGCCCGAAGAGCGCATGAGCCCAGCGCCGCATTGTATAGCTTGACTTCGCCGTTGCATGTGGTACGCTAATCAGCGGATAATCAGATTAACATGCCATTCGGAAGGATCATCGCTCAACGCAGGAAAAGCCTAGGGATCAGCCAGAAGCAGCTTGCCGCACGGATCAAGAAGGAAGATGGCGAGCCAATATCTCCGCAATACCTGAACGACATCGAACGGGACAGGCGCAACCCTCCTCCCGAACACTTGATCGCCCAGCTCGCAACAGAGCTTCGGCTATCCAAGGACTATTTGCTGGGCGCTGCTGGCACGTGGCCACAGGATTTGAAGGACATCTTGAGCGACTCTGATCCGCAAGTCGTTGAGCGGGCGTTTCAGGCGTTTAGGAAACAAATTAAGTAGATGTGGAGTGTGGGCTGATGAAGTGGGTCAAGGACAAATCAGGTCGATTCAGTCAACGGCCACATTATCTTCTCGAGGAACTTGACGAAGAGTTTGAGAATCTGATCGCAAAGTTTCTTGCGGAAAGGCAGGGTCACGTCATTTATCCCGTCGCTACCGATGATCTGGCCGTTCTCATCGAGACATTGGTAGATGATCTGGACCTTTACGCGGATCTGTCGGCGGAAGCTGGCGAGGTCGAGGGTGTCACAGACTTCTTTGTCGAACGGCGACCAACTGTCCGTATCTCCTATCGTTTATCGGAACCGAGAATGTCCAACCGCCTGCGAACTACCCTTACCCATGAACTTGGGCATGTGAAGTTTCACAGTTTCATGTTCGCTTCGGACGCAGTCTCGAAATCGCTTTTCGACTCAGGTCAGATTGTCGTATCCAACAAATGCAAGAGAGACAGTATTCTCCGCGCTGGAGAATCTAACTGGATGGAATGGCAGGCGGGTTACGCGTGCGGGTCTTTTCTCATGCCTTTCACCGCTCTTCGTGAAAGTGTCATGGCCTTCGCAACTGGCCGAAACGCTACGATCCCTAGATTCGGCGCAAATACGACGGAAGGCGAGGAACTGATCGATTCGGTGGTCGGGAAGTTTCAGGTATCTCGCGATGCTGCTCGGGTGCGCCTCCTACAGCGAATGTATTTGAGCGAAGGCCCCGCAGCCCACACCTTATTTTAGGTACTTGCGTTTTTTTTGGCTCAGTGATACGCTAATCAGCATATCGGCGGATCCGCGGTTTGCCGCACACGGAGGAAGCCGATACACCCTGTAGTCACTGGAGAAAACATGGAAAATCACGAGCACAAACATAACGTCCGAATTCACATCGATGAGAAGCCGCACGAATCGCCGAATCCGACCACCGGCGAGGCACTGTACAAGCTCGGTCATGTGCAGTCGGGTTTCGAACTCTTTCGGGAAGTTCGGGGCGACAAGGAAGATCCCGTTGTGCTCGACGAGCCGGAACCGATCCACCTTAGAGAGGACGAGCATTTTCACAGCGGTCCAGCTCAGCCCCAGAAATTCACCATCATTGTGAACGGCCAGATGAAGGTGGTCACGACCAGAACCGTGTCCTTCGGCGAAATCGTAAAGCTGGCTTTCCCTACGCCGCCCATCGGTGTGAACATTTTGTACACCATCTCTTATGAGGATGGCCCACGGGTCAATCCACAAGGCTCGCTGAAAGAGAAGGGAACGGTAAAGGTGAAGGAAGGGATGATCTTCAATGTCACAGCGACCGATAAATCTTAGTGCCGACCTGAAAAAGCTGCGCGACGAAGGCTACGACCTGGAAATCCGCTCCGGGTGTTTGCTAGTGAAGGATGTTCCCTACGTGAATTCGCGCAAGGAAGTCAAACGCGGGATTCTGGCTATGAAGCTGGTCCTTGCGGACGACGAAACATCGAGGCCGGACGACCACGTTGCCTATTTTTCAGGGGATCACCCGTGCAACGAGGACGGAACCGAGATCACGAGGATAAAGCATGTGAGCGGCGAGCGCTCCCTTGCCGAGGGTGTTGTGATCCGGCACTCTTTTTCTGCAAAGCCCAAGCCCGCCGGCGTTTATCGGGACTACTACGAAAAGGTATCGACGTATGTCGCCATCATTTCCGGCCCCGGCTGGAGAATCGATGCCACGACCACGGCAACAACCTTTCCGCTGATCGAGCCTGAAAAAGAAAGCGACGAACCTTTCAATTACAGCGACACCTCCTCAAGTCGAGTGGAAATTGTTTCAGTCACAAAGAAATTGGCGCTCCGGAAAATTGCAATAGTGGGCCTGGGCGGAACCGGCTCTTACGTACTGGATCTGGTCGCAAAAGCGCCTGTCTGGGAAATTCACCTCTATGACGGGGACATATTCTTCCAGCACAACGCATTCCGTTCTCCGGGCGCGGCTTCGAGCGATGATTTAAGAGCGAAACTGCCCAAGTCTACCTATTTTAAGAACCTGTACTCGAAGATGCGGCGCGGCATTGTCGATCATCCAGCGTATCTTGACCCCAGCAATGTGGAGGAACTGCGCGGCACGGATTTCGTTTTTGTCTGCGTGGACAAGGGCTCCCCCAAGAAAATGATTGTCGAGAAGCTCGAAGAGTTCAATATTCCTTTCACCGATGTGGGCATGGGCATCCAGTCAAGCGGCGACGCCTTGGGCGGTATTGTGAGAGTCACCACCAGCACGGCACAGAAGCGCGACCATTTCCGAAGCAGGGTGTCTTTCGCTGACGCACCAGGCGACGATGACTACCACCGCAACATCCAGATTGCCGATCTCAACGCGCTGAATGCCGCTCTCGCCGTCATCAAATGGAAGAAGCTCTTCGGCTTTTACCGCGATCTCAAATCCGAGCATCACAGCCAGTTCAGTATCGACACCAATCTACTTCTCAACGAAGATTGGCCGCAATGACTCAGGAGATCGCCGTCAAGCATGAATTCGTCGAGTTCATTCCGGATGACCTGGAGCAGGGGACGATTTACGTTTCGATGCGGTTTGCAACGGCCTCGCATCTCTGTTGCTGCGGCTGCAGAAACAAGGTCGTAACCCCGATCCAGCCCACGGACTGGAAGCTCATTTTTGATGGCAAGACCGTTTCGCTGGATCCCTCGATCGGCAATTGGAGTTTCGCTTGTCAGTCCCATTACTGGATAAGAAACAACCGTGTCAGATGGGCGCCGACGTGGTCTCGTGAGCAGATTGCGCGCGGGCGGGTTCATGCTCGAGGTGCAAAAGAAGACTACTTTGGCCTGGCTAACGCCGCGACCGATGCCGGGATGGCGGACAAGATTGGAGAGTTAGATATTGGCAAAGCGAAGCGAAGCTTCTGGCGAGCCCTGAAGCAATTGTGGTCATGACATCCTCGCGTAAACCGCGTGTGCGTGCGGGATCGTAGAAGACCGAACAATCCTCGCCAAGCTCCTAATGTATGGCCCGACCAAGCTGGCCTATCGCGACCTCGTGCTTACGGAGACGCTCTTGGGTCGCTCGTGATGGAAGTGGCATTCGGTGAGCCAAGAAATCGTTCGGGTTCAATAGGCGTCTCCGCACATTGGTTCGACCAATTTCTGGTCAAACCGACGGTGGTGTCCAAGACTTCGGGGAAAACTTCCTCTTTCGATCACTTCGAACACCCCTGGTACCCGAATTGAAGTACGCATCTAACCCAGCATCCGTTACCTCGGAGCGGCGCCTTGACCGATGGGAGGGGCAGATGTCAAACTGTCGGTTGGGAAGTAAGGCATTTCTTGCGGTTCGTTCTTCCGTCGTCGGGTTCACCGTACAATAAACGTACAATGGAACCGGCCTTGTAGGGCATTTGGCCCTTTTGGCCCGACGCAGAATCAACGCATTATAAAAGGGCGCCCCTTTTGGTAGGTTATGAGCACTGATCCTCATTGCCTACGAAAGGAACACCCTTATGCCTGGTGAAAAGTATATTGGCCTGGACGTACATCAAGCAAGCA
>Ga0182015_10002087_pt1 | contig 24877 bp, 18 predicted proteins | sample 712P3MmetaG_FD_120478 | JGI IMG/M metagenome (GOLD analysis project Ga0182015, IMG submission 120478) | Permafrost microbial communities from Stordalen Mire, Sweden - 712P3M metaG | ecosystem: Environmental > Terrestrial > Soil > Wetlands > Permafrost | place: Sweden: Stordalen | collected...
AACATCCTTAGCATCGATCATGACCTTCTCCGAAGCAGGCCCCGCAATCTCCAGCGCGTGTTTCTCGATCTCCAACCGCACCACTCGCTCCGCCGAATATTTCCAAACATGATCCAACGGAGCATCACGATCCAGCGCCTGGCCCGGATCGCCCTTGTCCAAATCCACCTCAAGCACCTGCACATCCGGCGGAGGAACGCCATTCCCCAAATCTGGCTTCGCCACCGGTTTCGCAGTGCCTGCCCCAGGCTCCAACTCACGATGAATCCGCAGCGCCATCCCGGTTAGTGGCGCAGCCGTCTCCCAATGCAGCACCACCCCCGCAGCCCGCGTCTCCACCCTTAAGCCGGTCACGCCTGGAGGAGCGGCCCCTGCCGCAACCCACGCCGCATTCGAAGGACCCGCAGTCTTCTCCGCATGATTCTGCAACTCAACATAGAACCCAACCGCCCGCGGCTCCCCCGTCGTCAACTCAGCAGGCAGCTTCGCGGTAAAATCCGCCGGTTTATCCGGGGGAAACATCCCATCCCCCGCAGCCCTGCAAGCCTTCGCAACCACGAGCGTTGCTGCTGCAGGCGCAGTCTTCCCAGGTTTTCCGACCGTTGTTGGCTTCAGCAACGCCTCGCTCGCCCAACAAACATGCGCCCGCTGATCCCCCTTCAGCGCCACCTTATCGGTTGTGTTTTTAGGCATCGTCCAGTGGAGATGGACCTGATCTCCTGCGCGCGCAGCGGTCAAATCCTTCACCGGCGCCGGCAGCCACAGAGTCGGTGGCTGTGGATTCGCCGCCAGCCCACATCCCGCCAGCACCACCGCCAATCCCGACACAGCCGCAACCCACGGCCAACTCCGTCCCCAAACCTGCCGCGAGCATGTTGGGCTCATCAGCGCCATCTTCATGCATTTCAAGCCTATAGCATTTTCAGAAAACCACGCAGCCCGCAACAAAGCAGAAAAGCCCGGTCACGCCAGTACCCAAATCCTATTCACATCATCAAAAACTCTTGTGATTCGGATAACATTCTGTTAGTTTCACTCATCGCAAAAGTCAGCCCATGGTGGGCAAATCCATGGATAGCAAGCTCGAATCAGCCGCGCCCCATTTTGAAGCCGTTCCCGCAGACCCCCACTCCGCCGAAGCATTCATCGCGGAAAAACGTATCGGCGAAAGAATCCGCCGCCTCCGTCTCAAGCGTTCCATGGGACTCGTCGAACTCGGCCGCCACACCGGCCTCTCGGCCAGCTTCCTCTCCCAGCTCGAAACCGGCCGCGTCGTCCCCACCCTGCGCAACCTCGCCCGCGTTGCCATGGTCTTCGGTCGCGACCTCTCCTATTTCTTCGAGCCTGAACCACACGCCCTCTTCCGCGTGCATCGCCGCTCAGAGCGCGTCCGCATGCCGCAGTCTGGCGTCGACGATCCCACTTACTATTTCGAGAGCCTGGCCTACATGGTCCCCGACCGCCAGCTCGATCCCTATTTCGCCGAGTTTGTCCCAGCAAAGAAAACAGCCGAGGTCCGTCCGCACGTTCACCCCGGCTACGAATTCCTCTATCTTCTCCAGGGTGACCTCGAGATTCGTCACGGCGACCGCACCCACTCGCTCGAAGCAGGCGACAGCGTCTACTTCGACGCGGCCACTCCGCACGCCTATCGCTGCGCGGGTTCAGCTCCGGCCGTCGCGCTCATTGTCACCATGCATCAGATGACGCCGCAGCCGTCCGCTCCCGGTCCGCGCCCTGTCGCCACCATGCGTCCCGCCGCTACAGCAGCCGCGCCCCAGCCGGCTGAGACTGAACCGTAGTCTCCCCGATCTCCTGGCGCGCAGCGGTTCTCGGCACTGTGAAATGGAAGATGCTGCCCTTGCCCACGACGCTCTCTGCCCAGATCTTCCCGCCATGCTGCCGAATAATATTGCGGCAGATCGCCAGCCCGAGCCCCGTTCCTCCCATATCGCGCGAGTCCGATGCGTCCACCTGCTGAAATCTCTCGAAGATAATGTCCAGCTTCTCCGGCGGAATTCCGCGCCCGCGATCCTCAACAGAGATAATTGCCTCCGTCGCACTCTGCACTCGCGCACGCAGCGTAATCTCGCTCCCCGCCGGTGAAAACTTGATCGCGTTGCTGATCAAATTCCCAAGCGTCTGCAGAATCCGATCCTCGTCCACCCACAACGTCAGCGGCGGCGCATCGATCAAAAATCCAATCCCCGCCTTCTGCGCGCTCGGATGCTGCAAATCCGTCGCTCTCCGCAACAGATCCTTCGCTTCCACTTCCTGAAACCGCATCGGAAGCCGCCCTGCCCCCATCCGCTCGAAATCCAGAATGTCATTCACCAGCCGCACAAGCCGGTCGCAGTTGCCGATTGCCACATCCATCATCTGCGACCGCTTCTCCGGCCGCTTCTCCAGCGCCCCACCCGCGATCAGTCCCAGCGCCGCACGCAGCGCCGTCAGCGGCGTCCGAAGCTCGTGGCTCACCGTCGAAATAAATTCGTCCTTCATCCGATCCAGTCGACGCCGCTCCGTTACATCCTGGAACGCTACCACCACGCCCGTCACGCGCCCATTTGAAAGCATCGGGCAAGCCACATATTCCACCGGGATCGGATGTCCATCCTTGTGCCGGAACACCTCGTCCCGCGCACGAATCGCCGAGCTCGAATGCCGCGCCGCGTAGATCGGGCTGTCTTCGATGCGGTATACCGATCCATCCGCGCGCGCGTGCCCCAGCATCGCCAGCAGATCCTTTCCCTCCATCTCGTCCTGCGTGTAGCCCATCATCCGCGCCCCGACCTCATTGACGAAAATAATCCGCCCCTGCATGTCGACGCCGTAGATGCCATCTCCCACCGATTCGAGAATCGATTCGCGCTGCCGCATCACCGAATGCAGCTTGTTCTCCGCATCCGTCTTCTCCGTTACGTCGATGCCGTGCCCCAGCACAAACGGCTGCACATCCGGCAGATCCAGCAGCCGGTTGCGCCACGCGATAAACCGCACGCCTCCGTTGCGATGCCGAAGGCTGATCGTGCCCTGTTCTTCGCCCGACGTCGCAATCCTCTCCAGATACGCCTCGAACGCCGCCTTCTGGTCGTCCGGCACGTATTCGATCATCCGCGTCCCCACCATGTCGTCGGCGCGATACCCCAGGCTCTCCGCCGCATTCGCGTTGATCGACAGAATCCTGCCCGCCAGATCGTGGGTGCACACCATGCCCAGCGAGCTTTCAACCAACTGCCGATACCGCGCCTCGCTCGCATGAAGCGCCGCCGTCGCCTCCCGCTGATCCGTCACATCGACGCCGGTCATGATGATGAAGTTGATGTCCCCGAGCCCGTCCGTCAGCGTTGTCGTTGTCCACGCAATCCGCCGCCGCCGCCCATCCCGCGACAGCCAGTGCAATTCCGTTGGGTCTCGTCGTGCATTGCCGCGCGACTGCTCCAGCAGCTCGAACGCAACCCCGCGCTCTTCCGTCAAAAACAATTCCTGTGGAAACGAACGCCCCGCCAGCTCCGCAAACGTATATCCGGAAATCTCTTCGCAAGCGCGGTTAAACCGCACAATCCGCCCTGCCGTATCGACCACCAGCACCAGCGCGCTCATCGTGTCCAGCACCGCGGACACAAAATTGCGTTCTACCGTCAGCGCTCGCTCAATCCGTTGCCGCGCGCGCAGCGAATGATCCTGTCCCTTCGAGTGGATCGAATACTCGAGACGCATCATCACCTGCCGCGCCAGCACGCTCAGGATCGATGCATGTTGCTCCGTAAACTGATTCGGCTTCGGCGACAACACCGCCAGCGTGCCGATCGCGCCTTCCGGTCCCACCAGCGGCGCAGCCAGGTATGACCGGCAATGTACAGCCCTCGTCAGTGGAATCCCGCGCACCGGAAAACGCGGCTCCATCGCCGCATCCGCAACCAGCAGAGGCTCAGGTTCCAGGATCGTATACTGGCAAGCCGTCGCCAGCCGCGGAATTTCCGTCCCCTGAAATCCAAACCGCGACTTAAACCACAAACGATTCGCGTCCAGGAAACCGAGATACGCGTAGGGTGCGCCCGTCACCTGTGCAGCCACGCGAACGATCTCGTCGAACGACGGGTCCGCCGGCGTGTCGAGAATCTCGTATTCCTGCAGAGACTTCAGCCTCTCGGCTTCACTCCACTGCGCGCTTGTGGCCAGATAACTCATTCCGCTCCGCAGACTCCGGCGAGCCCGGGACAACCGTTAGGCAGATTTTCTTCGAGTGAAACAGTATTCATACCGCGGGACGCCACGAGCATTGTTGCAAAGTATTTTCCTTGATGCTCTGCCCCGTTCGGGTGATGCCAAGTCCTGTTATACGTATCGCTTACGGTACTTTCCGGGAGTAACGGATCGCAGCGTCTCATTCGAGCACTACGGTAACATACCTGCCTTATTTTGCCCCAAAATCGTCACTTCACCCGGCAGCAATCCTCCGCCGGTCCCTGATTGCTCGCGTCCATCACGACCTTCCAATTCCCATCCGGCAGCTTTTTCCACACTGTCATATACCGGCCCGTCTCTTTCACTGGATTCCCCTGTGTGTCCTTCGAATCTCCCTCGTAATGCCCCCACGTAAATCCCATATCGCCCGCGGGACTCATCCGCGCCCCTTCCGGCGTCCACGTCAGTTGATACACATCCGGAGTCCACGTCGCGCGAGCAGCAATCGCATCGTGCCCCACCACCGGCGCCCCACCATTTTCCAGAGTCACCGCATCCGGCGCAAACCACGTCCCGAACGCCTTCCCCCCACCCTTTCCGGTGTCGGCGGCAAACTTCGCTTCCAGCTGATAAAGAAACTCAATCTCCGGCGACATGCCAGGATTCGTCAGCGGATTCGCATTCTGATTCGCCGCCGGCTTCGGTGACAAAGGATCCAAACCCTGCGCCCGCACCGCCGCGCCGCCCAGGCTCATCGTAAGCAAAACCCAACCGACAAAATTACGCATGAGAAAAGTCTAGAACAGCCGAACTCCGGGCGCTCCCACACCTGCGGCTAGTCCGGAGCCTGGCCTGAGCTTGTCGAATGGCCATCACTCTTGAGACTCGAGAATCGCACGAAGTACTCCGTTCTCCCCGAAAGAGACACAACTCCGGGTGCCCCATTGTGGTCGCGCTTTTTGCGCGAGCAGGGTGGGATAGCTCTTCTCTCAACGCCTGCAGGGACCGGGATGCCCCCTCTTTTCTCCTCGTGCCTCACCGAGAACGGCTGGAAGCAACTCCTCAAAACCAGCCCAACGCAGTGCGATACCCTGTGTCTCATGAAATCCAGCGGCTCCGGGCGCAACCTCTCGATCCACGTGATCCTGGCCCTCGCCCTCTACATCGCAGCCGCGGTCGTTCAACACTTCTTCTCCGCAACCCACCCTGCCGCCATAGCCGTCCGCGTCCTCGCCCTCGTCCTCCTCGCCTGGGCCGCCTCCCGCCGCCGCTCTCTCACCGGCTGGATCTTCGTCGGCATGCTCGCCGGCATCGAGCTCGGCGTCGACGCGCCCCACGCCGCCCTCGCCGGCCGCGTCTTCAGCGAAATCTTTCTTCGCCTCATCCGCGTCATCGTCGCCCCCCTCATCTTCGGAACCCTCGTCACTGGCATCGCCGGCCACGCCGAAGCCAAAACCGTCGGCCGCCTCGGCCTGAAATCTCTCCTCTATTTCGAAGTCCTCACCACCATCGCGCTGGTCATCGGCCTCATCGCCATCGACGTCTCGAAAGCCGGCGTAGGCCTCAACCTCAGCTCCATCCAAACCACCGCAGCGGCGCCCACCACACTCCCGCAAACCACCCTCACGTGGCAGCAATTCCTCCTGCATGTCTTTCCGGAGAACATCGCCAGCGCCGTCGCCGACAATCAGATTCTCCAGGTCGCCGTCTTCGCCATCTTCTTCGGCCTCGCGCTCTGCCGCGTCAGCGAAGCCAAGCGCGCGCCGATGCTCCGTCTCCTCGAATCCCTCACCGAAGTGATGTTCGCCTTCACCAACTTCGTCATGCTCTACGCGCCCATCGGCGTCGCCTTCGCCCTCGCCTTCACCGTCGCGCAATCCGGACTCGGCGTGATGCTCAACCTCGGTAAGCTGGCACTAACCCTCTATATTGCGATCATCCTCTTTGCCCTGATCGCCATGCTCCCCGCCCTTCTCCTCGCGCGCCTGCCCCTGCGAGAATTCCTCCGCGCCGTCGCCGAGCCCGCCACCATCGCCTTCGCCACCAGCACCAGCGAAGCCGCGCTCCCCCGCGCCATTGAGGCTATGGAGGGCTTCGGCGTCCCGCGCAAGATCGTCGCTTTTGTCATCCCTACCGGCTACACCTTCAATATGGCGGGCTCCGCCCTCTATCTCTCCATCGCCGCCATCTTCACCGCGCAAGCCGCAGGCATCCACATGAGCCTCGGCCGCCAGCTCGCCATGCTCGGCGTCCTCATGTTGACCAGCAAAGGAGTCGCCGGAGTAGCCCGCTCCGTCCTCGTAGTCCTGCTCGCAACCGCCTCAATCTTCGCGCTCCCCGTCGAGCCCATCCTCGTCATCCTCGGCGTCGACGCCCTCATGGACATGGGCCGCACCGTTGTCAACGTAGTCGGCAACTGTCTGGCCTCAGCGGTGGTCGCAAAATGGGAAGGCGAATTCCGCGCAGAAAAAGCCTCGACGGAGGCCGTCGCCGCTCTCCAAAGCTGAGAGGTTGCTTCCTGTTTTGCTTCTTCCGTTGTCATCATCTGCATTGATTGTTGCAACCACCTCGGAATTAGCGCAGTTGCGTCGATGCGATGGCGATCGCGCCGACCGCGCAGTGCAGCAATTCCAGGAGGACAATCATCCCCACAACTAAAGCGGATCGAGAATTCGCCATTGGTGCATCGGTGGCTCCGGCTCTCCAGATACCAACCAGCAGCGCTGTTCCTGCACAGCCTGACGCAACTGACAGCATCCACAACTTTGAGACGGGAAGGATTCCGGGGACCGTCAACATCGCGGATACGAGGAAAAGATAGAGCAATGTTGCAACGATCGACAGAATCCAAAACAGGACTCGCCGGTCGCCGGGCGACTCGCCGCGATCCTGAGTTCCAATCTTTTCGGGGTCGTTACCGATCAATCTTCGTCAGCCCCTGCACCTCACAAGCCGAAGCACGGTGCGATGTGGCATATTTCGACAAAGTAGTGTGAAACCGGTGCAGCCGCATATACACCACCCGCAGCCCACCCAAAGTAGCCGGCATCGCCCGCGGATTCCGCCCAAGATCCACCAGCACCAGCAACGCCGCTTCCGCAGGATTATCCCGGCTCTGCGTGACGCCCACTCCAAAGATTGCCGGATCCGCCATCAACCCCGGAGCCACACTCCTCTCCACCGCCGAAGCACCAGCAAGCGCGGAGCTCGACAAATGAAGGCCCGCCTCCAAAGCTGGCATCGTCGGAGCCGCACCCCGCGCAACCGAACCTGCATCCGTAACAATCACCTGCGTCCGCAGACCGCCAATCAAAGCCGGCACGCTCGCCGCAGCATGATCCACATACACCACCACCGCCGGATCACCCGCCGAATCCAAACTCCGCCCCGCCGCGGTCCCCAGAATTCCGTTGCCCCGCAGCGTATCGGCCGCGCCTTCGGCGATCGTCTGCGCCCGCGCCAGCGCCGTCGGCCCAACGTAAGGAGCGGACTCCGGAACCGCCGGGTCATACCGCAAACAAGCAACTGAGTGCGCCGTGTTCGTCCCCACCAGGCTCAGCTGGCTCCCCGCCTCGGTGCTCAGTTCATGCAGCACATCGCCGATAGGATTCACCACGCTCAGCCCGTTCCCGTCCCCATCCGTCCCGCCAGCAAAGTACAGGCCCACGGCCTGCGCGTTGCTCGCGTCCAGCACCAACGCGCCTGAATCGCCGCTGTCGGTGAAGTGCGTCCCGCCAATCCCAATCTGATCCCTGAACGTCTTCGTGTAATACGGCTGCGTCTCGGCACAATCCTTGTAGTAGTCCACCTTCACCGTCAGCGCCACCGCGTCAACGCTCGAGCAGGTCAGTCCCGTCGTCCTCCCGCTCTTTGCCACATTCATCCCAAGGTTCGAAGCGTTCAGCGTTTCGCCGCCTCCTGCCATCGGTGGAGCAGCGCTCAACACCGCATCCTTCCCCGGCATGCCCAATCCCAAAATGCTGCCCGAAGGATCCACAGCGCCCGGCGAAGCCAACGCCAGCGCCGCATCCACATTGGTCTGAGTCGAGGCCAGCGGCACAAAATATTCCAGTGTCCCCACAGGCTTCAGCGTCGATCCCTGCCGGCTCAGCGGCGTGCATGCTCCATCAATTAGCCCTGGCTGATCGATGGTGTCCCCCACATGTCCCTGGTCGCTCTCCGCCAGCACATGGTTGTTGCTCAGGATGTATTGCTTCTTCTGCTCATCCTCCACCAACGCGCCCAGCGTCCCGCCACAGCAGTCCGCCACAAACGACTCGCCATTGTGGCCTGCATACGTATCGAAGTCCCCATCGTTGCCGCCCGAAGCTCCCAGCATCGCCGGTCCCGCCTGGATCGCCTGATTTGTCACAGGATTCGATACAATTCCCTGACCATTCAATAGCACCCGCAGCGGTGAGGTCACCGCGCTCGCGTCCACCGCCGCCACCACATACACTGCCTGCGCCGGAATCGCGCTCGGGGCTGTATAAGTCACGGTGCAAGTCGTGTAATGGTCCGCACTGCGCTGACATTCAGAATTGCCCAGCGTCCCCAGGGCTCCCGAACCCGCATTCTCCTCGCCCGCAGCCGCGCTCGCCAGCGACCACTTCACGCTGCCAGCCTGCACTTCGGCGATCTGTGCCATCACATCCGCCGTCGCGCCGGGTGTCAGCGCCACATTCTGCGGCAGCAACGGCTGCACAAATCCAGGATGCACCGCAATCGTCAGCGAGGCCGTGCTTTGCGGATCGCTCGCCAGAGCAGCCTCCACCCGCACGGTAACGTTATCTGCGGAAAGCGAACCTGGCGCTGTGTAAACGCCCGTCGCGTCGACATGCCCTTGCCCCAGCGAAACAGCATTCGTCCCCGAAGCAATCTTCCACGTCACCCGAGCCGCACCGCCGGAAGGCAGCAGCGCGCGCAGCGTAATTTGTCCATTGGTTCCGACGGTCAGCGAACCCGCACTCAGCGAGAAACTACCGTCTCCAGCCTGCGCGGCATAGTTGATGCTGCCGCACCCGGCCACAGCCAGAGCCAGCACCGCCAGCAGCAAACGGCTTGTCAAAACACTACCCATGGGGGAAAGCCTTGTCTATCTTATCGCCCAGGCACCATGGGCCGCCGTCCCACAAAAGTGAAAAGGGAGCGCCGAAACGCTCCCTCAAAGAAAAGCAGCAAGGAGAAACGAAAACTTTACGCCGCGACCCTTACGCTGCGATCGTGGGCTTCTGCTCCCGCGGACGCAGGTGCGGGGCATTGATCGGAACCACCTTCAGCTCACCGGCTCGGGCTGCCTTCATCCGGCGAATTTCCCACGCCGTTAACGGCCGCATTTCCGCCGCCGAATAGTAAATCTGTTTGCCGCAATCGAGGCAAACCTCGTAGGTCTCTTCGCCCAAAGTAAACGGGCGAGTCACGCGCGTGTGCGTGCAGCCAAACAAAATCTCTGAGAAGAAACTGAGAACCGCTTCCAGACAAGACATCAAAAAGTTCATGAGGGGAGTGCTCCTTTCTTTCTCTTCACAACGGGCACTTCTTCAGATGCATCATGAGCCCAAATGTCGCCTTCGCAACATACATTTCTAGTACTTCACTGAAGTAACTAACTTCCCGCAATGGGCCCCAGACTGCATCCGTTGCAACGCCGCCGGCACATCCGCAAAGCTAAATACCTGATCTACAACAGGTTTCAATTTCTGCTGGGAGATTCCTCGGTTCATCATCTCAAAATCCGCCCGCGATCCTACATAAATTCCACGTACCCGAACCTGCCTGTGCAACAGTAACGGAATCTCCACCGGATCGGAACACTGGGTCAGCACCCCGATCTGCGCCACCGTTCCGCCGATCCGCACCGCCCGCAGCGACCGTGTGAACGTTCCCGCGCCCCCCACCTCCACCACCAGATCCGCGCCGCGCCCGCCTGTCTGCTCCAGCACCCACTTATCCCATTCAGGATGCTCACGATAGTTCACCCCCGCGTCCAGCCCCAGCGTCTTCGCGCGCTCCAGCTTTTCGTCGCTGCTCGAGCTCCCCAGCACCTGCGCACCCATCATCTTTGCGAACTGTAGTGCGAAAATCGACACGCCGCCCGTGCCCTGGATGACCACAGTGTCTCCCGCCTTCACTCCTCCGGCGTGCACCAGCGCATTCCAGGCTGTTACCCCCGCGCACGGCAGCGTCGCCGCCTCCTCATACGACAAATGCTCCGGGAAATGCACCACTCCGTCCTCGCGCAGCACCACCAACTCCCGCAGCATGCCGTCGATATCGCCGCCCAACGCACCGCGCGTCTTCTCCACGTCCGGCTCGCCATCGATCCAGTTCTGCATAAAGATGCCGGCCACGCGATCGCCCACCTTCACGCGCGTCACGCCTTCGCCCACCGCCGCCACTTCACCCGCGCCATCCGAACAAGGAATCCGCGGCAGCTTCATCTTCGGGTTGTACTTTCCTACTGTCACCATCAGGTCGCGATAATTCCACGACACCGCATACACCCTCACCAACACTTCCCCGCGCTGCGGTTCGGGATCCGGCAAAGTCACCAGTTCAAGATTCTCGATCCCAAAAGAAGGAATGCGCCAGGCTTTCATACTTTGACGGATGCTCCTCGATCACTCACGGATGCAGACGCAGCGGGAAACCGCGTGACAACAGTGCCTCAATTCGAAACGAACAAATCACGTCGACCCCGCTCTTTCAGGGCTACCATAGATCTATGGCCAGAGGATGGGAAAGCAAGTCCGTGGAAGAGCAGGTCGATCAGCGCACTTCCGAGGTTTCAGCCAAAGCCCCAAAAACCGGCCAGGACGCCATCGACGCCAGCCTGGCCACCCGCAAGCTCGAGCGCGCCGCCCTCGAACTCCAGCGTGACCGCATCCTCGACGAACGCACCTCCAGCCCCATCCGCCGCAAAGCCCTCGAAGCCGCCCTCGCCGATATCGAAGCCAAACTCAGCGCGCTCTAACGTCCGGCGCCCCCATCGATAAGGACGAAAGCGTTGTCAAGGGACACTGATCCTGGATGGTGCGGCAGCACCCCCCGGGCCCTGCCAGAGAGCTGCGGACCTTGAGCTCTGGTATCTGATACCCTCTGGCAGCTCACCTTAGGACGAAACCCCATTTTTGATCGGCTTCCTGAAACGAGGTTTTGCTGTGAAAAGTTTAACTCTACTGCTTGTCACCTGCGCCGCCACTGCGGCACCGTCTGCGCCGGCGCAGACGGTTGTCGCCGCTTGCATAGGGGATGCACAGAAGCTGTGCGCGGGAGTGCAACCGGGTGGGGGCCGAATCGTGGCCTGCCTTCTGCAGCACAAGGACTCTCTGTCCGATGGGTGCAAAAGGGCTGCCGGGCTGCCTGTGGGTCCGGCCACGAGCCCAAGCGCGAACCCAGGCAATAGTCCTGCGCCCAGCAATAGCTCTGCGCCCAGCGCTGCCAGCTCCCCGGCTATCGCCCCTGCTGCCGCTCCCAGTAGTGCGGCCAGCTCCCCGGCTAAGCAGCCCCGCTCCTCCGCTGCTGCGCCGAGTAGTTCGACTGCCAAGGGCGCTCCTTCCGGCGCCTACCTGCTCTTGAAACAAGTCCAGCTCATCGCCCGTGTCATCGACCCGACATTGGGCCCGGGCACAAGCAGCGTGCCCGCGCTGGATATGTTGATTCCTCCCACGTGGACCCTCCAGGGAGGCGCGCCCGGCAACAGCACAGAGGGATGTTATGCGGACTTTTTTGCGACGGCGTGGGCGGCCACCAGTCCGGACGGTTCGCTCGTTTTTCAAGGCGCCCCCAGCGACAGCTGGCAATACGCGAGCGATCCTGCAGAGTTGAGTAAAATGACGAATCCGCTGCGACGCGCACCCGGCGTGGGAGGCAAGCCATGTCCGGTGAAAAAACCGATGAAAGCTGAAGATTATTTCCGCCAAAGTGTGTTCACCGTATTCCCGGCCGGCAGTACGGTGGTTTCGGTTGAGGCCTTCCCCGCACTCAACGCGATCGCACGCCAGCAACTGGGGCTGCCACCGGCTGCTGCCGGCAATAGCGATGGCACGCAGATCGATGCCATTCTCGCCCGCGTCGATTTCCAGAAAAATGGTAAGGCCATGGAGAACTGGGTGGCGCTGGCGGTGGTGACCCGTGTTTTTCCCCAGGGCCGGGGCTCACTTTACGATTGCCACGCGATCGACATCATGGCATTCCTGGCGCCGAAAGGCCAACTCGATGGCAACGAGAAACTTTTCAACGTGATGATCAGCTCCGTTCGCATGGAGCCCAAATGGCAGGCTTATTCCAGCCAATTCATCGGCAGACTTTACCAGGCGGAGGCACAAAAGGAAGCCGCCATCGACCAGGCGGTGGCCAATTTTCAGAACCAGGTAGCCCAGACCATCATGGGCGTGGTCGCCAATCAACAACGGGGCGCCGCCAACAGCAATTTCGGAGCGGACCAACTCACACGAGGTGTGCAGACCTTCCGCGATCCCAGGACTGGAGGCACCATGGAGCTGAGCAACCTATACGATCACGCCTGGTCGAATGGCTCCAATGAATACATTATGAGCGATGATCCAAACTTCAACCCGAACGGTCTGGGGAACGGAAGCTGGAACCAACTGCAAGTCGTGCGGCCAGCGCCCTAGCCGTTTTAGGCAATGCATCAAAAGCCCGGAGGCAGACGGGACGTAACCGCTGCCTTATTGTAGAAGCCGCCCTCCGGGATCTAAGCCACGCTCAGGGCACTCTGGAATCCTCCCGGGTAGCCGGTCCTCGGCCCAAAAGCCTATTTCCGATGACCCCTTGCTAACCGAGGGGAGCACGGTCTAGTCTACCTCGGTAACCGAGTGGAGATCCCATGAGCAAGCCTTCCGACCTGGTCCAGGGAACCCTGGACATGCTGATCCTCAAAATTCTCGCCCTGCATCCCCTCAATGGATGGGCCATCGGCCAGCGCCTGAAGCAGATTTCCAGCGACGTGCTCGCCGTCAGCGACGGCTCCCTCTATCCGGCGCTCCACAAGCTCGAGCATCGCGGCTGGATTCGCGCCCAATGGAAAACGAGCGACAGCAACCGTCGCGCCAGGTTTTACTCCCTCACCCGCCTGGGACGAAAGCAGCTCGAATCCGAAACCGCCAACTGGAACCGCATCTCAGCCGCAATCTCCGGCATCGTCAAGCTCACAGAGGCGTGAATATGAAAATCGAACAGTGGTTCTATTCGCTGCCCTCACGCCTGCGCCGGCGTTTCCATCCCCATCAGGCGGAGGACGAACTGCAGGAAGAAGTCCGCGAACATCTCGAGGAACAAATCAGGGAAAACGTCGCCAAAGGCATGTCGCCCGATGCGGCGCGCACCTCCGCCCTCCGCACGTTAGGCGGAATCGCGCAGATCGAACAGCAGTGCCGGGACGCTCGCGGCGGAAGAGTCCTCGCGGACTTTGCCCAGGATTTGCATTACGGGTTCCGCCAACTGGGCCGCAACCCCGGCTTTTCTGCTCTGGCAATTCTTTGCCTGACTCTCGGCATCGGCGCCAATGCGGCAGTTTTCAGTTGGGTCGAAGGGATCCTGTTCCGTCCTTATCCCTCAGTCGTGCACCAGGAGCGGCTCTTCGCCCTCGCCGGAACAGCGCGCGGCAAAACCGATGCGACAGAACTTTCCTGGCCCGACTTCCAGGATTTGCGCCGCGGCTGCACTCTGTGTGAAGACTCCTTCGTCAGCAAAATTACCAGCAGCACTCTCAGCATCGGAGACCACGCCGAGACCGCGGTTGGAAGCATCGTCTCCGCCAACTATTTCGACGCAATTGGCGTTCATCCCATTCTCGGCCGAGGCTTCGAACCCGGCGAGGACGTTGGCAATAACTCCCATCCTGTTGTGGTCATCAGCTATCAGATGTGGCGCAACCGTTTCAAAGGCGACCCGGAAATCGTCGGCAAAACGCAGCGCCTGAATAATATCCCCCACACCATCATCGGCGTCGCCCCGGAAACTTTCTACGGAACCTTCGTCGGCTGGTCGATACAGTTCTGGGTCCCGGCCTCCATGGAGGAGACCTTCGAGAGCGGCGGATACAAACTCGAGGATCGCGATGCGCGATGGGTTGAAGCCTACGTGCGCCTCAAGCCCGGCGTCACTCGCGCCCGGGCCCAACAGGAAATCTCCGCCATCGCGTCGCGCCTCGAGGCCAACTACCCAGCCACCAACCGAGGCCGCGGCATTGGCCTGTGGGCCTTGTGGCAAACGCCCTTCAACAATGCCGGCACTCTTCTGCCGACACTCGAAGTCATGGTGGCCGTCGTTGCCTTTGTTCTCCTCATCGCCTGCGCCAACGTCGGCAATCTGCTCCTGGTCCGCTCCTTCGCCCGTCGTCACGAGATGAGCGTGCGCCTTGCCATCGGAGCCAGCCGCGCCCGCCTGCTGAAGCAGCTTCTCACCGAAGGCCTCATCCTCGCAGCGCTCGGCACCGCCGGCGGACTCCTCGCCGCCTACGCATGCCGCCACGCGCTCGTGCTCCTCCTGCCCGCCCGCTCCGGCCGCGTCATGTACCTGCCCGGCGCAATCGACGTCCGCGTCATGTCCTTGAGCGCAAGCATCTGCCTGCTCGTCACACTGCTTATCGGCCTGATTCCAGCTTTCCAGGCCCGCGACCTCGACGTCGCGGTATCCATGAAAGCCGAATCCCCAGGCGTAGTCGGAGCCCGTGGAAGAGCATGGCTGCGCTCCGGCCTCATCGTGCTCCAGGTTTGTCTGAGCTTCATCCTGCTGGTGGGCGTGGCCCTCCTCCTCGAAAGCCTGCAACAGATTCGAACCACCAGTCCAGGCTTCACCACCACCGCCGTCGTCACGACTAACGTGTCCCTGGTCGCAGCCGGATACGATGTGTCCCGTGCCAAAACCTTTCAGGACGACCTCCTCGACCGCCTCCGCGCACTCCCCGCCGTCGAATCCGCCGCGTTCGCTCGCGTCACTCCATTGGGCTACGGTTCTTACTCGTCGACGCCCATCGCCGTGGACGGCTACCATCCTCCCCTCGAGGAGCAGCCTGCGATTGAGTACAACCAGGTCAGCCCTGGATATTTCCCCACCCTGGGCATCCCTCTTCTCTCCGGTCGTGAATTCACGCGCAATGACGATGAAAAAGCGCCGCTGGTCGCCATTGTGAATCGCACCATGATGACGCGCTACTGGGGTGGTCGCGATCCCATCGGCGGCAGGCTCCAGGTCAACGGCCGCTGGGCACGAGTCGTGGGTGTAGCCGCCGACTCGAAATACGAAAGCATGCGTGAGGCGCCAACGCCCTTCTTCTACGTCCCGCTCCGCCAGGATTTTGTGCGGGGTCCCGCGTTGTACATCCGCGCCACTCAGCCCCTCCAAAGCACGCTGGCCGCGGTCCTCCGCGAAGTCCATGCTTTAGACCCAAACCTTGCGCTCTACGAAATGATCACCCTGCAGGAGCAAGTCAACCGCTCCACTTCGTCTCAACTCGTAGCCGTCACCCTGGTTTCACTCTTAGGTGGCCTCGCGCTTCTCCTCGCCGGCGTCGGCCTCTACGGAGTCATGTCTGCCGCTGTAGCGCAGAGCAGCCGCGAGCTCGGGTTGCGCATGGCTCTCGGCGCCACTGCGGCGAACCTGCTCCGCCTCGTCCTTTCGCGCGGCCTTCGGCTAACCGCAGCAGGAATCCTCTTCGGTGCCATCGCAGCCCTCGGACTCACCAAACTCCTCGGCAGCCTCCTCTACAACGTGAGCCCGTACGATCCGTGGCTCTTCGGATCGGCGCTGGCAGCGATGACGGTCACAGCAGTCGCAGCTTGCTTGTTGCCCGCCTGGCGAGCAGCCCGCACCGATCCCGCCCGCATATTGCGAAATTGATGTTTGCCGGCACGACCGGATCCTCTTGACGCATATATATATCGACTGATATATATTGTGATTATGACCGAGGCCCGGATCCAATCCTTCATCCCCCTAAAAACGCAGTGGTTTCACATCATGCTCTCCCTCGCTGCCGGAGAGCAGCACGGCTACGGCATCATGCAGGACGTCCTCGACCGAACCACCGGCAAGGTTCGGCTATGGCCCGCTACGCTTTACGGATCCCTTAAGCGCCTCATCGAGGCTGACCTCATCGAGGAATCCAAAAAGCGCCCGGCCCCCGAAGAAGACGATGCCCGCCGCCGCTACTACCGCCTCACCACGCTCGGCAAGTGTGTTCTCGACGCAGAGTGCGAGCGCCTCCAGGAATTGGTCCGAGCCATTCAAACAACGCGTGCAGTTGCAACTCAACGAGGGTGACTCCATGAACATCGCATGGCCCATCTACCGGCGGATGGCGGAAGCCTTCCCGCACGAATTCAAGCTCGCCTTCGGCGACGAGATGATGCAGGCTGGTGAAGACTCCATCGGCGAAGTCGCCAAACGTCACGGTGCTGCGGGAGTCATCCGCCTCCTCGCCGACCTCGCCCTCCGCCTCCCTCTCGAATACCTCAGCGAGATGCACCGCGACATGCAATACGCGGCGCGCTCTCTCGCCAAATCGCCCAGCTACGCGCTCGTCGGAGTTCTCTCCCTCGCCCTCGGCATCGGCCTTACCACCAACGTCTACACCCAGGCCTGGGCTCTGCTCGTCCGCACACTGCCGGGCGTCGCCAACCCCAACCAGCTCGTCACCGCCGAAACTCCCGCCTCCTACCCCTACATCGAGCGTTACCGCGACCAGAAGGACCTCTTCACCGGGGTCGCCGCCGTTCAGAACAACGTCCAGTTCAACGTCGCGCTCCCAGGCCAGTCCGGCAAACCCGACCGCGTCTACGGCCAGCTCGTCTCGCCGGATTACTTTTCCATCCTCGGCATGGAACCGCAGCGAGGCCGTCTCCTTAACGCCGATCTGGACAAGATCGGCGTTACCCCAGCCGTGGTCATCAGCGATCGCTACTGGCGCAGCCACTTCAACGCCGACCCCGAAGTCATCGGCCAAATCATTCGCCTCAACGGGCAAAACGCCACCATCGTCGGCGTCACCCCCGCCAAATTCGACGGCGCTCTTACCCCCACTCCCGCTGAAATCTTCGTCTCCCTCACCGTCCCTGCTACACTCGCGCCCGAACTCGGCGACGACGTACTCCATAACCGCAACCTGAAACCCTTCCAGCTCCTCATGCGCCTCGCCCCCGGCGTCAATATCGACTCGGCGGAGTCCGCCCTCGACGGCATCACCCGCCGCCTCGATAAAGACGACCCCCTCGCCCCGTCTCAGGCCGACAAAGCCAAACGCCTCGTCCTCATGGGCGCGGGCACACGCGTGCAGGTCCCCCGCGACCTCCGCCCGAAAATCCTCGGCTTCTACACCTTCCTCATGGCCATCATCATCGCCATCGCCTGCCTCAATCTCGCCACCATGGCGCTGGCCCGCGGCACCGGCCGCCGCAAAGAACTCGCCATCCGCCTCGGGGTCGGCGCCAGCCGCTTCCGCCTCATCCGCCAAATGGTCACCGAAGGCATTCTCCTCTCCCTCATCGGCGGCGCGGCAGGATTCGCCATGGCTTACGCCCTGGGAGCACTGGCCGCCCATACTCGCCTGCCCGCGGGTTCGCCACTAAACCCTGATCGCTCCATCGACTGGCACACCGCCATGTTCGCCTTCGCCCTCGCTATAGCCTGCGGCATCGGATTCAGCATCCTCCCCGCCCTTCAGGCCACCAAAACCGACGTCGCCCCCGCACTCAAGCAGGGTACGGCCGTCCAGCTCTCCGGCCACAAGCTCTTCGGTCTTCGCAACCTCGCCATGGGAGCGCAGGTCTCTGGCTCCTTGCTCCTGCTGCTCGTCACAGGCTTCCTCGTCCTCGGTATTCTCAAGAGCAACAGCGTCCAGACCAATTTCAACCCGAAGACCATGGCTTTCCTCTTCATCGATCCGGTGCGCGATGGCTATTCTCCGGAAAGATCCCAAACCTTTTTCGAGCAGCTTCCCGACCGCCTCAGGAGCTCCTCGGCCGTTACCAGCTTCGCTCTCGCCGTCCAGCCGCCCTATCTCCCCGGCGACGATGAGGACTTCCATCTCACCGTCGACGATCCGCACTCCTCCTCTCCGGTTCAAAAAGGAGTGATGAAGGAGACCGTAGGCGCTGGCTTCTTTGCCGTAATCAGCCAGTCTCTTCTCGCTGGCCGTGAATTCGACGAACGCGATCAGCGCCTCAACATCGACCCAACCTCTCAAGGCGCGGGCCAGTCCCTGCCTTTAATCCTCAATCAAAAAGCCGCCCACGCCCTCTTTGGCGGCAGCAGCGCCGTCGGCAAGCATCTTCGTGGCGACCGGCAAGAGTACGAAGTCGTTGGTGTCGTCCCGGATATGAAAGACGCCAGTGGCATGACCCAGGGCATCGCCTACCTTCCCCTCACCCGCCACGATTTCGCCCAGCCCCCGAGCGGCGGCATCGTCATCGTCGCCCGCGGTCACTCCGCAGAGGACGCGATCGGCGGCGTACGCACTCTCGTCGCTTCCATGGATCCCAACCTGACTCTCTTCAACGTCCAGACCCTCAGCGAGTACCTCGAGCTCATCCGCGCCGCCATGCGTTCGGCTCTGCGCACCTTCGGCGGCATTGGTCTCTTCGGCCTCATCCTCTCGGCCGTCGGCCTGGCCGGCGTCACCGGCTACGCCGTCGCACAGCGGCGCAAGGAGATTGGCATTCGCATGGCCCTCGGGGCGCGCAAATCCCAGGTACTCGGCTTGGTGCTGCGCGAAGGCGCAACGCTGATCGCCGTCGGAACGGTAGCCGGATTTTTAGGCGCCGTCGCGCTCGCCAAAGCCATGTCCGCCATCACCACCGCATTCTCCGACGCGTTTTCTCTGGGCGTCGGCGATCCGCGTCTGCTCATCGGCGCACCACTGCTGCTCGCCGGCCTCGCGCTACTCGCCTGCTACATTCCAGCCAGCAGAGCCATGGCCATCGATCCTCTCAAGGCGCTGCGCCAGGAATAACGGTCGTCGAGGCACGCACAAAATGAGCCTGCGCAGGATATTTTTGCCTTCTCTGATGGCGGCATCGGCCTCAATGGCCCTGGCTCATGCCGTCGCACAGACCCCACCGTCTCCCAACGCCGCGCCTCTGCCCAACGGCGACCAGCGTCTGCAGCGTGCCATTGCCAATCAGGCGAAACTGGCCGCCGAACAGGAGCGCTACGAGTGCCGCGTCAGCGACAAAATCACGGAACTCGACAGCAAAGGCAAAGTAAAACGCACCAGCACCGAGCTTAAAGAGCAGTTCTACGTAAACGGCGCCGCGGTCGAACGCACGCTGGCGAAGGACGGCAAGAACCTGACCCCGGATCAGACGAAAAAAGAAGACGAACGCGTCATGAAGGAAACGCTGAAGAACAGCGAGACGAAGGCTAAGAAGAAACCTGATCAGGAGAGCCCTGACCAGCGGAGTAAGGTCCAGCAGATGATGGTCGCCATGATCCTCGCCAACGGACACCGGGAATCGGTCGACGGGCGCAGCGTTCTCCTGTACGACATCGCGCCCAACCCCAACTTCCACGCCCGGAGCACGAACGAGCGCCTCGCTCAGGTGATGCAGGGGAAGATCTCGATCGACGAGACCACCGGCGAGCCCATCGACATCGAAATGCGCACCACGCAGGACTTCAAAATCGCTGGAGGTGTTCTCGCCACCATCCATAAGGGCCTCAGGATCCATATCCACGACCATCCCCAGCCCGACGGCGTCTGGCTCACCGACCTCGTGGAAGGCTCCGGAGATGCGCGCGCCGCGTTATTCCTGCACCCCTGGTTCCGATTTAAAGAAACCGCTGGCGATTGTCACCTCTATACAACGACGGCGAACCAGGTCGGCCAGGCAAAGCTCGTCAAGTGAACCTTGCCAAATGCATCAGCGTGCCGAGTCTCCGCGAATGAGCCACTGGCCGTCGTCACGCCTCATCCACAATCGGAAAGGCCGGAAGTCCTCGACCGCGTCCCCATGATTGCAAGCGCTGTCGTGGTTCTTCCAGCCCTCCCACTGCGCAGTCAGCTACCTGCTACTTGCCAGGCTGGAACAGCGCCAGCCGCACATGCCACTCCACCGACTTACCAGGAGCCAGCGTTACCATGCCGGTATTCATGCTCCCCCACTCTTTGCCGAACGGATCGGCGAAGTTAAACTGCTCCTCAATCGCCGCGAATTGCTTCGTCGGAGGCGCGTACACCTGCACCGTTCGAATCTCCGGGGAAAGCCCAAGGATGTGCACGCCGTAGTTAGCCGCCGGATCGGCAAGAGTCACATCGACCGCGCCTTTCGTCCGCTGCAACTTCGACCAGTTGTCGTCAAGGTAGATGTCGTCGAGCGCCTTGCCCGCCGGCGCCGTGAAGTCGTACTTGCCCTTCGCCGGTTGTAAATCGCCGGTAGGAAACACATCGTCGTAGTTATTAATCGCCGCCACCTGCGTTGCCGGAATGTGCAGCAGCGCCTGCTTCCGATCTCCGCTCGGTACAGCGAAGTAAGGATGCCAGCCGATCGCCATCGGCTCATCTTCCTTGCCGACATTCTTCGCGACAATCGTGCAATCGACCGCCGAACCCGCCAGAGCAATCGTGAAAGTCAGGTCCGTCTGCGAAAGCCAGTGTCCGCCGAAGTCCGCGGCATGAATCACGCCGGTTACAGTCTGTCCGTCCGCACTCGACTGCGTCTGCACGTCCTGTGCCTGCGAGGCCAGAATCAGACCATGCATCGCATGTTTGTGCTTGGTCGGATCGGCGCTGTTGTGCCAGTTCGCGGGCAACGTGATCGTCTTGCCGTGCCACTTGGTCGTGATGGTCGTCCCATCGGCCGACAACGGCCCAATAATGCGGTTCGGATACGGCGCCAGAAACGCGCCGCCAAAGCTGAAGCTGGCATTGCCGTTCTGATCGTCCGGGCCGCCGTTTAGTTTCGCGGCCGCTGCTTCCAGGGTGGGCGAAGCTAGAATCGGAATCTCGCCGTTGCCTGGAACATTGGCCGTCACCTGGAAGACGTTCATGCCGCGCCCAGGCAGCACCGTGACAGAAAGAAATTCCGGCTGCTGCCCATTGCTTGTAGCGGCGCGCGCGAGCTTCACCACCGGCTCTCCGCCAATTTGAGGGATGGGTGCCGGAGCCGGCTGGCTGGCCTCCGGAGCGGGTTGGGATTGCTTGCTGCACCCTGCAACCAGACCGAAGATTGCAAGAGCAAGAGGCGCAGCAAAAACTGTCTTTCGAATCGACATGGATTTCGTCTCCCTGAAGAACTGAACTGGATAACGGATCTGGTAAACGCTTTCTAAGCGCACCCATTCTACGCCAGCCAACCGCACCCCTGGGGCTTCTACAATCGCCCTGTGTCCGCCGTCACCAAAGCCTTGGTCGAGTTGCCCGCGCTCGCCCTGCTCAACCAGCGCATCATCGCATGCGAGCGCTGCGACCGCCTGCGCACCCATTGCATCACCGTCGCCGAAACCAAGCGGCGTAAATATCGCGACTCAGAATACTGGGGCAAGCCCGTTCCCTCTTTCGGCGATCCATCGGCGAGCGTCCTGTTCGTCGGCCTCGCCCCTGGCGCCCATGGATCCAACCGCACCGGTCGCCCCTTCACCGGCGACGGCTCAGGCAACTTCCTCTACCCTCTCCTGCACAAGACAGGATTCGCATCGCAGCCCTCATCGACCCACCGAGAAGACGGCATGGCCCTCAAAGATGCGTGGATCACCGCCGTAGTGCGCTGCGCGCCGCCCGGAAACAAACCCCTCCCCGAGGAAATCGCCAACTGCGCGCCCTTCCTCGACGAAGAGATCGCAGCGTTCACCGATCTGCGCGTCATCGTGTGCCTGGGAAAGATTGCCTTCGACGGCGTCGTCGCGCAGCTCATCCGCACCAGGCAGATCGAGCGCCGCGGCGAGTTGATCTTCGGACACGCTGTCGAGTATCCGATTCCCGGCAATCGATGGCTCATGGCCAGCTATCACCCATCGTTACAGAACACAAATACCGGCAAGCTCACGGCGCCCATGATGCTCCAGGTCTTTCGCCGCGCGCGTCAGCTCGCCGGGTTGCCTCGCGCATAATTCGCGCCCCCTGGACATCTTCGCCGCATCCACTGCGCATCAAGTTTTAAAGCCAGGGAGCAGCGTCCAGGAGTCCCGCGCGAGAGGACACCGATGATCACAATTCTGCTAATCATTTTGATCCTGATGTTGGTTGGAGCTTTCCCCGCATGGCCCTACAGCCGCAGTTGGGGCTACTACCCAAGCGGTGGGCTGGGTTTCATTCTGCTCATCATTGTGGTGCTGATGCTGCTGCGGGTCTTTTGACCACGCGCGCCTGAACACTGGAGCGGGAGACCGGGATCGAACCGGCGACATCCAGCTTGGGAAGCTGGCGTTCTACCACTGAACTACTCCCGCTCATTCAGGCTAGCATTTTCGACAATTATACGATCCGGCACAGCTCGCCTTCCCACGGCCAGCTCACAACCTCGAGGGCCCGGTGCACCACAAACAAAAGGGCCCTCGGGGCTCCTGACCGACCGAGGGCCGTAACTGAGCCTTCACCGCGTACAGCATGTCAGCTCACTTCAGAACATAAGCTGAACTGCCGCTAATCGAGACCCTCCGTTAGTTGTACTTTCGCTGTCTATTCGCCTATCTTTCAGCCAGCTCCTCGACCAGGCACGGCTGATTCCGAACACGATTCACTTCGACGATCCTGTCGACCTCTTCAGCGTCATGTCCATGGCTGGCATGTCGCCATCGGACTTTGTGCTCATCTTGATCTCGTCGCCGTCGATCGTTCCGTTGTGCGTGATGGTCATGTTGTTGAACGAGACGGTGAAGGAGAACTTGTCGCCATCGACCTTGCCGTTGTCGAAGGGCAGCGGATCGCCCTGCGGGCCTGTCACGGTACCGGTCAGCTTCGTGCCTTCCTGCTTAAAGTCGAAAGTCAGCGTGAACGCGCTGCCATCCGGGGCCTTCATGTCGGTAGTAGTCCATTTGCCCGTCATGTCCGACGCGCCAAACATCGGCCTGGCGCTGAACACCACAAACAGAGCAGCGCAGAGAACGAACCAGCTCTTCATCTTCCTCATCGATATCCTCCCGGCGGTTTTACCAGCGCGCCGATGATACAGCACCGATGGAGCGGCCCACCAGCGCACCTCGCGAAGAAGATTAGTGACTGATAGCAGCGCCGCCCAGAGAAACGATGCGGGCATTCTGATAGATCGACTGCAGCGCCGACCCCTGCGAGATTGCGGCCTCCGGACTGGTGAGGAACCAGGTCCAGTCGGTCTGCTGCGTAAAGAAGTCGGGCGTCGGAATCGTGCCAGTAAAGCTGATCCCGATGGGCTTGCCGACGGCCAGACGCGAGAGGAACCCGTCGATGCGGAACCGCCCGCCGCCGCTGGATGAATTCAGCTCCAGCGCGTCAACGTAAAGCAACCCCGGAAAATAATCGTCGAGCATTCCCGCCCCGCCAGGACCGAATCCGGGAGGCGCCGCCACCCAAACCCACACGAGATTGCGAACCTTATCGACGTTCACTAGTCGATCGAACAGCTGTCGATAGAGCTCCGCGGAACCATGGATTCCCTTGCGCCCCGACCACCAATAAGTCTTGCCGTTCGGCTCCGGATATGGCTGCCACAGAACCGGAATCCCCGCATCGCCAAGAGACTTCAGAGTCGAAGCGACGCTGTCGACCTGATCGCACCAGCGTCTGTTCAGTTTCGTTCCAGACGTAAGAAGCTCGTTCCACTCAAAGTCGGTCAGCTGGCCGCGAACACTCTTCGCCTCGCTCGCAGGCTCGGCGTCCGTGGGCCGCATCGGATGCCAGCTCAGGGCGATCATCGCGCCCTCTGCGTGCTGCCGATTCGCTTCTTCAACGATGGCGCGCCGCGCTGCGGCCGGATCAACCGTCATCTCCGCGGTGATCCCAAGCTCTTGCCCATAAATCGCAGGAGCCTTCTGAGTAAGCGCCACAACCGCCTCGGTGGAAGCAGCGACAACCTGCGGAGTATTTTGCTGGCCACTCAGCGTGCTCGTCCCGGAGACCTCATACAACCGGGCAACCAGCGCTCTCGCTTCTTTTGTCGCATCGGCTGTTACTAATAGGCCGGCCGGCTTACCGCCCGTTTCCGCGGCCGTCGCCTGGCGGATGGCAGCCATCGCGCGCGCGATGGCCGCATCGTCTCGAGTGAGCACCTGAGGCGAGTGATAAATCGCGTTCAGCCCCTCAACCGTGTTGCCCGAATCGACGATGTTGCTCCAAACCATGAAGTACGCCCACCGCGGCTGCGCAGCCAGAACTTCAGGCGTTGGCGCCGTTCCTACTTCCCCCATCGCAATTGGCTTGCCTGCGGCAAGCGCGAGCAGATCCGTCTGATATTCCGGCTTGAACTCGCCGTAAATATCGATGCTCACCACATCGACGTATTTCGCGCCGGGGTAATAGTCGGCGATCGGTCCAGCCGCCCCGCCCGGTGTGTTCACGTTCCAAACCCAGACCAGATTGTCGAGATGATGAACGTTGACGAAGCGATCCCAAAGTTGCCGATAGAGCGCCGCGGACCCATCCTCGCCAGGACGATAACCCCACCAGAACCAGTTGCCGTTCATCTCGTGATACGCGCGAAACAGAACCGGCACATGCGCATCGCGCAGCTGCGCAAGATACCCCGCGACCACATCCACC
>Ga0182015_10002088_pt1 | contig 24876 bp, 20 predicted proteins | sample 712P3MmetaG_FD_120478 | JGI IMG/M metagenome (GOLD analysis project Ga0182015, IMG submission 120478) | Permafrost microbial communities from Stordalen Mire, Sweden - 712P3M metaG | ecosystem: Environmental > Terrestrial > Soil > Wetlands > Permafrost | place: Sweden: Stordalen | collected...
CGCAGTGGAGGGACCTGCTTTTCCATCCATCCCAATGACAATCGCAAAGGTAGAAACGCACCCTTAGACTTGTCATCCCGACCGAAGTGGAGGGATCTGCGGTTTCCGCCCGTTCCATCACAAAAGGTTTGGTCGAACCGCCCCTTACCAGGTGGAGTAAGGCTGCCCGTCACTGCCCTGCTGGTCAGAGCCGCTGTGCACATCCGTCATCCCGGGCTCAGATTGATCGACGTTCTGCAGTGTGTCGTCCATGGTCGGTACCCAGGTGCTGCTGCTGTGTGTCACGGGATCGAGAGGCAGCGCTTTTAGATATCCGGCGCTCACCAGGTCATCGAGAGATTGCGGCGCCTTGTCTTTGTCATTGGTGTAGGAATCGATAGCATCGCGCATGACGTGCAGGTCCTCCTTGAGGACGGCTTCGCGGGCGGCGCGAATGGACGAGACATACGCAGGAATCGCGATAGCGGCCAGGATCGCGATGATGAGCATCACCACCATCAACTCGACCAGGGTAAAGCCAGCCGCGGCCCCTGAGCGTGCACTGCGCGAGCATTCAATTCGAGAGCGGACGCCGGATCTTCTCACAAGCCTACCAATCGGAGTATTTCGTTCCATCCAGCGCAGTCCCCTGCGACTTGGAGGCGACGTCGAAAAGATTCTGACCGCCCCACGAATCGCTATTGGGGTCATCCTGCATCGAGCGTAACGTCCACTCGGCTTTGCCGGTCATTGGATCGACCGGGATGCGGCGTAGAAACTTGAGCTTCTTCCCCTGGGCATCCACACCATTGACCAATGTATCGAGATCCGGCGGATAGTTTTGCGCATCCGCCTTAGTGATAAAAGCGTGGCGGTCAGCGGCGTCCTTATAGCGATCGATGGCATCCCGCATTTGCCACAGGTCATACCGCAATTGCCGCTCGCGTTCGCGCTGGGCACGAAAGCGAGCGAGCGGCACGACAGCAGAAGCAAGGATGGCAAGGATCGCCACTGTTACGATCAGCTCGACCAGCGTCAGCCCCGCCTGGGGGCCCGCCGTACCTGCCGCGCTGCGTTGACGGAGTTTGCACTGCATAAGGGCCCTTACTGCACGTGTACCGCGGTTTGCGATCCTGGGATATTCACGGCTTGTTGTGCGCTATTCTTCGCCGACGCACGGACGACGGCGATCTCAGCGTCACCGGCGACATTCGCCTGGAACGTCAGGACGCAGACCGCTCCGGCTCCGTTTACGCCGGCAACTCCGGGTGGTCGCGAAGCCGAGATCACCACATTGCCGGCGCCATCGTCGCGATGCACCAACGCGATGGCTTGGCCGTCATGGCCCAGAAAGCCGCCCGTATCTACGTTGATCAACGCCAGCTTGGTGTGGTCATAGTGCAGCTGCATGGGCACAGAAAATACATCCTGGCCGCCACTCAGGTTCACGGCAACCTGGAAGTTGGCGCCCGCCTTGGGAACCGCAGTCGGCTGAGCGATCTGCAGGGTCACCGAGCCGGGAATCACAGCACTCGAGGTTGCGGAGGTTGGCGGCCCAGCCATAGCCGGCGACGGCGGCCCGGGGGCGGGCGGCGGCGCCGCTGCATGCGGCTGCAATCCCGGCGGCAGACCGCTCGACTGCCCATTCACCGGCGCGGAAATGCGTCGTAGCTCGACATTGGTGCCCGTGCCTGTGTCAATTTCCTGCAGATTCTGAGGGCTGATCTCGGTCGAGCGAACAACGTGCGGGGTCAGCATGAAGATGATTTCGTCATCCTGCACCTCATGCTGGGTAGAACTGAAGATCCACTTCAGGATCGGGAGCTCGCCAAGAAACGGCGTTCCGCCAATGGTGGTGAGATCCTGCTTCTGCAAAAATCCGCCCAGTATGTTGACTTCGCCTTCCTTGAGGCGAACCACCTGATCGGCCGTACGCTGACTGATGATCGGCTCGGTAATACCACCAATATTGGTCGAGCCTTCTTCCTGAGAAGAGACAATCTTAATCTTCAGCGTTACATCCCGGTCGTAGTGTACGATGGGCGTAATTTCGATCTCCACGCCGACATCCAGATAAGTGAACTGTGTGTTCACCAGCGAGCTGACGACGGCAGTCGCCGCGCCCGTCTGGTAGGAACCGGTAGCCACCGGGATACGTTCACCCACCTTCAGGTCGGCCTTCTGCCCGTCGGTCGCGCGGATACTGGGATTTTGCAACACCTTGGTGTCTGAATCCGAAAGCAATAGGTTGGCAGTCGCCGCACCCACGGTCACAGCGAAATTGGTCGCGTTGAGATGGGCAAGATTGTTCAACGTCAGATTCGTGGTGCTGCTGGTGGTCGTCCCGGTAGTGGTACCGGTGCTGCTGGTGCTGGTAGCGTTGGGTGGTTGCAATTGCAAGCCGAAGGTGCCTGGGAGCTGGACGCCTATGGTCCGCGTCTTGTCGCGATTCACTTCCAGCAGCGCCACGTCGACCACGACCTCGGGGCGCGATTTATCCAGGTCATTGATAAGCTTTTGCGCCAGTAACAACTCATCCGGCGTGGCGCGCATCACAATGGCGCTCTGGCTGGGCACGCCGTAAAGCTTGGCGTTCACCAACAGATTGCGCAGAGCGGTCTGTATATCGTTGAGGTCGTTTTGCTGCGCAGTATTCGCCAGATAGAAAGTCTGCACCGCCTCTTCTTCCAGTTCCTGGCGCTTGGCGCGGGTGTTCATGGCGACAAAGATGGTGTTCGCGGTCACCGGGTGCCAAAACGTACCGGACGATACGCCAACGATGCGCAGGGCATCGAGCAGGGATACGTTGGCGATGTCCACCTGGATGCGCTTGGAGGTGTATTCGGGATCGAACAGCACATTGATCCCAGCCGCTTTCCCTACCGTCGAATAGACGACCTTGCTGTCTTCCGACATGTGCAAGGTGAGCGGTTCGTTGGAGATGGGTCTGAGCTGCACCGGGCTGCCGACCTGGTCGAGTTCGGCTTGCTTGTTCTCGGGAAGCGAGGTTTCCTGGTTTGCTGTGGGCGTTGCCGCAAGCTTATCCCGGGTCCGCTGTATATCCTGGTGCGCTAGTTCGTTGCTGGGATCGATTTCCAGAGCACGCATAAATTCCGTAAGGGCGCCCGTCTGGTCTCCCTGCGTGCTGAGTTTTTCCCCCTTGCTCACATGCGCCGACCCCGCCAAAAAGCGCAAACGCTCGTAAGCAGACTTATAGCGAAGGTTCTTGGGTTCTTTTTCGTAGGCCTGGTAGTAGTTTTCGTAGGCCGTGATGGTGTCGTCTTTGGCTTCGGCTGTCTGGCCGCGCCCGTACAACGTTTTCGCGCTGGGGCCGGAAAAAGCGAGACAGCTTGTGCTCAAGCTCAGAAGCAGGGTAAGCGCAGTGGACAGAGCCCAATTCTTTTGACGGCGATTCATCGCACTCCAAATAAGTCAAACCGCATGTTCTCTCAAGCAGCTGCCCTAGCACGTGGTCCTGATGCGACCGGGAAGCGTGGTCTTCCTTGAGTGAAAACCACGAACGGATCGTTCGCTTCGATCGGCACCAATTGCGAAACTGCTGTCGGGAGAAAAAGTCACAACATGCGCTTCTTTCACTAACATAACCGGTCCTGAATCAGCGCAAACCCGTCCCGGCCAGGAAGCATTTCTCTCTGCTATTATCGCCCGAGTATACCATTCGGGAGAGTCCGGCTTTTGCCTCCAAGTCGCGTGCTAGCATGAAGATTCGTAACCAAATGTATGCCCCGCCAATCGACTCAAAACACTACTCCATCCCCGCAAAAAGCGAAGCCCAGAGAACCAGTCGCCGCGGGCGAACGAGACGCCGCTGTCAATCGCGCCGCGTCGCACAATTACTTTCTGCTTGACAAGTTCGAAGCCGGCATCGCGCTCAGAGGTACCGAGGTCAAGTCCATTCGCGAAGGGCAAGCCAATCTCAAAGATGCGTACGGAATCATCAAAGACGGCGAAGCCTATTTGCTGAATGCCCATATCGGTCCTTATTCCCATGGAAACTCCGCCAACCACGATTCGGTCCGCACGCGTAAGCTCCTGCTGCATCGTCAGGAACTGCAAAAGCTCATGGGGAAGACGCAACTGAAGGGTTTAACGCTCATTCCCACACGGCTTTATTTCCGCCACGGGCGGGTCAAGTGCGAACTTGCCGTGGCCAAAGGAAAACAGGACTGGGATAAGCGGGAGACCGAGCGGCGGCGCGAAGACGATCGCGAAGCGCGGGCAGCAATCGTTCGTTCTCAGCATAAGTAGACCTAGCCCAATCCCTCAACCATTTCCGATACATTGCTGGATAAACAGCAGATCTTAATAGACTTAAGGAATCCATTTCCGATGAAGACGAAACTCGTAACGGGCAAGCTCGACCGGGTGTCCAGCGATCTGTTGGTGATTTTCGCGTTGGATACCGCGGAGAAAAAGCAGTCGCCGGCTAAACCGGCAATCAAGCTTTTGACTGCCGGAAATGGAGCCGCGAAGGCAACTGCAAGCATACTTGGTAGCGGCGAGTTTGCCGCCGGCAGCTGCGACACGGTCCTGCTGCACGCCCCTTCCGGATTCAAAGCCGAACGGATCCTGCTGGTTGGCTTGGGTAAGGCTACAACTGCTGAAGTGCGTAAGGCTGCCGGCGCCGCAGTCCGATTTGCCAAACCCCGTAGGCTGCGCGAGCTCTCGATCGTCATCCCGTCGTTGGACGGGCTCGATCCGGCAGCAGCAACGCGAGCCCTGGTCGAAGGCGCTTATGTCGGAGACTTCGATCCGGACACCTATCGTACGGACCGAAAGGACCAGAGCATTGAGCAGCTGAACGTGGTCCTCGATAGCCGCGCCAATCAGGCCGCGATGGAAGCTGCGTTGCGCGAAGGTGTCATCCTTGGAGAGGCGCAAAACTTTACCCGCACCCTGGTCAACGAGCCCGGCAATGTGATGACCCCTACGGTGCTGGGCCAAAAAGCCGCGGAGATGTGCTCGCAATACGGGTTGACCTGCGAAGTTTACGGCGCCGACAAGCTCAAGGAATTGAAGATGGGGGCCTTTTGGGGAGTGACCAAAGGGTCAGAAGAACCGCCCGCGTTGATCGTCATGAAGTACGAGCCGGCTAAGGCGCCCGCCTCTCCTGTGCTGGGCCTGGTAGGCAAAGGTATTACGTTCGACACCGGCGGCATCTCGATCAAGCCGGCAGACGGCATGGAAAAGATGAAGTACGACATGGCCGGTGGAGCGGCCATGATCGGCGCTATGCAGGCCATCGCACAATTGAAGCCGGCAGTCCGCGTGATCAGCGTCGTGTGCGCCGCAGAGAATATGCCTTCAGGAACGGCGATGAAACCGGGCGATGTCCAGATCGCGATGTCCGGCAAGAGCATTGAGATCATCAACACCGACGCGGAAGGGCGCTTAGTGCTCGCGGACGGACTTGCGTATGCGCGACAGCTTGGCGCCACGCATTTAATCGATGCCGCGACGCTGACTGGGGCCTGCGTGGTCGCCCTGGGCATGGTCAACGCCGGGGCCTTCTCCAACGATGACGACACCTATCAGCATTTCACCGACGCGCTCAAGATCTCTGACGAGCGCTTCTGGCGTCTGCCGGTTGAGGACGATTACCGGGAGTTGATCAAGTCCAGCATTGCCGACATCATGAATACGGGTGGGAGCCGCTATGGCGGAGCCATTACCGCGGCGATGTTTCTCAAGGAATTTGTAGAAGACACGCCCTGGATCCATCTCGATATCGCGGGTGTGGCGTGGACCGAAGAGCAGAAGCCTTGGATGGCCAAGGGTCCATCCGGGATCGCGGTGCGCAGCATCGCGGAATGGGTCCGCAGCTATGCAAAATAACCCGCGAGACCGAATAGCAGCGGCAGGGCGCCCATCGTTCCAAACGACCGAAGCTTTGGGCGCCCACAGCTCATCGCGAACGAATCAGGCGGTCACCGCATGCTCTTCAACTTGCTTCGCGGTTGACTTCCCTTTGCCGATTTCCTGAATCAGCCGCTTGTTGAACGCCGGCAGATCCTCCGGCTTGCGACTGGTGGTCAGGTTCTGATCGGTTATTACCTCTTCATCGACCCAGTGGCCGCCTGCATTCCGGATATCCGTGCGCACCGACGGCCAGGACGTAAGGGTCCGGTGTTTGAGCACTCCCGCTTCGACCAACAGCCAGGGACCATGACAGATCGCGCCGATAGGTTTCCCGGAGTTGAAAAAGTCGGTAACGAAAGTTACGGCTTTGGGCTCGATACGAAGTTTGTCCGGATTGATTTGCCCTCCAGGCAACACTAAGCCGTCATAGTCCGCAGGCTTCGCCTCGCCCAGAATTTTGTCCACCTTGACGCTTTCGCCCCAGTCGGTAGACTTCCATCCCTTGATATGACCGGCCTTGGGCGAAACCACGTCCACAGTAGCTCCCGCTTCCTCAAGCGCTTTTTTCGGCTCGGTCAGTTCTACCTGCTCGAAACCATCCGTAGCCAGGATGGCGATTCTTTTTCCTTGTAGCTTTGCATTCATGATTGGAAATCCCTCGATTCTTCAAAGGCATGAAGATCGTTCATCACGCTGCTTCGACTATTTTGTTAGAGGCTCAATCGGAGGAGCTCGTTGCCCTCAATCCCTGCCTTTGATCGTTACCTTGTGATCGCTGCGTGAAATATCGATGAAGATCGGGCACAACAGGCATCTCATGTCATGCTATGGCACAACCAATGGTACGAGGACTCACATGCATCCAATAAAGGTCGGCGCTTCCGCGTTGGTGTTGTTATCGGGACTCGGGGGACTGATCGCCTGCAATGGGTCATCATCCAGCGAAAATGTTGCGCTGAACGGAGCCGGAAGCACGTTCGTGTATCCCGTGATGGGACGCTGGATCGAGGACTTTCAGCGGTCTCATACCAAAGTGCAAATTAACTATCAGTCGATTGGAAGCGGCGGCGGAATTCAGCAGGTGAAGTCGGGTACTGTAGACTTCGGCGCTTCCGATGCGCCGTTGTCAGACCAGGACCTGGCGCAGATGACTCCAGTGATTCAGATTCCAGAGTCCGCCGGCCCAGTCTGCGTTACCTACAATTTGGATGGGCTGCAGAAGCCCTTGCAGCTCTCGTCGAATTCGCTCGCGGGTATTTTCCTGGGCCAGATCACCAGCTGGCAGGACCCCCAGCTCAAGCAGGACAACCCCGGCGTGAAGCTTCCCAATGCGAAAATTACCGTTGTCCACCGCGCCGAGGGCAGTGGCACCACAGATGCCTTCACCACCTACCTTGCGGCGGCAAGCCCGGAGTGGTCGCAAAAGGTCGGCAAAGGCAAATCGGTAAGCTGGCCCGTGGGACTTGGCGCCAAGGGCAGCGAGGGCGTTACCGGCCAGGTAAAGCAATTTCCCGGCGCGATCAGCTATGTTGAGTTGACCTATGCCACGCAGAACAAGCTTCCTGTAGCCGCGATCAAGAACCAGGCCGGCAACTACGTACTCCCCAGCACTGCGGGCACCACGGCGGCTATCGATGCCTTCAAGGATCAGCTGGCGAAAGATCCTCGGAGTTCTATCGCGAACCCGCCGGCATCCGCGCCCGATGGCTACCCCATCTCCACTCTCACCTTCTTGATCATCCCCAAGGACGGCAAGGACGCGCAGAAGCGCGCCACCCTGAAGAAATTCGTCATGTATGTGGTGACGGACGGACAACAGGGGGCGAGCGGCCTGAACTACGCTCCCCTTCCCGACGCGGTGAAACAGCAGGACGTGCAAACGCTCGGGCAGCTTACAGTCAACGGCAGCCCGATTCAGTAAGTGCCCGGCAGTCAGCAGTGACGGTGGAGGGCCTCTCCACTCCGCGTCGCCCCAGAATGACTTCAGGGAATGACTTCAGGGAGAGTCGCGCTGCTATTCGAGATTCGTTACCCGGATCCGCAGGTTTCGAAAGCGAGTCCTGGCGGTGCTACATCACTTCAGGGACTGGGATACCCAGCCAGGACAAACACCGCACCATCGCGCGTTCAGCCACTGCGGCGGTGGCGAGCAGAAACTGCTTCCGTGCAGCATCTTCTTCAGTGAGGATGTGATGCCGATGGTAAAAATTATTGAACGTCTGCGCCAGTTGGAAAACATGCTTGGCCAGGTAAGCGGGCTCTGCAGCAGCAATGCACTGATCAAGCACCAGGCTGAGCCGCGAAGCCATGATCCACAACTCCCATAACCCGGCCGCCGCTTCGCCCTCCAGAAAATCCGCGACCTCGACCCTGGCCAGCGCCGCCTCCGGCGTCGTGCCCGCCTTACGAAAAATACTGCGCGCCCGCACCACCGCGTATTGCACGTAGGGACCCGTCTCTCCCTCGAAGCTGAGCGCCTCTTTGAAATCGAAAGCAATGACGCTGTTGCGGGTGAATTTGAGCATGAAGTAACGCAGCGCGCCCAGCGCGATCTGTTCCGCGATACCGCGCCGGACTTCCTCGTCCCGCTGCGGATGGCGGCTGTCCACTTCGTCTTTCGCAGCCCCCGTGAGCCGGTCAAGCAGATCCTCCGCTTTCACCCCGAAACCCTTGCGCCCTGAGACTTCGATGTAGGCGCGGCTACGATCCTCCTCCGCAATCTGGTAGCCGAGTTCCAGAGCGCAGCCCGGCGTCAGCGCCACCATGGCGTACGAAAAGTGCACATAGTGGGACGCGGCTTCGGTATATCCAAGACCGCGCAGCGCTTCGATCACGATTGCCTGGGGGTCATTTTGACGGCTGTCAATCACGTTGTAGATGGCCTGCGCGCCGCCAAAATTTGGGTGCTGTACCTCGCCGGCCTCCGTTGAGATCCAGCACACGTGATCGTTATAGGCAAAAAACGGCGCGTAGCCGAAGTCACGACCCAGCAAGCCAAACTTCCACAGATGATAGGCAATATCTTTGCCGACATAGGTAACGGTTCCGTTGGAGCGGACGATCACCTTGGCATCTTCATCCGGCCCATCCGCATCTTCGCCGGAAACAACCTCGGGAGCGTTCTCAGCAGGCGCTGTCGAAACCCGGCGCATCACCCAGCAGCCCTGGTTCTTGCCCTCGGTCTCCAGATAGAGCACGCCCTTCGCCTTCAGTTGCGCAAAGGCAAGATCCCAGAACTTAAGATGGAGGATTTCGCTTTCGCGCGGGAGAAAATCATATTCGATGCCCAGGCGCAGCATGGTCTCGAGATGGCGGCGAAGCACCGCCGTCGAGACCAGGTCGGCGATCTCCGCCGTCTCATTGCCACCCACCTCAATGGCATGTAGCGTTTCTCTGCGTATCTTGATGCGTTCCGGTTTCTCTGCGTCCGATGCGTCATACCACTGCGAGACGCGCGCATACAGGTCCCAGCAGTAATCATCAATGCGCTTGCCTTGTGTCTTCAGATCAACCAGTAACTGCTGCACTCGAGCGAGATTGTAACCCTCAAAGTGCGTCAGGCCGACCACCACATCGGCAACCTGGACGCCGGTGTTGTCGATGTAATTTTGTACGTCTACCTGCTGCCCCGCCGCGCGCAGCATGAGAACAAACGTGTCGCCAAGAATGGCGTTGCGCAAATGACCGACGTGCGCAGCCTTATTGGGATTGATACTGGTGTGCTCCACCAGCGAATGAAGATGGTTCTGCCCTTCGGCCACGTCATCACGTGCGATCTGTTCCGCAGCTGCCTGGCGATCGAGCTTGCCGTTGATATAGCCGGCGCCGGCCACGGTGAACGAAGCGAAGCCCTCCACTGGCGCCAGGTGCGCGATCAGCTCCGTGGCGATCGCCCGGGGCGACCGCTTGAGAGACCGGGCCAATTCAAAAGCTACCGGCAGCGCATACTCGCCCATCTCCAGGTTGGGAGGTTGTTCGATGGCAATGTGAGAGAGTTCCACCTGATATTGGTCGCGAAGCACGGAGCGGAGGCGCTCGCGAAGAAGTCTCTGCTGTTTCCGATACACGTAGGCTCACCGCCTGGCCGCGCGTCGCAAGGCGCGCAAAACCCCTGATTTTCTTGCCGATTCTAGCAGAAGGCCCGCCAGCCTCCGGGTTTGTCATGGCCTGTTAAGATTGAACAGACTGCACCGTCCGCGTGTCGGATTCGTAGAACCGGGCGATGCACCACCGCCTTGCCCATGTCGAATAACCCGAGCTTCTACATCACTACCCCGATCTACTATGTGAATGCCCGGCCGCATATCGGTCACGCCTATACCACGGTCGTGGCGGATGCCATCGCGCGCCGAAAACGAGCCCTGGGCTTTGAAACATGGCTGCTGACCGGGACCGACGAGCACGGACAAAAAATCGAGCGCTCGGCGAAACTCGCCGGGCAAACGCCGCATGAGTTCGCCACCACGGTGTCCAGGCAGTTCCGCGACCTTTGGGATCGCATGGGTCTCCGCTACGACGATTACATACGAACCACGGAGGAGCGGCACCGGCAGGGAGTACAGAAACTCTTTCTGACCCTGCAGCAGCGCGGCTTCATCTACAAGGGCAGCTATACCGGCCAATATTGTGTCTCCGACGAACTGTATGTCGATGCGCCGCCGGGCTCGCCCTGTCCCGACTGTGGACGCATTACGGAAACGGTCAGTGAAGAGAACTACTTCTTCAAGCTCTCCGCCTTTGAGCGGCCCTTGCTGGAGCTGTACGAAAAGAATCCGCAGTTCATGCGTCCGGAAGCGCGACGGAACGAGGTCATCTCGTTTGTGCGCGGTGGATTGAAAGATCTGTCGATCAGCCGTACCAGTTTCGACTGGGGCATCCCGGTGCCGGGCGACCCAAAACACGTGATTTATGTATGGATGGACGCGCTGGCCAACTACATCACCGCGCTCGGCTATGGCAGCGACGCGCCCCAGGATCAGGAGCGGTTCGCTCGCTTCTGGCCTGCGGACGTGCAGTTGGTGGGCAAGGAGATCATCCGCTTCCATTGTGTGTATTGGCCGGCCTTCCTCATGGCCGCGGGTTTGCAGCTGCCCAAGAGCGTAGTGGCCCACGGCTGGCTGCTCTTTGAGCAAAGCAAGATGTCCAAATCGCGCGGGAACATCGTGCGCGCAGAGACCATCGTGGACACCCTGGGCGCCGACGCCCTGCGCTACTTCCTGATGCGCGAAGTCGTGTTCGGTCAGGACGGCAGCTTCTCTTTCGATGCCCTGGTGCAGCGTTACAACGCCGATCTGGCCAACGGCTATGGCAACCTGACCAGCCGCATCCTGGCCATGATCACGCAGAACTTCGCCGGCGTGGTGCCGGCGGGAGAGGCCGAACCGCGCATCGTTACTGCCGCCGAAACGGCGATGAGTGATTTTGCCCTTCACTTTGAAGCACTCGACTTTTCGCGCGCGCTCGAAGCCCTCTGGGCCCTGGTGGCCGTGGTCGATGGCTACATCACAGAAAAGGCTCCATGGAAGCTAAAGGCTGCCGAGGATGCGCCCACCCGCAGCTTGCTGGCATCCATTCTTTACACATGTGCCGAAGCTCTGCGCATCATCACCGCTCTGGCCTACCCTGTCTTGCCCGACGCCACGGCAAGAATTTGGGCGCAACTGGGGCTTGGCGATATTGCCCATGCGGACCTTAAGGATGTGCGTTGGGGACAACTGGCGCCAGGAACCAAACTCGGGCTCTTGGGCTCTATCTTTCCCCGGGCAGAAAAGGACACAGTGAAACGCATGGAAGACCTGGAAATGAACAACAGCGGCAAACGCGTCGAAGCGGAATCGGAAACCACCGCCGGCGTGGTCACCAGCGCCCCCAATCCGCCGCAACCAGTACCGCAACCAGCACCGCAGCCCATCCCGGTGGTCGAACAGCAAACCGCGGTCGCGGCGGCGCAACTATCGCAGAGCGTTGCCGGCAAAGGACCCGCCGCCTTGACGTCCGCGGCCTCCATAGGAACGGTGCCCCAGGTGACCCCGCCCGCAGACAAACCGGCGACCATCACCATCGACGATTTTGCCAAAGTTGAATTGCGCGTGGGACAGGTACAGGTTGCCGAGCGGGTCAAGGGCGCGGACCGGCTCTTGCGCCTGGAAGTCAACCTGGGAAACGAAGTGCGCCAGATTGTTGCCGGCATTGCCGAAGCCTATGAGCCGGAGAAACTCATCGGCCGCAAGGTGGTGATTGTAGCCAACCTGGCGCCCAGAAAGTTGCGCGGCCTGGAGTCGAATGGAATGATCGTTGCGGCCTCGGTAGGAGAAAAGGGCAAACCCGTTCTTGCCGGCTTCTTGGAAGATATCGAAATAGGCGCACGGCTCAAATAGACTGTGGAAAAGCAAGGAGCAGGGCCGCTGGTCGACTCACACGCACATCTTGACAGCCCGCGCTATGACGCTGACCGGGAAGAACTGCTGCAGCGGGCCTGGCAACAGGGGGTACGTACGGTTTTATCCATCGGCATCGGCGAGGGGCCGGATACCATGCAGCAGGCCCTGGAGATCAGCCGCAGCTATGCCGGCAAACCAGAGATGCCGCGCATCCTGGCCACAGCGGGCATCCACCCCCACGAAGCCCAGTTAGCGGACCAGGCCGCACTCGAAAAACTGGACGGCTTGCTGGCCAACCCGGATGTGCTTGCCGTGGGCGAGATCGGGCTGGATTATTATTATGACCACTCGCCGAGGGAACAGCAGAAGCACGTCTTTGCCCAGCAAATGGAGATCAGCGCAAACCGGCGGCGGCCGATCATCATCCATTGCCGCCCCTCAGATGGCAGCAGCAACGCGTGGGACGATACCCTGGAGATGATCGAAAAACAATGGGTGCAGACCAACCTGGGCGGCATTCTGCACTGTTTTACCGGCGAGTGGGAGCACGCCAGGCGAGCCATGGATTGTGGATTTCTCATCTCATTCGCCGGAAACATCACTTTTCCCAAGGCAGGAAACATACGCGACGTGGCCGCCAGGGTTCCGCTCGACCAGATGCTGATTGAGACCGATGCACCGTTTCTTGCCCCTTTGCCCCATCGCGGCAAGCGCAACGAGCCGGGATGGGTCGGCAGGGTCGCAGACAAATTGGCTGAAGTATGCGGTGTTCCGGCGGAGCAGGTCGCTTCCAGCACTGCCAACAACTTCTTCCGTTTTTTTGGTGTAGCGCCGGACGGCGCGTCGTAAGGCAAGAGTGCAGCTTTTGCGCTCATAATCGAGGAAGGACAGCACATGGCAGCAGACAACTCGTTCGATGTCACCAGCAAGGTCGATGTTCAGGAAGTAAAGAACGCGATGGACCAGGCCATCAAGGAGGTGCGGACGCGCTTCGATCTCAAGGATTCCCACTCCGAAATCAAGTTGCTGGAAGGGGACGAAGCGATCGAACTGGCATCCTCCGACCAATACAAACTCAAGGCCGTTACCGAGATTCTGCAGCAGAAGTTCGTCAAACGCGGGGTGTCGTTGAAGGCGCTCGAGTACGGCAAGATTGAACCGGCCTCGGGGTCCAGCGTCCGGCAGAAGATCACCTTGCAGCAGGGCATCCCCGGAGACAAGGCCAAAGAGATCGTCAAACTGATCAAGGAGTCCAAGAAAAAGGTCCAGGCTTCCATTCAGGGCGATACGGTACGCATAACAGGCAAGGATCGCGATACTCTACAAGAGGCAATTGCACTGATAAAGGGTCACGACTTCGGGATAGATATGCAGTTTACGAATTATCGGACGAACTGAGGCGAGCCCTGCCCCTTTTTGGCGGGATGGTATAAAGCATTTTTGGCATCCGGATAGCCGGGGTAGAGTTTTCGAACGCGAGTTATGCACCTGGAGCGTGAGTGAGCACACAAGCGATAGCGACGGCCAAGGAAGTCTTCGACCTGCTGCGCGACGACCTGAGTGCGATCGAAACCGAGTTGGTGCGCGACGCCGTCTCGAATGTAGGAGCAATTACCGACATCGCCGATCATTTACGCGAGGGCGGGGGCAAGCGGATCCGGCCTTCCCTGCTGCTGCTGGCAGCAAAAGCCCTCGGCTACCACGGCCACGGCATGGTACGGCTGGGCGCGGTGGTGGAGATGGTCCACACCGCAACCCTGGTCCACGACGACATCATCGACGGAGCCGACACGCGCCGCGGCCGGCCTTCGGCCAACACGACCTGGGGCAACTCAAAGTGTGTGCTCGCCGGCGACTGGCTCTACATGCAGGCCTTCCACATCGCTCTTGAGGAACGCAAGTTCAAGGTGCTGGACCTGTTGATCGGCCTGACCCAGCAAATGGTCGAGGGCGAGTTCGTGCAGATGGAAAAGCTCGGCAAGGCGGTGGGCGAAGCCGAGTACTACGACCTGATCTACCGCAAGACGGCCTGCCTCTTCGATGTCTCCATGCGCCTGGGCGCGGTTCTGGCGGGAGCCACCGAAGAGGTCGAAGAACAATTGGGAGAGTACGGCCGGAATCTCGGAATTGCCTTCCAGATCGTGGACGACGTACTGGACCTGACTGCCACTGAGCGGGTACTCGGCAAGCCGGTTGCCAGTGATTTACGGGAAGGTAAAGCCACCCTTGCCGTGATCCATGCACTCGAGCACGGCACGGCGCATGAGCACGAAGCCATCCTGAAGGTGCTCGAAGATTTGAGCTTTCAGCGCACCAGCCACCAGGAAGTACTCGACATCCTGGAGCGCCACGGCTCGGTGAAATATGCTCTTACCGCGGCTTTCCAATACGCCGAAGTGGCTCGCGCAGCCATCGCCGGGCTGCCCGAATCCGATTACAAGCGCGCACTGCTCTGGATGCCTGATTTCGTCGTCGCTCGCGACAAGTAGCCGGCCGTAAGACCGTGACAGGAGGATGTGAAAAAATTGATTTTGCGGAGTTTTCGCGATTTTAGTTTTGAAACCAAATGTATGCCGACATCGCAGCGGTCGCTCCTAGGGCATCCTGGAGCAGCTTTTTTCGACGCCGAATTCTCTCAGTGGCTGAAAATCAATTTTTTCGCATCCTCCAGACGGAAATGACCCAAATGCGAGCGCACTTCTCCGACAATAGACCGAATTTTTCCTTAGGGTCATCTCCGTCTTGGCTCCTTTTCCTCCCACTCTGTCCTGCTTTGCGTAGAATCCGCTAACACAACTGTTGTAGCGTGAACGATTGACTCTGAAGATCGGTTCACGCCAGAATCCCTCAATGCGCCGCAACGTTTTAGGTTCTGCCTTCGTTCTCTGTCTGCTTGCGTTTCTGCCCGCCCAAGCGGAGCAGAAGCCTTGGCTTGAGGTAAAAAGCGCGCATTTCCGAGTCCTTACCGACGCCAGCATGCATGATGCACGCGATGTTGCTGCTGAGTTCGAGCAAATGCGCTATGTATTCGCCAGTCACTTTCCTGGATTCCGGCTCGAGTCCGGCGCGCCCCTGACAATCTTCGTCGCCAAGGACCTTGAGTCGGCGAAAGCGCTGGCTCCGGCGATTTTCGGTAAAAACGAGCGCGTCGTTGGCTTCTACCGTCAGGGATGGGAGAAGAAGTTTGCCGTAGTTCGCATGGACGACTGGCTGACGCAGCAGCATTACGCGGTGTATCACGAGTACGTGCACAACGTATTCCACCTGAATGCAAGGTGGCTGCCCGCGTGGCTGGACGATGGCCTGGCTGAGTTCTATTCCTGTACGCGCTTTCAGTCCGATAAAATCGTCCTCGGGGCGCCTACCGAGCGCTTCGCCACCCTGCGGTCTGGGCCCCTGATGCCTGTAGAAACCTTGCTCTCCGTTGATGGCCGTTCCAAGATCTTCAAGGACCCGCAGGCAACGGAGGTCTTCTATGCCGATTCGTGGGCCTTGGTGCATTACCTGGTCTTCGGCACGAAGAATAGCGCCTCATTGGACCAGTTTTTCAGTCTCCTGCAAAATGGCGTTCCACAGAAGCAGGCGTTCGTGCAGGTTTTTGGAGAATTCAAAATCTTTGACCAGAAATGGTCGAACTATATGAATGCCTTCACTTTTTTGGCGACCAGTATTCCAGCTCTTCCCCGGCTCGATGAGAAGAGCTTTGGCACCCGCAAATTATCGATAGCGGAGACCGAACTCGAGCTGGGGGCGGCGCATTTGGCATTTCATGACCGCAAGACTGGAGAAAGCTTGATCACCGACGCACTCCGCGATGATCCGAAGCTCGGAGCAGCGCACGAAGAACAGGCCTACATCCTTTTCCACGACGGCAACGACAGCCACGCGATTGAGGAGTTCCAACAGGCCTACGCCTTGGACGGGACACTGTATCGTTCGTTGTTCGCAAAAACGATGCTTTCTCCGGAAGCCCAAGCGACCGACCAGGCAGGCCAGGCTGCGTACCTGGCTGACCTGCAGAAGGTGACCGAGCTGAACCCATTGTTTGCTCCAGCTTTTATCGAGTTGGCCAAGCTGGCCATGCGACAACGGAACTACCAGCTGGCGTTCGACGAGTCGCGCAAAGCCGAGTCGCTGGAGCCGTCGCGCGCAGGCTATCATCTGCTCACTGGGAAAATTCTCCTCGCCTCTGAGCGAGGCGGCGACGCCATTCAGTTCGCCCAGTTTGTGGCCGAACGATGGCACGGCTCAGACCATGATGAAGCGGTCGAGCTCTGGGATGCCATCCCAGCAGCAGCACGGCCCACGGACGTCAAGTTCACGGCGCATGAGCTTGAACAAGGCGAGCAATCGGCCGCTGGCATTATCAAGACCACGCAGTGCGGGGACGCGAACCGGCCTCTGACCGTGGAGATTGCCCAAGATGGCAAGACGCAAACCTTCTATCACCATGGAAGTATCATTTCAGGCTTCTCGGACACGTTTTGGTGGGGCGAAGACCATTTCATGCTGTGCCGCCATCTGGAAGGCAAGCGCGCCATTGTCTACTACCGGCCGGAGACCGGCAAAGGCTTCACCGGGGAAATGACCCGGTTCGAAATTCGCGACGACCAGGCGGTCCCGTAACGCTGCTTTCTTGGCGAGTCGTAAACTTACTGAAATCCAGAACTTTCATGGAAGTCCTAGTTTCAGACCATCAAGTCCCCCATCCATCCCCTTATACTGAGCTCATGGCAGAAGAGCATGTTTCGTTGTACGCTGCACCCGCGGGTGCAGCGTAGTGCGGCTTTCCCCCAGGCAAGGCCGCGCCGCGATCGAAGATACCCGTAGCGAACATCCGCGCTTTGGATCGCTGGGGAAGCTGGCTCTTTTCCTTCCCTCAGTCCTGGTGGTTCTGGTCATCGCCGCCGCCGGAACGCAGAGATTTTCCATTGAGAATACAGCGGGATTATTGGCGCCGTTCTGGTTCCGGCATTTCGGAACACTCCCCTATCAACGCTATTGGGAATTCGTCGAGGCGGTGCGCAAGCTGGGCCACATGATTGGTTACGGCCTGGCGTGCCTGGCATTTTTTGCTACTTCGTACTGGCTCCTCAGCCTGCGGCCTTCGCAACTCTTCAGCAACGGCGGTTGGCTGCTGAAGAACCGTGCGGCTGGATGGGCCCTGCTGTTGACCGGGCTGCTTGGCTCCGCCGACGAGCTACACCAGAGGTTTGTGCCTCAACGAACAAGCACTGTTACCGACGTGGGCTTTGATGTTTGTGGCGGCTACTTTGCTCTCATGATTCTCTTTGCCGCGTTGCACTTCATAGAGCGGAAGACTTCCGTACAGGCTCCCCCGGCCTTATCCTGATACACCTAGAGCATTTTCACTTCTACTCTGCACAGTCGGGTTCAGGGAAGTGCGGCTTTTCTTGAGGAAAAGCCGCGTCGAGAGCGGTTGCCTTGTATACACCAGAAGTGAAAATGCTGTAAATGCCCGCGATTTCCCGTCTGGAAAAGAACTGTGATCGAACGCTACCCACGGCAAGTGGGATCGCTCGCAGTGCCGCCCTATTCGTCATCATGTGAGTATCGTTTTCGAGGGCCGCCATCAGCGCCGGGTGGCGAGAAGCAGCAATGGCGTGTCAATTCGGCACAGTATGAATTACATAAACACAAAAACGCAAAAAATCATCACAGTAGCTGAGCGTTCCCTGGGATGAATCCACAGGTTATCCACAGTGTGGATAACTTAGTAACTTACCAAAGTGGACTTTTCGGTGGTGCCGAAACGGGCGCGCCGAAGCAGCACGTAACCTAAGCCATTTAAAGCCAATACGGCCAAACCGGGATAAAGATAGGTCTGTTGCTGGAAGCCGAGCCAGGCCAGCCAGCAGGTGGCCAGGTGTAAGAGCAGGACCCCGGCAGAGCGTGCACCCGAACCGTCGTCCGAACGGCAAACAAACCAGGGAAGGACGACCAGGTAGAAAGGCCACCCGTACTCGACCAGCCGGTCGGCGCTGGCGCCGAGCAACGGTGTCATAAGGATGCTGATCACTCCGTAGACGATGCAGAAGCGGAAAACAATGACCAAGCCGGGCGTGCGTTCTGTCCCGTAAACCTTATCTTCAAATGCGCCAACCGATGTCGCCGGTTCCCGTTTGTGTGAGCTGGCCGCCCGAACATAGGACCGGCCAAAAAGCGCGCGCGAGGAAAAAATCTTCCGCCAAAGCACCGCTGCGAACGCCGGCCCGATACCGAAAATACCGAACCATGCGAGCAAAAGACGGGCAGGCCCCCAGAGGTCCACTTGGCACACGCCCACCTGGCGAATGGCGCCGAGATGAAGTCCCGGGGGAATGGTCGCGACCCAGACGGGGGTGCACTCGGGCAGCGTATTGCTCCACAGTGGAAGCCCGAGAAAGTTCTTAAAGAAGCTCCAGAAAAGCTTGCCCAGGATATAGAGTCCACCACCCAGGCCGTGCACGCTGGCGGGACCACCCTGCCCGAAGTGCCGGCTTACCAGCGCCCCGCACAACAACGCCAGAAATCCAATCGCGGCGGAGCTGAGTCGAATGCGTCGCCAACAAGCAAAGACCAGACAGAATGCTACCAGCAGGGTCGACTCGCGCGCCAGATAGGCAGGAAAGAGCAGCAGCAAACCTAGCCCTGTATGGCCGAAGAGCAGGCACAGCAGAATGGCTGCGAGGATGGCGGCATGCAACACATCGGGCAGATAGTAATCATGGAAGAGATCCACCCACAAAGGCATTAGAAAAATACCGGCAAAGATCGCGGCCGGCGCCCGCCACGACCAGAGCAGTCCAGCGACCAGCGCCAACAGCGCGACCAGGCAAAGAATACCCAACAGCAAAAAGCCAGTATCGACGCCCATGCCGGTGACCCGCCCCAGCCAGCCCGCCAGGGCAGGCCCCAGAATTCGAGCCGAAAAAGGTGGGGGCACCGCGCCTCGCTGGCCCAGCGCGAGCAGCCGATACTGCGACGCGTCCGGAGCATACTGGGTACCAGGCAAACCCAGAAAAATAGCGAAGCACAGGCAAACGATAGGTAGAAGCAGGGAGAGAATTCGCGTGCGGGAGAGGGAGGCCTGGTCCACACCAGCCGCTCCAGGCACGCCATGGGCGCGGGGCATGCATGCAGGTTAGATCATTTCTTCGCCTGGGGTAATAAGCGCTCAGGTGCGCGATAGCAGATAAGCGGAAATGGTTACGAAATCGGGTGGGCTGCGAGGAATTGCGCCAGGACCTCCACATATCTCCGGGGCAGAGGCACCTTGTGCATCGAGCGGTTGACGGTGACGTGGGTGGTTTCCCCCTCGGCCAGAAGCGTGGTCTTGTCTTGCTCGCTCTCCGTCCGCAGCAGACGATAACCGAATTTGATGATCGACCGCCGCACGGTGAGGACCCTGGTCTCGAGCAGCAGTTCATCGTCGTAACGCGCTGGAGACTTGTATCGGCACTGGGCTTCGACTACCGGGATGTGGCAGTCGTCGTCGATTTCCATTTGTTTGTAGTGAAAGCCGAGCTGGCGCAGAAGTTCGGCTCGGCCAACCTCAAACCAGATGAAGAAATTGGCGTAGTACACGACACCCATTTGATCGGTTTCGGCATAGCGCACGCGGATTCGGGTTTGCGAAACAGCCATGCGTGCAGTGTAGCGAATGCCTCAAGGTGTGCTGGTACTTAGGGGAAAACCGAGGTTCGGAGGAAGATAAGCTGAGGTACGGTCTTTCCTCAACCGACCCTGGCTTTGTACCAGGGCACGACTTCAGTCGTGCCGAAAAAGCCGCAAATGACGAGGGCTTCAGCCCCTGCGTGAGAACAAGATCTCAGGAATTCTTGTCTTCATGCAAACCGCTTACCCCCGGGGTACATAAAGAAAGGGCACGGCTAAAAGCCGTGCCCTTTCAGCACTGAGCGAAAATGTCGACGTGGGTTACGGCTTCAGCTTGCTGAATACCTGAAGCTTGGAGATGTCGTTGAACATCACGAAGGCGGCGAAGATCAGCAGGACAACAAACGCCGCCTGGTAGATCCGCTCCTTGAATTCCTGATTCAGATCGCGCCGCATCACTCCCTCAATCAGCAGCAGAACAATCACGCCACCGTCGAGAATCGGAATCGGCAAAAGATTGAAGATGCCCAGGTTGAGACTGATGATGGACATGAGGCCGATGATCGGCTGCCAGCCAGGTTGCTCGACAGCGAGGCCGGTTTCCCGGGCAATACCAATCGGTCCGCTCAGGTCCTGGACGGCAAAGCGGCGGGTGACCATGCGCTGCAGGACTTCGAGAATGAGACCGGAATACCGCAGGTTGAAGTGCACCGACTGGCGCAAAGCTTGCGCCGGCGGAAGCTGCTGGATGGTGAACGGCGGCGGACTCAGCGTAAAGCCAATCCGGTAAAGTCTGTGCCCATCGCCGGCATCGGCCATTACGGGCTGAATGTCCATCGGGAGGGTCTGGCCGTTGCGCGACACGATGATGTGGATAGGGTGGCCACTGTCCTGTTGCAGGAAAGCCAGCAAGGCGTCGACGGAGTGCAGCGCAAGTCCGTTCACGGAGAGAATCTGGTCGCCGGCCTTCAGCCCTGCCTTAGCCGCGGGCAGCGAGGGTTCGATCTGCCGGATCTGCAGGGGTCCGTGCTGCATCCGCGGAACGAAACCGATGGTTTCAAAGTCGAAGTCGTCTGACCCATGCGGTTTGGCAACGGCCAACTGGCTGCTGACGACCTCACCGTCACGATTGACGTCGACCCCAACCTGTTGCCCCACATTCATAGCGGCCCGAATGGAAACCTGCTCCCACGTAGGGTTCGTGACCCCATCGAAACGGGTAATGACGTCGCCCGGCTTCAGTCCGGCAGCGGCCGCCGCGGTGTGGTCAGACACAAAGTCAATATTCGCCGGTTGGGAGCGAAACGCCTCCACCTCGTTGTGCATCATGTAAAAGCCGGTCATGAGCAGCAAGGCGAGCAGGAAGTTCGAAACCGGACCAGCCAGCCCGATGAGAATGCGCTGCCAGCGTGGATGGGCACTAAACTCCGCCGGGTCACCGGTGGAACCTTCACCCGGCGTCTCTCCCGACATTTTGACGTAGCCACCCAGGGGCAGCAGGCTCAGCCGGTAGTCGGTGTCGCCCCGGCGGAAGCCGAAAAGCCGCTTCCCGAAACCCACGGAGAACACTTCGACCCGCACGCCGCATAACTTCGCGACCGCGAAATGGCCAAACTCGTGCACCAGTACCATGATGCCGAGCACAACAAGCATGGAAACTGTGCTGGTTAAGAAAAAGGACATAGAAATTCGCTCATTTACCTCTCTGCCGGGTCCAACCTGATTGCTGAAGCACCGACACTACCGGAGTAATGACTGGACTGACATGTCTGCAGTGAGCAATGACTGCAAGTTAAGTTCAGCGCAAGACAGGTGAAACCGTGGACACAACGTTGTAGGCAATTCGCCGTGCTTCCTCGTCCAATGAAAGCACATCCTGGATGGTAGCAGGGTGCCTCGGCGGCGTAACCTCCAGAACAGCCTCAATTGTACGCGGGATGCTGGTAAAGGGAATGGTGCCTTCGAGGAATGCCTCCACCGCAACTTCGTCTGCCGCATTGAGCGCGATGCAGGCAGCGGCCCCCGATTCGGCCGCCTGGTACGCCAGGCGAAGACAGGGAAACCGCTCCAAATCAGGCGGTTCGAAGCTCAGTTGGCCAAGCGACGCCATATCGAAGGTGAGTTCGCTCGGCACCCGCTCGGGAAAGCTCATGGCATACAAAATCGGCAGCCGCATATCGGTGACTGAGACTTGGGCCAGGATGCTGCCATCCACAAACTCCACCAGCGAATGTACGGTCGATTGCGGATGTACGGTCACGCGGACCGCGGACGGAGCCAGATCGAAGAGCCGGCAGGCTTCAATGATTTCCAGGCCCTTGTTGAGCATGGTGGCGGAGTCGATGGTCACCCGTCGCCCCATGACCCAGGTGGGGTGGCGCAGTGCCTGCGCGACGGTGACGTATTGAAATTGATCGAGCGGAAGCTGACGAAACGGCCCACCGGAAGCGGTCAGCCAGATGCGCCGCACTTCCCCCGCTGATCCTCCGCGCATGCACTGGTGGATGGCATTGTGCTCGGAGTCAATGGGCAAAAGCTGCACTTTGCGCCGGCGCGCCAGCGCGGTAAGAATCTCTCCCGCGGCGACCATGGCTTCTTTGTTGGCCAGGCCTACGTCTTTCCCTGCTTCCACGGCGGCATACGTCGCTTCCAGGCCGGCCAGTCCGACAATCGCCGAGACCACAAAATCCACCTGGGCAAGCGTGGCGGCGCGCACGGTGCCCGCGCTCCCGTAAACCACTTCGATGGAGTTGAGACTTGCGGCCTTGAGCCGCGCACGGAGTTCGGCAGCCAGCGTCTCGGTGGCCATCGAGACCACCACCGGGGACCATTGCCGGCATTGGGAGAAAGCCAGATCCACATTGCTGCCGGCAGCGAGCGAGGCAACCGCAAAGCGCTCCGGATAGCGCTCAATGATAGAGAGGGTGCTGGTCCCGATGGAACCGGTAGAACCGAGGATGCAGATGTGCTTCAACGCAAGCTGACCCGCTGGAGATACTGTTGAATCCATTGAGCGTACCACAACGCCGGTGCGGCCAGCAGAAGGGCGTCGATGCGGTCAAGGATGCCTCCATGGCCGGGAAGCATGGCGCCCGAATCCTTGACCCCTGCCCCTCGCTTGATGGCTGATTCGACCAGGTCGCCCACCTGGGCAAAGATGTTCAAGACCGCAGCCAGGCCCAGCCAGCGAGCCAGCGGCCCGGCAAGATGGATCACTTCGACGGATCGCGCGAGCGCCACCAGTCCCACAGCCGTGAGCAGGCTGCCGGCAAACGAAGCCGCACTTCCTTCCCAGCTTTTATTCGGGCTGAGACGGGGCGCCAGCTTGGTCCGTCCGAACCGCCGCCCCACGTAAAGAGCAGCGATGTCTCCGGCCCACACGATGCACAACAAAAACATCACCAGCGAGGGACCGTCCGATTGCACCCATATCAGCGGTATGGTGGTGAGGGTCAGGCCGCAGTAAACCAATCCGAAAATCGCGTAGGCAGTGTCGGGCAGAACGCGCTCCAGCGGCGAGCGAAAACCGCAGACGATCAGCAGTACCAGGCTGCAAAGACCAATCGCCGGCAAGATGAGCGCAGGATTACGGTAGGCAGCTGCGAACAGGATGACAATGGAGACCAGACTGAATACGCGCGGCGGTTGCGACCCGTGGCGCGTTGCAATCGAAAGATATTCCCAGGTGGCTAGACCGGCGATCAATGCCGTCGCGGCGACGACAAGCAAAAACGATCCCTTGAGCAGGAGCAGCAGCACCAGAGGGATGAGAATGGCCGCCGTGATGACCCGTTTCATGATTTCCTGCAGGATACACGTTGGCGGGGACGACCTAACATAAGCTGGAGTTAGTGGGGCGAATGCGATGAATGAAGTTGGGGCCGACGAAGCAAGGAGCAAATTGAGCACCCTATTGGATCGGGTGGAGTCCGGTGAAGAGATCCTCATAACCCGCCGCGGGAAGCCGGTAGCCCGACTCGTGCCTTACTTTATCGAAATTAATCCCTGCCAGGCACCCGCGCTGCATCGCATGCGGACTCGTGCGTCAGAGAATGACCTCGGACCGATGGATTGGGATGCTTTGAAGAGCGACCGCGACTCGGGCCGACCATGAGAATTGTTCAAAAGCTATGGAACATCTCGTCCGATCGCGCTGATCGCGCCAACGGTTAAGCACAGAGTCGGCAGGTGCGAAGTCGTGGTCGACAGCCAAGGCATTCGTGTAGCAACCTTTGTTTGAGAGCTTTTGAGCTCTCAGGTCTGAATCACGCCCGGGTTGAATTTTTCCACCTCGGGATTCAGCGCCGCCGCCTGCAGCGCGGTCAGCAGAACATCCCGCGTCTTTACTGGATCGATGATGGCGTCCACCCACAACCGTGCGGCCGCGTACCGGCAATCCGTCTGCTCATCGTAGGCAGCTTTGATAGAAGCGACGACCTGGCTCTTGTCCTCTTCACTCAACTGCTTGCCACCGCGTTCTAACTGCCGGATTTTGATCTCGACCAGCGTGGTCGCCGCGGAGGCTCCGCTCATCACGGCATAACGCGCCGTCGGCCACGCAAAGAGGAAGCGCGGGTCGTACGCCTTGCCGCACATTGCATAGTGGCCGGCGCCAAAAGAGCCGCCAAGAATCACCGTGATCTTGGGCACGGTGGAGTTGGCCACAGCCGAGACCATCTGCGCGCCGGCGCGGATAATGCCGGTCCACTCCGCGTCCCGCCCCACCATGAAGCCGTTGACGTCGTGGAGAAAGATGAGCGGAATCAGATTCTGATTGCAGTCCATGATGAAGCGCGCGGCCTTCGAAGCACTCTCGGCATAAATCACACCACCAAACTCGACTCTCTTCTCACCCGTCTGGCTGGTGTGCGTTTGGTGGGTTTTCTGATTGGCGACAATTCCTACCGCGAAGCCGCCGATTCGGCCATATCCGCACAGGACAGTCTTGCCGTAGTCCGCCTTGTATTCATCGAATTGCGAACGGTCGACAAGCCGGGCAATCACTTCGTGCATGTCGTAG
>Ga0182015_10002089_pt1 | contig 24872 bp, 20 predicted proteins | sample 712P3MmetaG_FD_120478 | JGI IMG/M metagenome (GOLD analysis project Ga0182015, IMG submission 120478) | Permafrost microbial communities from Stordalen Mire, Sweden - 712P3M metaG | ecosystem: Environmental > Terrestrial > Soil > Wetlands > Permafrost | place: Sweden: Stordalen | collected...
AACAAACTGCAACAAGATTAGTGTTCCTGGTGCGGGCTGTCTGGTTATTAAATCATTGATGTCAGGGGATTTAGAGATATAGGTGCTTTTAATTTCGAGTCAGGTGCAATCGACCGGACTCTGCCATCTCTCCGCTTCTATACATAATAAATGAGACACTCGCCGTCACCGGGGTCGATTTTTCTCCCCGCACGCGGTGGTCGGCCGAGTTGCATTCTTTTCCTGCTGGTCTGCCCGATCTTGTCCACTCCAGTGGGTCAACCTCGAGGACTTCGTGGGTTCAGGAATATTTTCTGATGTTGACCATGAACTGCTTGGATTCTTCGCTATGGCGACCGGCGAGATGGGTGATTGCGAGATTGGTCGCGTGGAGCAGCCGGGACATGGGCCGGTAAAAATCAACGATCAACACGACGCGCATGCCATCGCTTTTGTTGTATACCTCGTGTTCCCAGCTGTCATCGAAGACGATGCTTTTGCCTTCTTCCCAGACGTGGATCTGGTCCTTTACGCGCATGGACGGCGGGCTGTTCTTGGGGACGATGAGGGCGAGGTGGTAGCGCAGGTAGCCCATGTAGCTTCCGCAATGCGCTGGGATGGATTTTCCCGGGTCGAGGATGGAGAAGAACGCTTGGTAGAGATCAGGGATGCCTTCAAGAAGGGCCGTGGTGCGCGGACAGCGTTTCTGGTTCGCCTCAGGCTTGCCCGTGAGCGACCGGAGCATGAAGACCTTCCAGTCTTTGTCGGCGTCGAAGGTACCAGAAATGTATTGTTCGCGGGGGGCGATGTCGTGGTAGCGCGGAAGGTTCGCTCTTTGGCGCAACAGCGTTTCCACTTCTTCGCGGATGACGGCGTAGTTGTGGTCAAGTTCGCGGAGGTTGGGGTGGACTTCGTCGATGTTGTAAAAGCTGGGGTGGGCGTCGCCACCGGCGTCGCGCATGTAGAGCGGGTTGATGTTGAGGGCACGCTTGACGGTGTTTTTCAACCGCCGAGAAACGCTGCGCGTTGGGGCAGGAGTGGCTGGCATAAGGACTCTCCGCTCCTGACCATAATAAATGAGCGGCCCGTTGTTGCCGGGGGAGATTTTCCCGGCCTGCGCGTCGGGCGACCGTTGCATTGTAGGCACGCTGCAACCCTCGACCGGTTACTCCCTACCAAAGGTAGTATGGCTGGTGCTTGGGGCGCCGTGGCATCCTCTTCTCACGATGCGAGTCAACATCAAAGCCCGTATCCCCATGCATCTGTACCAGGAATTTCACACTCTGCCGCTGTTGCTGACGATTGAAACGGCACACGGCCTGGCTGCTCGTTGTGAACATCGCACCACTGCCGCCGAACTGATGTGGACACTGGACCAGAAGACGGATATCAATTCCGGCCTTCTGGACCGGTTTCGTCAAAAGCTCAGGCTCATCGAAGAAGCAAATCTGAGCGACGTGGAAGTCAGCGACGAAGTTCTCGATATGTTCGGGTTCTTCCTCTAGCAAATCAGGCGTAGCCGGTTTTTGTAACCAAAGCTTCAGTATTTCTTTCCAAACTCCTCATTCAAGAGCTCTGCGAGACGTTCCAGTTCAGCTCTTAGGCAATCAATCCATCCAAACGCACACGTTCTGCCCAACGCGAGGGGCAAAGGATGAGGTATCCAGGCATCGCGCATGCAGCTACGTCAGGTGATGCTGATAAGCGCGGCGCTGAGTGCGGGGATATGGCATGTGGTCTGGTCGGTTGAGGGAGTCAGCGTGGTGGGCGTTGCTGGGTTAAAGCTGCCATTTGGGTTGACCGTGGCGCTCTGAATGGTCACTCCGGATGTGGCAGCGAGGCTAGCTCCAGTCATCAACAGCATAGTTGCCGTCCGGATGTTCTGGTTGGTCTGAATTGTGAGGGTAAGATTCTGCAGCGTGTCCTTGTTGACCACAATCAGATTCAAGCCTCCGCTCGGCGTCCTCACGGCGTAGGCCGTGGCGTCGACACTGCCGATCGAGAGCTCGGTCTCGAGCAGAGTACCGGAACCGGCCAGGGCAAATAAGAGCAGGCCGTAGTACTCAGGTCGCGCTTCGATCACTCCACCCGAGTCGTCTGCGATCGGAGTATAGCCGGGCCCGTTGCCCCCGCCATGCATGTTGACGCCGACAGCGCCACCGAGTGCCACATTAAAGAGAAAGTCGATGACCCACAGGGAAGACGCGTAACTGTCGCTCACTGAGGCGGCGCCGCCGTTGTAAAAGGAGTTGCACTCGCTGATGCGGTACGGAAGGCTCAGCTGCCGGGCTCCCGCGTTCAACAGGGATAGGTCGGCGGTAAGTTGCGGGTCGGGACTGATTAAGTAAGTGGCGGTAGAGGTGGGGCTGGCCCCGTTGGCGCGATAGTAGTGCTGGGTGAGCAGGGTGAGCTCACCTGGGGTGACTGCCTTGGCGAAGGGCAATGTCCAGGTGGAGATGTGATTGCCGCCACCCGTAGCCGGACCGGTCATTGGAACGTGGGGCACGGCCTGCAGGATAACCGAGCGAAACGAATTCCAGCGGTTGAGAAAGTTCTGGAAGGTCCAGTTCCCGGCGAAGAAGCTGCCCGCCACGCCATATTCGTCAGGCTCGTTCCCCAACTCAATACCTAGAAGATTCGAGCCCAGAGCCGAGACCACGCAAGCGACTTCTTCCGCTGCCAACGCAGGGGTGGAGGTAGCCAGGTTGACACCGTAGAGGCACAGCCAACCAGTCGCCTTAAGAAAGCCGGCAAGATCCTGAACGTTGGAAGCCGTGATCTGCAGGTGGGTCCCGCTGCGGCTTGAGGTCCACAGAACCTTGTCCACGCTGCCGCCGCCGACCCGCAGAACACCCTGACCAAGGAGGCGAAACAAGGTAATGAGGTTGTAGTTGGAGGTATGGAAGTAAGCGTAGGTCATCGCAAACTTCTCGTAGCTCAACCCCATAAAGCGCGAAGGGATAGCCCCAATGGATGTGTGCGTTACCGTAAGCGAGCTCTGGACGACAAGGCCCAACGGTCCAGCAGGGGGTGCCGACGACGGGGCGCCATCCTGGTTTGCAGAGAAGCCACAACCCGGAAGTACCGAGCAGGCGGCCAAAGACGCAGCCCCCGCAAGCACACGTCGTCTGGTAAGGACAAAGTTCGGGTTGATTACTGTCAAATGAGTACCGCCGTTATGGAGAGACACTTGATCTCTTTAGCGGCAGAACAGGCCAGCGCAAATAGGCTCCTGCGTCCGGTTTCGTCAAAAACTAAGGCTCATCGAAGAAGCCAATCTGAGCGACGTAGAAGTCAGCGACGAAGTTCTCGATATGTTCGGGTTCTTCCTCTAGCAAATCGGGCGAGCCGGTCTTGCAACTGAAGCTTCAGGATTTCTTTCCAAGCTCGTCATTTAAGAGCTCTGCGAGGCGCAATCCTGCCAAGGCCAGTTGCCGGTCAACCACCGGCCGCTCCCGCAGGTAGTAGGCTTCATCAATTTCCGCCTGCGGCTGTACCCACGCCTGTTTTGCCAACTGCAGCGATTGATTCGCCCACGCAACCGGGTCCACGGGGCCAGCCTGCAGATGATCCGCGGCAATCATCTCTTCCAGCGCACGCGCGTAGCGGTGTTCGCGCCACCCCGTGTGCTCGATCAACGCGCTATCCCAGACGCTATGCAGGTTACAAGGGTATTCGCCGCACTGGGCGGATCCGAATACGGAAACGGGAATATCGTTGCCTCCCCGCGCGTCGGCCATGGCGTGCATCGGCTGGCTGAGGTCCCCGACAAAGTGAACCACAAACTTGAGCGCCTCGCTTCGCGCCGGAAACGGTTGTTGGGGGTCGCCCAGAATCCGCGCAAATCGGCTGATTTGCGCCACTGCACAGTTGTCGTCAGGGCAGTCCTGCGGTTGGTATCCCGGGGAAGACGGGGATATATCGACGTAGTGCCAGGGACCGGTCTCAGGACGGCCGCTGCGAATATCGTCCGCCCAGGTGGAGATGGAAGCCAGGTCGTTGTTGCCCAGGAATGGCCGCAGATTCTGGAGCGTGGTGTCGCTGAGGTGGTCCCAGGCGATGTCGGCGATGATTCTGTGGCCCTCGTTCCCCCAGGCCCACGCCTGAGGGTGGGGAAGAAGCAGCAGGAGAGAAGCAAGGACAGCCAACCGGGACCGGGTACGCATCTTTTTGATGATAATGCGGGGTTGTGGAACACTTCGCTTTTTATTCGCCTATACTGGGCTTCATGCCAGCCATTCCATCGCATAAAACCTCGGTCGTCCGCTGCAAGGGATGCTCTTGCAACATACCCTCCGGCACCCATGGCGTGCCTGCCCAACCCATCGCTGTGCTCTGCCCCGTGTGTGGGCACCGGCGTATGTATTTGCCGGTGGAGGTCAATCTGGACCGGCTGCATCCTGGCATTGCCCTGCGAGCCGAGGGATGAAGGTCGCAGGGTACGACCAGCGGCCCGACTACTCACGGATGGGGCTGAGCCTGTTGATTGCGTCGTCGCTCATTTTGGCCATTCGAACGGCCAGATGGCCGGCTACCCTGGAGGAGAGCGTGGTCAGCCCGGAGCTGGATCAGGAAATTGACTACTCGGTGCTGCTGGCTACGCGGGTGTTGTCGCGCTTGTTGAAAGAGAAGGAATCGATGTTTCCTTCCCGGCGCGAGGCACGATATGTCCCCGAGGAGGATGAGAACCCGGCCTAGGGGACTCACGATCTGCGGAGCGGCGTGGCGTCACTCGTAATAATTCGCCAGTCTTTTTTGGGTGACCTGATGCCGCGCGAGATGATCGCGGCGTAGGCGACTTGGTAGAAAGCCGCCGCCAACGAATCACGCAGGCGGCCGGCTGAATGGTGAACGGCACAAGTCAGTGACGAAGAACCGATTTGCTCGCCAATCGGCGGTGGACAGCTACGCTGCTTTCCGCGCGAGAAGGTTGATCAGGTTCTGGGCTGCTGAGGTTGAGGACGCCGGATTCTGGCCTGTGACGAGGCGCCCATCCACGACTGAAAACGGCTGCCAGTCAGCAACCTTCTCAAAGATGGCTCCCAGTCGCATCAACTCGTTTTCTACTAGAAACGGCACAACGTGCGTCAAGTGGACTTCTTCTTCCTCTCCGTTTGTGAAGCCAGTCACACGCTTACCTTTCACAAGCGGCTCGCCCTTATATTTTACGTGACGCAGAACACCTGGGGAGTGGCACACCAATGCGATGGGCTTTCCTGAGTTGTAGAAGGACTCTAACAAGGCGATCGAAACCGAGCTTTCCGCAAGATCCCACATCGGACCGTGTCCTCCAACGTAGAACACCGTGTCGAAGTCCTCGGCTTTCATATTCTCAAGCTTGGCCGTATGAGCCAGCGCTGCTTTTGCTATTTCATCCTGCTTGAATCGTGACATAGCCGGCGTTTGATTTTCGGGCAGATCACTCTTGGGATCGACCGGGGGTTGGCCCCCTTTGGGAGAAGCGAGCGTCAACTGAACACCGGCGTCCCTGAAAACAAAGTAAGGCGCAGCGAATTCCTCAAGCCAGAAGCCAGTCGTGCGGCCCGTGTTACCAAGTTGATCGTGCGATGTTAGTACCATTAGTACTTTCATGTAGGTTCTCCCGTGTCTTCGTTGTGTAGTTCCCGATCGAATCGGGTTGCGATGGAGCAATCACAACAGACGGGCAAGGGGCAGGCAATTGGACGATGGTATCGGCGGTACTTTGGTATCGCTTAACCAAAATCATGCGACTTGAGTAGCGACAGTACCGCGGTATTGTTGTCGGTTTCACGATTGGTGTAATCGACAAAGATGCTTCCGACGGGGCTTTCATCAAGAAAGCCACAACTGCAAAGGCCGGCCAAGGCACCGTAAACGTGGAACCGCCCTGGTTCTGAAAGTCTGTTCCAGCTAAGGCGGCTTCTTTGCTTTGCGCACGATGTGCGGACGCGCCGTCCGACTCCTTCGTGGATTACAGAAACAGCGGCGCCAGCACCAGGGTTACTGTTGCCAGCAGCTTGATCAGCACATGCAGAGAAGGGCCGGCGGTGTCTTTGAAAGGATCGCCGACCGTATCGCCGACCACCGCTGCTTTATGGGCCTCAGAGCGCTTGCCACCGTGGGCGCCGGTTTCGATGTACTTCTTGGCGTTGTCCCAGGCGCCGCCGCTGTTGTTCATCAGCATGGCCATAAGGATGCCTGTGATGGTGCCGACCATCAGCAGGGCAGCGACTGCTTCGGCGCCGGCCAGGTCGATGGCATGTCCATTCAGAACCGGCGAGTACTCTCCAGGAATGTGGATGTGAAAGCTGCCACTCAAATTCTTGAAGATGAGTCCGACCACCAGGGGTGTGAGGACGGCGAGCGCCCCCGGCAGAATCATTTGCTTGAGCGCAGCGCCGGTTACGATGCGGACGCACCGGCCGTAGTCCGGTTTAGAGGTGCCGGCCATGATGCCGGGGTTTTCGCGGAACTGTGCGCGCACATCTTCAATGATGTATTGCGCGGTCCGGCCGACCGCCTTGATGGCGAAGGAAGAGAAAAGGAAAATTAACATCGCACCCAACAGCGCCCCAACAAACACAGGCACACTGGCCAGGTTGATGTTGGTAAAGCTCCAGCCCGGGGGAAGTATCTGACCCGCATCGGCGAAACGTTGGGCGACGATGCCGTGCACCGTCTCGAGATACGCGGAGAAGAGGAGGAAGGCTGCCAGCGCGGCGGAGCCGATGGCATAGCCCTTGGTTAAGGCCTTGGTGGTGTTGCCGGCCGCGTCCAGCTTGTCAGTCTTTTCCCGCACCGCGTCTGGCTGGTCCGACATTTCGATGATGCCGCCGGCATTGTCGGTGATGGGCCCGAAGGTGTCCATGGCCAGGATGTAGGCGGCAGAAGAGAGCATGCCCATGGTGGCAATGGCGGTGCCGTAAATGCCTTTGGCATAGTCGGAGATGGCAGCGTCGGCCAGGCCGCGCACCCCGAAGTAGTAACTGAGCAGCAAGGCGGCGCTGATCACGATGACCGGCATCGCCGGTGTCTCCATGCCGACGGCAAGGCCGCTGATGATGTTGGTCTCGGGCCCGGTGAGCGACGCATTGGCAATCGACTGCACCGGCCGGTAACGGGTCTCGGTGTAGTACTCGGTGATGCGGACAAAGAGAAACGAGGTCACCATGCCGACCACGCCGCAGCTCAACAGCCACCACCGGCCTTGCAGCATGTAGTAGACAGCAACGGCAAAGCCAGCCAATGCGAGTAGGGTGGTGACGTAATAGCCGCGGTTCAGCGCATCCATCGGATCCTGATCTTCGCGGCTGTGTACCACCAGAACACCGATGAAGCTGGCGACCAGGTTGATCGCGTGCACTATTAATGGAAAGAGGATGCCCTTGATGCCGAAGACAGGATAGAGGGCCGTGCCCAGAATCATGGCGCCGACGTTTTCCGCCGCTGTGGACTCGAAAATATCCGCACCGCGGCCGGCGCAGTCACCGACATTGTCGCCTACCAGGTCGGCGATGACCGCGGGGTTGCGAGGATCATCCTCCGGGATGCCCGCCTCGACCTTACCCACCAGATCGGCGCCCACGTCAGCAGCCTTGGTATAAATCCCGCCGCCGAGCTGGGCGAAGAGCGCCACCAGCGAAGCGCCAAAACCAAAGCCGACCAGCTGGTAGGGCACGTGCTGCGGATCGGTCAAACCGCCGAACAGGAAAAAGAGGCTACCGACCCCGAGCAGGGAGAGGCTGATCACCACCATGCCGGTTACGGCGCCCCCGCGCAGTGCAATCTTCAGGGCGCTCCCCATGCTGGCACGCGCGGCGCTGGCGGCCCGGATGTTGGTGCGGATGGAGACGAACATGCCGGTATAGCCGGCAAAACCCGAACAGATAGCGCCAATCAGAAAGCTGATGACGACCTTACCCGCGAGCGGAGCAGTAAAGTCAGAAAACTTGTAGCCCACAAAGAGGGCGATCGCCAGAACCACGGCCAGCGCGGCTATGGTGGTGTACTGGCGCGACATAAAGGCTTCGGCGCCCTCGCGAATGGCATTCGAAATGAGCCGCATTTCCGGGGTTCCGGTATCGAACGCGAGCACAGACCGGGCAAGAAACAGGGCAAACACAAGACCTAGCAGGCCGGCAAGGACCGCGATCCAGAGGAATGTGCTCCCACTGGTGTCGATGGCAGCGGTCGAGCCCTGTCCCAGGACAGTGGCCGATAGAGAGAAGAAAACCATTCAAACGCCTCCAGAGTTACTTGCTACTGGGGTTACCGACGGATCGCGGCGACTGCTCCACCTGCCGCCTGCGCAAACACCGGCTGATTAAAGCACGCAGAGAAAAAGATGGTCAATGTCGCTCCGCCATCATACCGGCAGGGGCGAGCGCCATGACCCGGGTTGGATGCAGTCGCCCCACAACCGTTAACCGGCGCGGAGCAGGAGCGGAAATGAAGGATTACAATTTGGCGTGGCAATGTATAGCTTGAAGGTGAACGGAGCGAAGCGTTTCCTCGTTGCAACGTTGTTCTCGCGGGCAGGTACACCTTGAACCTGGCGTTTGGGCATTTATCCTTTTAACACGAGGTGCGCATGGCGAAGACGATCACGGCCAGTATCGAGCAGGGCAACGCCGAGTTGTACGCCGGCCTCACCCCGGCGCAACTGATCCGGATTTACCGCCTCATGTACCTTTCCCGGCGCACGGACGATCGGGAGATCCTGCTGAAGCGGCAGCAAAAGATTTTCTTTCAAGTCTCCGGCGCCGGCCACGAGGCACTGCTGGTGGCGGCGGGCTTGGCTTTAAAGCCCGGCTACGACTGGTTCTATCCCTATTATCGTGACCGTGCGCTCTGCCTGACGCTGGGAAACACGGTGGAGGAGATGCTGCTGCAATCGGTGGGCGCGGCGTCCGACGTGGCCAGCGGTGGACGGCAAATGCCTTCGCATTGGAGCAACCCGCGGCTGCACATCGTCAGCCAGTCCTCCTCGGTCACCACGCAGTGTGTGCAGGCGGTAGGCTGCGCGGAAGCCGGCCGCTATCTTGCCGGCCATCCCGCGGCAGCGGAACAGCGCCCGGGGGACTACAGCGCCTTCAAGGCTACGGAGTTTCAGGGCGATGAGGTGGTCTATGTCTCCCTGGGTGAAGGCGCCACCAGTGAGGGCGAGTTCTGGGAGGCCATCAGCTCGGCTTCGAACCTGCGACTGCCGGTGTTGTTTGTGGTGGAAGACAACGGGTATGCCATTTCCGTGCCGGTGGAAGTGAACACCCCGGGAGGCAATATCTCGCGGCTGGTTGCCAATTTCCCGAATTTTTTCTTTGCCGAGGTGGACGGTACCGATCCTGTGGAAAGTTACGCCGCATTTACCCAGGCGGTGAAACATTGCCGCTCGGGCAAAGGGCCGGCCTTTGTCCACGGGCATGTGATCCGGCAATACTCCCATTCCTTTTCTGATGACTAAGGGCTCTACCTGTCGGAGCCGGAGCGCAATCGGGACCAGGCTCTCGATCCTTTGCCGAAGCTGCAGATGCGGCTGCTACGCGACGGCATTCTCGATCCGGCGGCTATCAATCGCCTTGAACAGGAGGTCGACGAAGAGGTCCGGAGCGCAGCGGAGAGGGTCTTGCGCGCAGCGCTGCCCGAGGTGGGTTCCATCCAGCGGCATGTGTATTCCGAGGACCTGGACCCCACAAGTGAAAAGCTAGCCACGCCGGCAGTGCAAACGCCCGACGCGCAGGAACGTACCATGGCCGACCTGATCAATGCCTGCATGAAAGATGAAATGCAGCGTGATGCGCGCATTGTGGTTTTTGGCCAGGATGTGGCCGACACCAGCCACGACCAGGAGCTGCGTCAGGGGCTGGTCAAGGGTAAGGGCGGCGTGTTCAAGCTTACGTCCGGGCTGCAGCGGGAGTTCGGAGCCGATCGCGTCTACAACGCCCGGCTGGCCGAGGCCGATATTGTCGGCCGTGCTATTGGCATGGCCACACGCGGCCTGAAGCCGGTGGTCGAAGTGCAGTTCTTCGACTACATCTGGCCTGCCATGCACCAGCTGCGCAACGAGCTCAGTTTGCTGCGCTGGCGCTCGAACGGCGGCTATTCCGCACCGGTTGTGGTGCGTGTAGCCATCGGCGGATATCTCACCGGTGGTTCGGTCTACCACTCCCAGTGTGGTGAGAGCATCTTTACCCATACGCCGGGCATCCGGGTGGTGTTTCCATCCAATGCGCTCGATGCCAACGGCTTGCTGCGCACGGCGATTCGCTGTGATGATCCCGTGTTGTTCTTCGAGCACAAACGGCTCTATCGCGAGACGTATGGGCGAGCGGCGTATCCCGGAGCCTCATTTGCCATCCCCTTCGGCAAGGCCAACCTGGTGCGGCCGGGCAAGGACATGACGCTGATTACTTATGGCGCGGTCGTACCCCGGGCGCTCCGCGCGGCGCAGCAGGCGAGTAGTGAACTGGGATTGGAGGTCGATCTACTGGACCTGCGTACGCTCAGCCCGTACGACTGGGAAGCCATTGCCATCTCGGTGAAGAAGACGGGGCGGGTGATCGTCGCCCATGAAGATATGTTGAGCTGGGGCTATGGAGCGGAGATCGTGGCGCGCATTGCCGATGAGCTTTTCGAGTACCTGGACGCCCCGGTCAAACGAGTAGCAGCGATGGATACATTTGTCGCTTATCAGCCGATTCTCGAGGATGCCATTTTGCCCCAGCCGGATGATCTGTTTCGTGCCATGGCCGAGTTGGGGAAGTATTAAGGATGCTTCACCTCGGTTGGTCAAGTCTTGGGGTGGGTGTTTTTGCGACTTTCTGACGGAAACTCACCCGAAAGGTTGGAGGGGCACGGCTCTTAGGATCTGGCTCAAACGGCCCGGACTTTGTATCAGGGCACGGCTTTGGCCCTTCCGCCATGTGTGGAAAATGATCTGGGCTTTGGAGGTGTGGGAACGCCCCTCTCCGAAGTAAGGTCCCGTAGGGACGGCTGAGAATAGCCCAGGACGTAGTCCTGGGTACCCCGCGCAACGACGAAAAGTCCCGCAAGGGACGGCTGAAAATTACCCAGGATGCAGTCCCGGGTTGGCTGGACCGGACCGCGAATACTCCATTTCGGAACGTTTCACAAGTAGAGGTGCCCAGGATTACATCCTGGGTAATTTTCAGCCGTCCCACGGGACTGGTTCGTCTCTCGAATCTCTACCCAGCACTACGTGCTGGGCTACTCTCAGCCGTCCCTACGGGACTCAATTTGGAGAGGGGCGTTCGCACAACATACAAGCCCCTGAGGCGGGTTCGTGCGGCATGAGTTAGCGGCGACGTGTTATTGCGGCACCGGCTAGGTGCCGCAGAAGGTGCGCAGGACGCATTCCTCGGGGCGGGCCGGGGTGGCGTACCGTTCCAGGTCTGGCCCGCTGTCTTCGTAGGGGTGTAACACCACTTCCAACAAAGTCTCGAAGGGCTGAAAGTCCTGTTGCTCGGCTGCGGCTGTGAGCGCTGCTTCCACCATGTGGTTGCGGGGAATGAATGCCGGGTTTACTCTCCGCATGGCCGCGGCACGCGCTTCCCCTGAAACGGGCTCGTCTTCGAGACGCCGCCGCCATCCAACTGCCCACTCGTCATAGGCAGCCGGGTCGGCGAAGAGCGTGCGCACGCCCTGGTCGCCTTCGGATCCGGCGGCGGCAGCGCACAGCCGGCGGAAAGTCAGGGTGAAGTCGGCCTGATTCGCGGCCATGCGATCCAGCAGGCCCTGAGTCAGCGCCGCGTCGCCCTCACGCTCCGTTGAAAGCCCAAGCTTGCGGCTGAAGCCCGCGGCCCGGGCCGCCTCGAACTGTGGAGCGAAAGCGGCGAGCGCTTCTTTGGCCGAGGCCAGCGCGGCCTCTGCGCTGCCCTCCTCCTGCTCCAGAACGGGCAGCAACGCTTCCGCGAGACGCGCCAGGTTCCAAAGCATGGCGCTGGGCTGGTTGCCATAGGCATAGCGTCCCTGGTGGTCGATGGAGCTGTACACCTTGACGGGGTCGTAAGCCTCCATGAAGGCGCACGGGCCGTAGTCGATAGTCTCTCCGGAGATGGAAGTGTTGTCGGTGTTCATTACCCCATGGATGAAGCCGAAGAGCAACCATTGTGCGACCAGCCGCGCCTGGCGGCAGATGACGCCATCGAGCAGGGCGCGGTACGGCTGCGACGCCTGTGCCGCTTCAGGGTAGTGACGAGCGATCGCATAATCCGCGAGCAGGCGCGTCCCTTCGGTGTCGCCACGGGCGGCGAAATATTGGAAAGTGCCCACGCGGAGATGGCTCGCCGCGACGCGAGTCAGCACCGCTCCAGGCAACACCGTTTCGCGCAACACGCGTTGCCCGGTGGTGACAGCGGCGAGTGCCCGGGTGGTCGGTACGCCCAGCGCTGCCATGGCCTCGCTCAGAATGTACTCGCGCAAAACCGGACCGATAGCGGCTCTGCCGTCGCCGCCGCGGGAAAAGGGCGTAGGGCCGGAGCCCTTGAGCTGCAGGTCGTAGCGCACGCCATCACGGCCCATCACTTCGCCCAGCAGGTTGGCTCGGCCGTCGCCGAGCTGAGGCACAAAATGCCCGAACTGGTGCCCGGCATAGGCGATCGCGAGTGGCTCCGACCCCTCGGCTACCTGGTTGCCGGCCAGAATTTCCACGCCGGACGGGCTCGCCAGTGGGGCGGGATCGAGGCCCAGGCTTCGGGCCAGTTCCTCATTCAGTTTCACCAGGCGAGGAGCCGCGACGGGCGCCGGGTCCACCCGGGCGTAAAACCGTTCAGGCAGGCGCGCATAGCTGTTTACGAAACCAAAATGGACGGCCTCGGGCCCCGCGATGGCGGGCGATGCGCAGCCGGGAGCGGCTTCTGGAGAAGTTAAGGGCGAGCTCATGGTTGATTGGATGCCGGCATATCGTTTTCGCTCCAGCCCGGGCCAGGGCCCAAATATCATACAGGCGTCTGGAGCGGGGGCTTCGTGGCCAGGGCAGTGCGCGTGCTGTTGCTTCGCGGCGTCCCAAGGCTACCTGCAGGGTTAATTCGCAGAAGCTCTCTCGACATGATCGATGACAATCACGTCATCAGGAACCTTTGCCGGCCCCATCTTCAGCCCGATCTGCTCCTGGATTGCGGTGTAAAGTCCGGGCGGGGCATTCGGGTCATCCTTCGGCGGTGGCACGACCATGCCGGTTCCTCGGAATTGCGCAAATTGGGAATCGTCCGGAGTCCATTTCAACTCGAAATCGTATCTGTCGCTGAGCTCGGTTTTATCGACCACCGGCTTGTCCAACACAGTCTGCAGCCAGGCGGCGAAATCCGGCATAGTCTTGTTTCTCACCATCAGATCCCCAAGAGCCCGGAACTGGAAGGAGGTAGGGTCATTCGGCCCCGTTGTGCTTTTGGTCATCTTAGGTCCGCCGCTGGCAACGGTGATGACGTAGACGGCAAGCTCCCGCTTATCGTGATGAAAGGTCAGTTTGAAGCGGTCCGCCAACAGCTTTTGCACCATGATCGACATCTGCTTCTTGGTAGGCCGCCCGTCCACATCCGGTTTGCCCTCGATGTCGAAGAGATCGGTGCCGAACCAGGCTGGCGCATCCACGATCTGCTTGTCATGTAGCCCATACGCAAAGCCGATCAGATCATTTACGTTGGTATTGATCGTCATGAAATGACCACCTCTGAAACCAAATCCCTTGCCGGGCCTGTTGGGGGTACTCGGCTTGATGGTGGCGACCTCAAGGCTGGGACTCGCGTTCACGTCCATCGACGGGATCGGGGGTGGCGGTTGAGGAATGGTCCATTCCGCCTCAGGCGTTGTGCGGGTCAGCAATAGCGGCTGCTCTTGTGGGGAGCCCGCTTCGCTAAAGGTCCCGGCGATCGATGTGCCATCGGAACCGACCTTACCCTGGTACGCTCCGCGGATGGGGGCAACGGAGAACTTCAGCGTCGAGCCGTCGAGCGTGATCGTGGTGACGGGAAGAGCGTCGCCACGGCCCAATTCAATGTTGTAGAAGACCGCTTTGTAGGCGCCGCCGTCAGAGTTCGAAATCTTCAAGACAACGTGCTGATCTGGGCCGCGGTGCAGCAGGCCCTGCCAGGTACCAGCAAGTCCCCGGTCGGCCGCCGCCTGCGCGCGCACTTCGGCGAGATGAAGCACTCCGAAGACCACCGGCGCGGAGACCGCGAGCAGCGCCACCGTGCCCAGCAGCAGCTTCCGGCTCAAATCCAGCTTCTGCGCCACCTGCTCGGTCATGATGCGGAGAATGCGCTGCTTGAGGTCCGAACCGGTAACGCCCGATATGCAGACCATCGGAGACTCGGTATAGAACTTGCAGACGTTGAGAATGCCCTCCGCATAAACTTCGGCATGGTTGCCGAGTTGCAACACGGCCTCATCGCAAGCCCGCTCCCGCTCTTCGATCAGGCGAGCCTCGATCCACCATACCGCTGGGTGAAACCAGAAGATTGCTTCCACCGCCATGTGGATTGCCGCGGTAAGGTTGTCACGGCGGCGAATGTGGCACATCTCGTGCTCCAGGATGCTGCGCAGCTGCGGCGCGGAAAGGCGCTGCATTAGCTTTTCAGGAAGCAACAAAACCGGACGGAAGATCCCGAAGACTCCAGGCTCAAGCAAATGCGACGATGAGAAGACCGGCACATCCATTGACAGAGACATGGGAGAGGCGGAATGCAGCATCGCGCGAATGGCCCACCAACGACGCGCCCAACGCAGCAGAAGAAAGAGACATCCGCACAGCCACATCGCCAACAGGATCGCCGGCCAAGGTTGACCATAGTGGGGAACCGGGCCCCCACCAGCCGCAGCTCCGGCGAAGTCGATCATGGGGTCGAAGTTCGGTGTAAGCGGCTGCGACATTTTCACCATGGCAGCGGCAAGCTGTGGGCTTTCTAACGGAACCGCAGTCGCTGGACGCAGCCACTCACCTAACGCAACAAAGAACGAGAAGGGCACCAGCAGCTTTACCGATGCAGCCATCCAGACCCAGTAGCGCGTGCGAGCCTGGTTCCGTTTCAACGCCTGGGTGAGGAGCCACGCAACCAGCACGCCAAGCGTGGACTGCCACAAGTGACTCACCGTGAATCCAAGCAAATCATGATTCCAGAATGTCGAGAACGTCATGATTACTTCTCCTTCGAGGAAAGCTGACGCAGAGCCTTTTCCGCCTCCTGCACATCCGCAGTCCCGTGCCGTTGCTTCGCAGAGTGCGGGTCTACTCGAAGGCTAATTCGCAGAAGGCTTTTCGACATGGTCGATCACCAGCACTTGTGCGTGAGCCTTTGCTGCCTCCAGTTTCAACCCAACCTGCTCTTGCAGCGCGGTATACAGGTTGGGCGGTACATTCGATCCGTCGGTGGGTGGGGGAGCGTTCGCCCCCCGGCCGCCGAATTGTGAGTCATCAGGCGTCCAATTGAGGTTGAAGTCGTACCTGCCGGTGAGCCCGGTCTTGTCGAGGACGGGCCGATCAAGGACCAATCCCTGCATCATGCCCACGAAATCCGACATGGTTGAGTGATGCACGTTCAAAGCGCCCAGCGCGCCCATACCAAAGGACGGTAATCCACTCGGATCGCCATCATCGTCAAGTTTCGAGCCAGTTTTCGCGACCGAGAGCACATACACCGGTAGTTCCTTCTGGTCATGGTGAAAGGTGAGATTGAATCGATCCTCAATCAATTTTTGTACCATCGCCTCCATCTGTTGCCTGGTGGGGGCTCCTTTGATGTCTGGCTTGGCGGTGATATCGAATTTCTCCGTATCGAACCACGCTGGTGCGCCCACAATCTGCGTCGCGTGGATTTCATACGCCATAGTCATGAGCTGGGTCAGGGAGGTGCCGACCGTTTGAAAAGTATCTCCCCGAAACCCAAGTCCCGTGCGTTGTTCGTCAGGCTTGCTGGGCTTGATGGTGGCCACATCGAAGGTGGGATGGGCGTCCGCGGCCATGCGAGTTCTCGGAGGCGGCTGAGGAATCGTCCATTCCGTCTCCGGCGTGGCGCGGGTCAGCAACAACGGCTGCTCTTGTGGGGCGCCCGCTTCGCTCCAGGTCCCGGTGATCGAGGAGCCATCTGCGCCGACCCTACCCTGGTAAACTCCGCCGACGGAGCTAACGGAAAACTTTAGAGTCGTGCCGTCCAGCGCTATCTTGGTGACGGGAAGGGCTTCGCCATTGCCCAATTCAATGTTGTAGTAGACCGCTTTATAGGCGCCGGCCTCCGCGTTCGAAACCTTTAAGACCACGCGCTGATCTGCGCCCGGGTGCAACAGACCCTGCCACGTACCGGCGAGGCTCTGGGTGGCCGCCGCCTGCGTGCGCACCTCGGCAAGAGGGAGCACTCCGAAGATAACCGGCACCGAAACCACAAGCAGCGCCACCGCACTCAACAGCACCTTCCGGGTCAGGTCCAGCTGTCGCGCCCCCTGTTCGGCCATGATGCGGAGAATGCGCCGCTTGAGGTCCGAACCGGTGACGCCCGACATGCAGACCATCGGCGACTCGGTGTAGAACTTGCAGACGTTGAGAATGCCCTCCGCATAGACTTCCGCGTTGTTGCCGAGTTGCAGCACGGCCTCATCGCAAGCCCGCTCCCGCTCTTCGATCAGGCGAGCCTCGATCCACCACACCGCCGGGTGAAACCAGAAGATCGCTTCCACCGCCATGTGGATCGCCGCGGTAAGGTTGTCGCGGCGGCGAATGTGGCACATCTCGTGCTCCAGGATGCTGCGCAGCTGCGGCGCGGAAAGACGATGCACCAGCTTCTCAGGAATCAGCAGGACGGGACGGAAGATGCCGAAGACTCCCGGCTCAAGCAATCGCGATGAGGAGAAGGCCGGCACATCCATCGACAGGGACAGGGGGGAGGCGGAACGCAGCGTTGCGCGAATGGCCCACCAGGTTTGTGCCCAGCGCGCCAGCAGGAAAAGAAAACCGCACAGCCATACTGCCAAAAGGATCGCGGGCAGCAGGTGAGTGTCGTGTGCAGCGGGGCCCCCAGCGGTAGGCGTCGAGAAGCCGCTTGTGAGCTCGATATTCTGGGTGAAGGGGTGGGAGATTTTCACCACGGCGGCGGCAAGCTGCGGGCTTTCGATCGGAGCCACGGTCGCTGGACGCAGCCATTCTCCCAGCGCAACAAATAGCGCCCAGGGCACCAGCAGCTTTACCGATGCAACCATCCAAACCCAATAGCGCGTCTGAGCCTGGTTCTTTTGCAAAGCCTGAGTAAGGAGCCACGCCATCAAGACACCAAGCGTGGACTGCCACAAGTGATTCACCGTGAACCCGAGCAAACCCTGATTCCAGAATGTCGAGAACGCCATGATTACTTCTCCTTTGAGGAAATCTGACGGAGCGCCTTTTCCGCCTCCTGCACATCCGCAAGAGATAATTTGCCCGACTCGATGAGGTGCGCCATAACCGGTTGCGTGCGGCCTCCGAAAAGCGCCAACAGGTCATCGATCAGCCTGTGCTGCGCCGCATCGCGGGTGACCGAAGTGCTGAAAAGATGGAAATTTCCCACCTTGCGTACGCGGCGGACAATTCCCTTTGCCTCCATGCGGTACACGGTGGTCTGAATGGTGGTGTAGGCTGGACGCTTTTTTGCCGGAAACGACTCCTGAATCTCCCGCAGCGAGATCTCATTTTTCGCCCAGAGTGCTTCCATGATTTGAAATTCCAGTTTTGACAATTTCGGTGTTGCCAAGCGGGCCTCCTCCCATACGGGTATAGTTTTATTTACTACATCTGTATGTTGTTGGTCAACAGATTTTCTGAACACGGGATTTTTCGCCCGGTTGAGGCTAAGGCTGAAAACTTTAGGTTGGCTTCTCTCCGCGCCCGGAACGGGGCGGCGGCTCACTTGCGGCGCGCTGCCAATAGGCGATCGATGAGCGGGCTGACGCTTTTGAAACGTTCCATCAAGCCGAGCGCATCCTTTTCGAAACGATCCACGTCCGCCTCGATCCATCCCTGCATCAGGGTCAGTGGTCCGTAATCCACGCGCACATTTGGCCAGGCGGCGGACAGGGAGGAAAATCCTTTTCTGAATTCATCGGCGAAGTCTCGACTAGTGATCGAATAGCCTGTCAATTGCCTCAGCTTCAAAGCGTGAATATTGTAGTTGGCGCGATTCTTGCCGGCGACGGTTTTCACATTCGTCCATATCGAAAAGAAGATTCCAGTCTTGTTGCGCAGCTGCTCCATGCGATCGTTCGTCCAGGCCGCCTTCTGCAGCTTCAACACGTAACAGTCGTTGTATAGCCCCTGCCTGCAGATGAGTCCGTCTGCCGGCCGCTGGTCATAGCGGGATTTAATCTTCGGGAATAAGGCGCGAAACTGTTGGCTGTCGTTAGGCGTCAACCGGGATGGCTCCTTGTTCAGGGTGACTTGCGACCACACTATCACGAGATCCGTCTTTTCCTGCGTTTCGCAAAATCGGGAATGACGATTGCTAGTAATGCTTTTTTGCATTACTCTGTAGGGAAGGTTGTCCAGGAGCTGAGGGAATGACCACTTTGACCGTCACCGCGAGGGGTCAGGTTACGTTTCGCAAGGACGTGCTGCAACATCTTGGCATTCGGCCGGGAGAGAAAATTGAATTGGACAAACAAGCGGATGGGGGCGTGATGCTTCGGGCTGCGCGACCGGTTGGCAAGATAGACGGCTTCCTTGGCCTGCTCGCTGGCAAGACCAAGAGGATCGCCACTTTGGAGGAGATTCAAGAAGCAGCGGCGGACGGCTGGTCCAGACAGAAGTGAATATCACAGTCGATACGAACGTTCTTATCCGCGCCGTCGTTGCAGACGATAAGAAGCAGGCCCGCGCAGCCGCCAGACTTCTCAAGGGAGCCGAGCTCATTGCAGTTACGCTTCCTTGCCTATGTGAGTTTGTTTGGGTTCTGCATCGGGTTTACGAATTTGGGCAAAAGGATATTGTCGCGGCTCTTGAAGCGTTGCTCAACGCGCACAATGTCTCTGTCAACCGGCCAGCGGTGGATGCCGGATTGTCGGTACTCAAGGCAGGAGGCGACTTCGCTGACGGCCTGATCGCCTATGAGGGCAATTGGTTGGGCGGCGAAACCTTCGTTTCCTTTGACAAGTTAGCCGTCTCCGTGCTCTCTGCCCAGGGTAAACACGCGCGGTTACTGCCATAGGCCGAGGGCACGCTTCGTGGCAGAAGGTCCCCGCGGCCTGTAAACAGGACCGAGCCCAGAAAAGGGCACGGTTTTCACTTAGTCTCGGCGGCGGGTGTGTTGGCGACCGAAGCGATCGACATCGCATCCTGGCCGAAGAAGTTCATTTTGATTTCTGTCTCCACTTCTACCGGAGCGCCGAGCACTTGATATGGCCGGTAGTGCCATTGCCTGACTGCGCGCATGCCGGCTTCGGCCAGTTTCGGGTCGCCACTGACTACGCTCACGTTCTTGACGGAACCATCCGCGGCAATCAATGCCTTCAGTTGGAGTTCTCCCATCAGATCGCGTTGAGCGATGACCGGATGGGCAAAGTGGCCTGGCGGAAGTTCAGAGACGAATCTTCGTTCGGAACTGGCTGCGGCCGCGATGGGGCCGGCCGCAGCAGCAGTCGCGGGCACAGTGTCATTCGCCGTATCGACCATCGTATTTGGAACCGGCGCCGATGAGGAGTTGGCGCTTTCCGCCGTAGTGGACTCGCTTGCGACGGTTGCCGGCGGTGCCGGTTGCGGCTGCGCCGGCGCGAGCACAGGCTGCGGAGGCGCAACCGAACGCTTGGGTTTTTCGACCGTCGGTATAGCGGCGGTGGCGGCAGAAACCGGGCGCGGAGCGGTCGCCGCCGGCTGCAGTGGATGAAGGGCAGGGAATGGTTTGCTGTCGTTCGCAGCATGCTGGACCGCTGATGCCGCTGTTTGGACATGGCTTATCCGTCGTGTTCTGGCAAGCAGCGGTCCGCCGTAGGTCGATATCAGGATCACCACGAGACCAGCTGCAGCGAGCATCCCGAGTTCTCCCCACTGCTCGAAGGGAAGCTCCGGTGCCTTCGTGATTCCCGGCGCCTTCATTGTCTCGTATTGCTTGACCACCGCGGGCTTAGCCGGGCTTGGCAAGCTCTCAGCTTTGGCCAGGAATGCTGTGGTCGCTGACAGTTCGGTTCTTAATGTAAAGCCTCGATCTTTAGCGGGCTGCGCCTTCGATCGCTCCTTCTCGACGACTCCAAAAACGGCTTTGCTGGCCACCGGCAGGGTGGGTGTTACCACGGCCGAGCGGCGTAGTTTCTCGATCAGTCGCTGTTCGCCGCGGCTCAAGACCTGCGGCGGAAGCACACGGAAGTTGCGAAAGGCCCATTGCAGGCGGATGCGTTGCCACTTTGACGGACGAACATAGATGGGGCCGGTTTCGGTGCGCAGTTCCAGCAGTTGCGCACTCTCTTCTTCGCTATGTGCGAGGGGGGCGGGTAAGGGTAAAGGTGATTGCGGCTCTTCTGGGGATTGAAGTAGCGCTCCGAGGGTGATCACGATGGCCTCCGTTTTGAGATTTCACAGGGGCCCGCGTACACGTCTTAGAGAAGATGGGGGATTGTCAAACCCGGCACATCTTTCTTTTATCTTACGACGTCTGCGGATAAATGGGCAGGCAATTGCCTGCGGCAAGCTCGGCCGCCGGTAGATTTCCCGATCTTGAATTCAGCGTCAGTTACTTATCAGTAAAGATTTGTTCGACGGGGAGGTCGAAAAGGCGCGCAAGCTTAAAGGCCAGCGGCAGAGATGGATCGTACTTGCCGGTTTCGATGGCGTTGACGGATTGCCGTGAAACAGCCAGCCGCTGTGCCAAATCGGCCTGGGACCAATTGCGCTCGGCACGGAGAACGCGCAAACGGTTATTCATTCTCAGGCCTGTACTGGCGGAAGATCAGCATCTTGGCTGCCGCGGTGACGCAAATGAGGAGCATCGGGATCCAAATGACGTTCAGGTGCGGAACTCGGCCGTGTCCATGCAGTTCAATGAAGCCCCAGATGGTGGTGACACACATGGTGATGAGGGTTGCCCAGACGAACGAGCGAGTCAGGAGGATGCGCTGGAATTCGTCCCGAAGACGGGTTACGAGCAGGCCGAAGCTGAGTACTTCCGTGAAGAAAAATGCGCCTGCCAGGCCGGACAGAACCAGGCCGGTCGCACTGTTGTGCAGGCGAAGTGAGGCCTGGGAGCAGGTTACATAAAGCACTAAGCTCGACGCGACGGCGATTTGGCACTGGCGGCGAAACCTGCGGTTGCTGTCGTTTGTTACGGGTGGGCACATGATTGGCTCCCTTGACTATATGACAAGGAAACATTACACCATCGTCCCAAGGGTGTCAAGGGTGCTTGTCATTGTTGGTGGAGGATCACAGGGCGTACCCGCCTGACTTATTCGGTCCGCAGAATCTCGGCATCTCATGCCTCCCGCAAGACGCGATTGATCGCAGAGCTTACCACGACCCAGCGGGTCTCTTCCGCCGCCAGCTGTTTCTTACCGGCCACCGTCAACTGGTAGATACGCGCCCGCTTGCCGCTCTCCTTCAACACCCACTCCGCACGAATCCACCCCGCCTCTTCCATGCGGTGCAGCGCCGGGTACAGCGATCCTTCCTCGGCGCTTAGTACGTCGCCCGACGTCTCCTTGATTGCCGTCATCAAGGCATACCCGTGCAGCTTCGGCCGCTGCGAAAGTATCTTCAGCACCAGCAGATCAAGGGAGCCCTGCAATGTATCCTGTTTTTTCATACTGAGACATCTAAATACATAGAACACTTAGTAGATGCCAAGAAGGAATTTCGCCAGGCGTGGGGGAGATGGAGGCGGTGGCTCTTCCTCCGGTTCTCACACACCCTCCAAGGCCGCAGGCCGCGCGGCGACCGGGTCTTTGGTGTCCGCATGGTCGCGGCGGCTCAATTTGCTGGATGCGTCAGCTCGTCTTTAACGATCAAGCCGCCCTTCATCACCAGCTGGACATGCTCCAGGGTCTCTACATGTTGCAGCGGATCATCCTTCACAGCGATCAGGTCGGCGAAATGCCCGGGCGTAAGCGAGCCCACGTCCTTGGACCGGCCAATCAGATCCGCGGCATTCCACGTGGCGGCTTGAATCGCCTGGGCGGGCGTCATGCCATACATGACCATGTAGTGGAATTGTTTCGCATTGTCGCCATGCGGGTACACCCCCGCATCCGTGCCGAAAGCCATTTTTACGCCGGCCTGGAATGCCTTGCGGAAGTTGTCCCGCTGAAGCTGGCCTACACCGCGTTCCTTCTCGATCGACTCCTGTTGAATGCCGAAGTTTTTGGCATTGCCCAAAATGTAGTCGTCATCGTAGATGTCCATGACGAAATAGGTGCCGTGCTCTTTAGCCAGTCGAATGCCCTCATCGTCGACCAGGGAGGCGTGCTCGATAGAATCGATCCCGGCCAGGATGGCCCACTTGATCCCTTGTGTACCGTGCGCGTGGGCGGCGATCTTGCGGCCTGCCTCATGCGCGGTGTCAGCAGCCATCTTCAGCTCTTCAAACGAGTATTGCGCCGCACCTGGCTGATCTCCTTTGCTGAGCACGCCTCCGGTGGCGAGGATCTTGATCACATCGACTCCATATTTCACCTGCTCGCGGACAGTCTGACGTACCTGTTCGGGGCCGTCGGCAATCTGAAAGTCTCGTTTCTCGGGAAACATCTGCACACTGGTCTGCGGGGAATAGTTGTTCAGGTCGCCATGGCCTCCGGTTATGGAAATGCCGGGTCCGGAGGCGACGATGCGTGGGCCGGGGATAAAGCCGTCGTTGATGTTGTTGCGGAGGTCGACAGCCAGAAATGGCAACGAGCCAACATCCCGCACGCTGGTAAATCCTGCTTCGAGCGTCTTTTTGGCGTTGACCACGCCGGCAATTGCAGAGTCGAACGGCGTGAACCGGAAGGAAAAGATCGGGTCATAACGATCGGCGCGGGCCCCAAGATGCGTGTGGCAATCGATCAGGCCAGGAAATACATAGGCGCGAGACAGGTCGACAACCTGCGCATGCGCGGGGATGGAGAAGTTCTGCGTTTGTACGGATTGGATCCGCTGATCCTCCACCACCAGGACAACGTCGGACTGATAGCTTCCCGACTGGCTGTCGAACAGATGGCCTGCTTTTATGTAGCTGATCTTGTTCGTTTGCCCGAAACCAGTGGACGACACAAGAAGGAGTAATGCCAGTATCGAATTGCGCATGCCTGACCTTTCCGCTCCGCGACGCGGAGGTGGCGTCAGTTTAGCGTACTGCCGGGCGGACGAGGAGAGTCAAGCGCTCGTTTGTGTCCTGTTGCGTGTGGGGCGTGGGGTGGCCGAGGAGTAAGTTGAGACCCAGTGGTGGGAGAAGATGTAGTTTTCATGACGTTTTTTGGATCTGACAATCAGACTTTATTCAAAAGAAAACCATCAGTGGAACGGCCGCCACCCTGCGACACACAGCTACCAGCGAGCCGCCAAGCACGTAAGAGCTGCCTTCTCAGGGATGGTTCGTTTCAGTAAAAATAGGGAGTCTTCGCCGTCCATGGTGATGTTGGATAGCGCTGGTGCAGTAGTTGGAAGGCTTCTTTGCTGATTGCTTTCGGGGGGGAGTAGCAGCCATAGCGGGTAGCGCGCACCGTGAGCGCGAGAGATTCGGCGGCGTTGGGATCGTCAGGATGCGCCTGGACGTAATCGATCGCTCGCCGCCCCAGCCAGGCTACGCCGTTAGGCAGTTGATTCAGGGCCGCAGCCTGCGTTCTGGCTGCCTCTTGCTCATCAGGCGTCAGGAACGTGGGGACCAGAGTCGGACGAGACAAGGCTGCCGAGCCGTCAACCGCCGGGTCGGAGCCGTCGCCCGCATTCCGGCACCACCAGTTATCGCGGAACGAGTCCAGTTCGCTGTAGCTGGCAGAGCGCTGCACACCCTGCTCGATATACGGCCGCAGGCCCGGGTTACGTAACATAGCGAGCGTTGCCGGGAACCCGGTGCTGTCGCGCGCAGTGGCGCGGGCCGTTGCGGGAAGCAAAGGCGCAAGCTGCTGGGCGAGCCCATCTTCGTGCAGTGCAATGGCGCGGACCCAGCCGGCCCAGGCAATCGCCTGGGTCAGGTTTTGCGGCAGAGTGTGTGCGTTGGTCGCCTGCACCCATAGAGCGAGAGGGAGCTGCTGGTTGAACACGAGTGCAGCGTCTTGATCGAATTGTGCGCTGGGGATTTGTTTGACACAGACAGCAGCAGAACTGGTGCGGCCGTCACACAGAAGAACCGCGGCTGCTTGCGAGGTGGAACCGGATTGCATGACGGTGCGAGGCGCATCTTCCAAAAAGGCCGCGAAGGTAGGAGCCGTGAGCATGCGAAGAGCCAGGACGGCATTCCGCGAGCCGGCCATACCGCTGCCGTTGAGCGCTTTGAGTAGAGTGGAGGCCTGTTGGCGGGCCTGCTCCCGCTGACCTGTCTGGAGCAGCAGATCGACATAGTGATAGATGGCGCTGGCGTAGGCGGGTGAGTCCGCAGGGAGTTTCGCTGCGGCTGCGATCAGCATCGAGGTTTCGGGGTCGTTGGGCACGGCCGCTGCAAGTGCTGAGATAAGCCACGGGTTCGAGTGGTTTGCTGTCCAGCGTTTCAGCGGATCGACTTTTTGGTGGGCCTCGTCCGCCAGGCCCATCCACAACAGAGGGTCGGTGTCGCCGGTGACGTTGTGATCGGCGAGAAAACGCAGATCGTTGAGATGGCGGGCAAAGTCAGGGTCCGGGGAGGGGCCGGCCAGGGCCGTGGATGCTTCATTCAGGTGCTTCTGCGGCTCGAGTCGAACATTCACAAATGAGATCTCTTCCATCGCCGCGTGGTGTATTTGTGGATCGCTTGTTTGTGCGGCTCGCTGCAGGCGCTCTTGTGCACTCT